>Ga0307479_10000398_pt1 | contig 39013 bp, 33 predicted proteins | sample atmos_gasesECM4C_FD_203743 | JGI IMG/M metagenome (GOLD analysis project Ga0307479, IMG submission 203743) | Hardwood forest soil microbial communities from Morgan-Monroe State Forest, Indiana, United States - atmos_gasesECM4C_515 | ecosystem: Environmental > Terrestrial > Soil > Temperate...
ATGCAGTTGCACGCCATGATAGGGCGCATGGCTGATGACATTGGCGGTGCGCACGCCGACCTCGCCCGCGTTCCTGCCGCGCGTGACCGGATCGTCGCAGCAGAAGATCGCCATGTAGCCGCCGCGGCCCCGGGTCTTGTCGAGGAAACGGCCGGCCGCGGTGCCTTCGCGAACCGGCGCCACCACTTCGAGCAGGATGGTGTCGACTGGCAGCAGCGCGTTCTCCAGGCCGTATTTACCGACATTGCCGTCGCGATAGCAGACGCCCAAGCCCATGATCGCGGCGATGTCCGCGATCAGGGGTTCGAGATGCGGCGCCACCAGGCAAATCTGCCGCAGCCTGAGATAGCCGGGCATCTCTAGTGGCCTTGAAACACGGGCTTGCGCTTCTCGACAAAGGCCTTGGCGGCCTCCTTGTGATCGGCCGTTTCGCCGGCGCGCGAGTGGTGGATCGCCTCCGCATCGAAGCAGGCTTCCAGCGACAAATGCTCGGCATTGTTGATGTTGCGCTTGACGTAGCCGAGCGTCACCGACGGTCCCTGTGCCAGCGACATCGCAAGCTCGTGGGCGGCCGCATCGATCTCGGCATCGGCAACGACCTTCGTCACCATGCCGAGCGAAAACGCTTCCTGCGCGGTCAGCACCGGCGACAACAGATAGAGCTCGCGCGCTTTGGCGCTGCCGAGCAGATGGGTGAGGAAATAGGTGCCGCCGTAATCGCCTGATAATCCGACCTTGGCGAACGCGGTGGTGATCTTGCAGGAGGCAGAGGCGACGCGGAGATCGCAGGACAGCGCGATCGAAAGCCCGGCGCCCGCGGCCGCGCCGTCGAGCTGCGCCACCACCGGCTTCGGCATCTCGTGCAGGATGCGCGACACTTCCATGCCGCGGCGAAGGTTCGCCGTCTTGGCCTCGAACGACAGCGGTGCGCGCCCTTCCGCCATCGACTTGACGTCGCCGCCGACGCAGAAGGTGCCGCCGGCGCCCTTGAGCAGCACGGCGCGGACCTCGTGGTCCTCGCTGGCGCGCCGAGCGGCTTCGACGAGGCCGCGCGTCATGTCGGGGTTGAACGCGTTGCGCCGGTCGGGACGGTTCATGGTGATGGTGAGCAGGCCGGATTCGAGTTTCTGGAGGACCATTTCGTTTGCGCTCATGAGTGTCGCTTTCGTTGTTGGTTGGTTGATTGTCCTTCGTCATTCCGGGATGGTCCGAAGGACCAGACCCGGAATCTCGAGATTCCGGGTTCGATGCTTTCGCATCGCCCCGGAATGACTACGTGACTTCGTCACTCCGTCACTTCTTCACCAGCGGGCAGCGCGACGCTTCGAGCGACTGGAACGCCTGATCGCCGGGAACGGTCGCCAGCAATTTGTAATCGTCCCAGCGGCCCTTGGATTCGGAGGGCTTCTTGACCTCGAACAGGTACATGTCGTGCACCATGCGGCCGTCCTCGCGAATGCGGCCGTTCCTGGCGAACATGTCGTTGATCGGCGTCTCCTTCATCATTTTCATGACCGCGACGGAGTCGGTGGTGCCCGCGGCCTTCACCGCTTGCAGATAATGCGTGACGGAAGAATAGACCCCGGCCTGCGCCGAGGTTGGCGGCCGCTTGACGCGTTCCATGAAGCGCTTGGAGAAGGCGCGAGTCTCGTCATTGAGGTCCCAATAGAAGGCCTCGGCGAGCAGCAGACCCTGGGCGGTATCGAGGCCGATGCTGTCGATGTCGGTGACGAAGGCGAGCAGCGGCGACAGCTTCTGGCCGCCCTTCATGATGCCGAATTCGGCCGACTGCTTGATGGCGTTGACTGTATCGCCGCCGGCATTGGCAAGCCCGATCACCTTGGCCTTCGAGGCCTGCGCCTGCAGCAGGAAAGAGGAGAAGTCCGAGGTATTGAGCGGGTGGCGCACGGCGCCCAGCACCTTGCCGCCGGACCTCATTACGACATTGGTGGTGTCCTTTTCCAGGTCCTGTCCGAACGCGTAGTCCGCGGTCAGGAAGAACCAGGTATCGAGGCCCGACTTGACCGCCGCAAGACCGGTGACATTGGCCTGCGCGTAGGTGTCGAATACGTAATGCACCGTAGTGGGGCCGCAGGCCTCGTTGGAGAGCCGGATCGAGCCGGGGCCGTTGAAGATCACGATCTTGTTGCGCGCCTTGGCGATCTCGCCGGCGGCCAGCGCGGTGGCGGAGGCTGCCACGTCATAGATCATCTCGACGCCCTGATTGTCGATCATGTCGCGCGCGATGCTGGCGGCGAGGTCGGCCTTGTTGAGATGGTCGGTCGCTATGATCTCGATCTTGCGGCCCAGCACCTCGCCGCCGAAATCCTCCGCCGCCATCTTCGCCGCTTCCGCGCTTCCGGCGCCGGTGATGTCGGCGTAGAGAGAGGACATGTCGAGGATGCCCCCGAGCTTCAGCGGAGGTTTGCTCTGCGCCATCGCCGCCGTGGCGCCGAGCGCCAGGAGCAGCGCAAAGAGCGAGGCGACAACACTGGCGAGAAGACGCTTCATTCGAAACCTCCCTGTCGGCCGCCATTCAGGTGGCGGCTTTTTTTCCATTGTGCTTCTCGATCATGCCGCATGCGTCCAACAGCGGCAAGCCGACGGGCATCTGCATTGTTTTTCCGCTAAGCGGAATGCGCAAAACCATGCGATCATGGCTGCATGGTTTCATCGGCAACCACTTCTTCCGCGCGCGGGGCCGCCATCATGTTCGGTGCGATCCTGCTGGTCATCGCGTCGGGTCAATCAGTGCGCGCGGAGGGATGCTCGCTTCCGCCGCAGGGCGAAGGCCATGTTGCCGATGTCATCGACGGCCGCAGCTTGCATCTTGCCGATGGCCGCGAGATCCTGCTCGCGGGCATCGAGCCGGCGGCAACCGTGCCACGAAAAGCGGACCGCGCCGCGGTGCTGTCGGCTGTCATAGCCGACCACGACGTCACCTTGCGCGGTCAGGATGACACCCCCGACCGTTACGGCCGGCAGCCGGCCTTCGTCTTTCTCGCCGGTTCCGAGACCCCGGTCCAGGCTCTCCTGGTGGCGCAAGGCGCAGCGATGGTATCGGTCGACATCGCCGATAAGGATTGCGCGGCCAGCCTTTTTGCGGCGGAAGCGGAGGCGCGGGCGAGCCAACGCGGCATCTGGGCAAGCCCGTCCGCCATAAAAAACGCGGAAAGTCCTGACGATATTCTGGCCGGGATTGGGCGATTTGCGGTAGTCGAGGGCAAGGTCTTGTCGGTACGGCAGGCCGGGGCAACAACTTTTCTGAACTTCGGACGTAACTGGACACGGGACTTCGCGGTGACTATTTCGAAGCGCGCGCTGCCGAACCTGGCGGGCGCCGGAATTGTCCCTAAGTCTCTTGAGAATAAGCGGATTCGGGTCCGCGGCTGGGTTGAGGCGCGGACCGGACCAAGGATGGAAGTGCAGCGGGCGGGGCAGATCGAAGTGCTGGGTGGGAACTAGAAGGGCGTCATCCGGAAGCAGATACCGGTTCTCGAAGAAGGTGATGCTCAAACAAAGAGCACGATTCGGAAAAATGGACGTCGGTTTTCCGCGAGGATCGTGCTCAAAATAAGAATCTGAGCGTGATCCGGGAAAGCGCGTATCGGCTTTCCGGCAAATTCATGTTCAAACAAGGCGCCAGGGCACGATGACCGCTCGACCCGAAGTCATCGCGCTGTAGCGCCACTGGGACATACGAGTAGCTGCAGTGAATGAGTATGCGGGACGGCGCAACTGGGGAATGAGTCGTCGCCTTTGGGCTGCGCAGGCTTTGCTGTGCCTCGGCCTCGGGCTTGCCGCCTGCAGCGACATGGGCAAACTCCAGGTCGCCTCCCCCACGCCGACCCCGGTCCCCAAGCCGATCCATACGGTCGCGCAAACTCCCGCTGCCGAGCGCGAGCATGAGCGCATCCTCGCTTCCTATGGCGGCTCCTACGACGATCTGCATCTGGAGGCGCTGATCACCAAGATCGTCGACCGGCTGGTCGCGGCCTCCGATCGCCCGGACCAGGCCTACAAGGTCACGATCCTCAATTCCGGCGCGGTCAATGCATTCGCGCTTCCGACCGGCCAGCTCTACGTGACGCGCGGCCTGATCGCGCTTGCGAGCGACTCCTCGGAATTGTCCTCGGTGCTCAGCCACGAAATGGCGCATGTGCTGGCCAAGCACGCCGCGATCCGCGAGGATCAGGCGCGGCAGGCCGCGATCGTCACCCGCGTCGTCACCGACATGAGCAGCGATCCCGAGCTCACCGCGCTGGCGCTCGCCAAGACCAAACTGACGATGGCGAGCTTTTCGCGCATCCAGGAGTTCGAGGCCGACGACATGGGCGTGGGAATCTCGGCGCGCGCCCATTTCGACCCTTACGGCGCGGCGCGCTTCCTGACCTCGATGGAACGCAACGCCGAGCTCAAGGTCGGCAAGCCCTCGTTCGATCCGCGCACGCAGGATTTCCTGTCCTCGCATCCGGCGACGCCCGAGCGCATCGAGCGGGCGCAGACGACCGCGCGGCAATACAACTCGCCCGAAAATAGCGAACGCGACCGCGAGGAATATCTCGCGGCGATCGACAACATCGTCTACGGCGAGGACCCCAGCGAGGGATTCGTGCGCGGACGGCGCTTCCTGCATCCAAAACTCGGCTTCACCTTCCAGGCGCCGGAGAACTTTACGCTCGACAACACCGCGCAGGCGGTGATCGGAGTGCGCGAGGGCGGCACGCAGGCGATGCGCTTCGACGTGGTGCGGGTGCCCGCGGAGCAGTCGCTCGGCGACTACCTCAATTCGGGGTGGATGGAGAGCGTCGACAAGGCCTCGACCGAGGACCTGAGCATCAACGGATTCCCGGCCGCCTCCGCCACCGCGACCGGCGACCAGTGGCAATTCAAGATCTACGCGCTGCGCTTCGGCAGCGACGTCTACCGCTTCATCTTTGCGACCCGGCAAAAAACCACCGAAAGCGACCGCAACGCGCGCGAGACCGTCAACTCGTTCCGCCGCCTGAGCCTGGAGGAAATCCAGGAGGCGCGGCCGCTGCGCATCAAGGTGATCACCGTGCAGCCGGGCGACACCGTGGAATCGCTGTCGCACCGCATGGCCGGCGTCGATCACCCGACCGAGCGTTTTCGCGTCCTGAACGGCCTCGACGCCCGCGCCCAGGTCAAGGTCCGCGACCGCGTCAAGATCGTGGTGGATTGACGCTGCGTTGGACGACGAATGAAGCGCTGGTTGAAGTTTGCTGCGCTCCTCCTCGCGTTCGCATTTGCTATTTATCTGACTTTCTATATTTCCAGGCTTCCGGAGTCGAACTGCACGACACGCCGGGTCTCCAAATCATGGTCCAGAGATCGCGCGTACAGCGCAACGCTTCTGAGGAAAGAATGCAATTTGGGTGAAACGGCTTTCTATTCGGCCAGAATAGCCAAGCCGGGCGCCTGGTTTCTGACGATGGAAATCGAGGAAGACCCATATCCGGCTGAAGCTGTCGAACCGACACTGACGTGGGACTTGCATAGATTGAAGATTGATATTCCCGCTGAGAAATTCACCGGCTCGATTGAGCGTCGCGAAGGCGATCTTACGGTCGTGCGGTCATATATCCAGCGCAAGCCCTGAACTTCGTGTCGTCCCGGACAAGCAGGCGCGGCGAGCGCGATCCGGAGCCCATACGGCGTGATGAATCGATGGGGCACTGCGGCTGACGCCGCTTGCTCCACCTCGCCCCGCTCTTGCGGGGAGAGGTCGTCCGGCGAAGCCAACGGGTCGCGCGAATGCGCGCCCGATGACAGGCTCCGCGAAGTCGGGCGGGTGAGGGGCTCTCTCCACGAGCTGAATTCGCGGAGAGAGCCCCTCACCCCAACCCTCTCCCCGTAAGAACGGGGCGAGGGAGCGCACTTCCGGCGCCGCACAACCTGATCCCACCATGCTGATCAACAAAAAGCCCGATCGTTCGGACCGGGCTTTTGATTGTTGAGCGGTTGGCGAGGTGGCTTACGCCGCTTCATCCGCAACGGCGGTATCGTCGCCGTCGGTATCGTCGACGTCGCCTTCGGCATCACCTTCGGCTTCGGCTTCGCCCTCAGCCTTGGCCGCACCGCGGCGCGGGCTCTTGGCGAGCTGGCCCTCGATTTCCTTGACCGCTTCGGTCTCGGTCGAGTGCTGCACGACGGCGATCTCGCGCGACAGGCGATCGAGCGCCGCTTCATAGAGCTGGCGTTCGCTGTAGGACTGCTCGGGCTGCGATTCCGAACGGTAGAGGTCGCGGACCACTTCGGCGATCGCGACGATGTCGCCCGAATTGATCTTGGCTTCGTATTCCTGGGCCCGGCGCGACCACATCGTGCGCTTGACGCGCGCGCGACCCTTGAGCGTCTCCAGGGCCTTCTTGACCAAGGCCGGTTCGGAGAGCTTGCGCATGCCGACATTGGCGACCTTCGCAGTCGGCACCCGCAGCGTCATCTTGTCCTTCATGAAGTTGATGACGAACAATTCGAGCTTGGCGCCCGCGATCTCCTGCTCCTCGATGGCCAGGATCTGGCCGACACCGTGAGCGGGATAGACCACGAACTCATTGGTCTTGAAGCCCTGACGTTGGGTCAGGACCTTCTTCTCTTCGACCCGCGGGGCCGCGGCCGCTGGCTTGGCGGCAACGACAGGCTTGGCGGTCACGGCCGGCTTGGCAGTGGTCTTTGTCGGGGTAGCGAACTTGGAAGCCGTCTTGGGGGCGACCTTCGGAGCATTGGTCTTCGAACCCGCCGCTTTCGCGACAGTCTTGGCAGTCTTGTTTGGCATTGCGCTTCTTTTGTTCTTGGAGGACTTGGCAGCCGAGACCCGGGCACGGCTCTTGGATGCGCTACGGCTAGCCGCGGCGACTTTTTTCGAAAGTTTGGAAGCACTCTTTTTACGCGTTTTCTGTGACACGGCCTGTTGCGCGGAACTGCCACGCCCCTGTTCGATGTTTTTTCGCGGAAACCCGTAAGGAAGGGTCAAGGCGGCTGACCGATTCAGCTCAGAATGCGCCCAATATAGCACATTTCCCGCGAAAATCAATGGTTTACAGGGTTTGGGGCCGCCTTAGGCAGTTTCGACGATATTAAGGTTAAGTTGCGGCAGTTTTTCGTCAGTCTCCCGACCCGGGGCTTGGAGAAAAATATTTCTCGAACTTGCCTTCCATGCCCTCGAAATCCTTCGCATTGGGCGGGGATTCCTTCTTCTGCGTAATATTCGGCCAGCTTTTGGCGTATTCGGTATTCACTTCCAGCCATTTCTCCAGGCCGGGCTCGGTGTCCGGCTTGATGGCATCCGCCGGGCATTCGGGCTCGCATACGCCGCAATCGATGCATTCGTCCGGATGGATCACCAGCATGTTCTCGCCCTCGTAGAAGCAGTCTACCGGGCAGACCTCGACGCAATCGGTGTATTTGCATTTAATGCAGGCTTCAGTGACGACGTAAGTCATCCAGGGCTCCGGAACAGGGTCGATTTTAGAGTGGTTCTAGCGAACTTGCCGCGCAGGTGAAGGGATTTCTGAACCATCGCACTAGCGCAGGAACTTCCGTGCCGCAAGTGAAGCAGGCGAGCGAACTAGGACAATACCGGCCCTCCCGGTTTGCCGCGGCGCTCCGCCAAGAACTTCAAAGAGACAGGCGGCAGATAGTCATTCCTGCCGCACATGCAAATCCTCGTAGAGCACGCGTGCGGAAGCCGCATCCCCGCGCCGCTCGGAAAACCCGATCACCTTCAGCAGGCGTACAGTCCGGTCGAGCCCGATGGTCAGCACGTCGCCGCTCTTGACCGCGTGGCCCGGCGCCGTCTCGCGCACGCCGTTGATGCGGACGTGGCCGGCCTCGACGAGAGCGGCAGCGCTGGTGCGCGCCTTCACGACCCGCGCGTGCCACAGCCATTTGTCGAGACGCTGGCGATCCAACGGTGACGCTAGTCCTTGCGGTTGGCTGTGAGTTGCTCTTTCAGCGCCGCCAGTTTGGCGAATGGCGAATTGGGATCGATCGGGCGATCGCGCTCGCGCGGGCTCGCGCTTGTCGCATATTGGCGGTGCGACGGGCCGCTGTCGCGCTTGTCGCGACCGCCCTTGTCGCGGCCGCGATCGCGTCCACCGTGCTCGCGCTCGCCGCCGAACTTGCCCTTGCCCTTTTCCTTGTCCCGATCGCGGCCCTTGCCCTCAAAACCCTTGCCCTCAAAATTCTTGCCCTCGAAGCGCTCGCGCGGCGGACGGCCCTTGTCGTCGCGACGCTCGCTTGCAGGCGCACCCTCCGCTGCGGCGCCTGCGGCTTGCGCCGGCGCGGCCTCGCGGGGTTTGCCAAAATCCTTCAGCCTGTCGCGCCGGCCGTGGCGATGCCGCTCGCGCTTCTCGCCTTCGCCGGAGCCGGCCTCGCTTGCGGCTGCTTGCGCGCCTTCCTGCGGCGCCTGCTGGTGGCGATGACGATGCCGCTCGTGGCGCGGCCGGCGCTCATCGGCGCGGCCGCCGGGCCGCCAGACGTCGATGAGTTCTGCCGCCGCCGCGGCTTCAGTCGCAGTGGCGGCGTCAGGAGTAGCGATGGCAGCTTCGGGCGCAGCGGCTTCCAGCGCCACGGTGACGGCTTCCGCCGGCGTTGTCGTCTCGCCGGCGACGGTGCTCTCCAACGGCGCTTCGGAAGCGGCCTGTTGCTCCGGCGCTTCGGAAGCGATCTGCCCCTCGGGCACTTCGGCTGCGGTCGTCTCGACAGGAGCTGCCGCTTCGGGCTGCACTTCGGCCTCCGCAGGCGCTGCTTCCGGCGCTGCGGGCGCCAGCAAGACTTCCGGCAGCAAGGACGACGATGGCGCGCGCTCGCGCGAAACCGGCGGCGCGGCTATCTCTGGATCGACCGCAGTTTCTTGTGAGATTTCTTGCGAGGTCTCTTGCGAGATTTCTTGCGCTGTTTCTTGCGGCGCCTCCACCGCCGTCGCGGTTTCGCCCCCGACCTCGACCGGCGCCGCTTCGGCGGCAACTATCTCCACAGCCGGCGCCGTTTCCGCGACAACCGGCTCCACGGCCGGTGCTGCATCGGCGACGACCGGTTCCACGGCTACCACAGGCTTCGGCGGCAGTGGTGGGCGCCGATCCATGCGATAGCCGAGCGCGCGCAGGATCGAGGCGAAATCCTCTCCCGCCGAGCCGGTCAAGGACGTCATCGCCTGCGTCACCACAAAGCCGCGCCCGTCGAACGCGCCGGCAGGCTTTTCACCGGGCGAGCTTGCGCGCCAGGCGAGCGCCGGGCGAATGAGATCTGCGAGCCGCTCCAGGATGTCGACCCGTACCGCGCGCTCACCGCATTGCCGGTAGCCGAGCAGGCGATAGGCGTCGCGCACGAGCTGCTTGTCGACCGGGAACGAGGTGCGGCCGCTGGAGGCCATGTGCTGGGCGTTCGACAGCGCCGTCAGATCCACGTCGTCCTGCTTCTGCGCCCACAGCAGCGAGGCCAGCGCGCGCGCCGCGGGCTTCAAGAGCCCCGGCAAATAGATGTGATAGGCGCCGAAGCGCACGCCGTATTTGCGCAAAGAGGCGCGCGAGGGCTGGTCGAGATCCTTCATCTCGGCCGCGATCTTGGTGCGCTCCAGGACGCCAAGCGCCTCGATGAGCTGGAACGCGATGCCGCGCGCGATCCCCGTGATGTCCTCGGCCTTGGCAAGCTCGAACAGCGGCCCGAGCAATTTCTCGACATGCGTCTTCAGCCAGAGATCGAGCCGGGCCTGGACCTTTTCGCGCGACGCGCCGTTCAGCCGCTCGTCGGCAATGATGCGAAGCCTGGGATGCAGCGCATCGTCGGCCGCAACCAGCTTTGCCACCGCATCGCCGGTCCAGCGGATGGTGCCGTCCGAGGTCAGCACGAAACTCTCGTCCGGAGCTGCGCCCAGTTTTTCGGCACGCGCGTCGATCTCGCGCGCCAGCACCTGCTGGGCAGCGGCCTGCAGGGCCTTGGCGTCGGAGCCGGCTTCCGCGGCGTCGGGCGCGAAGGTAAATCCGTCGAGCCGGCCGATTGCGTGCCCCTCGACGATGACTTCGCCGGTCTTGCCGATTTCCGTATTCAAACTCGTGTTCTCCCGCAGGCGGCGCATCAATACACTGGTACGACGATCAACGAAACGCTCCGTGAGCCGTTCGTGCAGCGCGTCCGACAATTTATTTTCGACTTCGCGCGTAATTCCCTGCCAATGCTCCGGATCGGCCAGCCAATCCGGCCGGTTGGCGACGAATGTCCAGGTGCGGATCTGCGCGATCCGGCCCGACAGCGTGTCGATATCGCCGTCGGTGCGGTCGGCCTGGTCGACCTGGGCGGCAAACCATGCATCGGGAATGCGGCCCTTCTGCATCAGAAAGCCAAACAATGTCGTCACCAGCTCGGCGTGCGCGGCCGGCGACAATTTTCGGTAGTCCGGAATCTGGCAGGCCTCCCACAGCCGCTCCACGGCGGTTGCACCGTGCGCCATTTCCCGCACCCCGATATCGCGGGCGGCGTGATCAAGCACGCGCAGATCTTCGGCGATCGGCGCGCGCGTCAACGCCTCGTGGCCGGGCGTCAGCGCCAGCGACACCTGCAGCGCGCCGAGCGAGGAAAAATCCAGTTTCGAATTGCGCCATTGCAAGACCTTGACGGTATCGAAGGTGTGGTTCTGCAGCGCATTGACCAATTCGGGCTCGAACGGCGCGCAGCGGCCGGTGGTGCCGAAGGTGCCATCGCGCGTGGCGCGCCCGGCTCGGCCTGCGATCTGCGCGAATTCGGACGGATTCAGGCGGCGGAACTGATAGCCGTCGTATTTGCGGTCGGAGGCGAAGGCGACGTGATCGACGTCGAGGTTGAGCCCCATGCCGATCGCGTCGGTAGCGATGAGATAGTCGACGTCGCCGTTCTGGAACATCGCCACTTGTGCGTTGCGCGTGCGCGGCGACAGCGAGCCCAGCACCACGGCCGCGCCGCCATGCTGGCGGCGGACCAGTTCGGCGATCGCGTAGACCTCGTCGGCGGAGAACGCGACGATCGCGGTGCGCCTGGGCTGGCGGGTGATCTTGCGGTCGCCGGCAAATTCGAGCTGCGACAGCCGCGGCCGCGTGACGATGGACGCGCCCGGCAACAGCCGCTCGATGATCGGGCGCATGGTGGCAGCGCCGAGCAACAGCGTCTCGTCGCGGCCGCGCCGGTTCAGGATGCGGTCGGTGAAGACATGGCCGCGTTCGAGATCGGCGGCGAGCTGGATTTCGTCGACCGCGAGAAACGACACGTCGAGATCGCGCGGCATCGCTTCCACGGTGGAAACCCAGAAGCGCGGATTTCTCGGCTTGATCTTTTCCTCGCCGGTGATCAGCGCGACGGCCTCGACGCCGGCGCGGTCGGCGATCTTGTTGTAGACCTCGCGCGCGAGCAGCCGCAGCGGCAGGCCGATCATGCCGGAGGAATGACCGAGCATGCGCTCGATCGCCAGATGCGTCTTGCCGGTGTTGGTGGGTCCAAGCACCGCCGTGACGCCGGAGCCGGGAGCCCGTTCGTTGTGGAACGCTGCCGAGGGAGAGAAGGCCATTTTTTTCGGATGTTTCTATTGGCGCCGGCAACGCCAGCGTACTTTCAAAACTGTCTCACATTGCGACGTATATGGGGTTGCGATTTAAGCTCCGGAACGACTCTAGAACGAATCGCGCCCGAATCGCTGACTCGACCCCCTGTCCTGCTTCGTTCACCGCAACATCTCGCGCTCGGTCATCTGGAACAGCACTAGATCAAGTTTGGAGCGGCTCCACAAGCAACGGTTCGGCCGCGAAATCCTTAACGTTTTTCGCTGCGCGGAGTCGAATCAGAAGCGGGAAAGAGTCAACAGGATTCCGAGGGCCCCCGTCATTCCGGGGCCCGCAAAGCGCGAACCCGGAATCTCGAGATTCCGGGTTCGATGCTTTCGCATCGCCCCGGAATGACGGCGCATAAAGGGCTTCGTCCCGGCCAAGCGAGTTCCGGGCAGCGCTCTTGCGCTGTCCGGCGCGAGCGCCGAGCCGGGACCCATACCGCGTGATCTATCGGTAGGCGCACGGGTGGCCGACGCTCGTTTCAATAACTAACGCCTGGGGTTATGGATCCCCGCCTTCGCGGGGATGACGAGCGGAGGCGGGAACGACGAGCGGAGAACGCTACTGCGTCTTCGCCACATGCGGCGGGGTCGCTTGCGTCACGAACTCCGTCGCTTCCAGCATCGCCTGCCCCAAGGGGGTCGGGATTTTCATCCAGAATGGCACCAGGATGCGGGTTCCCGCCACGGGCGCAAAGGCGATCTCGATGTTGCGCTGGGCCGCCAGATATTTGATCACTGGACGGTCTGGAATGTAGCCCGCAACGGGCGAGAAGTAGACCGCGCACACCACAACCGGGCCGCGATAGCCCTTTTCCGCCCGCACCGTGTCCATGCGCTTGAAATCGAGCTTGAGGTCGTAGCGCATGCGACCGTCGAAGATCGGGGCGCCGACATGGCAGGCATCGGGGCTGAGCGGATCGGCGGTGCCGGGCACGCGCAACAGCGTCGCCGTCATCGGATCGTAGACGCCCTTGCGCTGCGCCTCCGTCACCGGAATGCGGTCGGCATCGACCGGCGGCTCCGGCTCGATGCCGTACTCCTTCACATTGCCGTTGGCGAGGGTCATGTGGATCGCCTCGCTCTTCTTCGACGTCGTGGTCGAAGCCGAATAACTGGTGGCGACCAGCGCGCCGTTGACGACGCGGCCCTGGGCGGCGCCGGTGCCGGAACCGCTGGAGAACGCTTTCAATAGCCCGGTGGTGCCGCCGAAGGCGTTAGCCGAATATTGATCGTCGCCGATATCGATGGTCCAGGCGCCCTTGCCGACGGGAATGCCCGCCAGCGTCGCCTCATATTGCGCTTCCAGCCGCCCTTGCGCGAGCGCGGCGCCTTGCGCGAATGCGGCCAAGAGCGCTGCGCCGACGCACAGGCTGACGAGCTTTGGTAGCGCCGACGGGGCCGAATTCGAAAACGGAGAGGTCACGTGAGGGACGGGTCCTGCCTTGGCGCCATCCTTGGCGCGCTCGGATTAGCATCGATGCGAGAACCGGGGCAACAGCCAATCGGCACGGGTCTTGAACGCCGATACGCCCGCCGCCGCCGGCACTCGAGATTTTGAAGATCGGCTCGGAATGCGCCCTTTATGTGATGGCTAAACTTCGGAAATGGCTTCCAAAAAGGGCGTTCGCGCCATTTTTACCACGGCTCGAACCTTGACGCCCCGCCGCCGGCGCCCTATACGTCCGCCGCTCCCTGGAAGGACATGATTTTGAACCCCCGCGGCGCCCGCAACCGGGCCAGCCGGGAAGCGGGGATGGAAGAGGATTTTCGATATGTCGCGGCGCTGCGAACTGACGGCCAAGGGCCCCCAGACCGGGCACAAGGTCAGCCACTCCAACATCAAGACCAAGCGGCGCTTCCTGCCGAACCTGTGCAACGTGACCTTCATCTCGGACACGCTGGGACGGAACGTGCGCCTGCGCGTCTCCACCAACGCGATCAAGAGCGTCGACCACAATGGCGGCCTCGACGCGTTCCTGATCAAGGCCCGCGCCGAAAACCTCTCGCCGCGCGCATTGGAACTGAAGCGGGCGATCGTGAAGAAGACGGCGGCGGCGCAGCCGGAGAAGAAGGCGAGCTGACGAAATTCAGTTGGGGCGAGTGGGGCTAGTTGCGTTCAGTCTCGTCGCGTGAGGCGATAGTGCTTGAGTTTGTGGAGCGGCCGGGTCGGAAGACCCGGCCGTTTTTGTTGGCACGCCCGCGACTCAGGGCTGGGGCAGCGGGTCTACCATATCGATCCAGAATTGAGGCGGGACCGGAAGTCTATGATGGCGGCAAGCTGTAAGGATCATCGGCCAAAAGCCCGTCGCAATTGCCGACAGTTCGTTGAAATCCCGTGACTGGTTGCAGGCGTCCCTCACGGTCTTGAGAAATTCACGGCCAGTGATCGAGAGAGGCAGATCAGAAAGCGCAACGCCATGATCGCGGGCGCCGATGTAAATGCCATCCTCGCTCGACATGTCTGGCATCCAAAGCTGAAGCGTGCAGTGTTGCAATTCTCCGGCCATCAGATCGACAAGTTGCTTTAAGGCGCCATGATTGTCGAGAGCCGACAGGAATGCAGCAAGAAGCGGAATCAAGATCGAACCTGACGTGGCCTCCTTGCGATAGTCATCGGTCTGTTCCCGGGGATGAGCAACTAGCGCACGATACTCAGTGAACACGCACGGATAGCGGCCGTGGCTTCGGACTGTAAACGAGAGTCGTCCGGCCATTTCGTGCAGCCAGGCGCCCGCGTCGTCTCTGTTGCCATTTAGCGCACCAACTAATATCAGAAACAGTGCAATTTCGATCGCTTGTTGGTCTTGCAGCGGCAGGAACAACGCTCGGTTGTTAGCTATGAGCTGATAGCCCATCGTCGCCAAGCGTGCGAAACGATCCTGCTGGGCCGCCCGGCGCTGGACATCCGGGTCCAGATTGATGAGCCAGTGAACCCAAAGACCGGTGAGCGCGATGCGTCCTAGAATGTCGAACAATTTTAGGTTCACATCGACGGACGAGTGCGAGCACACGGCCATCGCGACGCCGTCGCGAACTCCAACATGCGGGAATATCTTTCGTTCCAGCAGTTCCGACGCGATCGCGAGGTGGAGTTGGATCGCATATCGCACCACCATCTCAATTGCTTTCCCAGCTGCACCTGACTTTTTCCCAATGTACGGTCGCAGCAAATTCCAGATGTTGAGAAGTGCCAGCTCACTGGCGCGGTAAGGCGCTTCGACGTTATCAACATCTCGCGCCCATACGAATAATACCCATGACGCGATATACAATTGACGCGCAATGCGGACGTGTGTCTTATCACTGCCTGCGCCTCGGCTTAGTTCGTAGACGAAGCGTCCAAAATGTTGATAGGAAATATCCGGTTCATCAACTAGGGCAACGGCCTTCTGGAAGTGAGATCGAACCGCCTTGGGCATGATCTCTTCACGCAAGATGCCTTGCAGCAGCAAGCCGGCCAGCTTATCGCCGTTCCATTCGTCGAACGAAATTTTTCTGGTGGAGTGTCTCTTGATATAGCCGTTTACCTTGCCGCGCACTTGCTCCTGCATGTCGCCACCAAAAACTAGGCAAATGACGATCTTCAGCTTTTGGTGCCGTTTTGGTACCCTTGTGGGGATATAGCTGTCCAAGATTTCGTTAAGCGAGGAGCGAAGCGCCTGGGGTGTACCGTCCCATGACTGCCGAGTCAGATCTCCCTGCTTTACCGAGAATAGGAAGAGCTTGCGCACTCCGTCATCGTCTTTTCCGACTGCGGCGATATCGACGCCAGCCTGCGCCGTCCCGCGCTGCGGGCGCGAATAGACGGTATAGCCGAGTTCGCTCAGCAGGTCCGGAAGTATCGCGTCTAGCTCCTCACGCTCTCTCAAAGACGCTAGATAATTTCGGAAAAGAAGCTTCATTTGAACTTCTCCAGCCGATATACCCTCAGCATGTAGTCGAGCCCTACGGGGTCGAGAATTTCCCGGCGTGGCCATTCGAATGCCATACCAAACGACTTGAGGTCCATCGCAACCGCCCGTTGGCTGCCATCGTGATCCATAACGTAAGTGAGCGTGCGCTTTCCGTAGAGTATGGTCGAGCGGTGCACAACGCTCAGCAGGACCGATTGGCTTTCCGCTTTTCTCTGAGCCGCCCGCATCTCGCCGTGGGTGCGCTGACGCACTACGTCGCGTTGGTGATCGGAAGGATGAAGGGCTTTGATCGTGCCAGTCGCATCGAGACCGGCGTAGTAGTCTTTATCCTTGGCAAGGGCGTTCTGGATCGGACCGTAGGCCGAATCCGGCGACCATATGCGTTTCAAATATTCCTTAGCGTCTCCACCGTAACTCAAAAGAATTGGATCGAACAGCAGGTCAATGACAGGTCCTTCTACATCCGGGTCGCCAGCGCGAAGGACCGACACGATGATCGAAGAACAAACCACTGGCTTAAAGAAAAGGAATCCGATCGCCTTGCGACAGAGGAAAATCTGCTGCACCGCTGTCAACCCGAGCGGCCCCGCGCTCGTATCAAAAGTACGATCCTTGTCGACCCCGACAAGATCGCTGACGTTGCTACACAGCTCGATGCTCCCCGAGAGAAACCAGCGAACGATCAGCTCATACAAGCGTTGCGGCTTCCCGCTCATTAACCCATGGGCGGTTGTCTCGAAGTTCTTGACTGTAAGTTTTCCATCTCGCAGCTTAACCGTAAGAAAATCGAGGGCCAGCCCCTCGCTCTTGGTGGCGAGGAGGCCTCGCAACGCCATGTCGAGGATTCTTACCGTACCAAGGTGCTCCGAATTGACAGCCTCAAGTGCGAGCAGCGCAGTCCGAAGCTCCTGATCGTTGAGCGAAGTGTGATGCAGCCACACAATCTGCGCCAGGCCGTGCAGCGTCTGGGTTCCTGGGTTTCTGACCGCCGCCTCGATCAGCCTTCTAGCTGTTTCGACATCGCTTTGTTTCTTGAGCACTTCAAACGCCGCTATGAGAGCGTTGGCGCGAACATAGTCATCGCCGCCCTCGGCGACGAGGGGCTCCAAAGCCGCAATCGCCTTCTGTGCTGGCGAAACATTGGTGAAAGTCATGCCGGCTAAAGCCGTCATTCCGGATGTGCGCCGATCGTCTGCATATGACTGCACGAAATCGATCGCCGAATCGATATCCTCGGCCGCTTGCAATGCGAACGTTACGAACCGCCTCGCCAACACATTCCCGCTTCGTGCTCCGCGAATCACCGCGGCGCCCTCTTCCGGATTGATCCTGCACCAAGTACGAAACGCGCCATTTGGCAATGTCGCCGCGCCGTCGGCGCCAGCTTGCTCGATGAGAATCCGACAACACTCCATCAGCGCCGTAGCGTTAGTCTGGAGTCTCGGAACGGCTTCGCAGTAGAGGTGCTGCGCGGTAAAGAAGGCGTGACCTGTAATGCCGGCGAATGCCGGTTGGCTGGGCACGGTTACGAGATCGATTTCGCCGCTATTATGCAACGCAACGCAGCGTTGGGTGAAGAGATCGTCTTCATCGTTCTCCGTCCCATGATAGCGAGCAAGTTCGCCCGCGAGTTCGCCCGCCTTGTACAAGCGAACGATTTCATCGCTAGATGGAGCAGCTGCAAAGGTCACGGTATCGCTCGCCACGATGGTGCACTATTAGACACGATTCGCTGGCCGTTTGTGAGTCAACGACGCCGCAACAGCGGCCGCTTCAGTGTCACTAATGACGCCTTCGGCCCGCCTCGCTTCCCCCCTCACTTCACCTGCGCCAACCCATCCGCCTCCGCCGCCTCAACCGCCCGCTCCGCATCCTCCGGCAGCAGCAGCCGCTCCGCGACCATGCGCGCTGCCGCCGCGCGCACCGCCGCGACATACGCAGCGTTGTCCGCATATCGCTCGGCCAGCGACAGACGCCGGTCGCCGGCGGCGTAGCGTTCGGCGCGGGTGGCGGCGAAGGGGATCACGGCGCCCTGCAGCGGGAACAGCGTGCCTTCGCCAAAACCTTTCGCGCGCGGATTCCAGCCCGTGTAGGTCGCGCGCGGCACGGCGAGCGGCAGCATGCGGATGCCTGCGATCGCCATGCCGTCATTGTCGGCGCGAGGCACGAACACCGGATAGCTGCCGAGCAGTTTTGGCGGAAACACGGAATTGTCGGACAGGCTCGCTGCTGTATAGATGGCGGCATAGGGCAGGCCCGGGATGTTTTGCGGCATCGCGTCGGCGGCTTCCACCAGCGTGCCGTGGGCGCGCATCGGCACGCGGCTTGCGGGCGGCTCCTCGCCGGTGGCGATCCAGGCCTGCATCGCGGAGAGCAGCGCGCGCATCGGCGCGCCCGCGTGCAGCGGGTTGACCGGCAGCGCCATCTCGGGCCGGCTCGCCATCTTCTCTCCCGCGGGCTCGAAATGCGGCGTGCCCGCGATCATGTAGGCGCGCACGTCGGCCGGCAGGTCGAGATGGTTGCCGGCGAGATCGGTGACCAGAAGCGAAGCGCGCGAGGCCCACCATTCGTGCTCGCTGTCGGTCTGCATCACGCGCGGGCAGGTCGCGCTGAGGCGGCAGCGCTGCAGCAGCCCGTCGCGCCGGCCGCTCAGGGGATCGTCGAGGGTCTGGTAGGTGAACGGGAACAGGTCGGCCTGCCAGGCCGGATCCTGCGGATGGCGCGGATTGCGCCCGGGATGGCCGAAGCGCACATTGGTCGCCATGCGGCGGGAGCCTGCAACATGCGGCATCAACCCGTCGAACACCATGCGGCCGGCAAGATCCTCGTTGAAACCGAGATAGAGGAAATCGCGCAAGTAGCGGCCGGATTGCGACACACCAAAACCGATCGCGCGATTGGCAAAATTGTTGCCGGCTGCGGCGAGCGGATTTTCCGAGGTGGTGTCGCGCCGGAGAAACGAAACCACGTCGCGCGTGGCGGCAAAGCCGAGGCCCAGCACGGCCGGATCGCGCGCAGTGTACGTGACTTCGTAGATCGCGCCGGCGTCGAAGCCGGATGCCGGCCGGCTGATCTCAACGGTCTGCTCGCCGGTGGCGCGGATCGCAAGCCCCACCGGCTGCTGGCGCGGCGCATCCCATTTCGCGCGCACGCTCACCTTGAGCTGCGACGGATCGGCGATCGGCCACGACAGATCAACTGAAACGGGCGAGCGCATGTGATCGAACAAGAACTCGTCGCGCACGGCGCCGGTGACGCCCTTCAGCACGGGTGCTGTGAGCGCGAGCTGCGCGGGTTTTGAGGCAATGTCGGCCTGCCAGCCGATCCAGGCCATGGTGTAGCCCTGGCCATGCAGGAAGCCGATGCCGGCGTCGCCCGCTTTCTCGGCGGCGTTCGATCCCGGCTGCAGCGCGTCGTCGAACAGTTCCGGCGCGAGTTTTCGGCCGCGATTGGGAATGTCGACCAGCAGCGTGCCGTTGGCGCGGAGCGGATCGGCCGGGCGCAGCAGCACGACATCGGCGGTGGCTTCGACAAAACCCTTGTCGTCGCGCGGGGCCCTGTCGATGTCGGCAATGATGGCGTTCTTCGGATCGGCCGGGTCGACGGCTAGGGTGGCGCGGGCCGTGATCTTCACATAAGCGCCGACATTGCCAAAGCTCCGGCCCTCGAACGCCGGCGCGCTCTGCAGCACCTCGAAGCGGGTCACCTCGGCGTGGGCCGAGAGGGTCGGCAACAGAAGCACGCACAGCGCGGCGACGCGAAGCTTCGACATCGATAATGAACCCTGGTTTGACGAGCGGTGTTTGATTGCGGACGGGCGGGGTATCGTATCGCGATTCTACTTCCTCGTCATTGCGAGCCAACGGGTCGCGCGAATGCGCGCCCGATGACAGGCTCCGCGAAGCAATCCATAGATACACACACCGCCGTCATACCCCGCGCATGCGACGCGCATGCGGGGTATCCAGTACGCCGCGGCTTCTCGGCTAATCATGACAATCTCTGGAATACTGGATCGCCCGCCGGAGCCTGTCATCCGGCCGGCCAAAGGCCGGACCGGTTGGCGGGCGATGACGACCGAGGTGTGCTGCGCTTCGTCACAAGTGCTCCTCGCAATGACGATGTGGCGGGACCGTGCGCTGCCTGACCGCAATGTGACTACCCGACGGGCAAATCACGCCCACGCGCAAAAACCTGTCCAGTCCCCCGCGCAAAAAATATTTCGCTTTTTCCGAAACCCAAATCAGTCGTAGTGTTCGCACCAACCCGTTCCTCCAGAGGGGCGTTTCGCGATCGTCACGGACGTGGAGCGGGCTGCGGTGGACGCTGATGGCGCGTGAGACGAATGCGCTTGAAGCGGACGGCGAAGCCGTGTGGTCCTGACGCCCCGACGCTGGCGTCAAGTTTTTGCGGGGTCGATCCGCGAGAGCGACGGGGGCAAAACAGCCCGGTCCCCGGGGAGTGCACGGAATAAGCCGTAAACCATTGCGCGGGGAATGCCGGGTGATTCCGGTGTGACCGTGGTGACTTGCTTGCGTGCGTTTTTTACTTTGCACGCAAGGCTGCGGGCGCGCCGAGCGCCCGGCATTCCCTGCGCCCTCTGATCATCAGAAGGCGGGAAATTCAGGATATGACTCGCGCAAACCTGCGGCGAGATCGCGAAGTCGTGGCTCGCGCTACACCCTCGGCCGTCATCACCCGCGAAGGCGGGTGACCCAGTATTCCAGAGACATCCATGATTGAACCGAGAAGCCGCAGCGTACTGGATGCCCCGCATGCGCGGAGCATGACGAGTTATTGTGGGGCCCGCGGCGTCGCCACACCCTCGCTGTCATCATCCGCGAAAGCGGATGACCCAGTATTCCAGAGACGTCGGTGATTGAGTCGATAGGTCACGGCGTACTGGATACCCGCATGCGCGGGTATGACGAGTTTATTGTGGGGGCCCGCGGCGTCGCCACCCCCTCGGACGTCATCATCCGCGAAAGCGGATGATCCAGTATTCCAGAGACGTCAGTGATTGGGTCGATAGGTCACGGCGTACTGGATACCCGCATGCGCGGAGCATGACGCGTTATTTGTTGGAGAGCCCACCTCGCGCCCCACGCACGGTCTGCCCTCTCCCCCCTTGAGGGGGAGAGCTGGAGAGGGGGGGTAGCCACTTCCGTCGCGGCTACCCCCCTCCCTAACCCTCCCCCGCCAGGGGGGAGGGAACGAGGCTTGGGTGCCTCCCACGGCACGTTTGTTGCTTCTTTTTTACGCGAGCCAGAAGGAGCAAGCCGTCCATGATCAGAACCATCCGCCGTCGTGAGTTCATTGCAGGCCTTGGAGCGGGAATCGGGACGAGCCTGATCGCCGCGCCGAGAATCGTGCGCGCGGAGGGCGATCCGGTGGTGATCCGCGCCGGCGCGCTGAAATTGATCCATTCGATCGCGCCCTATTTCTACGATCAGTTCGTGCCCGCCGGCTACAGGGTCGAGGTGCTGCCGTTCGAGACGCCGACCGAATGCAAGAACGCGGTGGTGACGAAATCGGTCGATTTCGGCGCGTTCGGCATCGCGGCCGGAATCCTCGGCGCCGCCGCCGGCGAGCCGGTGGTGGTGATCGCCTCGACCTGCAATCGCGGCATGGCGATCATCGCCAAGAAAGATTCCGGCATCAACTCGATCAAGGACCTGAAAGGCAAGCGCGTCGCCGTATTCCCCGGCACCACGCAGGAAGTGTTTTTCCTGGAGCGGCTGAAGATGGAAGGCATGACCATCAAGGACGTCGAGCCGGTGCGCGTCTCGTTTTCCGAGATGCACATCTCGCTGGCGCGCGGCGACATCGACGCCTATGTCGGCGCCGAGCCCGGTCCCGGCGTGTCGCTCTCCACCGGCATCGGCCAGCTGGTCGAATATCCCTATTCGACGCCGATGGGATCGCTCAACATGGTGTTCGGCACCCATCACGATCTGATCGCCGAGAAGCCGGACCTGGTGCGGGTGATGCTCGGCATCCACCAGCGCGCGACCGATTTTGCCGCCAGCCACAAGGACGCGCTGGTCGCGATGGCCTCGGCCAAACTCGGACAGAAGAAGGAGGCGATCGAAGCCTCGGTGCCGAACGTCGAACTGACCTGGAAACTGGGCCCAAAGGAAATCGAGGAAGCGAAAGTCTACGCCGACCACATGCTGGCGCTGAAGCAGATCAAGCGCGTGCCGGATTTTTCGACGTTCTTCGACACCAGCTTCGTCGACGCCGTGAAGCCGACCTGACCCCGTGAGCACGCTCGCCTCCAATCGCGAACAAGAGACGAGCGCCGCGCGCAAACCCGACCGAATCGCGTGGCTGCCGCGGCTGCGGCCGGTGTTGCTGGGCCTGGCGTTCCCGATTGCGCTGCTCGCGATCTGGCACTTTTTCACGGCCGGCCGGCCGGGGAGCCTGATCCCGCCGCCGCATGACGTCTGGCTCGAGCTCTGGGACCTCGCCTTCGGCGGCATCAATGACGATGCCTATAGCCGCACCCTGTATGTTCATCTGCTCGCCTCCGTCGCCCGCGTCTATGGCGGCTTCGCGATGGCGCTGATGGTCGCACTGCCGCTCGGCATGCTGATCGGGCGGGTGGCGCTGGTGCGGCAACTGATCGACCCGACCATCCAGATCCTGCGCCCCGTGCCGGTCACCGCCTGGCTGCCGCTCGCCATGATCATCTTCGGCCTGGGCCCGCGCTCGGCGATCTTCCTGGTGTTCTTGGGCGCGTTCTATCCGATCCTGCTCAACACCGTTTTTGGCGTGCGCTCGGTCGAGCCGCGATTGTTCGAGGCGGCTGCCATGCTCGGCTGCACAGGCTCGGCTCAATTCTTTCGCGTGGTGCTGCCGGCGGCATTGCCGTCGATCTTCACCGGCATGCGGCTGGGTCTCGGCTTTGCCTGGGTGGTGATCGTGGTCGGCGAGATGACCGGGGTGCAGACGGGGTTAGGGGCCATCATCATGGAAGCGCGCCAGCTCTCGCGCACCGAGATCGTGATCTGCGGCATGATCGTGATCGGCGTGTTCGGCTTCCTGTCCGACCAGTTGGTGATGCTGATCGGGCGGCGGCTCTTGGCCTGGAGTCCGTCGTATGGCTGAATCCGCGGTCCCGATCCTGGAGATGAAGAACGTCGGCAAGATTTTTTCGCAAAACGGCCGCGCGATCGAGGCGCTGCGCGGCGCCAATCTGCGCGTCAAGAAAGGCGAGTTCATCTGCCTGATCGGCGCCTCCGGCTGCGGCAAGTCGACGCTATTACGGTTGGCCGCGGGGTTCGAGGCCGCGACCAGCGGCGACAACCTGATGTGGGGCATGCCGATCACGGGGCCGGGACCGAGCCGCGGCATGGTGTTTCAGGATTACGGCCTGTTTCCCTGGCTCAACGTCCGCGACAATATCGGTTTTGGGCCGAAATCGCGCGGCCGGCCGAAGGGCGAAATCAAGGAGACCGCCGACCGCTTCATCGAGCTGGTGGGCCTGCAGAATTTTTCGGATGTCTATCCGCACCAGCTCTCCGGCGGCATGAAGCAGCGCGTCGCCATCGCCCGCGTGCTCGCCAACGATGCCGAGATCGTGCTGATGGACGAGCCGTTCGGCGCGCTGGATGCGATGACGCGCGAGCGGCTGCAGGACGAATTGGTGGAAATATGGTCGCGCACGGGAATGACCGTGCTGTTCGTGACCCATTCGATCGAGGAAGCGATTTTTCTGGCCGACCGCGTGGTCGTGATGTCGCCGGGACCGGGCCGGATCGACGACGAGCATGTCATCGACCTGGGCAGACCGCGCGATATTGCGAGTGCCGAGTTCAACGAATGGCGGCGGCTGTTGGCCTCGAGGCTGCACAGCCACCACGCGCGCAAGGCGGGATGAGACCTCGTCAACTTAAGGAGCGGGCAGTGCGAATGCGACGAGCGCATCGCCGATCGGTGATTGCAGCAGGATGCTGCCGCCAGCAGCGATCACGACGAACTGCCGTCCGTCGGAGGTTTGATAGGCCATCGGTGTCGCCGCCCCCGGATAGGGCAGCGCCTGCTCCCAAAGGACATCTCCGGTCCAGATGTTGAACGCCCGGAACATGCCGTCCGAAGTCGCGCCGATGAAGACCAGACCGCTGGCAGTGACCAGTGGCCCGCCAAGATTGGGCGCGCCCCAACTCGAGGGCGCGTGCAGTCCCATGGCAATCGGCGCGGCCCCGAAGGGATGCTGCCAGCGGAGCTCGCCGGTGTCCAAATCAACCGCCGAGATCGTTCCCCACGGCGGCTGGTTGCAGGGGATGCCGAGCGGCGAAAGCACAAGGCCGCGCTCCATGCCGAACGGCGCGCCGATCTGCGGGGCGAGTTCGATACCCGGCGGGTTCGGTTGCCTCTTCCTGCGGTCAAACTCGGCCGACGGAAACAGCCGGACATAGCCGACAATGTTCATCGCGTTCAGGATCGCCAGATGCGACCGCGGATCGTAAGCCATCCCGCCCCAATTGGTGCCGCCCGCGGCCCACGGGAATTCGATGCTTCCCTCGATACTGGGAGGCGTGAAGAAGCCGTCATTTCTCAGCGAACCGACGCGAGCACGGCAAACCGCGCGGTCGAGCGGCGTGACGCCCCAGATGTCTTCGTCCGTCAAGCCTTGCCGCGCCAGCGGACGCGGAAGAAGAGGCGTCGGCTGGGTTGCCGCTTCGCGCTCGCCGGGGACGGTCGAGACCGGCACGCCGCGCTCGACGGTCGGGACCAACGGTTCGCCGGTCTCGCGGTTGAGCACAAACAAGAAGCCGGTCTTGGTCGGCTGCGCGACCGCCGGGATGGTTCGACCCTCGCGGCTGATGTTGACGAGCGTCGGTTGCGCCGGCAGGTCGTAGTCCCAGAGATCATGGTGAACCGTCTGGTATTGCCAGATCAACACGCCGGTCCGGACATTGAGCGCCACGATCGCATTGACCCCCGGCAGCGCCTCGCTGCGCAATCCACCCCAGAAATCCGGGCTCGGAGACGTGGTGGGCGCGTAGAGGATGCCACGCTCGGCATCCAGCGACATGGCTGCCCAGACGTTGCCGGCACCGACGGCCTTGCGCGAGGTTTCCGGGATCGGGCTCCAATGCCACCGCTCGCGGCCCGTTCGCACGTCGAAGGCGCGGACAAACCCGCTCGGCATATTGGTTCTATGGTTGTCGCTGATGGCAGAGCCGACGATGACCAGATCCTCGAACACGACCGGGGCCGACGTGACGTTGACGTCGCCGACGCCGCCATTGTCGAGCTTGTTGAGATTGATCGTTCCGCCGGCCGCGAAATCCGCGCACAATTTGCCGGTACCTGCGTCGAGCGCCTCCAGCCGTCCGTCGAGAATCCCCTGAAAGATTCGGCGCTGGCAGGGTTTCGACGGATCGGGATTCTGTTCCTTCCAATAGGAGACACCGCGGCAGATCAGGGAGTGCTGTTCATGGTAGGCGCGATCGAGCTTTGGTTCCGGCTCGTGCGACCAGAGCGGCTTGCCGGTCGCGGCTGCAAGCGCGATGACGCGGTTATATGGCGTGCAGAAATACAGAACATCATCCGCGAGGATCGGAGTCGCCTCAAAGGTCGTGGCCCGGTGTCCCGGCGCGCCTTCGGAAAAATCGCCCGTATGGTAGACCCAGGCCTGTCTCAACTGTGCAACGTTGGCGGCATTGATCTGGGTGAGCGCCGTATGGTGTCCGCCGCCCGGCGCGCCGCCGTAGACGGGCCATCCCTTGCCGTCGTCTGCCTCGCACGACCCGTTCGCGCTCACGAGCAACGTCGCCGCAAGCAAAGCATGCAAAACGGCCCGCGTGGTGCGCATCCTCACGGCCCTTTCGTCCAATGCCAGCGCCAGCAGAGAAAACTCGCCAGGCTTGCAAGGAAGGCAGTGCCGGTCGCCAGCACCGCAGCCATCACCGGTTCATTCATGGCGACGTGCTGAAACACCCCGTAGATCATCATGACGACGACCGCGCAGCCGAACAATGCCCACAACATCAGAAGTATCGCGACGAGCCGCATCGCATGATCTTCCAGATCGCTCGAATGGCTGACCACGGGACGGCGACCAGAAAATTCGTCGTCCCGTGCGTCGCTATCGCCTCAAGCTGCCTTGCCGAGTGCCGTGTCCAGATGCCGCAGCTTCGGCAGCACCTCGTGCCTCAGAAGCTCCAGCGAATGGCGCCAGGCCTGCGGCTTGTGCTTGTAGTCGAAGCCGAACACCAGCAGCACGCCAAAACCGCCGACCTCGCGCCAGATCTGCTCGATCTTTTCGGTGACGGTCGCCGGCGAGCCGACGACCCAGTTGTGCCGCGCGCAATAGTCGACGGTGACGTCAGAGTCGGGCACGTCAGGCGCAGCTTTCAGATAATCCTTGAAGCCGAAATGGCCGAGCAGCGGCAAGAAGTATTCGCCCATCATCCGGCCCATCATGTCGCCGGCCGAGAGCTTCCAGGCCTCCTCGTCGGTATCGGCGACGAACACCTCGCGCACCAGCCGCCAGTCGCGCCGGTCCGGCTTGCGCCCGGATTTCGCAGCGCCGATCTCGACCGATTCCCAGTGGCTGCCGACATAGGCCGGGTTGAGGTTGAGGCTCATCGGAATAAAGCCGCGCTCGCCCGCGAGCTTCAGCGTGTCCGATCCCTTCGACAGGCCGGCGACGCCGATCGGCGGATGCGGCGCCTGCAATGGCTTGAGGTGGGGTTTAAGGAAATCGAACATGGTGTCGGGCTTGGTCACGGTCCAGTATTTGCCGGTGTAGGTGAACGGCGCCGGGTCGCTCCACAGCCTCAAGATGATCTCCAGCGCCTCGCGGGTCATTTCCCGGTTCTGGCCACTCATGCCGTCGACATTGAACATCGCCCAGTCGCTCGGCAGGCCGGAGGCGGCGACACCGAAATTCAACCGTCCTTCCGAGAGGTGGTCGAGCATCGCGACGCGGTTGGCGAGTTCGGCGGGATGGTGATAAGGCAACAGAAAGCCGCCGGGGCCGAGCCGGATGTTTTTCGTCTGCCGCAGTCCCTCCACGACCAGAAGGTCGGGCGCCGGATGCGGCTCCCAGGGCGCGGTGTGATGCTCGCCGATCCAGCATTCCTGGTAGCCGAGCTCATCGAGCCAGCGCAGCACCTCGAGGTCCCAGTCGTGACCTTCCTTCAGTCCGCACTCCGGCGGATGCGAGGGCATCGAAAAATATCCGAGTTCCATAGGCTTTCCTCTCGTTTTTTGACGCGCGCCGTTTCGTCGGCGCGTCGCTTTGTCGCGATGGAGAGTACCTGCCTTGGTTGCGGCGGAACTATGACTTTCCCCGCAGGCACGATGCGCCGGGAGAATCCGTCACGCGGCGCGCGTCCGTGCGATCGCGCCGGCAACGATCTGCATGAAAACCCCCGCCGCCCAGCCAAGCCCGATCAGGATGGTCCAGGCGATGTGCGGCTCTTGGCGCAGGATGATGATGGCGACCGAGAAAAACGCCGTGCCCGTTGCCAGGAAAGTGCCGACGGCGCTCAGGAATTCCGCGGCGTCGATTTCGGTACGGTCGTCATCGTCAAACGGCAGCGGCGGCGTGTCGATGCCGAGATAAAACGCAATGGCGCCGACGATCATCATCACCAGCAGAAAGCCCTGCGTGGTCAGGTAAGAAATGCTCGAGCCGACATGGGCTGCGACAAACAGCCCGCAGGCGGCGCCGGCCAACGCAAGACCGATGCGTTCCAGGATATGGGCCGATGTTCGGACGCGGGATCGCATGGCGTTACCCGATCGCTGGGACGCCAGCCTAGTCCTTTTCCCGGCGGCCTGAAACCTCCTCGCCGCGAAAGGCCGCCCCGCCCGACCCAATTCATCGTGAAGTCGGCGCCGCGAAGCCGCCTATTTCCGAACGTCCGCGATCACTTCATAGTCGGTAAAGACGACGCCACTTTCGACAAGCTCCGGACCATAGGCCGCCTCGAATTTCTTGACCGCCGCGGAACTGCCATGCGCTTCGTGCGCCGCCTCATCCTCGAAAATGAAGAAATGCACGAAGCGGGTCGGATCGTCCCTTTGCTGCCAGGCGACGTAAAGCCGGGTGCCGGGCTCGTTGGCGCGGACATGGGGCACGAACTCGGCGATCGCCTGCTTCACCTTGTCGACGCCGGAGGGTTTTACGCGGTAGTGGGCAATGGTGTGGATGGGCATGGGCTGGGCTCGGCGGGTCAAGGGAAGGAGATCGGCGACAGACGCGCGTTAATCCCGCCAATGCGGCCCGGGATTTTTGCCTTCGGCGTGGGCCTTGAGCCGGTACATCAATTCGCCCCAGGTCGAGTTGCAGGTCGCGACCATGTCGGTCATCGATTTCCACCCGCTTTGCGTGAAGCGAAGGCGGCTGCCCCCGTCCGCAGGCTCAATGCTCCAGCTCAGCGTGGTGCCGACCCATTCCGGATTGTCGCCAAGGCACTTCCAGACCACCAGCGCCGGCGGATCGAGCTTCTCGATCGTCATCCGGAAGATGACACTTTTGTTGTCGAAGCCGAAGCTGGCGTTGCCGCCGGCCACCTTGTCGGCCTTGCTGTCGGCGGTCCACCACGAAGCAAGTCCGGCGGATGTCGCGACCGCGGCGTAGACCTTCTCCGGCGGCGCCTCGATCGATATCAGATGCCTGATCTCGGACATGTTGCTTCCTTTGTTGGCTATTGGTTTGCGAACGCCGGCGAGGCCCGGCGCGCGTAACCTAGGCACCGCAGGCGTTTTGACTATTGCCCTTCAGCCATATAAATCTCTCGTGGCTGTTGTGGAGTTTCACAATCCAGGCGTGGCGATGTCGCAACGTGACCAGGCGCTGATCGCGGATTGGGAGAGCAGGCTTTCGGCCAGTGCGCTGGTGGTGCGCATTCTCGGCAAGCTGAACGAGCTAAAAGCCGAGGTCGAGCGTTGCGCGCTCGACGGCCTGCAGCGCGAAAATGCGCAGTTTGAACGCGCGGCGAGCCCGCAATTCCGCTCGGAAGCGCTCGGCCACTGCAACGACATCCTGAAATCGATGCTCGCGGTCGCATCGGGATCGGCGCAGACGCTCGGCGACGATCCCTTTCATTTCGTCGCTAGCCACGCGGTGCGCCGGGCGCGCCAGCAATTTCCGCTTGCCGGCTCGCTCAATGCCTATCGCCTCGCGCACAAGGGCTATTGGGAAGTGATGCGCAATTCGGTTCAGGACACCGCGACCGCAGAAGGCGAGAAGTCGGATTGCCTGATGCTGCTCTCCGAATTCCTGCTGGAGTTTTTCGATCGCATCAGCGGCATCATGACCGACGCCTATATCGCCGAAGAAAAGCGCATGATCGCGCGGCGCACCCGCGCCCACGTTGCGCTGGTCGAGGATCTCCTGCATGGGCGGCAGCCCGGCGATCTCGAGACGCAGGACCTGTGCGAACGAACGGGCATTGGTTCCGGTGCGGCGGTGGCGATTGCGATCGCGCGGATCGGCCCTGCCTCGAACGGCAGGCCGATCGACCGCGCCGCGGAACTGGACCGGCTGTCGGAAATCTTCCGAAAAGCGCTGGCTCCGGAGAAATTCAATCAACTGATCGATATCCGAAAGGACGAGGTGCTTGCCATCGTCGCCAGCGGCGCGGACACGGCAAAGCAGGCCGCGAAGGCGTTGTGCGATGCCGCCGAACAGCCGGGACCCTCGGTGAGAGTCGGCATCAGCCTCGATGCGCGGGAAATATCGGCACTGCCGCAAGCCTATCAGGAGGCCGAGCGCGCGGTCGAGTTCACCACCGAGACGCGGCCGATCATGCATTTTGCCGAGATCGACCTGATGGAATTTCTGGTCCGGCGACCGGACAGCGCGGCACGGCGGCTGATCCCGGACTGGGCCAATCGCCTGGTCGATGCTGACAGCGGCAAGCAAGGCGAGCTGTCGCGCACCATCGGCCACTTCGCCGACTGCAATTTCAACGTCAAGCGCACCGCCCGCCGCCTCAACCTGCATACCAACACGGTCTATTTCCGGCTCAACCGGATACGCGAACTCACCGGCATCGATCCGCGCAGCTATGCCGGGCTGTCGCTGCTGTTGACCACGCTGCGCATGCTTGATGGCCACGCGCCGGACGGGTTTTCGAGCCAAGTAGAGACCGGTTCGCTGTCAAAGAAAACGCGACAAGAGACGAGAGCGTCCGTTCCGAGACAATCGGAACGGAAACGGCTCTAAAGAAGGAACACACCATGAAACGACTGATGATCCTGAACGGTCCGAACCTCAATCTGTTGGGTGTGCGCGAGCCGCACATCTACGGCACGACGACGCTCGCGCAAATCAAGGAAGACTGCGAGCGGCACGCGGGCGAACTCGGACTCGCGCTCGCCTTCCACCAGTCGAACCACGAGGGCGAGCTTGTCGACTGGATCCAGACCGCACGGCAAACCGCGGACGCCATCATCATCAATCCCGCCGGCTATTCCTTCACCTCGATCGCCATCCTCGATGCGATCAAGGCGTTCGAGGGACCTGTGCTCGAAGTGCACATTTCCAATATCCATGCCCGCGACGAGTATCACCGGCATTCGAAGATATCCTCGGTCGCGACCGGCGTGATCTGCGGACTGGGGCCTTACGGCTATATCGCCGCGATGCACGCCGCGGTCCAGATGGCGAAGAAATCCTGATGCCCTCTTACCGCGTCCCGAAACTGGTCTTGCCGAACAGCGCCTTCTGGGTGGAGGGCTGCGAGCGCCAGTATTGCGGCGGCGCCTCGACTTCGCCTCCGAGCTCGGCCGCGGCATGCCAGCCCCAGCGCGGGTCATAGAGCATGCCGCGCGCCAGCGCGACCATGTCGGCTTTTCCGGAAGCCACGATTTCCTCGGCCTGCTTCGCTTCGGTGATCAGCCCGACCGCCATCGTGGTGAGGCCCGTCGCCTCCCTCACCGCTTGCGCTGATGGCACCTGATAGCCGGGCGCCAACGGAATTTTCTGCAACGGCGACACCCCGCCGGAAGAAACGTCGATCCAGTCGAGCCCGCGCTTTTTCAATTCCTTGGCATATTCGATGGTCTGCGCCAGATCCCAGCCGCCTTCGACCCAATCGGTCGCCGACACCTTGATGCCGACCGGCTTGTGCGCCGGAAAAACCTCGCGGATCGCGTCGAACACTTCCAGCGGATAGCGCATGCGGTTCTGCAAGGACCCGCCATATTGGTCGGTGCGCTTGTTGGCGATCGGCGACAGGAACTGATGCAGGAGATAGCCGTGCGCGGAGTGCAGTTCGAGGGCGTCGAGGCCAAGCCGCTCGGCGCGCCTTGCGGCAGCGACAAAAGCGTCGCGTACGCGCCCAAGGCCGGGCGTATCGAACGCGAGCGGGGCCAGCTCGCCCTCCTTGTGCGGCACCGCGGACGGACCTTCCGTCTGCCAGCCGCCCTCGCCGAGCGGAATTTGCTGCCCGCCATCCCACGGCACATGGCTCGATCCCTTGCGGCCGGCATGCGCGAGCTGCATCGCGATCGCGGTTTTCGAGTGCTTGCGCACCGATGCGATGATCGGCTTCAGCGCCGCTTCGGTGGCGTCGCTCCACAGACCGAGGCATCCGGGCGTGATGCGGCCTATGGCCTCGACATGCGTGGCCTCGATGCAGAACATCGCCGCGCCCGACAGCGAAAGCGTGTTGATGTGGGTGAAATGCCAGTCATTGGCCTCGCCGTTTTCGGCCGAATACTGGCACATCGGCGCCACCATGATGCGGTTCGGAAGTTTTAGGCCGCGCAGTTGGATCGGGGAAAACAGGGCGCTCATGCGGGGATTTCCGAAATGGGAGGGAGCAACGCTCGCTTCAGTCTAGGGAGAGGCCGCGCTTTCCTCAACCACTGTGGAGGCTGGTCGGAGATGCGGCCCATGCAAATCGTCATGGCGGCCAGACCCTTTTCCGTTCCGATTGAATCGGAACGGAAGCCCTGGCTTTATGTCTTTACGCGTTTTTCTTTACGCGAACCGGGATCCACTTCGCCGGAAAACGCTTTGGCTAATCCTTGATGCCCGCCGCCTTGATCACTTCGAGGTTGGATGCCGTCTCCCGCTTGACGAAATCGTCCATCTGCGCAGGTGTCATCGGCAGCGGCTCGACACCGAGTTTCGTCAGGCTCTCCTGCACCGCCGGGTCGTTCAGCACCTTGATCCCGGCGGCATGAAGCTTCTCGACGATATCGCGCGGCGTCTTGGCCGGCAAGAACACACCGAACCAGATCTCGCTTTCGGCGTTTTGCAGACCTGCTTCCTTAGGTGTCGGCACGTCAGGCAGCTCGACGACGCGTTTTTCCGTCGATACCACGAGCGCACGCACCTGGCCGTCGCGGATCAAGGGCAGCGCGGTCGCAAGCGGACAGAAATAGAAATCGATCCGGCCGCCCAAAATGTCGGTGAGCACCTCCGCACCGCCGCGATAGGGCACGTGCGTCGCCTCGATGCCGGCGGCAAGGCGGAATTTCTCGGCGCTGATATGCACCGCACTGCCGATGCCGACCGAGCCGAACGAGATCGACCCCGGTTTCGCTTTGGCCTCGGCAATGAAATCCTGCACGGTTTTCCAAGGCCGCGAGGCCGGCACGATCATCACATTAGCGCTGGAGCCGATCATCAGCACCGAAGCAAGATCTTTGGTCGCATCGAACGAAACATTCGAAAACAGCGCCGGCGCGATGGTGAGCGCAGAGGAATGGGCAAGAATGGAGTAGCCGTCCGGCTCGGCCTTCACGACCAATGCGGTGCCGAGCGTGCCGCCGGCGCCCGGGCGATTTTCGACCACGATGGATTGGCCAAGCTCCGTCGAGAGCCGATCGAACACGAGCCGCGGCACCACGTCAGTCGCGCTGCCCGCGCCGAACGGGATGGTCGCCTTGATCAGTCGCGCCGGCCAGTCCTCCGCGTGCGCGGCCGAAGCCGCAAGTAAGCTCGAGATCAAACACAACAGGGCAACAGGCTTGCGCATCGACGGCTCCGGATTTCATCGGCCCTAATAACCCGCCGATCGCGCGAACGCTGCAAAAACCGTTCCGGCTGGGCGGCAGATGCGCTTCACCTTGCCGTCATTGCGACTACCACCAGTCGGGACCGCCGGGCTTACCCGGCCGCAAATCGACGACGCGGTAGCGATGACCCGGCAGCAACAGACAATCGGCCTCGGCGGCAAATTCGACCACCAGCCTGCCATCGTGCTGTTTGCCATCGTCGAGTTCGTCGGTCACGCGTCCATAGGCCCCGAACATCCGCACGAAGCGGGGATCGTTGACCATGAACGTCCGGTATTCCCTCAGCACGAAGCGATTGCCGGCGTGCCATTCGATCGTGGAAATGCTCTGGTTGAGATGGTCCTGCTCGCCCACATCGCGGCCCGTCACTTCCTTGAACAGGCTCGGCCCACGGACCGGATGCACGCGAAGATGCTCGATGCTGTAGAGGTTCAGCTCGACCTCATGACGGCTGCTGCGAAAGGCTATGGCGGCATGACGCGAATCGGCGGACCAGAAGGCGTGATAGGCATCCGGGCAGCTGTCGAGATTGTTCTCCGGGCTGATATCGTCGAGGGCAGCGGCCTTGCGGTGGTTGGGCTCCGTCATCAGCCAGACACGGAAGTCCTCGTCGCCGAATTCGCCTTCGCCGCGAGAAGCAAGCGACATGCGCTTGTCGGGCGAAAGCCCGTTGCGGATGATGCCATACTCGTCCTTGGCGTAGCCGTAGTTGCAGGTGGCGCGCGCCGGAACGGCGGCGAACGAGCCGAGCAAAGCGAGTGCGGCAAACAGGATGTGGCGTCTCATGCCGCTTTGTCGACCCGAGCCTCGCGGCGGTTCACCACGAACCCGCGACGCCGGAGCTATTCCACCAGCGTGAACTGCAAGAGCAGCGTGCGCTGGATCAGGGAAAAATTGTCATCGGAGACCATGGTCAGCACGGTGTCGCCGGCTTCGGTGACATGGGCATCGATGCCCTCCATGTTGTCGATCTCCTGGCCCAGATCGGCATTGAAGATCGAGGGGCCGTCGACCAGCGCGCCGGGCGCGATCGATTTCAGCGCGATCCGGCGGATGCGGATGCCGAGGCCGGCAAACAGCGAGAATTTTCGTTCCAGCACCAGCAAGTCGCCCGAGGGCAACAGCACCGCGTCGCTGACGTCGAAGTTTTCGGTGCGGCGGACGCTGAACTGCCCGGGCGCCGGTCCCCCGATCAGGAACGCGATCAGGTTGCCTTTCGGATCGAGGCCGCGCTCGGAGATCGCGATCAAGCTGCCGGCGAGCGGCAGGCCCTTGGGCACCCAGACCAGTGCCTCCAGCCCCTTGTTGAAGGGAAGTTTTTTTGCCGCCGGCGGCAACGGCACCACCTCGCCGCGCGCGCGTGTAAAACCTTTGGCAAAATCGAAGCGCAGCACCTGGTTGACGCGCTCGAGCCCGACATAGGCGAGCGAGCCATCGAGCGCCAGCGATTCCGAATCGAACCAGCCGCGCGCGGTGATCGGCCGGCCGTCCTCGGCGAGCATCGGTGCCGCCTCGACATCGTCGAGGCCAACCATCTCGCGGCCGGAATAGACGATGCGGCCGGTGAACCAGCTCCCCTGGTCACTCAGAGAAATGAAGCGCTCGCCCTTTGCGTCGAGACGGATCGCCGACAGCCCGCCGAAGCCGGGAAAGGGTGAGGTCAGCACCAGGCCAGAGCGATATTCCAGCGAGTCGAACCGCACATGCGAGCGGTCGCGCGGATCGAAAGAAGGGATCGGCCGGGCCTTGACCTCGATCGCGACCGGCGCGTCGACAAAGTGCTCGTCGGGCACCACCGGTCTTGCCGGCGTCGTTACAAGCGTCTTGGGCGCGGACTGCGCGCAGGCGATGTCGGGCAGCGCCAGCGCCGAAATTCCAGCCGCCGCGCATCTCAGCATACGGCGGCGAGAGAAATGGAGTGGTTCGACCCTCATGGTGAGGAGGCGCGCGCAAGCAAGTGTACGCAGCCTGCGTAAACTTGGCTGCGACGCCGTCTCGAACCATGAGGCCGGAACGACGCCTCATCCTTCGAGACGCGGCAAAGACGCCGCTCCTCAGGATGAGGCTCCCGCTGCCTTCGACAAATCATCTCATCATTGTCACGAATGCAGGCGGCGCCGGTGGGTGCTGGCGGAGGGCGGCGCACCGTGGGTCTCGCTGAAGAGTTCGGCGAGCTTTTCGGTGATCGCGCCGCCGAGCTCTTCGGCATCGACGATGGTGACGGCGCGGCGATAGTAGCGCGTGACGTCGTGACCGATGCCGATCGCGATCAGCTCGACCGGCGAGCGGGTCTCGATCTCCTCGATGATATGGCGCAAATGGCGTTCGAGATAGTTGCCAGGATTGACCGACAATGTGGAATCGTCGACCGGAGCGCCGTCCGAGATCATCATCAATATCTTGCGCTGTTCAGCGCGCCCAAACAGCCGCTTGTGCGCCCAATCCAGCGCCTCGCCATCGATGTTTTCCTTGAGCAGCCCCTCGCGCATCATCAGACCGAGATTCTTGCGCGAGCGCCGCCATGGCGCGTCCGCCGCCTTGTAGATGATGTGGCGCAGGTCGTTGAGGCGGCCGGGATTGGCCGGCTTGCCGGCGGCAAGCCAGGCTTCGCGCGATTGTCCGCCCTTCCAGGCGCGGGTGGTGAAGCCGAGAATCTCGACCTTGACGCCGCAGCGCTCCAGCGTCCGCGCCAAGATATCGGCGCAGGTCGCCGCCACCGTGATCGGACGGCCGCGCATCGAGCCGGAATTGTCGAGCAGCAGCGTCACCACCGTGTCGCGGAAGGTCGCTTCCTTCTCATGCATGAACGACAGCGGGTGATAGGGATCGGTCACCACGCGCGACAGTCGCGCAGGATCGAGAATGCCTTCCTCGAGATCGAATTCCCAGGCGCGGTTCTGCTGCGCCATCAACCGCCGCTGCAGCCGGTTGGCAAGCCGCGCGACGATGCCCTGCAGGTGCGCGAGCTGCTTGTCGAGATAGCTGCGCAGCCGCTCCAGCTCGTCATGGTCGCAGAGGTCTTCGGCCGCGACCACCTCGTCGAATTTCGGCGCAAAGGCGTGATATTCCGGCCCGCGCGGCTCGTTGGCGCCGCCACGGTTCGGCCGCGTCGCTTCGCCCGGCGTCTCGTCATCGCCGAGTTCTCCGTCGTCGAGCGTGTCGCTCGAGGAAGCCTGCGCGCTCTCCATCGCGCTTTCGGACATCTCGTCCGTCGTCGCCTGCGCCTGATCGGCGCTCATTTCCTGCGCGGCGTCGGAATCGGGCGAGCCTTCCTGACCGGACTGATCGCTCTCGCCGTCGCGGTTGTCGTCCTGATTGTCGTCCTCGTCGGTTTCCGCATTGCGCTCGTCGCCGAGATCGAGCGCCGACAACAGGTCGTGCACCATGTCGCCGAACTTTGCCTGGTTCTCGGTGACGCGGCTGAGCTGATCGAGCCGCGTGCCGATCTTGTCCTCCAGGATCGGGCGCCAGAGGTCGACCATTTTTTTTGCGGCGGCGGGTGGCGCCTGGCCGGTGAGGCGTTCGCGCACCAGCATCGCCAGCGCATCCGACAGCGGTGCATCCGCACGGTCCGTGATCTCATCGAACTTGCCGCGATGGAAATGATCGTCGAGCATCGCGGTGAGATTCTTCGCAACGCCCGACATGCGGCGCGCGCCGATCGCTTCGACCCGCGCCTGCTCCACTGCCTCGAACACGCCGCGCGCCTGCGGATTGCCTGGCATCAGCTTGCGGTGCACTTTCGGATCGTGGCAGGCGAGCTTCAGCGCGATGGAATCGGCGTGCCCCCGCACGATCGCGGCATCGCGCTTGCTCATCTTGCGCGCGGGCTCCGGCAGCCGCGCCTTGCCGGGCGCGAGCCCGGGGCGTTCGGCCGCGAACGTCACCTCGAGTTCCGGCGTCTTCGCGATCGCGCGCAGGCACGCCGTCACCGCCCGCTTGAACGGCTCGGTCGGCGCTTCCTTGGGTCCAGTGCGGAATTTCGAGTTGGATGTGCTCATAGCGATTTTGTAAACCAATGGCGCGTCACGCCGCCCGGATAGCCTTCGATCGAACCGAATTCCTTATAACCGCAAGCGCGGTAGAAGCCCGGCGCCTGAAAACTCATCGTGTCCAGATAGGACCGCGTGGCCCCAAGGCGTCTCGCTTCGTCTTCAATCGCTCTTATCAACTTCTTTCCATAGTCCTTCCCGCGAAGCTTCTGCTCGATCCAGAACAACTGTATGAACAGCACCGTGGTCCAGACCTCCCCGACAATCCCACCGACGATCTTGTCACCTTCGGACAGTGAGACCGAGAGGCGTTTGTATTTCTGCTTCCCCATCTTTTCGGTGTTGTAACCGATGAGTCCGCCGAGCACCGCCTTCTTGGTCTTTCCAATGGTGCGCTCGACGGAAATGGATGGCATGGACTAGCTGAGCGCCACGTTCACTGAACTCTCGGCCAACTCCGCATTGAAGCAGCGCTGATAGAATTCCGCCACCAGCGGCCGTTCCAGCTCGTCGCACTTGTTCAGGAAGGTGACGCGGAACGAAAAGCCGATGTCGCCGAAGATATCGGCGTTCTCGGCCCAGGTGATCACGGTACGCGGGCTCATCACCGTCGACAGGTCGCCATTGGCGAACGCGTTGCGGGTCAGATCGGCGAGCCGCACCATCTTGTTGACGATGTCGCGGCCTTCGGTGGTGCGGTAGTGATGCGCTTTCGCCAGCACGATCTCGACTTCCTCATCATGCGCCAGATAGTTCAGCGTGGTGACGATCGACCAGCGGTCCATCTGGCCCTGGTTGATCTGCTGGGTGCCGTGATAGAGGCCGGAGGTATCGCCGAGACCGACCGTGTTGGCGGTCGAGAACAAACGGAACGACGGATGCGGCTTGATCACCTTGTTCTGATCGAGCAGCGTCAGGCGGCCGGACACTTCCAGCACGCGCTGGATCACGAACATCACGTCCGGGCGGCCGGCGTCGTATTCGTCGAACACCAGCGCGATGTTGTGCTGCAATGCCCAGGGCAAGATGCCATCGCGGAATTCCGTGACCTGCTTGCCGTCCTTGACGACGATGGAGTCCTTGCCGACGAGGTCGATACGGCTGATGTGGCTGTCCAGGTTGACGCGCACGCACGGCCAGTTCAGCCGGGCCGCGACTTGTTCGATATGGGTCGACTTGCCGGTGCCGTGATAACCGGTGACCATGACGCGGCGGTTCTTGGCGAAGCCGGCGAGGATGGCAAGCGTGGTGGCGCGGTCGAAGCGGTAATCAGCGTCGACTTCCGGCACATGCGGGTCGACTTCGGCGTAGGCTGGCACCTCGAGGTCGGTGTCGATACCGAAAACCTGCCGGACCGACACCTTCATGTCGGGTAAACCAGTGATTTCCTGGGGTTTGGTCATGGCGGCGGTCGTCATAAATCCTCCGAGGTCCCGGGCATTCCCGAAACCAGATGAACGAAGTTGGCTGCGGATGGGGTGCTTGTTGCTAGCCTAGCAGAGAGCAACGGCCGGCAGAAGCCCGCGGCGAAATCAAAGTTCCTTTGTTTTTTCATCGAGATAGGCATGGGACGCGGTTTTTGGAAGGCTGCCCTGCGAATCACGTCGTAATTTCGCCGTTCCGGCCCCGGCGGTAATGGGGCGAGCCGGTTTTGCATGGCACTTTCGGCCCCCTTCACTACTTATGCTAAGTCCGCGCCTGCTCGGGCGCCAGCCGACAAAGGGATTTTGTGGCCTCCTACCTCGATCCATTGATTTCATTCGTCGCGGCAAATGCGTGGCTTGCCTATCTCACGCTCTTCCTGGCCGCGCTTCTGGAGGCCGTTCCGGTCGCAGGCTCGGTAATCCCGGGCTCGACCATCATCCTGGCCCTGAGTGCGCTGATTCCAAGCGGCGACTTGCAGCTTGGCTGGGTGCTGGCAGCGGCGACCGCCGGCGCGCTCATCGGCGATAGTTCCGCGTACTGGATCGGACACCGGGCGCAGCGCGAAATCCTGAGCACCTGGCCGCTGATAAACTATCCGCGGGTGATCGCGCAGAGCGAGGCCTTCTTCAGCCGCTGGGGCGCCTGGGCGGTGTTTTTCGCCCGTTTCGTCCCGCCGATCCGCGCCTTCGTGCCGATCACGGCCGGCGCGCTTGGGATGCCACCGCCGCGCTTCTACGCCGCCAATATTCCGGCCATCCTGCTCTGGGCACTGGCGCATGTGTTGCCCGGCGTGGTGGCGGTTTCCGCTTTGCACCGCTATGCCGGCCTCCCGCATCATGCCGGGATCGCGAGGCATATCTGGATATTGGCGGTGATCGGCGGCGCACTGATCATCGCGCTTGTGACCTGGACCATCCGCCGCCGTAACGGCAGCGGCGTCATGGAGCCGGCAAAGCCGGCGAAGTAACCCTACAAATTATTGGGAAACCGCGCTGCGCCCCGGCGGCGGGCCGACGTAACGTGCGCGGGGCCGGATCAGCCGACCGTGCTGCAATTGTTCGCTCGCATGCGCGATCCATCCGACCGCCCGCGCC
>Ga0307479_10000399_pt1 | contig 38888 bp, 28 predicted proteins | sample atmos_gasesECM4C_FD_203743 | JGI IMG/M metagenome (GOLD analysis project Ga0307479, IMG submission 203743) | Hardwood forest soil microbial communities from Morgan-Monroe State Forest, Indiana, United States - atmos_gasesECM4C_515 | ecosystem: Environmental > Terrestrial > Soil > Temperate...
CCTGGCCTGGACCCGCGCCCGCTATGCGATCAACAACGCGAACGGTCGACCCGGGGATTTCATTCCCAATGCCGTCAGCAAAGTGGCGCTGTTCCGGGCCACGGCCCAACACCTGGGGCCGTGGTCGGCCAGTTGGGAGACACGCTTCATCGGCGCTTACCCGCTGTCGCAGAACGGCAGCCTGACGGCTCCCTCGGCGCTCGTCACCAACCTGCGGTTGCAGCGGGAATTCTCGCCCGGGTTCGCAGTGTCGCTGGATGTGCTGAATCTGTTCGATCGCGACTACTACGATATCGCGTACGAACAGGACTATCGCGTCACGCCCAGCGGCCCCATCGTGCCCGACGGCGTCTCCGTTCACCCGGGGGAGCCACGGCAGTTGCGGGCGACGTTGAAGCTCAGGTTCTAAACGCCGGATTTCATGCATCGATTTTGTGTTCGAGCTCGGAGGTGGCGCCAACGGCCTTGCGCTGCCGCAACGCCCACGCTCCCGCCAACAACAGCGCCGCGGCAAACACGCTCGGGCCGGCGATGCCCATCGCTCGATGCGAAGCCGCCAGACCGACGATGATCGGGCCCGCGAGCTGACCCACTGCAAATGCTGTGGTCATTGCGGCCATCAACCTCGGTGCACCATCACCAGCAAGCCGCCGTGCCTCCTGCATGCCCGCCATGGTGATCACCATGAACGTGCCGCCGACGCACACGGCGGCAAACAGAAGTGACTCGACATTAAGTACGAGTACCGGAGCCACGACGCCGGCAGCCATCACCACCAGACTGCCTGCCCACAGGTTGCGGAAGGTCACGTGCCGAAGAGACAACGCCGCGATCACGGTGGATGCGGCCGCGGTGGCACCGAATACCGGCCAGACCCAGCCGAAGATCGAAGGGTCGGCGACCACCGAGCGAGCCATCGCCGGCAAGAACGTGGCCGGGATGATGTAGCCGAAGCCAAAGCTTCCGTACCAGAATACCAACTGCCAATCACGAACGCCCAGGCGGGGCGCAGCGGTCGCTTTCGAGGTCGCTATCGAATTGCCTGACTTCACCGGTGCCCAGACAATTGCCGCCACTGCAGCGCTGACGGTCCCCAGCAGGATCCAGGCCTGCCCTGCTTCATAGCGTCCGACTCCGGCGACCAGCCCGACCAGACCAGCAGCTGCGATGCCAAGGCCGACGCCCGCGAAGACCCAGCCGGACCACGCCGATCGCCCGAGTTCGGTCAGCGCGTGCAAGGCCCAGGCTGACACACCCACCAGCACGTAGGCGCTGGCCACCCCGGCGGCGAACCGCAGCACGATCCATGCGCCATAGCTCGCAGTGGCGCCCATGGCCAGGGTGAATAGCGCGACCGCCAACAGGCCCACGCGCACCGCGTTGCGTGGTGCGGGGGGCGCCGCGCTGCAGGCCAGCGCGCCCAGCAAATAGCCGATGTAGTTACTGCTGGCCAGCCAGGCGGCCTGGCTGAGGGTCAGCCCGGAATCGGCCTGCATCAGGGGGAGCAGAGGCGTGAAGCCAAAGCGGCCGATGCCCATCGCCGACGCCAGCGCGGCCAGTCCAGTCAGGGCAACCGTCAGCGCCGAGTGTCGGTACCGATTGGTCGGGTTGCAGCTCAAAACGGTCGAATCGATAGCGCGGGGGTGAGGGCACGGCAGCCGTCGCCGAGTCGAGAATGGCGTTGCCAGCAATCGAAGTCTATTCCGATCCGGCCGGCCGACCGAATATCTGTCCGATACTATTGACAGGTCTTCGGTGCTGTCTATAGTATCGGACACTCAATGACTCGCACGTTTCGACGGCCATTTCCCTCGGTCGAGCGGCAGATGCGCTCCTTCGGCGAACGGCTGCGCGCCGCCCGAATGCGGAGACGCATAACGACCATACTTTTTGCGAAGCGGGTGGACATCTCCCGGGACACGCTGAATCGCCTGGAAAAGGGCGACGGCACGATCGCGCTGGGGACATACCTGCGCGCTTTGCACGTGCTCGGACTGGAGAAGGATTTCGACATCCTCGCCAGGGACGATGAACTGAGCCGCAAGTTGCACGAACTCAATCTGCCTCAGCGGCAGACGTTTAGAAGCACCGAGCAGGAACGCGGCGGCGGCGGGTCCGGCCATGGCTAGACCGGCTGGCACGGACGTCATCGAGGTCCTGCTGGACGCATCCGAACTGCGCGTCAAAGCAAAAGTCGGGACGCTGTATCCGAAGTCGGTTCGGACCGACTCTCTGGCGCCCTTCCAGTACGAGCCTGCCTGGCTGCACACCGACCACGCATTCCTGCTCGACCCCAGACTCGAGCTATGGAACGGCGAGCAATATCCTCCGGCCGACGCACCCGCATTCGGCATCTTCATGGACTCTGCGCCCGACCATTGGGGCAGGTTCCTGATGGAACGACGCGAAGCCGCGGCCGCGCGGCGGGAGGGGCGCGCGGTGCGCGCCTTGCAGGAGCTCGACTTTCTGCTCGGAGCGCACGACCTGACCCGCATGGGCGCATTGCGTTTTCGTGTCTCGCCGGACGGGCGGTTTCTCGGCCACGGTACCAATCCGGCGCCGCCAGTCACCAGTCTGGCCGAGTTGGCTCACCTCAGTCGGCGCATCGAAGAGCCCGGGGCAGAGAGTCTGCCCGAATACGAAAGCTGGCTCGCCAGGCTGAGCGAGCCGGCGACCTCGTTGGGCGGCGCGCGGCCAAAGGCGAATTTCACCGACAGGGACGGTCGGTTGTGGATGGCAAAGTTCCCGGCGCATCACGACCGCTATGACCTGGGCCGATGGGAGTTCGTGGTTCACCGGCTTGCCGCCCGCGCGGGCGTGCGGGTTCCGGAATCACGGCTGGAGCAGCTCGGCGACCGCTACGGCACGTTTTGCGCAGCCCGTTTTGACCGCATCCCCGGAAGTCGCCGGATGTTCGCTTCCGCGATGACCCTGCTCGAGCGGCATAGCGACGAATCGGGTGGCAGCTACCTGGATATCGCGGAGTTCATCTCCGATCAAGGTGCCCATGGCCGCATCGAACAGGACCTGGAACAACTGTTCCGTCGCGCGGTGTTCAATGTGCTGATCGGCCATCGGAACGACCACCTTCGAAACCACGGCTTTACTCTGGATCCGGGCGGCTGGCGGCTGTCGGATGCCTTCGGCATGAACGTCAACGTCACCAAGGCCCGGCACGACCTGACCTTTGACGGACACAGCGCCGAGCCCGACATCGGGACGGTTCTGCAGACAGCCGACCTGTACCGGCTCAAGAGCGCGCGTGCGAGGGCCATCGTCGACGAAGTGCGCACTGCCCTTGCGGCCTGGAGGGACGAAGCCCCCGATCAAGGCTTGACGGCATCGGAAGTGCGGCAGATGGAAGCCGTCATCGAGGCCTAGATCAAGCTTCGTCGAGCGAGCGCGGAAAGCTGTCATGCAAAAGGCGTGATAACGCGCGATCGGCCAGGATGACTCCCCCGGTCTGGCAGCGAGCGCAATAGTTGCACTCGTTTTGGGCATACACGATCCGCTGGACCGGCGAACCGCAGACCGGACACGGCTGACCGTAGCGCCCGTGAACCGCCATCCCGGGGCGGAACGCCGTCACCTTTTCCGGAAATTTCTCGAGCGCTTCGGCGCGCAGCCGCGCCGTCCACTCGCTCAGTACGGCGCGTGTTGCGTCGAGGAGCCGCGCGACGTCGGCTTCGGCCAGCTTGCTGGTCAGCGTCAGCGGCGACAGCCGCGCGCGATGCAGGATTTCGTCTGAATACGCGTTTCCGATGCCGCTGAACAGCCGCGGATCGGTCAGCGCGCGCTTGAGCGTGTGGTTCTCCTTGCACAACCGGTCGGCGAAGTCGGCGAGCGAAATGTCGCCAACCTCGAGGCCGCCCATGTCGAATTGGGCCAGCGCGTCGGCGCCGCGCACCAGGTGCAGGGATGCGCGACGCTTCGTGCCGGCTTCGGTGAATGCGATCCTTCCGCTGCCGAACTCGAGAATCGCGAGCGTAATGCGCGCGGGCGGCTTCGCGGCGGCTTCCAGCCAGCGCAGGCGGCCGGCGATCATCAGGTGGATCACGAGGAACAAGTCACCGTCGAGCGCCACCACGATCCGCTTGCCGAGTCGGCGCACGTCGCGCACGCGCTGGCCTTGCGCCGATGCGATCGCGGGGACGGCCGTGCGCAGCACGAACGGGGTCTTCAGCTGCACGCTGTGCAGCACTTCACCGCGCACGCGCGCGGCGAGCGCCTCGCAGTACACGGTTACGTCGGGAAGTTCTGGCATGTCCGTCGTATCGGACCGGGATGCGCAAAGGAGGTTAGCGCGAGGATGCCGCTTTCTGTCGAGGCGCAAGCGGGCGCCGCTCGACGATCCCCTTGCCCTCGCGCGCAACGATCAGCTGATTGGCGGCGACGTCCTTGAAGGTTTCGATCCCGCCCTGCGGCCAGCGAACCGTGACGTCCGCCTTCTTGATCGAGCCCAGACCAAAGTGGACTCGAAAATCACCCTGAGAAATGTGATAGCCGCCGCTGCGCACTTCGTCGATCTGCTTGTGCTGTCCGGATGTCACGCTGATGCGCGCGCCGATCGCATCGCGACCGGAAGCGGTCAGCGCCCGTATCAACAGGGCATTGCCCCGCGGGCCGAAGTTCTTCAGCAGGGATGGAGCCTCGAAAAGGTTGACGACGACGATCTCCTCGGATCCATCGTTGTCGAGATCCCCGACGGCGATCCCGCGCGAAGAGTGCCTGGCGCTGATGCCTGACCCCGCCGCCGAAGACATATCGAAGAACTGCCCGTCTCCTCGGTTCCAGTACAACTGGCGCGGCTGATGAAACTCTTCACCCAGGCCATACTTTCCAACGAACGGGTAGACGTGTCCGGCCACGACGAACAGGTCCTTCCAGCCATCGTTGTCGACATCGACAAACGCCGTGCCCCACTTTACGTACTGGGTTTGCACGCCCAAGCCCGCGCGGCCGGTGACATCGCTGAAGGTTCCGTTGCCCAGGTTGCGGTACAGGGTGTTGGTGTCGCTGGAAAAATTGCTCTTGAAGATGTCGAGGTACCCGTCGCCGTCATAGTCGCCCGCGGTGGCTCCCATTCCCGCCTGTTCCCTGCCGTCCTCGTTGACGGCCACCCCCGTCATCAGGCCGATCTCCTCGAACGTTCCGTTTCGCTTGTTGTGAAAGTAGAGGCTGGGACTTGAATCGCAGGCGACAAATATGTCGGGCCATCCATCGTTGTCAAAGTCGCCCGTAAGGACGGTGAAGCCGTAGTACTCGGGCGGCGTCTGGATGCCGGCCCGTTTGGTGACATCGGTGAAATGGCCGTGCCCGTTGTTGCGGTACAGGGTCATCGTTTCGCCCTTCAGGCCCCGCGGTCCGCAGGGAACCGGAATGCCCTTCCACTTGCACAAGCTGCGCTCGCGCGGCCGGGGCGTCTGCTGAGCGTCGAAATCGACGTAGTTGGCCACCACCAGGTCGAGCCAGCCATCCCGGTCGTAATCGATAAATGCGCAACCGGTGCTCCAGCGCGAGCCGGGATGGTCCAGGCCCCGCTCTCGTGTCTCGTCGCGGAACGTGCCGTTTCCCAGGTTGTGCAGGAATACGTTGTGGCCCCACTGGGTGATGAACAGGTCCACGTTTCCGTCGTTGTCCACGTCGCCGGCACACACCCCCTGGCCCCAGCCGGTGTGCCCGATGCCGGCCTTCTCGGTGACGTCCTCGAAGCGCAGCCCGCCGAGATTGTGATAAAGATGGGGCGTGAGCGGCACCGGGCCTGGCTTGAACCGGTCGCCCTGGACCAGGAAGATGTCCGGCAGGCCGTCGTTGTCGTAGTCGAAGATCGCAACGCCGGTGCCGGTGTTTTCCACCAGGGAAGTCTGATCCTGATCGTCGCCCGAGACGATCACCGCGCTGAGCCCTGCCTCAGCCGCCACGTCCCGGATATCGACAACCGGAGCTTTCATGCCGGGCGGCAGCGGGCGAGCCGGCTGGTCCTTGGCACCCGATGAGATCATCTGCGATAACGCCCGGCGCTCGATCGAAAGCGAAAGTGCCAGGATGACTGCGGCGCCCGCCGCCAGAACCAGCAGGGACGGCGGCCTTGGGGGGTGCCGCATCATTGCAACTTCTCAGGGCCGGCATCGGACGCGATGCGTTTCGTTCGAGCAACGGCAATGCGCGCGAGAGCCCGCTCGATCTCCCGGTCTTCGGGTACCCATCCTTGAGCCAATCGAAGCTCCTTTTCCCCGCTGTCGATGTCGCCCATCTGGCAGGCGGTCAGGCCGAACCGCTTGTGCAGGTCCGCTTTGATGGGACACTCACCGCAGACTTCGATGGCTCTTCGGAACTGGCGCACCGCTTCAGGCCAGTCATGCGCCGCTGCAGCCGCCAGCGCATCATTGCCGAGCGTGCCGGCTTCGTCGACGATGTGGCGTTCCTTTTGCACCTGGCTGTAGCGGGCCATCAGGCGCGCGGCCTCGTCCGGATCGCTTGACTTGACCGCACGCGCCAGGCTCCAAAGGGCCTGGCTGTACTTGGGCTCGATCGCGACCGCCCGCCTCCATGCGGCGACCGCCGCCTGCGTCTGTGACTCGTGTTCGAGACTCTGCCCGAGCAGATGCCAGGCCATGGCGTTGCGCGGCTGCAGTTTAACGAGCGTTTGCAGCAAAACGGCGGCCTGCTTGTAGCGGTCGGCTTGCTTTTCAATCACTGCCAGAAAATAGTACGGCTCCGGCATCTGCGGGGCGGCGCGGAGGGCGGATTCGAGGTCGGATCGCGCTTCCGCATTGCGGCCCAGATCGAGCAGCACGCGGCCACGGTTCAGGAGGGCCGACGCGGATGCCGGCGCCAGACGAACCGCTTCTTCGCTTTCGGTCAAGGCGCCCGCCAGATCGTAGCTGTCGGCCAGGACCATGCCCAGTTCGAGATGCGCTGCGGACGATTGCGGCGCGAGCGCGACGGCCTGGCGCAGCAGGGCTGCGCCTTCAGCACTCTTCCCCAGTCGGGCCTTGACCCTGCCCGCCGCCGCCAGCACAGCCGCGCCCTGCGGCGCAAGCTTGACGGCCTGGTCGACTGCGGCTTCGGCTTCGATGAATTTCTGCTGTTTGCCGAGAATCAGCCCGAGATCGAGGTAGCCTTGTTCGTCGCCCGGGTCCTCTTCAATGGCCTGTCGAAACAGCCGTTCGGCCCCTTCGTTATCGCCCTGGTTGGCTCGGATCATGCCCAGATCGCACAGCACCGAGACCAGATGGGGATCGGAGCCGATGGCCGCGTCAAAACGCTTCTCGGCGAGCACCGCATCGCCCGAGGCGAGATCGAGCCGGCCCAATTCGCCCTGCGCAACCGCCATTCGAGGATCCAGGTGGAGCGCACGCTCCAGAGCTGCCCGCTGCCCTTTTGGATCGTGTGCGGCTTCGAGAGCGCGGGCCATATCGTACTCGGTGCGTGCATTGCGAGGTTCGATCTCGAGCATCTGGCGGTAAAGTGCTGCCGCCCGCCCCGGCTGGCCGGCCGCCAACAAGTCGCTGGCCTGCCTGCCCATTTCCGCCAACTGCTGGACCTTCGATTCGATCGATTTGCTTTTCTCCGATCGCGTCGCGACGTCGCGCGAACGGGCCACGTCACCCAGCGCTTGCAGCACACCTGCAAGCTCGGACTGTATCGACGAATCGGATGGCTTCAAGGCCACCGCTCTTTCCAGATGGGGGAGCGCCTGCCTTGGTTTCTTGTTGAGCGCCAGGACCACGCCAAATTCATACTGCGCCTGCGCGTCGTTCGGAAGCTGCGCTGCGGCGCGTTCGAGTTCGATCTCAGCGGGCTCATATTGGCCCAGCCCCCTTTCGACAGATCCGAGCAGCAAATGCCCTTCAGGGTTCGACGGTTTGCGCCGTAGGTATTCCTGCGCGGGCGCAACGGCTTCCTGGAACAAGGATGCGCCGACCAGAGCTCTGCCTTGCGCCAGCCATGCGGCATCGCCGCGGGGGTCCAGCCGGATGACCTCGGCATACTGATTGGCTGCCTCCTGAAACTGGAGTCGGCGGAAATAGATATCCGCCAGATTCGCGTGCGCCGACTTCATGTTCGGTCGGGTTTTAATTAACCCACTCAGGATGCGGATCGACCCGTTCGGATCGCCGCTCTGATCAGCAGCGATGCCCATGGACAATGCCATCTCCGCTGAGTCCGGCTCGAGCGCCAACGCCCGTTTCCAGTAGCGGACCGCCGTCGCATAGCGGTGCTCAGCGACGAAGCGCTGCGCCAAATGGTCCAACGCAGACACCGAGTTCGGGTCCCCTCTCAGGGCTTGGCGAAACTCGGCTTCAGCCTCCGCCGCCTTCCCCATATTCATCAGCACGGACCCGAGGGAGTCGTGTGCCCTCGTCATTCCAGGTTTGTAGTGCAGCGCGAGACGGAATTCGCTAGCGGCCGCCGGCAGCTGTTCTGCATGAACTCGCGCTACACCCAGGTTGTAATGCGCTTGAGCAGAGCGCGGCTCAAGCTGGACCGCTTGTTCGAACGCGGCCAGACCGCACCTCAGATCACCCTGTTCCATGAACCACGCGCCGACCTCGCCGTACGCTCTGGCGGTCGGGTTGTCGCGAATGACCTGTTCGCTCGCCGCCGGCATCTTGCAGTGATTCAGCGGTTGCGGAGAAGCCGCGCCGATGCCAGAGGCCAGAAAGAACGCAACGCCCAGTTCAACCTTCATGCGCGATGCGCACCGCACGTAGGAGGCCCCAATCGGCTCGACCTCGCTCATACCGTATCGACTGCGGCCGAGCGAGTTCGGCGCACTGATCGCCGGCTCTCAACGCCGGCGCCAATGCATGATCTAAGTCACTGATTCTGTGATGGAGATTGGAGTCGTGTCAAGACCTGGCAGCAGTGCGCGATCCTTGAATCGACCCGGGGCGAACCCCGAATTTGCCACAGGGGTTGCTCCCCGCGGTTCGATTCTGCCTTGCGCATTCTCACGCAACCTCGCCGCTTGTTCGCCTTTTACTCAATCACCCGCACGGACGGATAGCGTTCGACCCCATTGCCGGTCAATGCGGTCGCGCGTAGCGTGATTCAGGGTCCGTGATTTTCTTAAGAACTCCATGGGGTCGGGGAGAGGTCTTCGTATCACCGAAATCCATGGCTCCCGACTCGAGCCGAGTTCCACGGTTAGATTGAGTTTGTTCGGTTGCGCCAGATGCAGCAGGGGTTCGTCCGCCGGTTGTGGGACTACTGTCACCATAACCTGATTCACGAATGGCCGTCGGCGCTCTTCGTCTCGGCGGTCGTATCGATCCTGCTCCACCAGACATCCTGGCTTGACGCCGTCGATGGCTACGCATGGCTCGTCACAGGCAACCTGAGCACCGTGGGGCAGTCGGCCCCGCAATCTCCACGGCGCGCTGTTGTTGTCCTGATCGACGAAAAAGCCAACCGTGACGCCTACCACGACCGCTCGCCTTTGGACAGGTGTCGACTGCGTGATGACCTGAACCTGCTCTACAGCGGGCAACCGTCGGTTCTGGCGATCGATCTGGATATTTCCCCCGCTCTTTGGCTGTCCAGGCAGGAGGACGGTTCTGCAAGGCAATCGCGGTGCCAGCAGCAGATCTACGAGCTGATACGGACGCGCAGTTGTGGTGGCATCAGGACGGTCCTGATGAAGCCGTTTGAGTCGCCGGACGGAGGGGCCCCACCGCATCAGAGTGCCATCCGTGAGATGCAGCAACAAATCGACGGAGCGGCAATGTGCCGGCAGCCGCCAGCGGCCGTGGAGCGAGTTCGGGTGGGCGACGCCGTCCTGCCGGTGGAATATGGCCTGTTGCTGCGGCACTACGATGGGCCCGCATATTTCTCTTCGCTCGTCTACCGGGCTTACCAGGAGAGCGGGCCCGCCTCGTGGTTCCCGAAGGACAAGGCGGACGAGCGCAAGCGGATCGATCCACGCTGGGCCACCAACGGGGGAGTCGTCGTCAAAGGGATCGGGGAGGTGCAGGAGGACCTCTCCAAACTGAAAGGAATGGTCGTGTTCTTCGGCGCCGCCTTTGGGGAGCAGGACACCTACCTGACACCCTTGGGGTCGATCTATGGCGTCGAGGCTCACGCGTTGGCATTCATGTCAATGCTCGATCCCATCGGGCATTTCAACGGTCTTTGGGAGTTCGCGGGCGAAGTGCTGTTGGCCCTTCTCTTCGGGTTGCTGATCTCCCGGATGTGGGAACAGTACTTCCAGGGGCGCGTCGGTGCCGATCCTGTGCAAAGACAGCTGGCGCCTCTGCTGGTGACGCTCCTGTTTGCTTTGCTCCTGTGCGTGATTTTGCTGGTTTCCTGGCTATCCCTGGTCGTGCTGCGCAACTGGGGCATCTGGCTGTCGCCGGTTCCGATCGCGTTGGGCATGCTGGCCGACGGCTTTATGGTCGGTTCCGTCAACCGGGCTCGACACGAATTGCTGCGCCTCGAGAACGTCCCCGTTGTGGAACCCGAAAGCCTCTGGGAAAGCATCCAGCGCTTCGCGTGGCGCGACACCAGCAGGCTCTGGACCAGCACGGCGGCGTCAACCGCCGTCGCCGACCCCGCCAGGCGACTTTTTCGCAACCGCGCCGCCGCGATCATGATCGGCTTTCGCCGGCTGGCCTGGGCCAGCGTCGTCGCGCTGGCACTGGTGCAGGCAAGCACTGCAAAGGACGACTGTGTCGGTTTGAAAAGCCTCCAGGATCAGCTGGTCGGCAAGAACGACGCGAAGGGCACCACTTCCGAGAGATACGCGCCATGCGGTTCGTTGCGATCCGTGCTGGACAAGCTCGCCAACTGGAACAAGACGGGCGGCCGGAAACTGGAAGCCGACAAGCCGTTCGACCCTGCCGCGGCCCAGGCGAATCTCGACCGTGCAATGAGGGACGTCGGAATCCGCACCCGCCTCGAGCAGTTGAAGCGCGAAGTATGGGCCACCAAGGAGCGCATGGTCTACGAGGCCGCCATCCTGGACGACGAGGGCTACTACGATGCCCGGGACCTTCGCATCCATCAACTGCACGAATTGCTTCATTGAAGGCACGTATCGTGGACCTGCGGTCGAAAGCGAAGTGGACTCTGGCTGCGGTGCCGCTGGCGCTGATGTTGGTGTCTTGCGCGCAAGACCGAGCCGCTTCGTCGGCCGGACCCAAGGCTGACGGCAAACCGGCTTCGGCCGGTGAAGGATTCAGCGATGTGCGCATCAAAGAGATCACCAAAGTTGCGCCCATGGCTTCCGTAGTGCTCGAGAAGAACTGCCCCAACATCGTCGAGCCCTACCGGCTCACCGACAACGTCGCGTCGCTGGGCGCATTCAGCTTCCACCAGGGCATTGAAAGCATGGGTGCCGAATTCGGAAAGCTGTTCGGCGCAAAGTCCCCCGCCCCGGCCAATCAGACGAGTATCTCCACCTCCACCAGACTCGCAGCCAAGCAGCTCAACTGGCTCCCTATGAGTGCGGAGGTGCTCTACGGCGAGCAGTCCCACAAGGAAGAAACGAACATTCTCGATCGCGATGGCAAGCTCGGGAAAAAGTACTATCCGGTTGCGGACGGGATGCTGCAGCAGATCCTCGCGACGATCAACGAGAAGCACGATTACCAATTCAAGCTCTTCATTCTGAAGAATTCGGGGCACAACGCGCTGGCCCGTCCGGGCGGCTTCCTGTACGTCGATCAGGGACTGATCGACAATCCCGTGCAGCATCCGAAGGCCAAATTCGCGCTCGCGCACGAGATAGCTCACGTCCTGCAGCGACATGAGACCAAGGCTCTGCAAAGCATGGTTGTGGACTCCTTCACGTTGAGGGACGATCTGCTGAAGACGATGGCCAATGCCAGGAGTGACCCGGCCGTCATACTGGCCCACGTCAAAGCCGGCAAAGGCGTCTTCACCCAGCATCACATCGATCAGGAACTGCAGGCGGATTCCTGTGCCGCAAGGCTATTGGGCCGCGTTTATCCGGATCGGCAGGATCTGGCGAAGTCTCTGGACGCTTTTCTCAAGGATCTGCCGAAGCCGGAGCGCCCCCGCCCTGCGTCGGCGCCGCTCCAATCGGACACCGAGAAGCTCGCAGCAGCGGCTTATGACATCGTCAATACGCCGGTTCGGCGCCACCCCAACTCGGAGCAACGCGAGCAGAACTTGCGCGCGATCTACGACGAGATCGGCAAAAGCGCCACGCCGAAGCGCAAGTAAGCGGCCTTCAGATCCCGCAGTGCTGCTCACCCCTATGTGATGGCCCTGGCGACATGTTCGGCGAAGGCCTTGACCTTCGCGGAGTGCCGCCGCTCCCGCGGGCTCACCAGATGGATCGGGATCGGCAGTGGTTCCCAATCCGGCAACAGGCGTTGCACCTCGCCGCTGGCAAGCTCCTGCTCGAAGAGCCATTCCGGTGAATAGCCGACTCCCATGCCGGCCAGCACCGAGGCGCGAATGACCTCGCTGCTGTTGGTCTGCAGGTTGCCCTCGACGCGCACGATGTGCGGGGTGCCTGCGGGCTCGTGCGCGCCCGGGCCCGCGCTGAAGGCCCAGGCATTGCGCATGGAAAGCTCCGTGTAGACCATGCAGTTGTGGTCGATGAGGTCTTCAGGCACCCTGGGAGGCTTGATCCCTTTCGGCAGTGCGCGCAGATAGCGTCGGTGGGCCATCAGCAGCCGCCGGCTCGTGCCGATGCGCCTGGCGATCAGGCCGCTGTCCGACAACTCGCCGATGCGCACCGCCACATCGATGCCTTGCTCCACGAGATCGATGAAGCCGTCGTTCAGCCGCACATCGATCTTGACGCCGCGGTGCTCAGCCAGGAATGACTGGATGTGGGGCATGAGCTTCAGGCGTCCGAACCCCACCGACGCCGCAATGCGCAGCCAGCCGGTCAATTGCTGCTCGCCGCGCCGCAGCGCGCCTTCGGCTTCGGCGATCTCCGCCACCAGCGTGCGAACCCGCTCGAAGTAGCGTTCGCCTTCCTCGGTCAGCGCCAGCGAGCGCGTGGTGCGCGTCAGCAGCCTGGCACCCAGCTCGCGCTCCAGCGCCGCGACCTGCTTGCTCACCGCGCTCTGCGTGGCGTTCGCCTCGTGGGCTACGGCCGAGAAGCTTCCAGCCTCCACCACGCGCACGAAGGTCTTCATGGCCTGCAGCCTGTCCATGGCGATGGGTCCACATATTCCAGATCGGAATGAATGATAGGAGCATCAGCCGTCTATATCAATCCTCTGGAATCAATCAGGATGACGTCATCGCAAATCGAACCAGGAGCGCCGTCATGAACCAACCCGTCGTACTGATCACTGGCGCGCTGACCGGCATCGGTCGCGCCACGGCCATGGCGTTCGCCCGCGAAGGCGCGCGCCTGGCCATCAGCGGCCGCCGCGAAGCGGCAGGTTTTGCGCTGGCGGCCGAGTTGCGCGCCCTGGGCGCGCAGGCCGAATTCATCCGGGCGGATGTGCGCTTCGAGGCCGAGGTGCGCAGCCTGGTCGAACTGACCGTCAAGCGCTTCGGCCGCCTCGACGTGGCGGTGAACAACGCGGGCACCGAAGGACAGGTCGGCCCCGTCGTCGAGCAATCTGTCGAGAACTACGAGGCCGCCTTCGCAACCAACGTGCTGGGCACGCTGCTCTCCATGAAGCATGAAATGCGTGTGATGCTGTCGCAACGCAGCGGCTCGATCGTCAACATCTCGTCGATGGCGGGCCGGGTCGGCATCGCGGGAGCCTCGGTCTACGCTGCCAGCAAGCACGCGGTCGAAGGCCTCACCAAGAGCGCCGCGCTCGAAGGCGCCGCCGCCGGTGTGCGCGTGAATGCCGTCGCGCCGGGCCCCATTGCCACCGAGATGCTCGACCGCTTCGTCGGCGGCAGCGAACAGGCCAAGTCCGGCTTTCTTTCCACGGTTCCGGCGGGGCGAGCCGGCTCGCCGGAGGAGATCGCTCAGACCATCGTGTTCCTCGCCAGCGACAAGGCGCAATACCTCACCGGGCAGAGCATCGCAGTTGACGGCGGCTACACGGCGCAGTAACTAGAGCGCGTCGCGCGTTGGAAGGCTAACGCCTGCCTCCGCCGAAGTGGCCGCTAGGCCCTCGCGTGGGAATCGACGGCATGGGTCGATGGCCGCCATGTCCACCTCCCTCCCCTCGGTCGTGGCCATGCCCTTCGCGCCACGGTCCGACGCGATAGCCACCGTCCCACCCACCGTAGTAGTACCCATACGGCTCATAAAAGCCCACGCCGTAGCCTTCGCCGTAGCCTTCGCCGTAGCCGGCGCCGGCGCCGTAGTCGGCACAACCCTGGATGGCAGCCAGCAGCATCACGATCAGCCCGGAAGCCACCCAGAGACCTGGAGTAAAGCGCCGCAGCCTGGGTCGGGTCACTTTGTCACCTCCTTCGTATCGGTATCGGTCCATTCGAGCAGGCCAAACGGAGCTCCGCTCGGGTCGGCGACCACGGCGATCGAGCCGCCATGCCGGTCCAGGTGCGGCGCCACCAGCACCTGACCGCCAAGAGCTTTCACCTTGGCGACCGAATCGGCCGTATTGACGACCCGCACAAAGTTGAGCCAATGCGGATGAATCCCCGAACCTCCCGGAGGCAGCGCATTGACGCTGGCGCGGGCGTAGTCGCCGGAAGCGAGCAGGACATGTTCGACTCCGTCGTCTCTGATCTGGTCAAACACCTGGTAGCCGAACACGGCCTGGTAGAACACCGCGTCCTTGTCCGGATCGCCCACGAGCAGCGAGCTCCAGATCCACTCGCCGGGCTGGGCCAGAACATCCGGCGGGTCCCCACTGCTCGACTGCAGCACGGCGAACACCGCGCCCTCAGGATCGGAGAACACGGCCTGGCGACCACGCTGGGGGTAGCTGTGGGACTCTGAAAGGACTTTGCCCGCGTTGCCGACAACTGCCCGCTCGGCCTGCTCGACATCGGCGACGGACAAGAAGGTCAGCCAGGCGGGCTGCTTGCGCTCCCCCGGCCCTATGGCTGGCTGCACCAGCCCGCCAACCGGCGAGCCGTTCAGGGTTGCGACGCAGTAGCGGGTACGCCCTTTGGAGACGTCCTGAAACGTCCAGCCGAATAGCCCACCATAAAAGCGCTTGGCCGCAGCCAGATCGGGCGTGACCAGGTCGAGCCAGATCACCTTTCCGGCATGGTGCTCCGTGCTTGCGGGCTGCACCAACGACGGCAGTTCCAACGGCGCGGCTGTCGTTGCAGCCATCATTCCCGACACGCCGATGAACCCGACGAGCAGACGTGTTCCGTATCGGCAAGCGCTCAGCTCCAGCATTTTCATCGTCACGTCTCCCGTTCCACGGGTTCTTTCTCGACCGTTGCCGAAAAACGACCCGATCGCAATATCGCCGTTGAACGTTCAGAGTCGATTTCGCTTCGAGCGACGCAGATTACAAACGAAGCGTGCTGGGTCGCACATGAAGCCAGGGTCACGCGCCGGGCGGCGCGCTACCGATCTTCGGTGGGGTAATTCCGAGGGACTAGTGAAGTGGTATCAAACGGAAGTGACGCTGGCTTCGACCGCCTGGTCACGTCGAATATCGAAGTGCCGCCGCCTCCAAGCCACATACGTTCGGCCCAGCTCTGTCACTGATACGAGGTAGTAGGCGGACTTGAACAAGGCAATCGAGCGCCAGATCGGAGTGGTGCCGAAGATGTCTCCGGCGAGCAGCGACAGGAGCGCCTCCTTCATCCGCAGCTTTTCGCTTGGACGCATGAACATATCGCGCAGCGTCGGATGCGTAATGCGGTGAATAAACCAGGAATACTCTCTTGGTCCCTTCCTCATCATTCGATCGAAAGCGCGTAATGCGGCGCCGGCCTTTGCGGGTTGCTTGAAACAGGTCTCGATTGTCTTGGCGGCCTGGTCGCCGCTGTTCATTGCCAGCCAGACGCCAGAGGAAAACATCGGGTCGACGAAGGCAAAGGCGTCGCCGAGCAGCAGATAGTTCTTGCCGTAGGCGCGGCGCGACGAGTACGAGAAATTCCCGGTCGCCGTGACATCGATCGCCATGTGCGCGTCTTTCAGCCGCGCGGAGAGCGGCGCGCAGCTGGCAATACCGTCCTTGAAAAAATCAGAAAGGGAACGCTCGCCCCGCGTTTTTACGAAATATGGCCAGGTCACCATGCCCACGCTGGTCGCGCCGCCCCTCAGAGGGATGTACCAGAACCAGCCGTGATCGAACCAGAACAGCGAAATATTCCCCTCCGCGGCACCCTGCCGACGCTCGGCTCCGACGAAATGAGCGTAGATCGCGACGCTATTGTGATCCCTGCTGCGTTCCTTCAGCTGCAACTTGCTGGAAAGAAACGTGGAGCGCCCCGATGCATCGGCGATAAATCGCGTATGCCAGACCATGCTCTGCCCGGCGTCGGTGCGGGCCTGCACCTCGGCCATCCCGTCCGATCGGTGCAAATCGACCGACTGCACCTCGCATCCCTCCAGGACCTCCACCCCCTTGTCCCGGGCATTTTTGATCAGAACAAAGTCGAATTTGGAGCGTTCGACCTGGTAAGCGCTCGGCAGCGATTTATTCCACCCGTCGGCGAATCGAAATTCCTGTTGATGGTCGTGCCAGGGCGATACAAATTCGGCCGCCAGTTTTGGCATCCCGAGAGCCTCGACCTGTTTCGCGACCCCCAGCTTCTCGAACAGCGGCAAATTGGCGGGCAGCAGCGATTCGCCGATGTGAAAGCGCGGGTGATGGCACTTCTCCAGTAACACCACGTGGTAGCCCATTTCACGCAGCAGTGATGCCGCCGTAGTGCCTGCAGGGCCGCCGCCGATGACGAGAACATCACAGGTTTTCGCAACCTCTTGGACTGATGGTGCAATCGAATCCATAGGCGAGACCGTCTCTGATTGGGGGGCCGAACTTCGCATCGCTCCGGCGAGGCCGCCGGTGCGAAGGGCCCTGTAGGTGCCCAGCAATCCGACCCGGTCTGCTGGAGGAAGAACGAAGCGACGAGAGGCATTTTCGACGACAAAAACAATCACGACCAGAACCGGCACCAGGAGATTCGTATAGAACGCCCAAACCGCGTTCGAAGCAAAGAAGAACAAGAGCCAGGAAATGCAACCGGTGGAAACGAAAAACAGGACCCACACTTTTGTCAGAAAGCGGGTGTATTTCAGCAACTCCGGTGATAACGTGCGATGGACGTGCCGAGCAAAGAAGGTGCACAAGGGCTCGCGTCCCGCACGCAACGAGGCCGCAAAGTAGTACGCCAGCAGCACGAAAAAGGCCGAATCCTGGATCAGGAAAAACCACTGATAGTGGCCCCGCAGCTGCAGGGCAAAGAGCCAGACTGCGCCACCGGTGCCCAGCATCAAGAGCACAAATATCGGAACTTTCAGACTGATGCGTTTACCCGCAAGCGCGCCGGCCACCCACAGGGCCAGGAAAGCGAGCGGAAGGCTCAGCGCCAGATACAGGATCGCCAGCCCCCAGGCGTCCGCCTCCATCACGCCGCGTCGACAAACCGCGAAAACCAGCAGGGGGTAGGCCCCGGCCGCCAAGCGTGGTACGACGTCCATCAAGCGTCGAGCTTGCATCAGATCCGATCCGGGCCTGCCGGTCAGCCACGTAGGCCGGTAGTGTGCGCAGAGGCACCGCCCCGGTCAAGCGCACCGTCGCGACGCCGCTCGGTGCCCTCCCCGATCGAGAGTCTGACCCTGCAGATCTTCAGGGCGCGACCACGACGATGGCGAACGACTCCGGAATCAGCGGAGCGCGTGGCTCCGGAACACCCGGCGTGCGGGTCGGCGCCGCACCGAACTTCGATTCCCAATGCCGGAGCGCATCGCCGCCGCTGTCCCGTCCACTCAGAAGCGATACGTCCCGCTCACCACGAAGGTCCGGGGCCGGTTGATGCGGGCGAAGCTGTGATTGTCAGGCACGCCCACATCCGTGGCATCGAAATACATCGTGTTAAAGCGCGTACCCGTCAGGTTGGTCACATGTGTAATCCAGGTCCAATTGCCCGCATCGAGGTGAGCGCCGGCGTTCATCAGCTGATAGGCCTTTTGTCGTGCAATGTCGTTCGGATTCCAATACGACTGCCCGATCGCCGAGCCATCCACGCGCGCGCCCACCTTGTAGCCGTTGCTCAGAACACGGTCCCAGTCCAGACCGAGATTCGCCGAATACGCCGGCGTAAACGGCGCGGTGAGGCCGTCGAGGTTGCGGAACACGGGGCCGGTTCCGCCCGCAGCCGCTGCGGCCGCCGTCAGCTGGGGGTCAAAGTACCGGGCACTGCCCCATACCGCACGCGTGGTTCCGAAGCCCCCGTTCAACCTGAATTCCGACGTGACTGGCAGCTGGAATTCGATTTCGAATCCGGTGTTCCTGGAAGGTCCGACATTGGTGATGATGTCCTGGAATTGGCCCGCTATGGCGACCAGGTTCTGATACCAGCGATCCTTGTAATCCACGAGAAATACCGCGGCATTGACCTGGGCGCCGTGCGGCAGCCTGGACTTCACTCCCAATTCATAGCTGGTAGCGGTTTCCGGGCGGAGCGTGGTGATGCCGCCGTTCTGCTCTTCCAGGTCGCCGGGCTGAAAGCCCCGCGCGACCGTGCCGTAGATGTTCGTGCCGGCAAGCAATTTGTACTGGATCGACGCGCGCGGCGACAACTCGCGTCCGCTCAGATCCTGCGGTCCCAGGGCAACTAGAGGTGGCACCATAAAGTCTGGCGTGGCTGCTGACGGCTGATTTTTCGTGTGCAGGTTGCTCGTGTAGCGCTCAGCACGCAGTCCGAGCTCGAACTGCCAGTTGCCCGCGTAATAGGTGGCATCGCCGAACACGGCATACTGCTTTAAAACCTTGTTCTGGATATCGAAGTCGAAAGGCAAGGTGCCATCGCTATTTGGGCCGCAACACGTCGTGGGTGTCGCGGGGATACTTCCGTTGTAGTTGAGGTCGCTGATCGTGGTATCCCACTTGTGCCGCTGAACGAATACGCCTGCGAGCCAGTCCAGGTTCGAGTGAGCTGTCGACGCCAGGCGGAATTCCTGGCTGAGGACCCGGTGGTCCTGGTTTTGGAACAGCAGATCCAGCGGGATCGGCTTCTTTGTAAAGTCGGTGATGCCGCGGTTGTAGGACCAGAACTGCGCCGTGATCGAAGTCAACGTAATGTCATTGGCGAACTGATGATCGGCTTGCAGCGTCGTCGCGAATAGCTTGCGGATGAACGACGGAATGAAAAAGTCGTCTACCGAATACCGGTAGGTGTCTGCCGTGTACGGCACCAAAGGCGCAGGGAATTGGTTGATTTTGTACTGCAGATTCTGGTTTTGCGAGTTGTAGCTGTCGGCGTTGAAGGAAAGGTGAACTTGGGTCGTATCTTGGGGCTCCGCCAGGAACACCAGGCGACCGCCGCGGTCGTGCGACGCGCCGATGGTCTCGTTATGGTACGTGTCGAAGATGTAGCCATGCTGGTTGTCTGTATACACGCTGAGCCGCATGCCGAGCTTGTCCGCAATCGGACCGGAGAGCACAGCCGCGCCATTCAACGTGCTACGACTGCCGACTTCTGTGGTCACCTCGTTCTGCCAGGTAGACGTCGGGTCCTTGGTCACATATTTGATCGCGCCGCCGATGTTGGCGCCGCCATACAAGGTCCCTTGCGGACCCTTGAGGATCTCGATGCGCGCGATATCCATCGGCCTGACGGTCTGGCCTTCGTACAGTTGCACGTCGTTCATGTAAAAGCCGACGCCCTGCACCAGCTCGAACGAGCCCACGCCGCGCATGACGACGGCCGGGGAGTTGTCGTGCGCCTCGAAGATGTTGAGGTTGGACACCCTCGAGCCGATATCGTCCAGCTGGGTGATGTGGGATTGCTTGATGACCGATTCCGGAATCGCGTCAATCGACGCCGGGATGTCCTGGATGCTTTCCCTCCGCTTGCGCGCCGTGACGACGATCTCTTGGAATTGATTCTCGCCGGGGCTTGCCGGCGGCGTCTCGGCAGCCGGCGCGGTCGCGGGCGCAGCGGCGGGCTGGCTCGTGGCCGAAGGCGTGGGGCTCTCCTGGGCGCGCGCTGCCGGACTGTCGAAACCAAACGCCGCACCGACCAGGAACGTGACCGCACCCCCTCGCAGCCAGAGTCCCCGGTCTGCCCCCGCTGCGTCCGTTCGACTCGGAACATCGCGCATACCGCGTCCTCCCCCTGGTTCTTTGAACGTCTTCGACCGACCTCGATCGGGTCGATGCGTACTTCTTGACCGGTCTTGGCTGAACAGGGCTCAGCCTGGGCGGCAAACTGACTGCAACCGGTTGCATATTCGTTGCGAAACTCGGCGCTGTCAAGGATTTGCATCCGTCTGGCGCAATTGCGCCACATCGCTGCGACCGGTTGCGATGCTGCGGCGCGATTGCGGGCGCGCACGCGCCTGGCGCCCCGACGCTTACGGCCTCGGCCACCGGCTGCAGTCCGCCGGGACCCCGGGGACGACCGTCTCAGCCTTCCGAGCGCAAGGCACTGCGGGGCGCGGCAGTGGATCCGCGGACCACGATTTCCGGCGAGAGCGTGACGCGCACGGGTTTGGCGTCGGCCGTGGACATGCGCTCCAGCAGGATCCGCGCCGCCTGCCGGCCCATCTCCCGGTGCTGGATGCGCAGCGTCGTCAGTGGCGGGTTCACCATGTCGACCAGCGGCATGTCATTGTGACCGACGATAGAGACGTCCTGCGGACAGCGCAGTCCGAGCGCCGCCAGCGAGTCGTAGCACCCCAGGGCAAGAAGGTCATTGGCCGCCACGATGGCGGTGGTGGAACGGTGGCGCTTGAGCAACTCGGCGCACGCGACTCGGCCCGCCTCGCGCGTGTACTCCGTGGCCTCCACCATGCGGTCGCTCGCGATCCGGTGGCGCTGCGCCGCCAGCTGGAACCCTTGCCAGCGCGCATACCCCGTAGACAGGTTGATGGGGCCCGCCACGTGGCCGATCTTCCGGTGGCCCAGGCCCGCCAGGTGGTCGATGGCCATCTGCATCGAATAGAAGTCGTCGTTGACGACTTCTGGCGCGAGCCGGTGATCCTCGGAGCGGTTCACCAGCACGACGGGGACATGCTCGAGAATGCAACGGCGCACCACCTGATCGTCCCGGCTGGCGGTCGCCACCACCAGCCCGTCGACCTGGCGCTCGAACATCTGCTCCAGCACGCGCTCCCGGTCGGCTGCGCTGCCGGCGGCATTGGCGATCAGCACGGCGTAGCCCTCCGTCGCCAGGCGTTCCTCGATTCCGCGGACGATGGGCGGGAAGACCGCGTTCTCGATATCCGGCAGCAGGACGCCCACGACATGCGAGCGCCCGCTGGTCAGCGCGGACGCCAGCTTGTTCTGCCGATAACCCAGCGCCCGCGCCGATTCGATCACGCGCACGACGGCCTCGTCACCGATGAGGTGGCGTGCTTCCGGGTTGAGCGCACGCGAGACGGTCGAAATGCTCACGCGCGCCTGGGCGGCCACGTCGCGGATCGTCACCCGCGAGGCCGGCTTAGTGCGCCCCCGTGTCTTCATCATTTGTGACGATTGTAGCCACTGGGGCAGCCGCCGCGCCATTGACAGTCCATTTCTCCCTGCCTAATATCAGCCCCAGTATGCATCCGTTTGCATAGTTCATTGCAACAGATGCGTTCCGAGCGGCGGTCCCGGGGACGCGCCCACGCTTTTTTTGGCCGCCGGCGCGGGTACCCGGGCCGGCGGCGTCTTGCCGAAGGCAGCCGTATGACCCGCGCGCGTCACGATCACGATCACGGACACCCCGGCCACGACGAATCGCCCGCCGCCCGCGAGCCGCGGGTCATCCTGCCCGCAGACATCGACCCGCATCACCGCTGGGACCGCCCGTTGCAGGCACCGGGCCAGATGCAGGTTGATTTCGAAGAGCGCGTGAATTTCCGGCGCCTGCACGCGTACCGTCTCGCGCGGGTGCGCCAGGCGCTCGCCCGGTCGGGGCTGGGCGCGCTGCTGAGCTTCGACCAGCACAACATCCGCTACACGACGAGTACCGTGATTGGCGAGTGGGCCCGCGACAAGCTCACGCGCTATTCGCTGCTCACCGGCAACGGCGACCCTTACCTCTGGGACTTCGGCTCGGCCGCCCGACACCACCGGCTGCACGCGCCCTGGCTGCACCAGGACCACTGCAAGGCCGGCCTGCTGGGTCTGCGCGGCGCGGTGCATTCGGACGCGGGACTCTTCCGCCGCGCCGCCGAGGAAATCAAGTCGATCCTGCAGGCAGAGGGCGCAGGCGACATGGCGCTGGGCGTGGACGTCATCGAGCCGCCGATGATGTTCGAACTACAGAGAGCAGGCATCGAGGTGCGCGACAGCCAGCAGGTCATGCTGGAGGCGCGGCAGATCAAGAGTGGCGACGAGATCACCCTGCTCAACATAGCCGCGTCGATGGTGGACGGCGTCTACCAGGACATCTACGAGGCACTCAAGCCCGGCGTGCGCGAGAACCAGATCGTCGCCATGGCCAACAAGCGCCTCTACGAGATGGGCTCGGACTGCGTCGAGGCCATCAACGCCATCTCGGGCGAGCGCTGCTGCCCGCACCCGCACAACTTCACCGACCGGCTGATCCGTCCCGGCGACCAGGCCTTCTTCGACATCATCCAGTCCTTCATGGGCTACCGCACCTGCTACTACCGCACCTTCAGCGTCGGGCGCGCCTCGGAACCACAGCTCACCGCCTACCGGCGTGCGCGCGAGTGGATGGACCGCGCGATCGAGCTGATCCGGCCGGGGGTGACCACCGACAAGATCGCTCTGGCGTTTCCGACCTGCGACGAGATCGGATTCGAAACGGAGATGGCGGCATTCGGCCTGAACTTCTGCCATGGCCTGGGGCTGGGGCTGCACGAACGGCCCATCATTTCGCGCCTCACGTCCCTGGACGACCCGATGGAACTCACCGCGGGAATGGTGTTCGCCGTGGAGACCTACTGCCCTGCTACCGACGGCGTCTCGGCAGCCCGGATCGAGGAGGAAATCGTCGTGACGCCGCGCGGCGCGCAGGTCATCAGCCTGTTCCCCGCGCAGGAACTGCCTATCGCCAACCGTTATTGAGGCTGAGCGGCCAAGGCGGCGCCGCGCAACTGGCTGCGCCGCAAGAGTGCCAGCGCTTGCCCGGATGTGAAGAGAGAGCAAGAAACCCATGAGTACTTCAACCGCACCACCGGCGCTGCCGACGGCCCTTGCCCTGAAAACCCAGCTCGCGCTCTACCGCCTGCTGGTCGAGCTGCGCTACTGCGAAAAGCGCGCGTACGACCTTTTTCTGCAGAACCTGATCAAGGGCACCAGCCACCTGGCGTTGGGCCAGGAGGCCGTTGCCGCCGGCTTCGGTCACGCGATGGAAAAGGACGACTACACCTTCTGCACCTACCGCGGCCACCACCACACCCTGGCGCGGGGCGCCTCGATGTCCGCAGTGCTGGGGGAGCTCATGGGGCGCGAGTGCGGGTTGCTCGCGGGCAAGGGCGGCTCCATGCACCTGACCAGCGTCGAGCACGGCGTGATGGGCTCGTACGCGATCGTCGGCAGCCATCTGCCGATCGCCGTGGGGGCTGCCTGGTCGGCCCAGTACCGCGGCACGCGACAGGCGGCGGTTGCCTTCTTCGGCGACGGAACGACCAACATCGGCGCATTCCACGAGGCCATCAATCTCGCAGCGGTCTGGAAGCTGCCCGTCATCTTCGTGTGCGAGAACAACCTCTACATGGAATACACGCCGATCCGCAGCGTGACCGCGGTCGAGCACCCCGCGGCCGACCGTGCGGCGGCCTACGGGCTGCCGTCGATCATCGTGGACGGCAACGACGTCGAAGCCGTGTACCGGACGGCGCTGGCGGCGCTCGGGCGGGCGCGTGCCGGCGAGGGACCGTCGATCATCGAGTGCAAGACCTATCGGCACAGCGGGCATTCGCGCGCCGATCCGGCCAAGTACCGCCCACCCGGGGAACTGCAGGCCTGGCTCGAGCGCGATCCGCTGCCCAACTACCGACAGCGGCTGATCGCCGACGGCGTACCCCAGGCCTCGCTCGACGCTATCGAGCACACCGCCATGGCGCAAGTCGACCAGGCCACGGAGACGTGCAAGGCCTCCCCGCCACCGGCCGTTGCCACGGCATTTACCGACCTGTGGGCCGATGGAGGAACAGCATGGCGGAACTGAGCTATCGCGACGCCGTCGCCGCGGCCATCGCCCAGGAGATGGAGCGTGACGAACGCGTGGTGTTCCTCGGCGAGGACGTCGGCGGCGCTGGCGGGGTATTCAAGACGACGGTGGGGCTGCTGGAGCGGTTCGGCCCACGCCGCGTGCGCGACACGCCCATATCCGAGCTGGCGATCCTCGGCGCAGCCATGGGCGCCGCCATGACCGGCCTGCGCCCGATCGCGGAGGTCATGTTCTCCGACTTTCTCGCATGCTGCTGGGACTACGTCGCCAACGAGATTCCCAAGATGCGCTACATGACCAACGGGCAGTTCACGATGCCCCTGGTCATCCGCACCGCCAACGGCGCGGGGTCGCGCTTTGGCGCACAGCATTCTCAGAGCGTCGAGAACTGGGCCATGGCAATTCCCGGCATCAAGGTGGTGGCTCCATCGAACCCGGCGGACGTCAAAGGTCTGCTCGCCGCCGCGATCCGCGATCCGGACCCGGTCGTCTTCTTCGAACACAAATCGCTGTACGCGACGAAGGGCGAGGTACCCGACGGGGAACACGTCGAGCCGCTGGGCGCGGCCAAGGTATTGCGGCGCGGCAGCGACATCACCATCGTCGCCCTGGCGGCGATGGTGCCCCGCGCGCTGCAGGCGGCGGAGATTCTGGCCACGCAGCACCGCATCGCGGCGACCGTGATCGACCTGCGCTCGCTGGTGCCGCTGGATGCCCAGACCTTGTTGGCCGAAACCGTTCGCACCGGGCGCCTCTTCACGGTGGAAGAAAATCCGCGCCTGTGCGGATGGGGTGCCGAGATTTCCTCGATCATCACGGAAGAGTGCTTCTTCGACCTGGACCAGCCTGTGGTGCGCATCACCACGCCGCACATCCCCCTGCCGGCCGCCGATGCCCTCGAGGACGCAGTCATTCCATCGGTGCAGCGCATCGTCGACGAAGTGGTGCGCGCCACGGACTTCCGCCCCCGGAACAGCCATGGACTATAGCCTCGCATCGATCCCCAAGGAGTTGTATGTGCGCGGGGCATGGCGCCCGGCGCACGACGGTGCGCGCCTGGCGGTGATTGACCCGGCGACCGAGCAGACCATCGCGCAGGTCGCCGATGCCGGGGTGAGCGATGCTCTGGATGCCGTCGACGCGGCTGCCGCCGCGGGGCCCGCCTGGGCTGCGCGGCCGCCGCGTGAGCGCGGCGAGATCCTGCGACGCGCGTTCGAGCTCATCATCTGGCACCGCGACGCCATCGCGCGCCTGATCACGCTGGAAAGCGGCAAGGCGCTGGCCGGGGCGCAGGGGGAAGCCACCTACGCGGCCGAATTCCTGCGCTGGTACTCGGAAGAGTCGGTGCGGGCGCAGGGCGAGATCGGCACGGCCCCGTCGGGCGCCAACCGCATGATCATCCTGCGCCAGCCCATCGGCGTGTGCGTTTTCATCACGCCTTGGAATTTCCCGGCGGCAATGGCCACGCGCAAGATCGGCCCGGCGCTGGCCGCGGGTTGCACCGTCGTGCTCAAGCCCGCCAAGGAAACGCCCCTGACGGCGTTGGCCATGGCTTCGCTTTTCGAGGAAGCGGGCGTGCCCCCGGGCGTTATCAATGTGCTGCCCTCGCAGCAGTCGTCGAAGATCGTCGCCCACATGCTGCGCGACGCGCGGGTGCGCAAACTGTCGTTCACCGGCTCGACGCAGGTCGGCCGTGTGCTGCTTGCCCAGGCGGCCGAGAGGATCGTGAAGTGCTCGATGGAGCTTGGCGGCAACGCACCGTTCCTGGTGTTCGCTGACGCCGACCTCGAGGCCGCAGTCGCCAGCGCCATGGTCGCCAAGCTGCGCAATGGCGGCGAGTCATGCACGGCGGCCAACCGCTTCTACGTCCAGGCACCGGTGGCAGAGGAATTTGCGTGCCGCTTCGCAGAAACCATGGCTGCGGTGAAGATCGGGCCGGGACTGGACGATGGCGTCCAGATGGGACCCCTGGTCAACGCAGCCACGCGCGACAAGGTTGCCGAACTGGTGGCAGACGCGCGCGATCGGGGCGGCCGAGTCCTGACCGGCGGCAGGATGCCGGCGCGCGCCGGATTCTTCTACGAACCCACCGTTATTGACCGTCTGCCCACGGACGCGCGCGCCTTTCATCACGAGATCTTCGGCCCGATGGCGCCGATCGCGAGCTTCGAGTCGGTCGACGAGGCAGTAGCGCTTGCCAACGACACCGAGTTCGGACTGGTGTCCTTCGTCCATACGCGCGACCTGGCCAAGGCGCTGGCCGTCGCCGAGCGCATCGAGTCGGGAATGGTCGGCATCAACCGGGGCGTGGTGTCCGATCCGGCGGCCCCATTTGGAGGCTGGAAGCAGAGCGGCATCGGGCGCGAAGGCGCCCACGACGGGCTGCTCGAGTACCTGGAAACGAAATACGTCGCGGCCAGCTGGTGACCGGGAACGACGCCATGGACATCATCATGCCTCAGCTTGGAGAGACCGTCCTGGAGGGGACGGTCTCCCTCTGGTGCAAGAAGCCCGGCGAGGCGGTCGCCGCCGACGAGTCGCTCTTCGAGGTGGAGACCGAGAAGGTCACCATGGAAATTCCATCGCCCGTCGCCGGGATCGTGCGGGAGATACTGGTTCCGGCCGGCACCACGGTCAAGGTGGGAACCCGCCTGGCAATCGTGGAAACTGCCGCCGGCACGGGCGCGAGCGGCCCCGCCGCCGCGCAAGGTCAAATGCATTCAGCCGCGGTTTCGGCCGCTGCTGTCGCGCCGGTTCCGACGCCGCTGCCGCGCAGCGCCCCGGAGAAACTGTCCCCGGTGGTTCGCCGTCTCTTGGGCGAGTCGGGGTTGCGGCCCGAACAGGTTCAGGGGACCGGCCTCGACGGGCGCATTACGCCCGAGGACGTCCTTGCCGCGATCGCCGCGGGCGCCGCCGCCGCTGCACCGGGCACGACAACGGCTCGCGTGCCCTCGCCCCTCGCCGACTCGGGTGACCGCATCGTCCCGCTCAACAAGGTACGCCGCGCGACCGCCGCACACATGGTGCGGTCCGTGGCAACCAGCCCGCACACGCTGCAGGCCATCGAGGTGGACTTCCACCGGGTCGAGCAGGCGCGCAACGCGCGGGGCGCCCACTGGAAGGCACAGGAGGGTTTTGCGCTGACCTACCTGCCCTTCGTGTGCGCTGCCGTTTGCGAGGCGATCGCCGAATTTCCATACGTCAATTCGAGCTTCGGCAACGACGAACTGATCGTCCACCGGGGTGTGCATCTGGGAATCGCCGTCGACCTGTCGTTCGAGGGCCTGCTGGCCCCGGTGCTGCGCGACGCCAACCGGCTCAACCTGCGCGAGTTGGCGGTGCAGATCGCGGCACTGGCAGCGCGCGCTCGCGCGGGCAGGCTGTCGCCCGACGAACTCAAGGGTGCAACGTACACGGTCTCCAACTCCGGCTCCTTCGGGACCCTGATCACCGCGCCGATCATCAACCAGCCCCAGGTGGCGATTCTTTCCACCGACGGCGTCCACAAGAAGCCGGTCGTGATCGAGGGGCCCGATGGCGACACAATCGCGGTGCGGCCGATCGGGATCCTGGCGCAGTCCTTTGATCACCGCGCCTTCGACGGCGCGTACTCCGCGGCGTTCCTGCGGCGCCTGAAGCGGGAACTCGAGCAGCGTGATTGGCTGGCGGCACTGAACTGAAAAGGAAATCCAGACATGAACAAGGCAGTAGGGACCGGCACGAAGCTTGGTTGGATTGGAACCGGGCGCATGGGTTATGAAATGGCCGCGCTGCTCGGTCGTGCCGGCTGCGACGTGATGGCCTGGAACCGAACCAGGGCCAAGGCCGAGCCACTGGCGACTTACGGCGTGAAAATCGCCGAGCGCCTCTCGGAATTGGCCGCCTGCGACATCGTCTTCACGATGGTCTCGACCTCCGATGACCTCAGGGAGGTCCTGTACGGCCCCGGCAGCCTGCTCGGAGCTGGTAGGGCCCTGCCGCGCATCGTGGTCGACTGCTCGTCGATCTCCATCGAGGCCTCGGCCGCCATTCGTGCGGACCTCTCGGCCCAGGGCATCGCCTTTCTGGCTGCGCCCGTTTCGGGAAACGCCAAGGTGATCAGGGCCGGCAAGCTCTCCGTGGTCTGCTCCGGTCCCCAGAACGTCTTTGAGGAGTGTGAACCGTTTCTGCGCCTCTTCGGGGCAGGCGGCGTCAGCTATGTGGATGAGGGCGAGCTGGCCCGTATCGCCAAAATCTGCCACAACGTCTTCCTGGGCGTCGTCACGCAGTCGCTGGCGGAAATCACGCTACTCGCGAACAGGGCGGGCCTTTCCCGCAGCGCTTTTCTGGAGTTCATGAACAACAGCGTCATGGGCTCGATTTTCACCCGCTACAAGACCCCAGCCTTTGTGAACCTCGACTTCAAGGTCACCTTCACACCCTACCTGCTGCGCAAGGATATGGATCTGGGGCTGGAGGCAGGACGCCGCTTCGACGTGCCCATGCCTCTGGCGTCGGTGACGCGCGACCTGATCCAGGCGCAAATGGGCAGCGGCTTCACTGAGCAGGACTTTTCCACGCTGCTGCTGATGCAGGCGCGCGCGTCGGGCGTGGTGCTCAAGCCCGAGAACGTCCCGGTAGATGACGGCCTCGATTGATTCAGGACCGGGCGGCCAGACCGTGAAACGCGTACTCGCACTGATCCTGAGCGCGTCCGTGATGGTCTGCGGCAGCGCGCGCGCGGAGCAACCGATCAAGATCAAATTCCCGCACGTCGTATCGGAAAAGTCGCCCAAGGGTCACGCTGCGATCAAGTTCAAACAACGAGCCGAGGAAATTCTGCCGGGCCGCGTCAAGGTCGAGGTGTATCCCAACTCGCAGCTCATGGGCGACGACGAGTCGCTCGAGGCGCTCGCGAACGGCGACATCCAGATGATCGCGCTTTCCCTGTCCAAGTTCGATCGGCTGACCAAGAAGATGCAGCTGTTCGACCTGCCATTTCTCTTCAAGGACATCGCGGCGGTCAACCGGTTCCAGCAGTCTGCGGGGGGGCAGGCCTTGCTCAGGGAACTCGAGCCCAAGGGGCTTCTCGGGCTGGCCTACTGGCACAGCGGCATGAAGCAGTTCTCGGCCAACAAACCGCTGATTGTCCCGCAGGATGCAGCCGGATTGAAATTCCGGATCCAGGAATCGGATCTGCTCGAGGCGCAATTCCGGATCCTCAAGGCCAGCCCGCAGAAGATGCCTCTGGGAGAGGTGTACCAGGCCTTGATGAACGGCGTCATCGACGGGCAGGAGAACACCTGGTCGAATATCTACCGCCTGAAGTTCTTCGAGGCGCAAAAGCACATCACCGAGACGAATCACGGGGTTATCGACTACATGGTCACGGTCAATGCGAAGTGGTGGAACGGCCTGCCGCCCGACATTCGTTCCGGTCTCGCGCAAGCATTGAAGGACGCCACCGACGACAACAACGCCAACGCGGAGCGGAGCGTTCTCGCCGATCGCGACAAGGTCATCGCCAGCGGCAAGACCACCGTCCACACCCTCACTGCCGAACAGCTGGCTGCCTGGCGTACAGCGATGTTTCCGGTCTGGAGGCAATTCGGGGCACAGATCGGTGCCAATATGATCAAGGCCGCCCAGGCCGCAAGCAACTGACGCGACGGATGCGGGTGCGCTCGTGCTGGCAGCGTTGAACCGGGGGCTGGGTCGCCTGGAAGAGGGGTTGATCGGGCTGCTATTGGTGGGGATGACCCTGTTGACGTTCTCCCAGGTCATCGCCCGCTACGGTTTCAATGCCGGTTGGGTCTGGTCGCTCGAAGCGACGACCTGCATGTTCGGCGCCTTGCTGATGGTCGGACTCTCCTACGCGATGCGGCTGCACGCACACATGAATGTCGACGCCTTCATCAACACGCTGCCTCGACCGTGGAAGCGCGCTGCCACCCTGCTGGCGATCGCCTTGTGCTTCGTCTACCTCGCGCTGATGATCTGGGGCGCCGTCGAGCTCGTCAGCCACCTGCGGTCCCTGGGCACCAATGCGCGGGACCTGCCCGTGAAGCGCTGGATGATCATATCCATGATTCCGGCGGGATTTGCCCTGCTCGGCCTGCGGCTCGCGCAGGTGACGATGGAGGTGCTGCGCGGGCACCGCGACAGCTTGGGCGGCATCCATGGCCAATCCAAGGAAGCTGCCGCCCCGCCGCAGGCCGCGGCGCTCCGATGAATATCGCCTTCCTGTTCGTCACGCTCATTGCAACCATGCTGGTCGGCATGCCGATCGCCATGGCACTGGGGCTGACCAGCGTTCTGACCCTGCTGATCTTCGGGCAGGAATCGCTGGCCGCACTGGCCCTCAAATTCTTCCAGGCAACGCAGAAGTACGAACTGCTGGCGATTCCGTTCTTCATACTCGCGGGCACTTTCCTGACCACGGGCGGGGTGGCGCGTCGCCTGATCGATTTCGCCAATGCGGCTGTCGGTCATTTTCACGGCGGCCTGGCGCTTGCCGCCGTCGTCGCGTGCATGCTGTTCGCATCCATATCCGGTTCGAGTCCGGCCACCGTCATTGCGGTCGGTTCGATCGCCATCGCCGGGATGGTGCGCAACGGCTACACGCTCAAGTACGCAACCGGCGTGGTGATCAATGCCGGAACGCTGGGAATCCTGCTTCCTCCATCGATCGTGATGGTCGTCTATGCCGCGGCAACCGAGCAATCGATCGGACGCCTGTTCGTGGCGGGAATCATCCCGGGGATCATCCTGGGGCTGATGCTGATGGTTGCGATCTACATCTCGTCGCGCCGGCTGGACACGCCCAGGATCGCGTGGGGTGGCTGGCGCAAGTTGATGGCCAGTGCGCTCGATGCCATCTGGGGGCTGCTGCTGATCGTCATCGTCCTGGGGGGAATCTACGTTGGTGCATTCACGGCCACCGAGGCCGCGGCGGTGTCGGCTGTCTACGCATTCGTTGTCGCGGCATTCATCTACCGCGACCTCAAGCTCAGGGACATTTTTCCCGTTCTGCTGCAAAGCGCCCGGGTGATCATCATGCTGATGTTCATCATCAGCAACGCGGGTCTTTTCGCATACGTCTTGACCTCGCAACAGATTCCGCAGGCGCTCACCGAGGCAATGACCCGCGGCAACGTGCAGCCCTGGGTGTTCCTGCTCACCATCAATATCGCCATGCTGATCGCCGGCAACTTCATGGAGCCGACGTCGATCGTGCTGATCTTCGCGCCGATCGTGTTTCCCATCGCGACGAGGCTCGGCGTCAACCCGATCCATCTGGGCGTTCTCATGACCGTCAACATGGAGATTGGCCTGGTTCATCCGCCCGTCGGGCTCAATCTTTTTGTCGCTGCGGGCGTGACCCGGCAATCGCTCTGGGATGTGACCAAGGCAGCGCTGCCGTGGCTGGCGATCCTTGTAGCCTTTCTCCTGCTTGTCACGTACGTGCCGATACTGTCCACCTGGCTGCCGGACATCGCTTTCGGCAAGGATCCCTTCCTTAACGACCAGTAGAGCTCGCGCGGCGTATGGGGCAGGCTGACCGGTGGCCGCTTTGGTCGTTACAAGTGAAACCCGTGCCTTGACCTTCCAGTCACTGGAAGCTCTATCGTTGGGGTCCTACCAAAAGAGGTAACCCAGATGAGTGGGACACTGAAGTGCAACAGGCTGACCAGAGGTCCTAAGCCATGAACATCGGGAGCGCTGCCGAGAGATCGGGTGTTTCGCCCAAGGCCATCCGCTACTACGAGAGCATCGGGCTCGTCCGCCCCGCCGATCGGCGGCCCAACGGCTACCGGAGCTATTCCTCGGTCGACGTTCATTCGCTCGACTTCATCAAGCGGGCGCGCGGTCTGGGCTTCTCCGTCGAGGACGTGCGCGAGCTTCTCGATCTCTGGCGCAACCGGTCGCGCAGGAGCGCTGCCGTCAAGGCGCTGACAAGCCGTCACCTGGAGGCGCTCGACCGCAAAATCGCGGAATTGCTGACCGTGCGCAAGGCACTTGCCGATCTGGTCAAGCGTTGCCGCGGCGACGCCCGCCCCGACTGTCCGATCCTCGATGACTTCGAGCACGGTGAACAGGTTCGGCACAAGGCTGCTTCGCCTGTCGCGCACCGACCCAGGTCGCTCAGGCACAAGGAGAAGTCATGAGAAACACCCACACCCTACGGCGGGTCAGGGACCCGATCTCCGGCATGGAAGCCGATCCAATGACCGCAGCGCATGGCGCCGAACACCACGAGGGTCCAGTCGCCTGTTCGAAGTGCGGCATCGCGCGCGATTCTGCGGGATCTGCGCCCGCCCGAGCTCGGACCCACTACACCTGTCCGATGCACCCCGAGATCGTGCGGGACGAGCCCGGTGCATGCCCGATCTGTGGCATGGCGCTCGAGCCGATGATGCCGACACTCGACGACGGACCGACCCCAGAATACGTTGACTTCGCGCACCGCTTCTGGCGGTCGCTGCCGCTGACCGTGATCGTGGCAGTGCTGGCGATGGGCGGACACCGGTGGCACCTGCTTGACGTCACCGTGCGGCCCTGGGTCGAGCTGCTGCTGGCAGGGCCGGTCGTCTGGTGGGCCGGATGGCCATTCTTCGCTCGATGGTGGCAGTCCCTGGTCAATCGCAGTCCCAACATGTGGACGCTGATCGGTACCGGCGTGGGTGTCGCGTTCCTCTACAGCGCGGTGGCCACAATTGCACCGCAGGCCTTCCCGGCCTCGTTCGCCGTCGGCGGCAGCGTTGCCGTGTACTTCGAAGCCGCGGTCGTCATCGTGTCGCTGACGCTGCTGGGGCAGCTGCTGGAGCTGCGCGCCCGCTCGCAGACGTCCGCGGCGATCAAGGCCCTGCTCGGCCTTGCGCCGAAGACGGCTCGTCGCCTGCGCGAGGACGGCAGCGAAGAGGATGTTGAAGTGTCGCAGGTGCACGTCGGCGATCGGCTTCGGGTACGACCTGGCGAAAAGGTTCCGGTGGACGGACAGGTACTCGAGGGCCGATCGAACCTGGACGAGTCGATGTTGACCGGCGAGCCGGTGCCGGTCGAAAAGACCGCCGGTTCGAAGGTGATCGGAGCCACGCTGAACGGCAATGGCAGCCTCGTGATCCGAGCCGAGAAAGTCGGGTCGGACACGGTACTGTCGCAGATCGTGCAACTGGTCGCGGCCGCGCAACGTTCGCGCGCGCCGCTGCAGCGGATGGCCGATCAGGTGTCGTTCTGGTTCGTGCTGGTCGTCGGCGCGATTGCACTCGCCACGTTTTTTGCCTGGGGCCTGTTCGGACCTGCTCCGTCGTGGGTCTATGGCACCGTCAACGCGATCGCCGTGCTGATCATCGCCTGTCCGTGTGCCCTCGGCCTCGCCACTCCCATGTCGATCATGGTCGCGACCGGACGGGGCGCAACGTCAGGAGTCCTGTTCAAGGACGCCGAAGCGATCGAACACTTGCGACAGATCGATACGCTCATCCTCGACAAGACGGGCACCCTGACGGTAGGAAGGCCGGCGTTTCAGGGCGCCGTCGCCGCTGCAGGTCGCCACGAAGACGACGTCGTTCGCGTGGCCGCCACGCTGGACCAGGGCTCGGAGCATCCGCTCGCCGACGCGATCGTTGCGGAATCGCGTCGGCGTGGCATCGCGCTGGAGCCGCTGACCGACTTCGAGTCATCCACCGGCATCGGCGTGCGAGGCAAGGTGGACGGCCGCTTGGCAGCCGTCGGCAATACGGTGCTGATGAAGGAGATCGGCGTCGATCCTGCGCCGCTGCTGCCGGCGGCTGAAAGTTGGCGCGAGCGCGGAGCGAGCGTCGTTTACGTCGCCGCCGAAGGGCAGCTACTGGGTCTGATCGCCATCGCCGATCCAATCAAGGATTCGACGCCGCAGGCGCTCGATGCGCTCCGGGCAATGGGCCTACGCATCGTCATGGCCACGGGCGACTCTGTGACGACGGCCCGAGCGGTCGGGCGCCAGTTGAAGCTCGACGAGATCCACGGCGAAATGCGCCCCCGCGACAAAGCTGAACTGGTCGCGCGTCTTAAAGCTGAAGGCCGGCGGGTTGCCATGGCGGGTGACGGCATCAACGACGCGCCGGCCCTCGCAGCGGCGGACGTCGGCATCTCGATGGGCACCGGGACCGATGTGGCCATGGCTTCGAGCCACGTCACGCTGGTGAAGGGCGACCTGCGGGGAATCGTGCGCGCCCGCGAGCTTTCTGCAGCGACCGTGGGGAACATGAAACAGAACCTCGGCTTCGCCTTCCTGTACAACGCCATCGGAATTCCGATTGCGGCGGGCGTGCTGTACCCATCGTTCGGTATCCTGCTCTCACCGATGATCGCCGCACTGGCCATGAGCCTTTCGTCGGTCAGCGTGGTTGGGAACGCTCTGCGCCTGCGTGGGCGATAGCGCTTAGCGATCGGTTTCTGGGAATATTTCCGCCGCATCGCGACCGGTGGCAGAATGAGTCCGACACCTGCAAAAAACGGCGTTCGCGGCCCTGACCGGAAGTCGGAAGCGTGCGGCGCATGGACCGATCGTGGACCTTGTCGGGCCGACCAGGTGGGGGAGGCGGCATGAAGTGGATGGTCATCCTGGGCTTGGCAACCGCGGTTGCCGGTGGGTTGTATCGATGGCGTCTTACGCCCGCGGATCCCGATAAGTGGGGGCTGATGGATGTTTTTATGGCCATGATCGGAATCGGCGGCGTGGTGTTCTTCGCTCTGGGGTTGATTCTGCTCGGGTTGAAGGCGGTCTTTCGCTAACGCGCCCGCGCGTGGTGGTGCCGCAAACAGCGCGGCAGCCGGGCGATATCTCGCACCCGACCAGGCCCCCGCCCCAGAGCGTCATTTAGAGAGTTCGGCGCCCCGCCGGATGACTGCCTCGAGCTTCTGATCGAGAGACACTCCAACCGCCGTCACCTCGGAATTCCCGAACTGGCCGAAAAGCGACGAGGGCTGGTCGTACTCAACCACCGTGCGCCGGTCTGCGTCCTCATACACGAGCACCCTGAGCGGAGCATAGAGGGCGGCTCTGAGATCGCGCCGCGTCATCTGCATGGCTGTCAGAGGATTGCCGATAAGATACTGCTTCGCATTACGGGGCGCGCCCACCATGTTGAGCGCCGCCCCGTGATCGAATATCGCAAAAATCATAAGACCCTGTTCACCCGCCATCGCCGCGATGCGCTGCTCCGCGATGTGTGGTCGGCTGACGATGTCTTCCTGCACGTCATTGGAAAACCGGCCCAGAACGGCCTCCAGGGCGCTCGTGAACCGCTCGTAGTTCGCGCCGACGACGATAGCTCGGTGCAAGACCTGGACTGGGCCTGCCGAGGTCGATAAGGACATTTGACGCTGCTCCCCAGGTAGAGCATTGCTCTGGGCACCGGCCGGTGCCGGGGCGAATGCGAACCAGATGCCACCGGCCATCGCTGCCGTTAATACCGTGCCACGCGGATTCATAGGCTGGCGATGGTAAGACGCCGCTCTCCCCCGCGATTGGACACGCGTGCGCCAATTTGTTCGAATTTGCGGCCCTCCGAGTCCGACGCCAGGCGCCGATGTGCTCACAGGCACGCCAACTGCGCACGGATTTCAGCAACGCTTCAAGGGTCGGGAAAACCATATTGATCGTAGAACTGCCGGCCCGCTCGTGGAGTACACGTACGAGAGGGCTCCGACCCCGGCGTTCTGAGATACCGCAACAGCGCGACTCACGGCGTCCTGTAGTCCGAGCTACCTTAACCGGTGCAAACTTTTGTCGTCGAGGTCATGCGCCGTCGGATCGGGGAAGACGGCGATCTTTCGCTGCGCGCCGCGCTGCGACGTAAGTCGAATTGACACTGCTTTATGCCTACCCAATCATGTGAAGAGGGAACCTGATAACCACAAGATCGTCGGAGGCTTCATGAAACGAATCAGAGGTTCACATCAAGCGATACACATTTCTCATCGACCGCGGTGCAACGCTTCATCTAACCCTGTTCGATGGATATCGTTGCTCGCGTGCGCGGCGCTGGTAGGCGTCGCGTCGTACTCGCGCGCCGACGACACGTTCGCGCAGAATTCCGGGAGAACGAACAATGAGGCAGATTTCGCCGGAAGCGACGATCAAAGCGAGCACGATTTCGGGGGAACGGACAACCAGAACCAGCTGACGGGTCCCACCAAACACATCACCGTCGAGATGCACGAGGGCACGAACATGTCCGCCGTGCCGTCGCCCGACGGCAAGCGGATGGTCCTGTCGCTCCAGGGCGGACTATGGATCATCCCCGCGAGCGGTGGCACGGCGACGAAGATCACGCCGTGGAGCGTCGAATCAACGCAGCCCGTATGGTCGCCCGACGGGGAGTGGATCGCGTTCCAGAACTATTCGACGGCAGCGAACTACGGGATCTGGGTGGTGAAGCCGGACGGTTCGCAACGTCACGCGCTCACGAGCGGTCCTTTCGACGACCGCGAGCCGTCGTGGTACCCGGACTCGAGCAAAGTGATCTTCTCGTCCGACCGCAGCAACGACAAGCAGTACAAGATCTGGTCGGTTACGCTCGGCGGCGCACTGCAGCAGCTCACGACGGGCACCGGGGCGGAGAGCAACCCGGTCGTGTCGCCGGACGGCACGAAAATCGCGTTCGTCAACACCGCCAACACGATCTACACGATGCCGGCGAACCTGAGCGCTGCGCCGACGCAGTTCGGCAGCGGCAGCTATCCCCAGTGGACGCCGGACAGCCGGAATCTGGTGTACCAGAACTCGGGCAACCTCGTCGTGAACGGCAACGCAGTCACGAACGGCGAAGACATGTTCCCGTTCCCCGTGCACTACATGGGCGCGAACGGGTTCGTGTATACCGCGAGCGGCAAGATCCGTACGCGTGACGCCAGTGGCGGCAGCCTGTCGGAGATCGCGTTCAGCGCGACGCAGGTCCTTCGTCGCCCGGTCATCACGCCTCTGGCCACGCGCCCGAGCCTGGGCGCCACGACGCCGCAGCCGGTGAAGGGCATCAACGGCCCTGTGATCTCGCCCGACGGTCGCAGGCTCGCGTTCATCGCGCTGAACGACCTCTGGGTGATGAAGATCGGCGAAGCGCCGGTGCGACTCACCAACGACACGGATCGCGACGTCGATCCGCGCTGGACAGCGGACGGTCGCTTCATCTACTGGTCGACCGACAAGAACAACGCGGGCAACCTCGCCGTCGACAAGATCGACGTCGCCACGCACCAGCGCACACGCGTCGCCGCGATCCAGGGCGTCTCGATGATTCAGCCGACGCTTTCGCCCACCGAGGATCGTTTCGCCTATTCGACCGGGTCGGGATTTGTCGAAGTGATGGACATTGCGACGCAAACGCGCACGCAGCTCGTGGACCATCTTTCGCCGCAACCTCAGGTGGGCCGGCCTTCCTGGTCGCGCGACGGCACCAAGATCATGGTCACCGACAACGACCGCGTCAATCCGCGGTTCCGAGAGGGCTATAACAAGCTGCGGATCATCGACATCGCGACCAAGACGGCGACGTGGTATGCCGTCGGGCCGGCGCCGGCGGCGATCTCCGACCGCACGGAAGGCGCAGCGGTGTGGTCGCCCGACGGCACCAAGGTCGCTTTCGTCAGCGACTCGGTGCTCAAGGTGATGCCGACCAACGCGGACGGCTCGCCGTCCGGTCCCGCGGTGCAGCTCACCGACGAGGTGGCGGACCTGCCGTCGTGGCAGGCCGACTCGCAGACCCTTCTGTACATGTCGGCAGACAAGCTCAAGAAGATCAAGGTCGACGGAACGGGCCAGCAGGACGTTGCCCTCAGCATGACCTACACGCCAGCGGCGACGACCGGTACCACGATCATCCACGCGGGCCAGCTCTGGACGGGTACCTCGCCTGACCTGAAGAGCAATGTCGACATCATCATCAAGGGCAACCGGATCACCGCGATCGAGCCGCACGACTTCAATCGTCCGGCGGCGCCTGGAACTGCCTTCGTCGACGCGTCGCAGCAGACCGTGCTGCCGGGCCTGTGGGATCCGCACTTCCATCCGCTGAACGTCTACCAGGGCAGCCAGTTCAACCTGGTCTGGGCGGCGATGTTCGCGTACGGATTCACGTCGGTGCAGTCGGTGGCCGGCCCGATCTACGCGAGCACCGAGATCCGCGAAGCGCTCGACGCCGGCAACCTGATCGGTCCACGCCTCTTCACGTCGACACCCCTGCTCGAAGGCAATCGCATGTCGTACGACATGTCGCGCGCCGTCCGAAACGCGCACGTCGCGGAGCTCGAAGTGACGCGCTTTGCCGCGGTCGACATCGACTGGATCAAGACGTACGTGCGTGATCCGATCCCGGCCATGAACGTGTTCGCCGCCGCCGCGCAGAGGATGGGCATTCCGAGCGGCACGCACCTGCTATATCCCGGCTACTCGACGGGCCTCCAAGGAATCACGCACCTGCAGGCCACGCAGCGGATGGGCTACGGCTGGGCGAAGTCGCCGACGGGCGTCGCGTACCAGGATGTCAATGCCTTGGTCGGTCTAGGCGAGGTGCATCTGACCGAGACCCTCTCGGCGAACCAGCTCGCTGCGCAGAGCCCGATCCTGCTGAGCGGCGATCGCTTCAACGTGCTGATGCCGATTCCGTACGTGAGCAACCTGCTGGCGCTGACGCCGGCGACGCCGGCGCAGATCGCCGCCATCAAGGTTGCGACCGATGACG
>Ga0307479_10000400_pt1 | contig 38783 bp, 36 predicted proteins | sample atmos_gasesECM4C_FD_203743 | JGI IMG/M metagenome (GOLD analysis project Ga0307479, IMG submission 203743) | Hardwood forest soil microbial communities from Morgan-Monroe State Forest, Indiana, United States - atmos_gasesECM4C_515 | ecosystem: Environmental > Terrestrial > Soil > Temperate...
GTCTCCCGAGCCACCCCACCGACCAACTCCACGCGCTCGGGCCGGCGGCCTGGGCGGCGGCCGACTCTCCATCTCGCTGAGCGGCGCCACCCTCGTAGTCATGGGGGGCGGTTGGCCGAACGCTTACGGATGGCCGCAGGCATTGCTCGGAGCCTGGCGGTGCGCGAACGGCGGCTGACGGAGCGACTCGCGATGCGTATCGAGATCCTACAGGAAAGGGCTCTAGCCGTGCTGGTAGCTTGGACTGATCTCGACCTGGGCTATAAGGACATCGAAGTTATGCTGGGCTTCTCCCCTGAGGAGACGGCGCGGCTCGCGGCTGAGGCCGCCCGGAGCATCGGCATGACGAAAGAGTTGCTCCGGGCTCACCTGTTCGCTTCGGCATGCCAGCGTGCCGCCAAGGCGGCCCTCGCCCGGCGAGGAACCGGACAATCGTAGTGTGGGGCAAGTCTCGGCCGTCCCGACCTTTACCAAACAGCCGGAATGGTGTCTAACCCTACACGGTAGTGTGCCTGGCCACGATCAGGCGCAGTCGGTTGCGAGGTCGTAGGAAGCAGCTTATGCATTCGGTAGATGATCGAGGAAAGCACCCTAATGCCCAAGAACAAGACTCTCCATTTGCACGGAATGATGCCGGCGGGCGCTGCTGAACCGGCGGACCATATGTCTGTCGAAGTTTTGAGCGCTTACCTACAGCGTGCCCTGCCGGCGACAGCGGCCAACCGGGTCCGCCACCACATCGTTCTATGCCTGGATTGTCGGGACCTCCTCCTGGATCTCTCCCGGTTCCTGGAGGATACGCAAGGCCCCCATAAGCATTCGGCCGCTGAGGTCGAGGCAGCTTGGAAGAGGTTGCTTGCCAGCCGGCATAAGCGCCCAAGAAAGCAAGCCAAGACTGCCGGGGCTTGATCCTCTCTCGTCGACCTTTTTCGCCAGACCTGTGCCAGCCGCGAGTGCTGGTGCATGACGGGAGCGGGAACCGCGACAGCGACAGATGGCACGCCAAGTAGTCCCCAGTCGCCGGAACATCCAGGGCCGGCGGAGATCAAGAATCCATGGCGTCAGGCCACCTCGGGGGCGGCAAGCCGCAGCACGATCTTGCCCTGGCGGTGGCCGGCCTGGCTGGCGGCGTGGGCCTCGCGGACCTGGTCCAGGTCGTAGATGCGATCGATCGCCGGATGCAGCCGGCCGGCGGCGATCAGGTCCGCAAGGCCTGCCAGGTCGCTGCCGCGGGGCCTGGTGTGGACGACCGCGGCACGGCGGGCGCCGCGGCGATCGACGATCCGGGAGAGCCCGGCGCGGAGCAGGGCAAGGAAGCTCGCCGGCCCCGGCCGGGTGGTGACGTAGACCCCGCCGGCGGTCAGGGCCGGCTCGCAGGTGCTGAAGCCGTAGGCGCCGGCGGCGTCGAAGATGACCTGGTAGCTGGCGGAGTCGCCGCCAGGGTCGCCGGCACTGTCGGCGTCGCTCGCATCGCGCGCGCCGCGCCCGCCGCTCGCGTCGGGATCGAGGGCCGTGAAGTCCTCCCGCGTGTAATCGACGATGCGCTGGGCGCCGAGGCGGCGGACGAAGTCCTGATGGCCGGGGCCGGCGACGGCGGTGACGCGGGCGCCGATGGCGGCGGCCAGCTGGACCGCGAAGTGGCCGACGCCGCCGGCGGCGCCGGTGACGGCGACACGCTCGCCGGGCTGCAGGTCGCCGAGGTCCCGGAGCGCCTGCAGGGCGGTGAGCGCGGCCAGGGGCACCGCGGCGGCCTCCTCCCAGCTCAGCGCCTTGGGCTTGGGAGCGGCGGCCGCCTGGCCGGCCACCGCGTAGTCGGCATAACCGCCGCCGTGACGGCTGTCGAGCATGGCGAACACCGGATCGCCGGGCGCGAGCTCGGCGACCTCGGGCCCGACCGCCGCCACCTCGCCCGCCACGTCGAATCCGAGCACCAGCGGGAACCTGGCGGGCAGCAGGAGCCGCAGCTGTCCCTGCCGGATCTTCCAGTCGATCGGGTTGACGCCGGCCGCCCGCACCCGCACCAGCAGCTGTCCCGCGCCCGGTTCGGGGCGGCGGACCTCGCGCAGCTCGAGACGCTCGACGCCCCCGTAGCCGGTCAGCACCGCCGCTCTCATCGTGGGCATCGCGTGTCTTGTATCACCGTTGCGCCGGTCCTCGGCCCGCCCGAGGCCCGGATCTCGGCATCCATGGGCTCGGCGTTGCGGTGGGGTGCGGTGGGGTATGGTAGGCACGCGGCGTTTCGAGTCGGTCGAGACGCCGGATTTGGGTCTGGAGGGTCGGCAATGGCGCGAGGCAAACCGGTCATCACTTTCTGTCTGGACATCGGCGGCACCGGGATCAAGGGGATGACCGTCGACGATCAGGGCAAGCCGACGGCGGCGCGCGTGCGCCTGCCGACACCGCAGCCCGCCGCGCCCGAGGCGGTGCTGGCGGTCATCCGGGAGATCGCCGGCAAGATGCCGGCCTTCGACCGCGTGGCGGCGGGGTTCCCGGGAGTGGTGGTGGACGGCACCGTCCACACCGCGCCCAATCTCGGGCCGACGTGGGCCGGGTTCCCGCTGGCGGAGGCGCTGACGGATGCCACCGGCCGCCCCGCCCGCGCCGCCAACGACGCCGGCGTCCAGGGGCTGGCGGCGATCGAGGGCAAGGGGACGGAGCTGGTGATCACCCTGGGCACCGGAATGGGCTTCGCCCTCTACATCGACGGCCACTACGTGCCGAACATCGAGATGGCCCATCACGTCTTCCGCAAGGGCAAGACGTACGAGGAGCGCATCGGCAACCGGGCACTGAAGAAGATCGGGCGGCGGCGGTGGAACAAGCGCGTGCTGGACGCGATCCGGCACCTCGAGCCGGTGTTCAACTACCGCCTCCTCTACGTGGGCGGCGGCAACTCGAAGCTGATCAATTTCTCGCTGCCTCCCAAGGTGCGCATCATCGAGAACGTCTCCGGCCTGCTGGGCGGGATCTACCTCTGGCAGGCGCGCACCGGGTCCTAGTGCACGAGCCCGGGATGCCCCGGGGGTTGACCCGATGTGAATTTTTATGCAAGTCTATGCGCATGATTAGAGGAGCGGGCCGCGGTGCCGACCGACCCTGAGCTGCGCGACGTGCGGCAGCGCGCCATCCGCGCGGTGCTGGCGCGGTCGCCGGTGGCCAACCAGGGGCAGCTGGTCGCCGAGCTGCGCCGGCAGGGGATCGCCGCCACTCAATCCAGCGTCAGCCGCGACCTGCGCGACCTTGGGGTGGCGCGCATCGGCGGCCGCTACGTGCCCCGCGACCGGACGGTTGCGGAGCGGGACCCGCGCATGGCCGAGGTGGCGCGCCTGCTGCGCTCGGTGCGGCCCGCCGGACCCTACCTGACGGTGGTGCAGACCGCGGTGGGCGCCGCCCAGGGGGTGGCGCGGGCCTTCGACGCCGCCAGCTGGCCCGAGGTGGTCGGCTCGCTGGCCGGCGACGACACGGTGTTCCTCGCCACGGCATCGGAGCAGGACCAGGAATGGCTGATCCGGCGGCTCACCCTGTTCAGCCAGGAGACCTGAACGATGAGCGAGCCCATCGTCCTCGCCTTCTCGGGCGGGCTGGATACCTCTTTCTGCGTGCCATGGCTGGCCGAGGCGCACGGACGGCCGGTGGTCACGGTGACCGTGGACACCGGCGGGCTCGACGCGGCGGCGGCCGCGTCGCTGGCTGCACGCTCGCGGCAGCTGGGCGCAGTGGACCACCAGCTGATCGACGGCCGTGCCGCCTTCTTCGACCGGGTGCTGCGCTTCCTGATCATGGGCAACGTGCGCCGCGGCCAGGTCTATCCGCTGTGCGTCGGCGCCGAGCGCGGCATCCAGGCGCAGCTGGTGGCGGCGGCGGCGCGGCGCCTGGGCTCGCGCACCGTGGCCCACGGCTGCACCGCCGCCGGCAACGACCAGGTGCGCTTCGAGGTCGCCCTGCGCACCCTGGCGCCGGAGCTCGAGGTGCTGGCACCGGTGCGCGACCAGCCGCGGCCGCGGGCCGAGCAGGTCTCCTACCTCGAGGCGCGCGGCCTGCCGGTGCCGGCCTTCGGCGCCGCCTACTCGGTCAACCGCGGCCTGTGGGGCGTGACGATCGGCGGCCGCGAGACGCTCGACAGCGTCGAGCCCATCCCGGAGGCGGCGTGGGTGCTGACGCGCGGCGCCTTCGACGGCGCCCGCGGGGTGAGCGACGCCACCGGCGCTGGCGGTGCCGGCGGCGGACGCCCGCCGCGGCAGCTGCGGCTCGCGTTCGAGCGCGGGGTGCCGGTGTCCGTGGACGGCGAGGCGCTCGGGCCGGTCGAGCTGATCGAGCGCGTGGAAGAGGCGGCGCGGGTCTACGGCATCGGCCGCGGCATTCACCTGGGCGAGACGATCCTCGGCATCAAGGGCCGGGTGGCGTTCGAGGCGCCGGCGGCCGAGGTGCTGCTGACCGCCCATCGCGAGCTCGAGAAGCTGACGCTGACCGGCCGCCAGCAGCGGGTCAAGGAGACGGTCGCCGCGGTCTACGGCGACCTGGTGCACGAGGGGCAGCACCTGGAGCCGGTCTGCCGCGACATCGAGGCGCTGCTGCTGTCCTCCCAGGAGCGGGTGAGCGGCGAGGTGCGGCTGTTGCTGCGGCCCGGCCAGGTGTTCGTCGAGGGCGTGTCGTCGCCCGCCTCGCTGCTCGCCGCCTCCCGCGGCGTCTACGGCGAGGCGGCCGGCGAGTGGAGCGCGGCGGACGCCCGCGGCTTCTCGCGCCTCGCCGCGCTGCCTTCCATGCTGTGGCAGCGCGCCGGAGCCGGCGCGGAAGCGGCGGGGGCGGGGGCGGCGGCCTCCGCGGCAGCCCGTTCCGGCGCGGCAGCGGTACTGGAGAAGGCAGGGGCCGGAAACGTCCCGGAAGCGTCATGAAGGAAGCGTCATGAAGACGGTACTGCTCGACAAGATCGCCTCCGTCACCCGCAACTGCCAGCTCAAGCGCGAGGTGCGGGTGAGCGAGGAGATTCCCTGCGAGGAAGGGGTGGTGGTGGCGGTGCGGGTGCTCGGCGACAAGAGCGCCTACAACCAGCTCGAGCTGCCGAGCGGGCGGATGGCGCAGGTCAAGCGCGGCGACGTGGTCGCCGGCGCGCTCGGCCACCGCAACGCGCTCTTCGGCTACTCGGGCCACCTGCCGCGCCGGCTGGCTCCCGGCGACACGGTCAACCTGCTCAACCTGGGCGGCGTGCTGGGGATCTGCGACTCGGTCAACCCCGACCTGGGGCCGCCGTTCGAGTGCGAGGTGCTGGGGGCCGTGCTGCATTTTCCCTATCTCGGCGAGCGCATCGGCGTCGCGGCGCGCATCGACGGCGGCCCCGAGGGCGGGGGGGCCGCGGCGCTCGACCCGGCGGCGCCGCTCACGACCGGCGAGCCGCCGGTGCCGGTCGTGGCGCTGGTCGGCTCGTGCATGAATTCCGGCAAGACCGCGGCCGCCTGCGCGCTGGTGCGGCACTTCAGCCATTGCGGCCTGACGGTCGACGCGCTCAAGGCGACCGGCGTCTCCCTGCGCCGCGACGTGCTGGCGATGGAGGACGCCGGGGCGCGCACCACCGCGCTGTTCACCGACCTGGGAGTGGTGGCGACGACGCCGGCCAACGCGCCCGGCGTGACGCGGACGCTCATCACCAGGCTTGCCGCGGGCAGGCCCGACCTGATCGTCGCCGAGCTCGGCGACGGGCTCCTCGGCGCCTACGGGGTGGCGGCCATCCTGGCCGATCGCGAGATCCGGGCCGCCTTCACGGCGGTGGTGCTGGCCGCCAACGATCCGGTGGCGGCATGGGGCGGCGTGCGCCTGCTGGCGGACGAGTTCGGCATCCGGCCGGCGGCGGTGACCGGTCCGGCCACCGACAACCTGGCGGGCACGCGCGTCATCGAGGAGTCGCTGCACGTGCCGGCCGCCAACGCCCGCACCGACGGCGAGCGGCTGGCGCGGGTGGTGCTCGCGGCGCTGGGCATGCCGGGAGCCGGGACGGAAGCGTCGATCCCGGGGCCCGCGGCAACGGCGGTGGCGCGGTGAGCGGCGCGGCGATCCGGGAGGCGGCGAGCGGCGCGGTGGTGCGCGGGGCGGCCGGCCAGCCCGCCGGGCAGGCGGCGATCGGAGCGGCGGTGCAGGACCCGGGCGTGGCGGCGGACCACGGCATCGCCACCGTCACCGGTGCGGCGCCCGCGACGGCGCTGGCAAGGAGCGGCGCGGCCGTGCCGGTGCTGGTCCTGGGCGGCAGCGGTTACGTGGCCGGCGAGGCGCTGCGGCTGCTGGCCGGGCACCCGGGGCTGCTGGTGGCGGGCGTCGTCTCGGACAGCCAGCCCGGGGAGCCGGTCGCGACGGCCTTCCCGCACCTGGCGAGCGCCTATCCGGGAGTGCGCTTCAGCGCCATCGAGGACCTGCCGCGGCTGATCGAGCTGGCCGCCGAGGTGGCTGGAGACGGCCCCGCCCCCGGGAGCCGAGGCGGTGCCCGGGTCGGCGCCGGCGGCGCGCAGGAGACGGGTGCGACAGGCGGGGCCGGTGCCGGCGGCGGTCAGGAGACGGGCGCGGAAGGGGCGGCCAATGCCGGCGGCGGGCGGCGGGCAGATCCGACCGGCGGCGGGCGGCAGGCGGACGCGGCCGGCCGCAGGCGGGAGGCAGACGCGGCCGGTGCCGGTGGCGGGCAGGTGGCGGTCCTGTGCGCGGCGCCGCACGGCGCGGCGGCGAAGCTGGTGGACCTGCTGCTGGCGGCGGCCGAGCGCGCCGGGGTGCGGCTGCGGGTGGTCGACCTGTCGGCCGACTTCCGGTTCGCGGCGGCAGCCGATTACGAGCGGGTGTATGGCCATGCCCATGGAGCGCCGGACCGCCTGCCGCGGTTTCGCTGCGCGCTGCCCGAGCACGCCGACCTGGCCTTCGCCCAGGACGCGGCTTTGGGGCCGCTCGGGGCGATCGGGACCGGGCACGTCGGGCATCCCGGATGCTTCCCGACGGCGGTGCTGCTGGCGGCGGTGCCGCTGGTGCGGCTGGGATGGGTCGAGCCGAGCCTGCACGTGGTGGCGGTGACCGGCTCGACCGGCGCCGGCCGCACGCCGTCGCCGTCCACCCATCACCCGGCGCGCCGCAGCAACCTGTTCGCCTACAACCCGCTCGCCCATCGCCACGAGCCGGAGATGCGGGCGCTGGCGTCGGCGGCGGCCGGGCAGCCGGTGGATATCCATTTCGTGCCGCAGGCCGGCCCCTTCGCGCGCGGCATCTACGCCACCCTGCAAGCCCGCCTGCTGCGGCCGGCACGGGCCGGCGGCGACGCCGAGCAGGCGGCGGCGGTGACCGCCGACCTCGCCCGCTTCTATGCCGCGGCGCCGTTCGTCGATGTGATTGCCGAGCCGCCGCGCCTGCAGGACGTGGTGGGGACCAATCGCTGCCGCATCAGCGTGGCGGTGGCGGGCGACCGGCTGGTGGCGTTTTCGGCCATCGACAACCTGACCAAGGGCGCCGCCGGCGGCGGCATCCAGTGGCTCAACCTGCTGCTGGGCTTGCCGGAGACGGCCGGGCTCACCCAGCCCGGCATCGGGTGGCTGTGACGGCGGCGACGGGAGCCCCCGCCGTGGACCTGCCGGCGGCGCGGGAGGAAGCGCGCTGGCTGCTGCCGGTCTATGCCCAGGCGGCGATCGAGCCGGTGGCCGGCAGCGGCGTCATGCTGCGCACCAGGGACGGCCGCGAGCTGCTGGACCTCTACGGCGGCCACGCCGTCGCGGCGCTCGGCTACGCCCACCCGCGCCTGCTGGCGGCGCTTTCCCGCCAGGCGGCGGAGCTGTTCTTCCAGAGCAACATCGTGCCGCTCGCGGTGCGCGCGCGCGCCGCCAGCCGGCTGGTGGGTTTCGGTCCCGCCGGCCTCTCCCAGGCATTCCTGGTCAACAGCGGCGCCGAGGCCAACGAGAACGCCCTGCGCCTGGCCCTCCGCCACACCGGCCGGGCCCACGTGGTGGCCCTGGCCGGGGGCTTCCACGGCCGCACCGCGGCGGCGGCGGCGGTGACCCATGGCTCCAATAGTCCGGGGAAGGCGGCACCCGGCTGGTACGGCTTCCCCCGCACGCCCTTCGACGTCACCTTCGTGCCGCGCGGCGACCTGGCGGCGCTCGGGGCGGCGCTCGCCGCGGCGCCCACCGCCGCGCTCATCCTCGAGCCGGTGCAGGGCATGGCGGGAGCGGTGGCGCTGGGCGGCGAGTACCTCGCCGCGGCGCGCGAGCTGACCCGCGGCGCCGGCGCGCTGCTGATCTTCGACGAGGTGCAGTGCGGCATGGGGCGCACCGGCCAGCCCTTCGCCGCCCAGACCTGGGGCGTCACGCCGGACCTGCTCACCACCGCCAAGGGGCTGGCCGGCGGCTTCCCGGCGGGCGCCGTGCTGGCGGCCCCCGAGATCGCGGCAGGGGTGCGCCGCGGCGACCTGGGCACCACCTTCGGCGGCGGGCCGATGGCCTGTGCGCTGATCGAGGAGGTGATCGCGACGATCGAGGAGGAGGGCCTGCTGGCCAACGTGCGCTCGCTGTCGCAGCGCATCCGCGAGACCTGCCGGGTGGGGCCGGTCGCCGCCATCCAGGGCGAGGGCCTGCTGCTGGGCCTGCGCACCACCCGGCCGGCGAGCGAGGTCCAGGGCGAGCTGCTGGCGCGCAACATCCTGACCGGCACCAGCGCCGATCCCTTCGTGGTGCGATTGCTGCCGCCGCTGGTGCTGGCGGCGGCGCACGTCGAGGCGCTGGCCGCGGCGCTTCAGGAGCTGCGGCCATGAGGCGGCTGCTGTCGCTCCGCGATCTCGAGCCGGCCGCGGTGGCGGACCTGGTGGCGCTGGCGCGGCGCCTCGGGGAGCGGCCGCAGGCGCGGGCTCTGGCCGGCAAGGTGCTGGGGCTGCTGTTCTTCAACCCGTCGCTGCGCACCCTCGCCTCCTTCCAGGCCGGCATGTCGCTGCTCGGCGGCAGCTCGTTCGTGATCTCGCCCGGGCAGGGCAGCTGGGTGCTCGAGACCCGCCATGGGGCGGTCATGGACGGCGCCGCTGCCGAGCACGTGCGCGAGGCGATCCCGGTGCTCGCCGGTTACGCCGACGTGCTGGGCATCCGCGCCTTCGCCGGCGGCCAGGACCTGGCCGCCGATCTCGATGACGCCGCCTTCCACGCCATGGCCGAGGTCTGCCCGGTGCCGCTGATCAATCTCGAATCGGCGATCGACCATCCCTGCCAGGCGCTGGGCGACTGGAAGACGCTCGACGAGATGGGGGTGCCGGCGGCGGGCGGGCGCTTCGTGCTGAGCTGGGCGTGGCACCCCAAGGCGCTGCCGCTCGCGGTGCCGGCGGCGGCGGTCCACATGGCGGCGCTGCGCGGCATGGCGGTCACGGTGCTGCGGCCCGACGGTTTCGAGCTGCCGCAGGAGGTGATGGAGCGGGCGCGGCTGGCGGCGGCGCGGTCCGGCGGCTCGCTCCGCGAAACCGCCGACCGGCGCGAGGCGCTGGCGGGCGCGCAGGTGCTCTACGCCAAGTCGTGGGGCTCGCCGCGGCACTACGGCGACCCGGCGGCGGAGGCGGCGCTGCGCGCGGGTCTGAGGGATTGGTGCGTGGACGAGAGCTGGTTCGCCGGCGCCGCGCCGGCCTGCCGCTTCATGCACTGCCTGCCGGTGCGGCGCAACGTCGTGGTGCGCGACGAGGTGCTCGACGGGCCGCGCAGCGTCGTGGTGCGGCAGGCGCACAATCGCATGTGGGTGCAGATGGCGGTGCTGCATCGGCTGCTGGCGGCGGGCGCCGCGGGCGCCGGGGGAGAGGCGGAATGAAGGACGTCGGGCAGCAGAGCGCGGCGGTGGCGGCCCTGCGGCAGGCGGTGCCGTACATCCGCCTGTTCAAGGGCAAGACCTTCGTGGTCAAGGTTGGCGGCGCGGCGCTCGGCGCCGACGATGCCGCGGCGCGCGCCACGGTGGCCGTCCTCGAGCAGGTCCTCGTCCTCCACCAGGTCGGCATCCGCGTCGTGCTGGTGCACGGCGGCGGGCCGCAATCGACGGCGCTGTCCCGCGCCCTCGGCGCCGAGCCGCGCTTCGTCGCCGGCCGCCGGGTCACCGACGACGCGGCGCTCGAGGTGGCGGCCCTGGTGCTCAACGGCGCCGTCAACACCCGCCTGCTGGCGGCCTGCCGCGCGGTCGGCCTCGCCGCCGTGGGGATCTCGGGAGTGGCCGCGGGGCTGCTGCAGGCGCGCCGGCGCGGTCCGGTCACGGTCGGGGCAGACGGCGCCGGCAGCGGCAGCGGCGGCAGCGGCGCCAAGGCCGATGCGACGGCGGCCGCCGGCCAGGGCGGCATGGTGGTCGACTACGGCCACGTCGGCGACGTCGAGGCGGTGGATCCGACGGTGCTCGAGACGCTGCTCGCGGCCGGCATGGTGCCGGTGGTGAGCCCGCTCTCGGCCGACGAGCGCGGCGCCGTGCTCAACGTCAATGCCGACACCGCCGCCGCCGCCCTGGCGGTGGCGCTGCGGGCCGAGAAGCTGCTGCTGCTGACCGCCGCGCCCGGCATCCTGGAACGCCCCGGCGATCCCGGCTCGCTGGTGTCGCTCACCGATCTGGCGGGCCTGGCCCGGCTGCGCGAGCGCGGCTGCCTCGAGGACGGCATGCTGCCCAAGGCGAGCAGCATCGAGGCGGCGCTGCGCGGCGGCGTGCGGCGCGTGCACATCGTCGGCGCGGGGGTGCCCGACGCGCTGCTGGCCGAGGTCTTCACCAACGAGGGCGTCGGGACGCTGGTGGTCCCGGATGCCGCGGCCGCCTTCGGGATGCCGGGAGCCGGCGGAGGGGCCGCCGCGGGGGGGCCGCGCGCGCCGGCGCCGCCGCCGCCGCCGGGGAGCGGGCCATGATGCTGCCGGAGCGCGAGGTGCTGGCGCTGCACGAGGCGATCACCGCCATCCGCTCGGTGTCGGGAGAGGAGGCCGAGCTGGCGGACTTCCTCGAGCAGTGGTGGCTGCGGCGCGGCGTGGTGCCGCTGCGGCTGGGCAACAGCCTGCTGCTGCTCTCGTCCGGTCCGCCGGGAGCGGCAGCGCGGCCCGCGGCGGCAGCGGGCCTGCCGCTGCTGCTGCTCGACACCCATCTCGACACCGTGCCGCCGGTCGCGGGCTGGAGCCGCGATCCCTGGGACTCGCGGCCGGAAGGCGGCAAGGTCTACGGCCTCGGCGCCAACGACGCCAAGGCCGCGGTGGCCGGCATGGTCGCCGCCTTCGCCGCCTTCGCCGAGGTGGAGCTGCCGTTCACCCTGGCCCTCGCCCTGGTCGAGGGCGAGGAGACCCGGGGCACCGGGACCATGGCGGTCCTCGAGGAGCTGGCGCGGCAGGGCCGCCGGCCGGCGGCGGCGGTCATCGGCGAACCCACCGGGCTCGACCTGGCGATCGCCCAGAAGGGACTGCTGGTGCTCGAGCTGGTGGCGCGCGGCGACGCCTGCCACGCCGCCCATGCACGGGCGCTCGGCGCCGCCAACGCCGCGCGGCGGCTGGCCCGCGACCTGGTGGCGCTCGAGGACGTGGACCTGGGCCCGCCCCACGCGCGCCTGGGCGCCGTGACCATCGAGCCGACGCAGCTGCGGGCGGGGACGGCGCGCAACGTGGTCCCGGACGAGGCCGTGGCGCTGCTCGACGTGCGCACCACCCCGGCGCTGCCCGCGGCGGCGGTGGTCGAGCGCATCCGGCAGGCGGTCGGCGGCGAGGTGAGGGTGGTCTCGGACCGGTTGGCGCCGCGCGAGACGGCGGCCGGGGCGGCGGTGGTCGAGGCCGCCCGGCGGGTGCGTCCCGAGGCCCGGCTGTACGGCTCGGCGACGCTGTCCGACATGGTGTTCATGGCGGACGTGCCGGCGGTCAAATGCGGCCCCGGGGACAGCCAGCGCTCCCACACCGCCGACGAGTTCGTGTGGCAGGGCGAGGTGCTGGCGGGAGCGCGCTTCTACACCCGCCTCGTCGGCAGCTACGCCGAGGAGGTGGCCAGCCGGGGCTCCTGGGACCAGGCAGGCGCACCCGCCGGACCGCCGGCGGCGCAGCCGCGGCCCGCGGCCGGGGTGGCGATCCGCGAATGACCCGCCTGTGGGAGAAGCCGGGCGGCGCGCCTCTCGACGAACGGGTGCTGCGCTACACCGCCGGCGAGGACCATCGGCTCGACGCGCGGCTGGTGCCGTACGACGTGCGCGCCTCGATCGCCCATGCCGAGATGCTGGGCGAGGGCGGCCTGCTGGCGCCGGCAGAAGTCGCGGCGATCCGCGAGGGGCTGGCGGCGCTGGGCGACGCCCATGCCGCCGGCGAGTGGCAGATCGAGCTCGGCGACGAGGACGTCCATACCGCGCTCGAGAACCGCCTCACCGCGGCGATCGGGGAGGCGGGCGCCCGCCTCCACCTCGGCCGCTCGCGCAACGACCAGGTGCTGGCGGCGCTGCGGCTCTACCTGCGCGACGAGGTGGCGGCGCTCGCCGCGGGCGCGCGGGCCGTCGCCGCGGCGCTCGACGAGCTGGCCGCGCGCGAGGCGGCGACGCCGCTTCCCGGCTACACCCACCAGCAGCCCGCCATGCCCAGCTCGGTGGCGCTGTGGGCGGGCGGCTTCGCCGGCGAGCTGCGCGACGACGCCCTGGGGCTCGAGGGCTGCCGGCGGCGGATCGACCTCAACCCGCTCGGCTCGGCCGCCGGCTACGGCGTGCCGCTGCTCCCCATCGACCGCGAGTCGACGCGCCGCCGGCTGGGCTTCGCGGCGGTGCAGCAACCGGTGACTGCGGTGCAGCTGTCGCGCGGCAAGGCCGAGGCGCAGGTGCTGTTCGAGGTGGCGCTGACGCAGCAGGACCTGGGCCGCCTGGCGGCGGACCTCGTGCTGTGGAGCGGCCGCGAGTTCGGGTTCGTCGCCCTGCCCGCGGCGATGACCACCGGTTCCTCGATCATGCCGCAGAAGCGCAACCCGGACGTCTTCGAGCTGGTGCGGGGCCGCACCGCGACCGCCCAGGCCTGCCTGCTCGAGGCGCTGGCGATCACCGCCAAGCTGCCCTCGGGTTACCATCGCGACCTGCAGCTGCTCAAGGTGCCGCTCTTCCGCGGCCTCGACCTGGCGCGCGCGACGCTGGACGTCATGGCCGCGGCCATCGGCGGCGTGCGCTTCCGGGCCGACCACATCCGCCTGCCCCCCGAGCTCGGCGCCACCGAGGAGGCCTACCGGCTGGTGCTCGAGCAGGGGCTGCCGTTCCGCGACGCCTACCGGCAGGTCGCGGCGCGCTACGAGGAATAGCGGCCGTCTGGCGCTCTGTAGCCGAACCTCTTCCTCAATGTTACATTCGCCGCAAGAGTTATCGGCAACTACGGGAAAAGTCTAAGAGCGCCATTGAGATAGCTATTACAGTAGTCTCATACACGCTGTCGCAGAGGTCGACAGGCCCGCCGGAATGATCTCTGCTTCTTGCGTCGGCGGGTAGTCCCTTGCTTACGGCCTTGCTAGGAGCCAGATCGCCTGATCCTCAAGGATGGCCTTAACCTGCTTCGAGACAGCCAGCTCCCGAATTCCAGCGGCTGTTGCTTCTATCGGTAGGCAGCCCATCGCGTCGGGGTGCGCCGCCAACCTCCGCCCTCCCGTGCGGGCAAGAATGTGATCAATGGCAGCTATACCCATTGCGGCCTCATCATGAAGGGCCGTGATTGCCTCCTGCCGGTCTTTCCTCGTTTTCACTCGTGCCGATCCTTCAGTGGGCCCCCCGACCGCCAGAATCAAAAGAACGTGAACCTTCTGGCCACGTTTGAGGCGCCGCAACCTACTTCCAAACTCGGAACCGATCTTGGAATCGGCCCGTTCGTTGATCTTTCTGCTCACGAGAACAATTGTAGCACCTCTTAGCCAAGGGCTTTGAGTGCCTCTGAGGGCCGAATCATGCCGTACCCCCAGCGGTTGTCGGGCCGTCGCAGCCCACCGAGAGGATGTTTGGCTGTCTCCTTCAAGGCCGCGAGGACTCGCGCGGCCGTGGCCTCGGGTTTGGCGGCCATTAGCAGGGCAGCAGCGCCAGCAACGTGGGGTGTGGCCATAGAGGTGCCTGCCATGTAGGTGTACTCGTAAATGCCATGTGGTCTCTTTTCGGGTGGGATGCAGGAGTAGACCTGCACGCCAGGGGCGACCACGTCCGGTTTCGTAACGAGGGCTTCAGGCTCCGCGCCTGGGAAGACAAGACTCGCGCCACTGCTAAACGCCGCAACACCGGTTCGGTTGCGTGGTAGCTTCTCCACCGCTCCAACTGAGAATGCACTGTGGGCATTACCGGGTGAGGAGCAATTGCCATGATTGTCGTTACCAATTGCGACCACCGGAAGAACGTCATACGTCTCGACCAGCATCGTAAGGAGCTGAGCGAACAGTGGCTCGTAATAGCTGAAACCGAGCGACATGTTAACGATATCAGCACCTCTCTCCACCGCCCAAGAGAGCCCCTCGATAAGGGTTCGTAGGGTCGGTTCACCGAGCAGCACTGCCGCGACCAGGAGATTCGCTTCTGGTGCTACGCCGATTGCGACGCCATCTGGAGTCTCGCTTCCAGCGATTGTGCCGCAGACATGGGTGCCATGGCTTGCACAGTCAAACGTCGGCTCAGAAGCTATGCGGCGCCCCAGCGGATCGATCAGAACGAAGTCCTTGACCTTGCCGGCTAAAGCAGGATGATCACCGTATACACCGGTGTCGAGAACTGCAACGTTGACATCCTTCCCTCGCGTTGACCTCCATAACGTGGGGACGTCGAGTTGCTTGAGCCCCCACGTAATCCGGTCCTTCTTTTCCTGTCGGCCGAGTCTCTCGAAGTCGACCTCTTTTGGCCTGATCAGGTGAACCCGTTGGTTCGGAAGCACCGCTATTACTTTAGGCTGTGCTGCGAGAGTATGTAGTGTTTTTTGCGTGACCTCGACGCTGGCGACTGGCAGTGCGCTGCCGCCGATCGGCGACATTTCTAGATGCTCGCCGGACTCACCCATTCCGCGGAGATCCCTTTTGTAGCGTCTAGAGAGATCTTCCTCTATTGGTCTTTGAGCAGCGGCTTGCGCCTCCACGTACTGAAGTCTCTGTTGAAGCGCGCGCAAGCGACCGCGCATGCGCATCTGTGTGACTGGCGGACTACGGTAGATCACAATGGCGTCCCGTTTATCGCGAGGGCCGCTCTTAGCTAAAAAGGGCTCGAATGCGGGGGAGATCTTGGATTGGTACGTCATGCTTGAGCTCCCATTTACTGTGCTCTAGGGCGAATCTGTGGCACCACTCTTATCCATCTCTAGAAGCGTGGCCCAAGAGGATAGACGCGTCTCGAGGCTTCGCCCTGACTCCCGCTTCGGCATAGAGGCCGCACGCGTTACAATTTTCCGAGAGAGCGAGGCGAACTCTCTCCGGATCGCAGGCTGTCCGCGTACCTCAGATTCGATCGCAGATAGAAGACCCTCCCCTGCCCCAAATCGCGTCCAGCCGTGGGTGGCCAGAACGCGCCAGATTGGAAGGGCAACTGCGGCGACGCCACCGTAAGAGACCTTCTTGTTGCGGCTCAAGCGGCTAAAGAAGCGTTCCTCTAGGGCCATTAAAGCGATCTCGGCTTGGTGCATATACGTAGTGCCGTCTTGAAACGTTGGGCCTTTCGTCTTGTAAACCCCGCCATGGCACGCTGCCTCCGCTAGGAGTCCGAGTTGCGTCGAGCCGTGCGCGTGAAACAAGTAGACTAACTCGGAAAGAGGCATGGGTTTTAGCTGCTTCCACATTCGATAGCGCGCGACTAGTCGCTCTAGATTTATGTGCTTTGGATGGCTGAATAGCCAGCGATACGAGCCGCTTAGGCCGGTCTCCTTCGAAACTGTGCCAACGAAATCGTTGGCGATCTCGGCGATCTCCTCACTTGGGAACCTATCTAGAAATTCACTAGAGACAGCAGGAGCCCTCGCCAGGCGCTCCAAGACAAGTTTTCGAAGAACCCTGTCTCTTGCGAGCTCCGGACCTGCCGAGAGATAGGCTTCTGCGAGAACCGGGGAGAGAGCCGCTGAAGTCGGTTGAGCTATCAGTAGCTCTAGCAGTCGGCGAGCCGCTGTAGCAGAGGCCATTCCACAGTAAAGGGCAGTCACCTCGTTCCATCGACCATCACGATACTGGCTGGCTATTCGCGCTACGTCGACGCCTTGGCTGTTGCCTTCGTAGACTGCTCGAGCTGCTAAATACTCTTGGAAGGTCAAGTGTGCAAAAGCGAACACGGCGTAGCGGCGTTCTAGCAGGAGGCCGCTGCGATGGCGGATGTGTTCAAGAAATTGGCGAGCCTTGACAGAGTCATCGAAGAACACTCGGGTAAGAATTTCCTCAACTAAGGCCAGCTCTATCTCTGCACGATCAGCTGTTTGCATCGCGAGTGCAAGCTCGCGGCAGGCGCTCATCTTTTCTTCGAGACCGAAGGCAGAGCGAATTCCGCGGCGCTGGTCCCAGACGTGCAGCAGGCCTTCAACGCAGAGCTTGTAGAGAAGCGCCCGATCTTTTGGCAGCTGGCCGTGCTCGAAGTAGTTCACCAGGCAAACAGCCGATAACATGAGCGGGTTCTGTGCTAGGTTCCTGATGTAGGGATGATCCTTGAAGCCCTTTACAATGCTAGCTCCATCGGAGGCACCTTCGCGGCGCGCTTCGTCTGACGGCTCATTTCGAGCGAGTCGGATTGCCGTACACCAATGGCGAGTGTACTGCTCGATCTCCTCACGTCCGAAGTCGAGGAGGTCACACTCAGCGAATTTGAGTGTCTTAAGGGTGCTGGGGGGATAGCCGACAGGACGCGAGGAAACGATGTACCGGCACTTTGGGTAGCGCCGGCAGAGGTCGATGAGCCAAGGAAGAATGTAAGCGTCGCGCTGGCCTGGTTCGACCTCATCGAGGCCGTCGACTATTAGCACTAGCCGGCCGCGATCGAGCTGCCTCTCGATCCAGCCATAAGGCATAATGTCCGCGCGATCTCGGCTTGCTGTTGCTCTCTCGATTAGAGCCGCTCCCGTGGGCAAATCCAAGGGGTCAAGTTGACGGACGCGCAAGAGTAGTGGGATGGCTTGCGCCCCTGCCAGGATCATTTCTTCCTCCACGGCCGCAAGCTGAAGCTGGAGCCATTCAAGAAACGTGGACTTGCCGCTGCCAGGGATGCCAACAATAACGAGTCTAGGAAAGCGCTTGACTTGTTCGAGGGCAGAGCTGTTCCCCGTGTCCTCATCTGTCCCTGAGTTTTCGGCGTCGAAGTCAGTGGAGCTGCCGTAGAGCCGGCGTGCCTCGGCAAGGTCCATCAGTTGTGCTGCATTCTTGCCCCCTTTGGTCTTCCGCGCGAGGTGCCGCACCTTGACCTGAGGCATAACGAAGAGTTCGCGCAGATCCACGTCCATGTTGGTCGTCATGCGAACGGTCCCGGCCTCTACGCGGTAAAAACGCTGAAGCAGGTAGTCGCGATAGATCACCTCGTAACGTTGGTCCGCGGCGCCCGCGCCTGGCTGGCCAAAAGTATCGAGTTGGCCGCTGATTTGGTTCAGCCGGTCGATGACCCGCCGCGGCAGCTCGAAGGCACTTGAGAAGTTGAGCTTTTGCCACTCCGCCAGCACTGGGCCCACGTACATGAGTGTCTGTATGAGAGAGTGCAGGGCTATCCGGTAGAGAGCTTCGCGATCCTTGCGGCTGACCGATTCCGGAACGTGGAGTTTTTCCAGTAGCGCTGGTACCATTGTCTCGGGTGTCAGATTGGCGTTGGCGAGATCATCCAGTTTCAGGAAATCGGCCACTGGCCCTAGGCCAGCGAGCACAGCGACAACCTCGTCCTCATCTAAGCGCTGGTTAGAGAAAAGGCGGGTAAGCGACTGAGAAGCGGCGTCCGCAACACCTTCGATTTGACGGACTACTTGATTCCGCTGTAAACGATCCTTGATCTGTCGCTGAAAAGGATCTGAGAATAGGCGACTGAAAATCATCTGATAGAAGTCAACGACCTGATCCAAAATGTTGGAGGGCATATTGCGCTCGATTCCAGAAGTAGATGCCGAGTCTCCCAGACGCTAGATAGTGGGTATGTATGCGAATTATAGGATTCAACTGCTGATCTGGCAAGCTTATTGACAAAATGCGATATCTCGGGGGGTAATTCTCTAGGCTATGGCTCGACTTTGCGCCGCAGGCGCTCGCGGGAGTGCTCTAGGAGGAGTGGATCTGACGCCTCCTGCACCTCCTACTCGGACTGATCGGAGACTCTGGAGGGAGGCTAACAGGCGGATGACGGAGCTGATGCATGGGCGTGGCCAAGCGCGGAGGTAGAGCCCGCGTTCCCGCCTCTAGCGGCGCTCCTCCGTAGGAATCCTACCGGAGGAGTCAAGTTTCATGCGGCCTCCATAAGTCGTTCACCTGCAAGTAGTTGCTCGAAGTGCTCGTCGAGGGTGTTCATCGCTTTGCGTATAGGCGGTGACACCGGCGGTGCCGGTAGCAGGATCGCCCAACCCGGCTTGAGGAGCCGTTGATAGAGCTTGGTGTAGAGGTAAGCGAGCCGCAGGCCGAGGGGGGTGACGAGGTAGCGATGAGTGCCCTCGACGCGGGCGATGAGCCCTCGGCGGCGCAGCCGTCTCAGGTCGTAGGTCATCTGGTTGGACGTGTAGGGGTGAGCGAGGAGCGGCTCAACGAGTCGGCGCAGATCCCGGTGGCGGCCAAGGAAGGCGTTGGGACCAGCGCTCGAAAAAGGCCGCGATGGCTTCTGGACCGAGCTGGTCGCACACGAACGTAGAAGTAGAGCTGGTTGACGAAGACCGCTTGGCGGGAGAAGTCGAAGCTGATGACTCCGGCCGGACTCACACGCTTCTGGCCCTTGAACGAACGGAACCGCTCTTGAGCCGTCCCCAGAAAGACCACTCCCTCCTGCCCGGAATGCTTTCGCCGCCGATCGCTCGCCACCTCGTCCTTGCGCTGGCTGCGCTGGAAGCGAACCACCGGGATCTCTTGGTCTTTGACGAATCGCCGCACCTTGGCGCGGTAGTGATCCCCCATCCTGCCCAGGATCGCTGGCGATGCCAAGGGGAAGCCCAGGTGCTCGCTGAGGAAAAACACCAGTTGACCGGAGGTCTGAAGCTTCGGCACATAGCCATTGACGTAGATCCGGTCCACGCAGCTGACCTCCAGGCTCACGTGATCTGCGAGAATCTCTCTGACGGTAGGGCGCATGGTCGCTCTCCTCTTCCTGGCAGAAGTTCAGAGCACCATCTTGCCCTACCGTCGTTTTACAGCTCTACGCCCCCCTCGTCGGTTTGAGGCGGAGCTTCGCTAGTAGACTGGTAGCCTGGCATCGCCAAGGGCGGCAGCCTGCCGTGGGCCGACGGGGAGGACATCTCATTTGCGGATCCTGGTGGCTTTGGGGGGGAACGCCCTGCTGCGGCGCGGCGAGGCGCTGACGGCGGAGAACCAGCGGCGCAACGTGCGGGTCGCGGCCGAGGCGCTGGCGCCGCTCGGGCGCGAGCACCAGCTCATCATCTCGCACGGCAACGGCCCGCAGGTGGGGTTGCTGGCGCTGCAGAGCGCGTCCTACGACCAGGTAGCGGAATACCCGCTCGACGTGCTGGGGGCGCAGACCGAGGGCATGATCGGCTACCTGATCGAGCAGGAGCTGGGCAACCTGCTGCCGTTCGAGCAGCCGTTCGCCACGGTGCTGTCGATGGTCGAGGTGGACCCCGACGATCCGGCGTTTCGGCATCCGACAAAGCCGATCGGGCCGGTCTACGGCGGGGAAGAGGCGCAGCGGCTGGCGCGCGAGAAGGGTTGGACGATGGCCCCCGACGGCGACGGGTTCCGGCGGGTGGTGGCGTCGCCGCTGCCGCGGCGGATCTTCCAGATCCGGCCGGTCAAGTGGCTGCTCGAGCGCGGCTGCATCGTGATCTGTGCCGGCGGCGGCGGCATTCCGACGATGTACGGGCCGGACAAGAAGCTGCACGGCGTCGAGGCGGTGGTCGACAAGGACCGCGCCAGCGCGCTGCTGGCGCGCGAGCTCGCGGCGGACCTGTTCATCATGGCGACCGATGCCGACGCGGTCTACCTCGACTACGGCAAGCCCGGCCAGCGGGCGGTCCGGCGGGCGTCGCCCCAGGCGCTCGCCGCGCTGCCGTTCGCCGCCGGCTCGATGGGACCGAAGGTCGAGGCCGCCGCGGACTTCGCCGGCCGCACCGGCCGTACCGCCGCGATCGGCACGCTGAGCGCGCTGGGGGCGATCGTCGCCGGCGAGGCCGGGACCCAGGTCAGCGTGGCGGCCGAGGGCATCGAGCTCTATCCGCCGGGGTGAGCCGGGGTTGGTCCGGGCGGTGGTGGTCGGGGCGGTGGCGGCAGCGGCCGCCGTGGCGGCGGCGGTGACAGTGGCCGTGGCGGCGGCGGTGGCGGTAGCTTTGACGGTGGTGGTGATGGTGGTCGTGACGGTGGTGGTCCTGATCTGCAACGCTCGTGGAGGTCTTTGCCGATGGCCGAGTTGACGCAGTCCGAGGTCGCCGAGCGGGACGCGGTGCGCGGGACGGTGGCGGCCGGCGGGCGGCAGCTCGAGTACGAGTGGATCGGGCCGGCCCCGGAGGCGGCGCCGACGCTGGTCTTCCTGCACGACGGCCAGGGATGCGTGGACACCTGGCGGGACTTCCCGGCGGCGCTGGCGGCGGCGACGGGGTGCGGCGCGCTGGTGTACAGCCGGGCGGGCTACGGCGGCTCGGAGGCGTTGCCCGGGCCGTGGCCGGTGAGCTTCATGCACGACGAGGCGCGGGGCGCGCTGCCTCAGGTGATCGCGGCGCTCGGCGTGCGGGACGGCTTCCTGGTCGGCCACAGCGACGGCGCGTCGATCTCGCTCATCTACGCTGCCGGCGCGGACGATGGGGGCGGCGCCTGGTTGCGCGGCCTGGCGCTCGAGGCGCCGCACGTCTTCGTCGAGCCGGTCTGTCTCGAGAGCATCGCCAAGCTGCCGGGGCTGTATCGCCAGTCGGAGCTTTGGCGGCGCATGGTCCGCTATCACGGCGCCAATGCCGCGGGCTGCTGCGAGAGCTGGGTGGACGTGTGGCTGCGGCCGGAGTTCCGGTCATGGAGCATCGAGGCGCTGCTGCCGCGGGTCCGCACGCCGGTGCTGGCGATCCAGGGAGAGCGGGACCCCTACGGCACCCTGGCCCATCTCGAGGCGGTGGCGGCGGGGTGCGGCGGTCCGGTCGAGACGCTGCTGCTCCCCGCCTGCGGCCACACTCCGCACCGCCAACAGCGCGACGCGACGCTGCAGGCGATGACAACGTTCCTGCGCCACTTGCTGTGAACCGCGACGGCGGGCGGAGCGATCGCAGCCATGAGGCCGCCGCTCAGGCGAACGGATCCACGACCTCAACGTCCGCGTTGGCGAAGTCGCTCCGGTTGCGGGAGACGACGGCGAGACCGTGGGTGAGGGCCGTCGCCGCGATCAGGCTGTCCTTGACGGGCATCGAACGGCCCCGGGTGCGGAGATCGGCGAGAAGTCGCGCCCAGCGCAGACCCGTGGCCGCGTCCCAATGCAGGCAGTGGATGCGCTCGACGCCGTCTTGAAACCATTGCTCCAAGCGTGCGCGGCGCCTCCCTGCTGGCAGAAGAAGAATGCCGAAACAGATCTCGCCGAGGATGATGGGGTCGACGGCGATCTCCCGCTCGTGTCGAGCGAGCCACTGCAAGACTCGCGGATCAGGGTCTGGTTTCGTCGCCTCGCTGAGAACGTTGGCGTCGACGAGAAGGGTCATATCGTGTCGGTGGATTCGGACTCGATAGGTACGAAGAATCCCTTTTCAGGACAGGCAAGAAGCCACTCGAGCAGGCCGTCATTGGCGGGCGGAGAGAGGCGCTTCAGCCGGTACTCCCCACGGTCGATGCGCTCGATCTCGAACTCCTGGCCCGCCGCGATGTCGTCCTGCCGGCGGAGCTCCGCGGGGATGACGACCTGGCCCTTGGTGGAGATTGCGGTTTTCATGGCTGGTAAGATATCGTCTTACCCAGGATGAGTCAACTGCCGGCGCCGCCTCTCGACCTCCGACCCAGCGGAGTAAGAGGGCTTCTACGCCAGCCTCAACCGGTGGCGGTAGGATCTCAGGGCGGCGCGAGGTGCCGGTCGAGCAGGTGAGCCCGCAGGGGATCCTCGATCTCCAATTCGCCAGCGTCACTCACGGCCTTGGCTTACACCTTCGCCAGCCGCGCAAATCATGGTGCAGGTACGCCCAACGCCTCCTCGTCCGACTACCTGGATCGGCTCATGGACGCTGCGGAGCCTGGCAAGGTGGTCTGTCACCTAGGCTCGGCTTCGGCTACGATGCCGTCAGACGACGGGACTATAGGGGCATGGCATCCGATCCAGCATCCGGCGCGGCCGGCGGCGCGCACACGCCGATCGTCTATGACACGGCGATCGTGGGCGGCGGTCCGGCGGGGCTCACCGCTGGGCTTCACCTCGCCTGGCATGGCCGCAAGGTGGTGGTGATCGACCGAACCACGGGACCGCTTTACTTCACCCTCGAGCTGCTGCACAACGTTCCCGGGATGCCCGCGGCTTCCGGGGCCGAGATCCAGAAGCGGCTGCGCGCCCAGGCGCGGGACATGGGGGCGGAGCTGGCGCGCGGCAACGTGGTGAGCGCCGCGGGCTCCGCCGGCGACTTTCTCCTGACCGGCGCGGATGGGAAACAGTGGCGGGCGCGCACGCTGCTCTTGGCCACCGGCGTGGCGCGCTACCACCCGACGGTGGACGGCGATGTCACGCCCTGCCTGGCCTACGCGGGCAAGGGGACCATGTTCTACTGCCCCGACTGCGAGGCGCCGGAGGTGGTGGGCAAGGACACCCTGGTGATCGCCGTCGGCACCGCCGATGCGGGGGCGGGGCTGGCTCTCGGCCTGATGCGGTACACGCGGCGCCTGCGCCTGCTGCTGACCGGCGACACGGCGCTGAGCGGCGTGCGGGCGGACCAGCTCGCGGCGGCGGGCATCCCGGTGATCGCCGGCGCCATCCGCCGGCTGCTGGGCGACAAGCGCAACCTGCACGGTCTCGAGCTCGAATCGGGCGAGACGCTGGCGGCGGAGGCGTTCTTCGTCTCCAGCCCGTCGCCGGGCCGCACCGACCTGGCGCGCCAGCTCGGCGTCGAGATGAGCCCGGGCGGCGACCACGCGGTGCCGCGCTCGCAGCGCGGCGACACCAACGTCCCCGGCGTCTGGATCGCCGGCGACCTGCGGCCGCTCACCCAGCAGGTGGCGATCGCCATGGGCACCGGCAGCATCGCGGCGGTGATGATCGATCAGCAGCTGCGCCGCCAGGAGGTGGCGGCCGCCCGGCCGGCTCCGGCTGGCGTTCTACCCTCGGCGGCCGGTTGATCGCTCGCGAGACCCGCCGGCGCCTCGCCGATCTGAAGCGGTTTGTCGAGCGGAATCGCGATCAGCTCTCGCGGTAGTCGAGCAGCAGGGCGCCGACCAGGATCAAACAGACGGGCCAGACCCAGGAGAGCGCGCGGCGCGGACCGTCCGGCAGGCGGAGCTCGAGCCAGCGCGACCAGCCGGCGGCGACGCCGAGGATGGCGATCGAGGCGTGGCTCAGCTCGACCAGCAGCTCGCTCTTGGGGTTGTTGAGCGAATGGCTGTGGGTGAGCAGCAGGGCGCCGCCGAGGAAGCAGACGAAAGGAAAGACGAGGGCGGTGGACGGCGAGGCGGCACGGCCGACCTGCACCCGGCGTTCGTAGAAGGCGAAGGCGACGATCAACAACACCGCCAGCCGATGCTGCAGCGCCTCGGCGACCAGGAAGCCGCGCCAGAAGGGAATCGGGCCGAGCGGCCAGTATTCGACGTCGGCCAGCAGGAAGAGGAAGACGGCGAGGGCGAGGAAGGCGAGCGGCCAGTTGCGCGCCCAGCGCCAGCCGGCGCGGGCGGCGACGGCGAGCAGGCCGGCGAGGAGCACCACCAGGCCGGAGACGTTGTGATTGAACTCCGAGAGCGCGATCTCGCCGGGCGTGGGCGGCTCGACGAGCTGGCCGGGCACGTAGGAAAGGTACGTTTCGACGGCGTGCCGGCCGGCGCCCTTGCTGCCGCCGGCGGTCTCGCGCAACGACGGCGGCAGCCTCTCGGTTGCCGTGGGCGGCACCAGGCGCGGCGGCCGCGGCGCCATGCGGGCCTCGATCTCGGGAAGCGACACCAGGTCGCGGGGAGAGAGGTCGGCGGCCGGCGGCTGGGAGGTGAGGGAGGCGGCGGCCAGGATGACGGTGAAGCCGATGCCCACCTCGGCCTCGGCGAACCGCCGCAGGCGGGCGAGCCCGGAGGTGTCGCCGGCCTCGGCGCGGCGGACCACGTAGTAGTTGAGGGCGCCGAGGCCGAGCAGCAGCGCGAGCAGGATCGCCTTGGCGCTGACCATGGCGCCGTAGGCGGTGCCGAGGACCGCGGCGGGGCTGCCGACGTAGAGGACCGCCAGCCCGATGCCGGCGCCGAGAAGGACGGCGACGCTTCCCTGGGCGAGGCGCGAGAAGCGGCCGGCGATGGACCGCGCCGCCGCCGCATCGGGCGCGCGGCCGAGGGCGAGCAGCAGGTAGGGCAGGCCGCCGATCCAGCAGGCGGCGGCGGCCATGTGGAGGGCGGTGAGCGTCAGCGGCAGCGCCCTGTCTTCCAGCCGGGCCGCGGCGTGGCTGGTCGCCACCGCGGCGGCGAGGAGGCCGAGCGAGAGCGCCAGGGCTCCGGCCAGCGCGGGGCGGCCCTGGGGAATCGACGGACCCCGGGAGATCTCGATGCCCTGGAGGTCATCGGGACGCCTGGGGCTCTGTCCGGCGCTGAAAGTCAGGCCGGCGATGGCGAGGGCAACGATGGCGGCCGCGGCCCCGGCGACGAAGAAGCCGGCGCCGGCCACCGCGGCGAACCCGAGGCCGGTGGTGGCCATCAGGAGAGCGGCGTCGGCCGCCAGGAAACCCGCCTGGGCCAGGGCCAGGCCGAGCGCGCTGCCGGCCAGCAGGCGCCGGCCGGCGCGGGCCGCGGCGGCGCCGGTTTCGCCCCGGGCAATGAACAGGTCGAACACCAGCCCGCCGATGACCAGCGACTGCAGAGCGAGCGTGAGGCCCCGCAGGAGGACCGAGAGGAAGCCGAAGATGTCGAGCAGCTGGAGCATCGGGGCTAGTCGTCCGCGATCGCTGCCATTGGCACCTGTTTCATGGCTCGGCGTCGCCGCTGGCGGTGGGATTTGAAAAAGATCGGCGCGCACCGGCGGACACGCGGCCGGCGTGCCGGCGGGCCCGGCCGCGGCCTCACTTCACCCGGAAAGGGACCTCGCCGCGAGTGATGTGGCCGTCGGCGGCGAGCACCTGCCACCGCAGCCGGTAGGCGCCCGGCGCGATGCCGGCGAGCTTGGCAGTCAGGCGGTCCGGCGCCTGCTGCGGGTCAAGAGTTACCGGCCGTTCCTGCCGGTCGGGTTGCACCAGGGCGAGACGGGAGCGGGCGCCGTCGATGCGCGAGTTGAAGCGCAGCCGGACCACGACGTCCGGGCCGCCGACCGTCGATCCGGCGGCCGGGCTGGCCTCGACCAGGATGGCATGGGCGAGCGCGGCTGGCGTGGCCACGATCAACAACGCCAGGCCGAGAGCAAGGAAACCGCTGCGGCGCAGCAGACTGGACAGCATCATGAATCCCCCATGGCTGAGTCCGGAACCCGGGACCAGGGCCGCTGGACCATGCCCGGCCCGCGGCGGCAAGCTCGAGGTCCGAACCGCGGCATCGACGGCCCATCCTACCGTGGATCGCGCGACCGGGCCGAGACCCGCGGCGGCGGCCCCGCGGGCGCGGTCCGCGCAGAGCGAAGGCCGCCGCGGCCTCGGCGCCGACGCGGGCGGCGCGGATCACTCACATCGGCGGCCGGTAGACGCTATGGAACGGGCGCGCCGGGCCGAGGAGCTGACGCTTTCCAGTCTCCAGGTCGATGCGCAGCAGGTGGGTGCCGTCGGTGAACAGCGGCGCCTTCCCCGCCGGCGTGAGCGGCGAGGGGGGCATCAGCGCTTGCAAACTGCGAGGCCCGATCGAGAGCATCCGGCCTCGCCGCAGGTCGAGGAGCTTCCAGCCGGCTTGAAGGTCGCCCTCGCGGCTCTCCAAGTCCTCGCGCGCGAGCAGACGGTCGGCGTCGGCCTGGAAGATCCAGCCGAACGCCGCCCCGGGCGGGAGCCGGAACCGCGGAGAGTCCGGCAGGCGCCGGCCGTCGCCGTCGAGGAGGACCAGCTCGGCGCCGTCCGGACCGACGACCTGCCTCGCCAGGCGGCCGTCAGCCAGGTAGTTGGCGCGGACCCGCGCGCCCTGTTGACTCAGCCTGGCGAGCTGCCGGCCGCCGGCAAGATCGAAGACCGCGACCGCGCCCGCCGGGCTGTTGATGGCGATGCGGCTGGCATCCGGGCTCAGGCTGCGACGCCAGCCGAGATCCGGGAACGTGGCCACGGCGACGAGCTTCCGGGAGGGGATGTCGAGATCGGCCACCGTCACCACGTTCCACCGGGAGAGCAGAATCCTCAGGCGGTCCTCTCCCATGAACACAGGTTCCGGCCACTCACCCAGGTCCTCGAAGGAGTGCGTCGCCAGGAGACGGCCGCCGGCGAGCTCGTACACCGAGACCCGTTTACCTTCGACGGCCGCGACCCGGTCGCCGTGAGGCGAGATCGCGAGCCGGCCGGGCAGCTCGCGCTCCAAGATCGCTGTGCGCACCGGTTCGGCGGCGGGCCGGTCGAGGTCCATCAGCAGCACGACGGGAGAGGATTCCTGCGCGCCGTCGTACTCGGCCCAGACGGCGCGCCGGCCGTCGGCGGAAAAGGCGACCGGAAAGACGTCGTCCGTGCCCCGAGCGAAGCGGGTGCGGAGCGAGCGGCCCGAGCCGACGTGAAGGAGAAAGGACGCGGCGTACTCCGGCGGACCGGGGGCCGGGCCGGAGAGCGCAACCCATGCCTGGCCGGGGGAGACCGCGGCGAAAGACCATCGGTCCAGGTTCTGCGGACCGATGGCGAGCCAGCGCACTGCCACCGCGGCAAAGGCGAGCACCCCGGCCAGGCTGATGCCGGCGAAGGTCAGCGACAGGCTCCGGTGCCCGCGAACGGGATCGGTGCGGCCGGCGATCACCTGGGCGGCGCTCGCCGCCAGCAGGCCGATGCTCGCGAGCCCAAGTCCGGCGGCGGCAAGACGCGCAACCCACCCGGGGTCGAGCCACGCCCAGTACTGCAGCCGCCGGAAGGTCACCAGCGCGACCGCGGCCGTGGTCACGGCACCCGCCAGGTCGAGCGCGAGCCACTTCGAACGAGTGCGGAGGATGACACCGCCGAAGTGAGTCACCAGAACGAGCAGCGGCAGGGCGCCGAGCCATAGCGCCAGCAGCGGCCGAGGAACCAGGGCGTTGTACAGCAGGCTGCCGCCGGCGCCGGCCGCGACGTCGACCAGCAGGCCGGGCAGCAGGGCGAGCAGGGCGGCAGACCAGGCGCAGATCACCGCGGCGCCGAGCTTTCCTGCCCAAATCGCCGCGCCCGAGAGCGGGCGGGAGAAGAAGAAGGCGAGGCGGCGCGCGGCGAGATCGGCGCCGATCACCGAGGAGCCGAGGAGGAGCGCGGTCAAGCCCGAGAGCGCCAGCGCCACGAAGAGGACGGCGGTGTCGCGCAGGTCGGCGCCGCCGGCGTCGGCGGTGCCGGGAAGCAGCGGTGCGGCGAGCGCCAGCAGACCGAGCAGCGGGCTGGCCAGGAGCAGCAGCCGGCGCTGGGCGAGCTCGTGCCGCAGGACGGCGGCCGCGCCTCTCATCGCGGATCTCCCTCGGCGCCAGGCGCCAGTTGGCGGCTGCCCTCGCCGGTCAAGGCGACGAAGATCTCTTCCAGGGTGAGCGGCGAAGCCTCGGCGCCGGCGCCTGAAGGGCTGGCCTGAAAGGCCTGGAAGCGCTCCTCGTCGAAGTTTTCCACCAGGGTCTCGACGCGCCAATTGCGTCTCACCCGTCCGCGCGGCGAGAGGGCGTCCAAGGCGGCGTCGGCGCCGGGCGTCGGGGAGGGCAGCCAGATGTGCCGGAAACGCTGCTTGAGCCGCTCGATCTCCTCGTCGAGAAGGAGACGTCCGCCGGCGAGGATGCCGGCGCGGTCGGCGATGCGCTCGACCGCGGCGAGATCGTGCGTGGTCAAGAGGACGGTCGTGCCGCGGTCGGCGAGATCGCCGATCAGCTCCTCGAAGAAGGCGCGCCGGGCTACCGCGTCCAGGCCCAGCGTGGGATCGTCGAGGATGAGCAGGCGAGGATGCGGGGCGAGCGCCAGGGCGAGAGCGACGTGCCCCTGCTGCCCCTTGGAGAGACGCCCGAAGGGCCGGTCGGCTGGCACGTCGAAACGCCGCAGGCGGGCCTCGAAGCCGCTGCCGTCCCAGCACGGGTAGAGCGGCCGGCACAGGCGGGCGAGCTGGCGGGCGGTGACGCCTGGCGGCGCGTCCGGCTGCTCGGGCACGACTCCCACCTGTGCCATGAGGGTAGCCCGATGACGCCAGGCGTCGCGTCCGAAGAGCAGGGCGCGACCCGCAGTGGCGCGCTGCTGTCCCAGGAGGCAGCGCACCAGCGACGACTTGCCCGCGCCGTTGCGGCCCAGCAAGGCATAGACGGCGCCCTCGGGCAGCGAGAGCGACACGCCGTCGACGGCGTTGCGGCGCCCGTAGCGCACGGTGATCGCCTCGGCAGCCAGCGGCCATGCCGCGATACGCGCGGCGGCCCCGGGGCTGGCGGCGGCGGCCCCGGCGTGCGCATTGGTGAAGGCCGCCGCCGGGACCTTGGGGGAGATGCTCCCGGCGATGGTCGAGACGCTCACGGCGGTCAGGCTCATGTGGGTCCTCCCTTTCTTGCCGGTCCCGCTTCGTCTTCTCTGTCTCCCGGCGGCCGCGCCAGGTCGCGCCAGGTCGCGGCCAGGGCCGCCGCCGCCTCCTCGAGGCTGGCTCCCAGGGTGGCAGCGAAGCTGGCGTAACGCAGGGCCTCGGTGCGCAGGCGCTCGCCGCGCTGCTCGCCGGTGATCGCCGGCGGCGCCGCGGCAACGAAGGTGCCGTCGCCGCGCCGCACCGCCAGCACGCCGGCGTCGGCGAGACGCTGATAGGCCTTGGCGACCGTCGCCGGGTTGACGGCAAGGCCGCGAGCCAGCTCCCGCACCGAGGGCACCGAGGCCGAGGGGGGCAGGGCGCCGCTCGCGACGAGGTTGCGGACGCTCTCTTCGATCTGGCGCCAGATCGGCCGGGGATCGGAGGCGTCGATGCGAAAGGTGGCATTCATGGCGTCGCAGCCGCGGCGAGGGTGGTTGAGAGTTTGACTGGACGCGTGTGGAGGCGGTTCCGTCCCTGGCGATACTGTAGTAGTACTGTCAGACAGTATACACGCAGCGAGGCCTTGTCAAGGACGAGCATCGAGCAGCAGGGAGCAGGGCCTGATCTATGCTGAGGCTCCGGGTTCAGCGTTGCTGCATGCTGCCGGGGAAAGGGACGGGTCCATGGACCTTGAAGTCCGCCGCGACGACGCGAAGGGGAAGTACTACGCGGTGATCGATGGCCACGAGGCGCACATCCGGTTCGCGCCGGCTGGCGACCGGGTGCTCGACTTCCAGCACACCGAGGTGCCGCGGGAGCTGCGCGGGCGCGGCGTCGCCGACACGCTGGTGCGCCGCGCGCTCCTGGACGTGCGGGCGCGGGGCGAGAGGATCGTCCCGACCTGCCCGTTCGTCAAGGCGTTCCTCGGCAAGCATCCCGAGTACCAGGCCCTGGCGGCGACGACCGGGTGAGCGCTGGCCGCTTGGGTCGGCGGCCGGGTGAGGGGTGGCTTCGGGAGCGGGCGGGAGCGGGCCCGCTGGTGTCGCCGGCTCAAACGCTCCAGATCTGGCTGAGGGCGCGCTGGAAGTTGCCGCCCAGGACGCCGGCGACGTCGGCGGCCGAATAGCCGCGCCGCAGCAGGCCCTCGGCGATCTCGAACACCCGGTACTCGTGGCGCAGGCCGCGCACGCGGTAGGCGGAGCGCACCTGCCTGGTGCGGGGATCGATGGCATCGACGTCGGTGTCGCTGCCGAGGCCCACGTGCTCGACGCCGACCAGCCGGGCGGCATGGTCGAAGTGGTCGAGGATGTCGTCGAAGGTGGCCGAGCGGCCGCCCGAGACCATCATCGGCAGCACCGAGATGCCGATCACGCCGCCCTTGGCGGCCATGGCGCGGATGACCGCGTCGGACTTGCAGCGCGGGTGGTGGACCAGCGCGCGGCAGTTGGAATGGGTGATCAGCACCGGCCGGGTGGAGGCGTCGAGCGCGTCGAGGCTGGTGCGCTCGCCGCAGTGCGAGATGTCGATCGCCATCCCCGCGCTGTTCATCGCCGCCACGATGGTGGCGCCGAATTGCGACAGGCCGCCGGCCTCGGGGTCGGTGCAGCCGCTGCCGAGGCGGTTGCGCTCGTTGTAGGTGAGCTGCGACACCCGCTGGCCGAGACCGTGGAACAGCGCCACGTCGGCCGGGGTGCGGAAGTGGCTGGCGTTCTGGAAGCCGAGCAGGAGGCCGATGCGGTCCTCGGCCTTGACCCGCTCGAGGTCCGCCGCGCCGTCGATGCGCAGCAGGGTCTCGCAATGGCCCGCGATCAGCCGGTTCCAGCCCGCCATCCAGCGCAGCGCGGCGCCGTGGGCGTCGGCCTCGTTGGGATCCACGGCGGGGTGGAAGACGCCGATGCCGGAGGCGCGCAGGCGGGCGAGGTCGGCCTTGCCGAAGCTCTGCGGCTGGCTCTCCCAGGCATAGAGGCGCGGCCAGTCGAGGGTCAGCAGGCTCAGCATGTCCACGACCGTCGTGCGGTGGACGATCTCGGCGGCGCGGTCGGAGACCGCGATTTCCCTGGGGAGCTGAAAGCCGCGGAGGCGCAGACCTTCGGCGGGCGCACCGAACAAACGTCGGGGACCTACGCCGAACAGGGGGGAGATCAGGGCCTGCGCTCCGGCGAGCAGACCCGCCCTTAGGACTTCACGACGGTTCAACTGCGTAGCACCTTGCTGGTGGCGGGAGTATAGAGCAGGTCGGGTGGGGTTGACTAGTGCCAGCTCCCAGCGCACGGGCCTGGTGGGAACGCAACTTGCTTGTAAAATCTCTTCGCGCGGCGGAGAGTTGGACCGCTCGGGTCCGCCACCGCCGCGTTCCCACGCTCAAGGAGAACGACTATGGGTCTTCGACGGTTGGCGGTCCGGCTCTGGGTGGCTATCCTGCTGGTGGCGGTCGCGGCGCCGGCGGCGAGTGCCACGACGAAGTGCACCATGAAGTACAACCTCAAGGAGTGGTCGGCGTTCTACAAGAAGGCCGACGGCGCAGGAGTCATCAGCTGCGACAACGGCCAGTCGGCCGACGTCAGGATCACGGCGCGGGGCGGCGGCTTGAGCGCCGGCAAGGGCGAGATCCGCGACGGCAAGGGCACGTTCTCCGACGTGGCGGACATGAAGGAGCTGTTCGGCACCTACGTCGCCGCCGATGCCAGCGCCGGAGCGGTCAAGAACGCCGCCGCCGCGGTGGTGACCAAGGGCGAGGTCACTCTCGGCCTGGAGGGCAAGGGCACCGGCTGGGAGGTCGGCATCTCCTTCGGCAAGTTCACGATCACCCGCAAGTAGCGTCTTGGTCTGGCGTCCGAGGTTTGGCCGTCACGGGGCGCGGCGCCGCCGGAGCGGCGGTCCGGCGGCGCGCCGCCCGCCGTGCGGCGCCGCGGGCGCTGGCTCAGGCGGCTCGGCCGCTCAGGCCGCGACGTGGAAGAAGGCGCGGAGCAGGGCCAGGACCTCTTCGAAGTTCTGGCGGCGGAACTCGCGGCGGTAGCCCTCCTGCAGCAGCAGGGTGACGCGGCGGCGCTCGTCCTCGTCGAGGTCGGCGACGCCGCGGCCGGCCAGCAAGCCGGCGAGCGCCTGCTCGGCGGCGGCGCCGCGTCCGGACCACCAAACCTGCAGGCGGTCGGCGAGGTAGAAGGCGTAGACCGGGATGCGCTGCCGGTCGCCCTGCCACAGGAAGGGCTCCATCACGTCGGGGTTGGCGTCGCGGGAGAAGACCCCCAGCTCCCAGCCGGGCAGATCCTCGACCAGCCGCGCCCAGGTCGGCAGGGTGTGGTACACGTCGGGGCACCACTCCTCGGCGATCGCCAGCACGCGCAGGGGAGGCAGCGCGCGCAGCCACGCCAGGTCGGCCGCCCGGTGGCTGGGCTGGCGATAGACCTCCTCGAAGGTCTCGCGGTTGCGGGCGACCGTCGCCAGGTAGGCGGCGAAGGACAGGCGCCGCGCCCAGACCTCCTTCGGCAGCGGGTTCATGGATGGAAGATAGCTCGATTCGCGCCACCGGCGGCGCCGGCGGCGGGCCGCGGCCAGCGCCTCGCCCGCCGCGCCGGCGACGAGCGCCGCGCCCATCGCCATGGCGGTGCCGGCTGTCCCTGCCAGCGGCATCACCCGCGCCGTCCCGCCGGCGGCCGGCGGCCATGGGTCTGGCGGCAACCGGGCCGGCGGCAATGGCGGCGGCGCCCGATCTGCCGCCGAAGCCGCCGGATGGTCTGGTTCATGGCAATGCGTACGGAAGGGCGGCGGCTTCCGTCCAGCCGCGGAGGGGGGGCGCGTTCCGTTCAGCTCAGCTATGGTCGCGGCGGCTGCGTCCTCGGCCGCGGGCTGGCTTACCAACGGTACGACAGGCCGCCGCCGAACAGGAAGTTGTCGCGGTAATGCGAGGCGTTGCGCAGCTGATCGGGGAAGCGGCTGGCGACGGCGCGGCCCAGGCCGCTGATCGCCAGGCCGCTCGAGCCGAGCGGCACGTCGATGCCGAGCGCGGCGCCCCAGCCGAAGTCGGTGCCGGTCCCGCGGAAGCCGCCGCCGGATGTCTGCACGACTCCGGCGATCGGCCCGAGGTAGATGTCGGCGTGCTCCACCCGGAGGAGGTGGCCGTAGACGCCGAGCATGAACGGGCGGACCTGGAGCCTGCTCTTGGATTCGAACGCCGATGGGCCCACCGCGCTGGTGGTCACCCGGTCCGCCTCGATGTGGGTCTGCGAGGCGGCGAAGTCGATGCCGAGCCAGGGGGTCAGCAGATACTCGGCGTCCACGCCGCCGCCGGGCTTGCCATGGTAGGTCTCGGTGGTGAAGGTGTCGACGCCGAGCGCCGCCTCCGAATGGGAGAAGCTGTCGAAGAGGTAGTAGGCGCGCACCACCAGGCGCGGTCCCTCCTCCGGAGCCCTGCCCGCCTGCGCCAGTGCCGGGGGCGTCGCCAGCACCGCTCCGGCGGCCAGAGCCAGGGAGGCGAACAGCCAGCTTCGCAGCTCGATCCTTGCAATCATCGCGCGCTCCTCGTCAGCAGGTCGCCGCGACGCTCGGCGGGGTGACCGGCGTCTTCCATGGGCGGTATATGCCAGCATTCTACACAACCGGGGGAAGGCATTGGCGGCTGGGGTGGCTCAGTTTGCCTGCTGCTGGTGGTGACGGTGAACTGGCGCAAGGCCTTTCTCGTCAGAGATGGCCGGCCTCAGGTACGGGCGCTGTCACTACTGTCAACTAGACACAAGGGCACTAGTGTAATGTCCTGTCATGGCTGACACAGGGAAGGGACCGCGGGGGGGCAAGACGACTGTGACCGCGCGTGGCCTGGTCCGTACTGTCGTTTACCTGCACCCGGACGAGCGCAAAGCGCTCAAGATGGCGGCCGTCGAGCGCGAAGTAGCCGCGTCAGAGATCATGAGGGAAGCGCTGCGCCGATACCTGGCGATTGAGGACTAAGGCTACGTTGAGCGTTTTTTCTAGGAGGGGGAACAAAAATGGCTCCTCGTACGTCTAATAATATAGGCGGCGCCGCACCCTGGGTCCGGGGCTCGGTATACTACCCAGTGGGGTATTGACGGGGCGCTCTGCCCCAGGTAAGATGCCACAGTAGCATCTTAGACAATCATGCGGATGCTTCAGCGCTGTCCTGCGGTGGCGCGCCTGTTGCACCTTCCCTGTATCCCTCTCTCGGAGGGGGCTACCGGACTATCGGAGAATGACCATGACGCACTACCCAATCCTCTTCTCGCGCCGCGACGTAGTGAAGGCCAGAGATTACACGGCGGGCGTAATCGTCGCCGGCCGCATCTTGGTGACCGAAGAAGACGGAGAATTCTGGGCCGAGGGTGTAAACCCCGGTGGCATGGCCGCGGAAGGCGATTCAACCGAGACGGCGCTATGCGCGCTGTGCGACAGCTACCACAAGGTGCTACTCGACATCGCCGAGGACGCACCCTCGTTCGAGAGCTTCAAGAAGGCTGTCGAGCGATTCTTCGCCGACACCAACATGACCGCGCTCAAGGAGTGGGAGGAGGCGGTGCTCCAGGTGCGGGCAGGCAAGCTGACGTTGGATAGCATGGGAAAGCGGCCCTCGGAATCACCGATCGGCATCCGGGTGCTGCCACTCGATAAGGGCAACGCCAGGCAGGAAGAGGAGGAGGTCAGCGACGCAGCGATGGCGGCTTGAGGGGGATGCCCTCCCTTGCCCAGGTGAAGCTCTCTGAAATCGCAGCCATGCTCGAGAAGTGTTCTCCGGGCGCACGAATCGTTCCCAAGAAGCACCATTTCTGGGTCTTCGATTCGAGGGGAGGGATCTACAGGGGCCTTCCGCTAGGAAAGCACGGCAAGAAAGACCCCAAAATAGAGCTTGGGCATGTGAGATCGATGGCACGGCACCTCGGTTTCGAGGAATGTGCCCAGAGCGTGTTCAAATGGAAGTCGAAGGAGGCCGCTCGATGATGCCGACACCAAAGAGGCCCCCTAAAGCTCTCGCGAGACACCACTCAGCGGGCCTTTCAGGTGATGGCGCTCCTGACAGCCACGGCGCCAACTCCCAAGGAGGAGCCGGCTAAGGACCCGCGGGCTGTGTCCCGCGGGCGTCGTGGCGGGTTAAAGGGTGGCACCGCTCGAGCGACAAAACTCTCGCCAGAGAGACGCAAGGAAATCGCAGAAAAGGGCGGCGGCGGCGCGCTGGCACGACCGCCACTGATCACAGTTCAATTGGCAAAGATCACGGGGTCAACGTGGCCCAATTCCGGCCCGCTCCAAGGTCGCTTTCCACGGCAGAGCTTGGACGCGGGCCGTCTTTGAGCACCATGCGGCAGCCGTGGCGCTGCATTTCATCCACTACAACTTCTGCCGGCCGCACATGACGCTGAAAGGGTCGGACTCCCGCCCAGGCGGCCGGCATGACCTCCCGCCGGTGGACCGTCGAGGATCTCATCCGGCTGCTTGAAGAGGCGCAGAATCCAAAAGCCTGAAACTGGGCCCGATGTTGATGCCCAGGAGATAGCGGGCCATCTCAGAGCAACTGGCTGGCATCGTGAAGGATGTGCCGACTGGCCACGACGCGGGGTAGCCAGGCGGCCGCGGGGGCGCCGCAGAGGGCCGGTCAGCGGCGGCGCCGGATAGAAGCCGGCCGGCGGGAGCAAGCGAGAATTCTAGCCGCTGGCCGAGGCCGCGGACCGCTCGGCGAGGGCGAGCCAGGCGGCCACGGTGGCCAGCTTTTCGTCCTGGCGCCAGGGCGGCCCCAGGGTGCGGCCGAGGTCGGCGAGGCGGCGCTCGACGTCGCAGGCGGCGCCGGTCGCGGTGGCGAGCGTGGCGGCGCAGCGGTCGAGCAGGTCACGCTCCTTGATCCGTAAGACTGGCAGGCCCAGGTCGGCGGCCGCCGCGGCCAGGGCCTCGCGGAACAGCTCGCCCTCGGCGGTGTGGACCAGGGCGTGCGAGGCGAGCACGGCGCCAAGCTCCGGCAGGGAGCGGGCCGAGCTTTGGATGAGCCCGCAGGCGATCACCTCGGTGCCCCGGCGGCGCAGCTCGGCAGCGGCCGCGGCGAGCGCACCGCGGGCCAGCCGGGTGGCGCCTTCGAGGCTCTGTCCTACCAGCTGCCGGGCTGCTTCCAGGGGCAGGAGGCGCGCGGCGTGGAAGGGTTGGACGCCGCCGGGCACCGTCCGGTCGGCCAGCTCGATCCGCCGGCGCTCGAGCACGGTTGGCGCGGCGAGCGGGCCGGCGACGGCGGCCAGCGCCGCCCAGCCCGAATGCACGCGGAAGCCGAAGGCGGCGCCGGCGGGCGTGCCAGAGGTGGTTGGATCGATGCCTGGTGCCGTTTCCATGGAGACTTCTCACCGGTTCCCGGCGGCGGAGTGCGGGGCGCAGGGGCCGTAGGCGGCCATGCGGTCGTTGGCCACGATCAGCGGCAGGCCGGCGGCGGCGAGCGCGGCACGGTCCGCGGCGTCGTCGGCCCAGGTGACGAAGACCAGCGGGTGGTCGCAGGCGGCAAGGGCGCCGCGCCACCAGTCGGTTGGGCGCAGGGGCGTGCTCCGCGGCTCGGCGGCGAGCCACTTCCGGAAGTAGGCGATGACGTAGTTGCTGGTGAGCTCGCGGCCGCGGGGGGTGGAGAGCAGCAGGGTGCGGCGCAGGTAGAACGGCAGCGACGGCGGGAAGGCGTGGATCGCCACGACCTCGGCGCCGGGCGCGAGCCGCGGAGCGATGGCGGCGGCGGCGGCGCGGGCCGAGCGGTGGCTGCCGATCTCGTCGAGGAGCGGCAGGAGCACCGGCGGCAGCGCCGCCATCGGCAGGACCAGGCCGGCCAGCAGCAGCGTCGAACCGCGGCGTCGGAGACCTATGAAGACAGCGGCGGCGCCGAGCAGGAAGGCGGCCCCCAGGGCGAGCAGCGTGGGTGGCAGCAAGGTGACGTGGACCAGACGGGCGGAATGAACGTGCGGCAGCACGGCCGGGCCGGCGACGCAAAGGAGTGCCAGGGCAAGCCAGGTGAAGCCGGCCGCGCGCGCTCCGGGAAGGGGGGCCGGGTCCTCGGCGTCCACCCACACCTTGGCGGCCATGATCGCGACCGCGGGCAGCAGCGGCAGGATGTACTGGGGCCGCTTCGAGTGCGTGAACGAGAAGAGCACGAAGGGAACCGCGACCCATAGCGCCAGGTAGAGCCGGCGCGGGTCGAGGCTTCGGCCGTGGCGGACCTTGGGGCGCCGGACGTCCGGGATATCGACCCCTTGGAAGTCTTCGCGCCTTGCGACGACGCTGCGGAGGCCCCGGTCCGCGAGACCCTGACCCCGGGCCGCGGCAGCTTCGTCGCCGCGCAGGCGCAGGCTGCGCCGCCAGCCGGCGAGGACGAGGACCGACCAGGGCAGGGCGCCGGCGAGCAGGCAGGGGACGTAGAACCAGGCCGGCCCCTCGCGGTTCATCTCCGGGGTGGTCACCCGCTGCCAGGTCTCGGTGAACAGGGCGTAGTGCAGGAACTCCGGGACCCGGCGCGACATCGCCCAGATCCAGGGACCGGTGACGAGCGCGAGCAGCGCCAGCCCCAGCGGATGCCAGACCGCGCGGGAGGCGCGCCGGTAGACGGCGAAGGGCGCCGCGGCGAGCAGCGGCACGCCGAGCGCCACCGGCCCCTTGGTCAGCACGCCGAGGCCCATGGCGGCCCAGGCCAGCGCCGTCCACCCCAGGTACCGATGCTCGCCGGCCGGCGCCAGGTTCGCCGCGGGTTCGCCGGTCCCGGAGGCGGCTGCGGCGGCCGCTTGGCGCCGGGCGGCGCGTGCTTCGACCGCCAGGTAGAAGGCGCAGAGAGCCAGCACCATGAAGAAGGCGAGGGCGCTGTCGAAGATCACCGTGCGGGCAAAGGCGATGGGCAGCGGGGCGGCAAGCGCGGCGACCGCGGCGATGCGGCGCGCGCCGCGGCCGAACAGGCGGCCGGCGAACCAGCCGGCGAGGACGGCCGTCGCGAACGCGAAGAGCAGCGAGGGGAGGCGGGCGGCGGTCTCGCCGGTGCCGAGCAGGCGCTGGGAGAGCGCGTCGGCGGCAAAGAACAGCACCGGCTTGTCCAGGTAAGGCAGGCCGTCGAGGTGCGGCAGCACGAAGTCGCCGCTGGCCATCATCTCGCGGGCAACCTCGCCATTGCGGCCCTCGTCGGGGTCGAGCAGCGCGTAGCCGCCGAGCCCCCACGAGACGGCCGCCGCCAGCAGCGCCGGCAGCAGGTAGGACAGCACCCGGCGCCCGGCCCGATTCTGCCGCCGGTTGTCCTGGCGATTCTCCTGCCGATTGTCCTCCCGATTGTCTTGCCGATTGTCCTCCGGAACCACCATCCGCGACACCTCGTTTTGGAACCACGCTCGAGCGCGGATGCGCCGGAGCGAGCGGACACTACCTGGCACGGCGGCTCTGGACAAGCGAGGGCCGGTCTGGCACAATACCTCTCCCTCCCGCTGGGCCTTTCCGGATTGGGACTTTACAGGGATCGGGGGAAACAGTAAGATTGACCGGTTTGACCGTCGGACGCGGCTTTGGGCCTGAGGCCCACGGCGCGTCTACGGGTGTCTCAAGCCCACGTGGCTCAGGGGTAGAGCACCTCCTTGGTAAGGAGGGGGTCACCGGTTCAAATCCGGTCGTGGGCTCCAATGTCCGTAGGAACCAGCGCGGATGGCCTCTCGAGGGCCGCTTGGCCGGCGGCCACTGTCCCAGCTGCCGCCTGACGGGCGGCCAGGTTGATCGGGTAGCCGCCTGACGGGCGGCCGGATGGATCGAGCAGCCGCTTGACGCGGCCAAGATGATAAGGCAGCCGCCTGGGTCGGCGGCAGATTGATAAGGCAGCCGCTAGACGCGGCAGATTGATTGGGCAGCCGCTAGATGCGGCTTTACGTTCAGGAGACTCGAAGCGCCATGGGCAAGGAGAAGTTCCAGCGTAGCAAGCCGCACGTCAACGTCGGGACGATCGGTCACGTCGATCACGGCAAGACGACCCTGACGGCGGCGATCACCAAGGTGCTGGCGACGAAGGGGTGGGC
>Ga0307479_10000401_pt1 | contig 38771 bp, 33 predicted proteins | sample atmos_gasesECM4C_FD_203743 | JGI IMG/M metagenome (GOLD analysis project Ga0307479, IMG submission 203743) | Hardwood forest soil microbial communities from Morgan-Monroe State Forest, Indiana, United States - atmos_gasesECM4C_515 | ecosystem: Environmental > Terrestrial > Soil > Temperate...
TCGAACCTCGGGTCCAGGCAGACCGTGACGGAAGTGTCCGTGGCATAGCCATCGACGTGGACTCCGAAGTCCACTTTCACCAGTGAAGCAGAGGGAATTGATAGGGTATCACCTGGAGGCGAAGTGTAGTGGGCTGCAACGTCATTTATTCCGACGTTTACCGGAAACGCCGGCTTGCCGCCATAGTCTCTTATTCTCTGCTCTAACCCATCACAGATCTCGATGGCAGGTTTGCCATATTTGACGAGGCCCGGTATTTCTTTTCGTAGCCTAGCTACGATTTCGCCGGATTTCTTGAATGAGTCGAGGGCTCGGGGGTCGAACAATCGTGCTCAGTTGTTTAGGTGTCTGAGACTTGCCTCATTAGTTCCTTCTGTTGCAGTTAAACTATGACTTACTGAAATCGTGTTGCCACATCTCTCTTGCCAATGCTCCGCCTTTCTGGTAGAGATGTACGCGGGCCTTGCCCTCTTCTCTACGGTCTCGATGCTCTCCAAGAAATTTGGTAACTTTCTCGACTAGGATGTTTTTGAGGTCGCCCGTTAGCATTTGTCCGCTCCGGTATGCGGCTCGGATTTCTTCTATCCGTTTGTCATTGGGCTCGAAGAACATGTAGAGCCACTGGAAGGGAACGTCAACGTCTGGGTTGCCACCGAGCTTACGATGCTCCTCCGTGGATGATCGTCCTCCTGAGAACGCGTGTCGGTAGATCTTGGTCCGGACGGTTTTGTCGTCGTCGTTGAGGTAGATCGCGGTTTCGGGTTTTGACGAGCTCATCTTGTCATGAATTCCCGTAAGCGGAGGGAGGAATTTGCTGTGGACAGCCGCTGCTTTGTGGTAGCCTAGAGGTTCTGCGATGTCTCGCTGTATTCTCCAGTAGGGGTCTTGATCGATAGCTGAGGGTATGAGGCAGCGTTTCTTCTCGAAGAGGCTTGGAAGAATCTGGATAGAAGGGTAGAAGCTGAAGCCGATGTTTGTCTCGCCTGTGAAGCCGAAGACTGACTTTGCGGTGCTGTAGTTTATTCGTCGGGCTATTTTGAGGATTAATGGGTAGGCGTGACCCATGAATTCGGTATCCTGAAAGATGAAGGTCTTGTCTGGATCGAAGCCGACAGCAATGATCTCAAGGATGTTGTCTTGGGCCCAGCGCTGGGTCTCCTCATAGGTAAGGTTCCGCTTCTCTTCTAGAAACTTCTCATCATCCGTGATCTGAATGTAGACGTTGACGTGGAACTTTTCCTGAAGCCACTTTGTGAAATAGAAGCTGAGAATGTGGCCGATGTGCATCGGACCGCTCGGTCCTCGGCCAGTGTAGAGGAAGAACCCCTTGCCCTTGTCATAATCGTCCAACACCAAGTTCAAGTCCCTGTGTGAGAAGAATATCTGACGCCGAACAAGGTATGCTGCGTCGCCTAGGATTCCTTCGAGCCGTCTTGCAAGAAGTCCTGAGATAGGCTGGGTACCAAAGTCTCGGATTAGACGTTCATAATCGATTTCGCCGGTGACCTCCCAGGGGGTTACGACGAATTTCTTCTCGACCATTGGCACATTCTCTCCTCAAACCATAATGTCTTAGGTTGTTGAGGGAATTTCCACTTCGAATGCTGAGGCTGGAAGGTTTAGTCCCCACGATTTGAGAACTAATGGGCTGATTTCTCCGATGAGGCCCACCTGTCCTCCATCGGAGACTATTGATCCGCATCTTCCTGATAAGAAACTGGGATGCTCTGTGCTCTTGATCTGAAATGTACGACCAACATTTTCCGATAAAGCATCGAGAGAAGATCGAATCTCAGTGAATCCCGCGCTTGCGTGAATGGTCACCGCTGCTAGCTTTCGGACCTCTTGGATTGGTTTGGCGTGATTTACCCTGCGTTGGATTGATGGTCCGATCTCGAAAATCTTCTGTGGATAGTCAACGTGAGTATTGTGAGATAGAACTTCGAGAAGGCTCGGTAGAAGCCAACTTCTCAACGTAGTATGAGTCGTCATCCTTGGATTCAAGAGTTCTACAAGATCGGCCTCGTCGGAGTGCATATTGTCCGAGACTGTGACACGCGATGCCAATGCGTAAGTCAGGACTTCCTGAAACCCTAGTCCAATCATGATCTCTGCTGCCTTCTCGGTCTCGTCCGTTTCTCTGGCGAGGTTGCCGGCGGTCCAGATTCGGGGCCATTCTGGTTTCAGTTTGTTCAGTTCCATCGCAATGGCAATGTCTTCGATAATGTCCACTGAGTGCATGATGTCGGTTCGATAGCAAGGTGTATCCAAATGAATAGTATCCCCGGCGTTTCTTCGGACCCGGTATCCAGCTCTTTCAGCATAGTGAGAAGCGTCTTTCGATGACAGAGATGTTCCTAGAAGCTTGTTAATGTTGGACAAGCGAAGTTTCGCGGCTGTGGGATGTAGGTCCGGACTGATGAGTCTTCGTGGAGAACCGTAAGGGTATGTTTCCAGGCAACTGTAGATCTTTCCCCCTCTCTCCGCAAGACTTGAGACCACAATCTTGAGAGTATTATGAACAGTTTCAGCGTTGGTTCCCGTAACTTCGACAAGTATGTTTCTCGTCTCCGTAGTAATCCTGCCGAGATCATTGGAATTGATGATGGGTGGTAGAGAGAGAACGTTGTCGGCTCCGTCCACTAGTATGGGCCATGCTTCAAACTGAGAAATTATCTCTCCGTATTCTGATCCTTTCGGATTTGTTTCCACAATCTCTCGAAGAGTCTGTTTCTTCTCGGACCCCAATGGTGCGAAGGTGATTATGTCCGGGTTAGTCACGGTGTAGGAGAGTGGGGACTGTATCATGTCGGCTTGGTAGAATCCTATTGAAGCTCTCTTCCTCTTTCTCCCATAGGTCAGGTCTAGTTTCTCCTGAAGATTGATCCAGCTCTTCAACGCCTCATCGGTAGGCTGTAGACCCTTGACGATCGCGGTCGAGATGAAAGGACGAATGGGCTTGACGCGCTTGTCGATGACAACCTTCAGGTTTGACTTTCCAGCAACTTTGATCTCTCTGGCTCTACCTGCCCCAAGGTAGCCTCTGAGAGCTCTAGCAATTCCTTCGACGGCCCAGATGTCTGGCCGGTTGCTGTCCTTGACTTCGATCGATACAGCATCCCCTTCGAGCGATTCAACATCTCCCTTGACAAACGCGAAGATCTCGTTGAGCGCCTCCTTGTCTCGGGACAGTGTCTTCCCTAGCAGCCCTTCGAGGTCCGTGAGTGAGAACTGCACGCCCGGCGTCTCTAGCCCACCGTCTGTTCTCTAATCCATTCAAGGTCCGATGTGAATAGCTTGCGAATGTCTTGGATTCTGCGGCTCATCATGTACAGCCGGTCTATCCCCAGACCCCATGCCAAAACAGGTACTTTCACGCCTAGCGGCTCAGTGACTTCCGGCCGCAAGATTCCGCTTCCGCCGAATTCCATCCAGCCAAATCCCTCGCGGTAGGCTTGCAGTTCGACGCTGGGTTCTGTGAAGGGAAAGTAGTCCGGCTTGAAACGAACCTTGTCCGCTCCTGCAACTTCCTTGGCGAACATTTCTAGGATGCCGAGAAGGTTGCGCAGATTGAGGCTTGGATCTAGAACAATGCCTTCTGCTTGATTGAATTCTGTAAGGTGTGTTTTGTCCAACATGTCAGGGCGAAAGCATCTAGCGATAGCGAAGTATTTGCCCGGAATCTGCAGCTCCTTCGACAGCATGGTTCGGACGCTGAGTGCCGTCCCGTGGCTCCGAAGGATCAGTTTCGAAGCCTCATCGCGGGAGAACTTGTATCGCCATCCAATAGATCCTGTTTTCCAGCCGTTCTCGTGAGTCTGCGCTACTCTGTCTACCAAGCTGCCATATTCTTCTAGGCTGGTCCGTGACGGGTCTTTCAGATAGTAAAGATCGTGAATCTCTCGCGCTGGGTGATCCTGTGGCATGTATAGACAGTCGCAGTTGATGAAGGCAGTCTCTACTAGAGGACCCACAGCTTCGCTGAATCCTAGACCAACGAGCTTCCTCTTTACCATCCGCAAGAATCGTAGGTAAGGATGATACTTGCCTGGATAGGTGCGTGGAACGGCAGACGAGACATTGTAGCCTCGAAGGTTGACTTTCTCCCAATCTCCCGAGAGCATCATGTCTCCAGTGAGAGAGCTCACCTCTGACTGGGTTGGAGCGCTCGTTCCTATATTCCGTCCCTCTTCAGTAATCTCAACCTCACGATCATTCCTCTCTCTCGACTCAACAAGACTCCTCTTCTTCAACCGAAGTGCTGCGTCTTTCAAAGCGGTTGGAAGTTCTTCGAGAAGCAAAAGGTCATTCTTCAAACGGGCGAGGATCTCTTCGTCCTCATCCACTGGCGCGTCGCTCCGCGCAACGATCACAAGGTCGGGTCCCGACTTTTCGACAGTCCCCCACCTCTTCCTGCTAATCCAGCCAGTGGCTATCGATCCGTACTTGTCCGCCAACTTCGAAAGCTGAAGAGCCTCCTTCAGACTCAAGCGTCCACCGCGATTCTTGACCTCTAGAAAGATTATTCGCTCTGGAAGTCCCACCCGGGCGAAGGTCCTTCCCTCATCTGTGAGGCTAAGTTCCGTCCTCTTCTCTACTCTCTCCTTGACGAGTTGCTTCTGGGAGAGACTGAGAACAGCACGGGAAACTGCTGAGTCTGCAAGTCCGAGCTTCTTCACAAGATCTTCGAGGGCGGCTTTCCCACCAGAATCAACGAGGGTTCTGAGAACTCTCGCCTCGTTCTGGCTGATCTCTACCAAGAAAGCTGATCTCCAAGCTTGATTTTCGTTGGAGTCCGATTTCGAACTATATTTGATTTGAAAAAACGCGCCATCAGATGGATCTCAGAATTCCTCTAATCGTTTCGATCTTAAACCCTGAGTTCTCGTCGTTCGGAAAGTATGGATATATTACTGGAAGGGTTACTCCCGCCTGGCGGAAGGCCTTCACATATTGAGCCAGTTCGCCGCTTCGAGGATTGGCGAGGCTTACCCTCCGTAGCGCGTTGGGCATTTCGACGGGCCCACTTTTCCATTCCTCACTTGACTTGAATAATGAAATCGCCTTCGCTGTGCCATCTTGGACGAACATTTCGTGGTACTGAGGGGCAGAGTCGTAGTTTAGAAACTCCTGCACCATCAGTCTCTGCGCAACTACATCACTATCCGAAGAGTAGAAGATCTTCAGATAGCACGCGATCTCAATCTCACGTTGTCTTTCGGCTCTTACTCCAGCAGCCAGCTCAGCGGCGTGTGTCGAGGAACAGAAATTCAGAAGGAGCCCATCTGCTATCCTGGCACCGCGTCTTGCGATTCCCAGCTTGAGGGCTGCAACGTAGATTTCCGGCGGCTTAATTTCAAGGGGAAAATTCTGAAACGCTTTCTTAAGTTCGTATAGTCGTTGTAACATAGCGCCGACTGTCCTGCCAGGCTCGGCGCCCGGAGAGCCTGTTCCAACTCCCAGTACGAAGCGGTTGGAAAAGAGATCTTGGAGAGTCCGCACCCGGCGTACGAGCAGAAGCGTATCGTGTTCCAGCAACCGAATGACTCCGCTCCCAGCTTGCAATCGTTTCGTTATTGCGAGAACTGAAGATGCGATTTCCAGGGATTCATACGCGGTTCGATGGTCAGGAATGAAGATGCGAGAGACTCTATCGCTGGTTTCCAGAGTAATTGCGGCCTCTTGGATCTCTTGAAGAGAGAGCACCCCTGGTCGGAGGGCAAATCCTACATTTTCCGAATTCAAGATCGTTGAGGATAGCGTGCGGGAGAATAAACTGTTTGGTGACGACCCTCTCATTGGGTACTACGTCAAGAACTCCTCGTGCGCCATTCACGCAGCGGCAACTGGGCAACACCAACCATTCCCTAGTCCGAAGCTATCTCTGCCAACAGACGCATCGATGGGTCTGCCTTTACGTTCCGGAAGGGAGGTGCATACGCAGTATCGATTGTTTGTCCAGATACAAGCAGATCCTCATTCACGGTAACCAAATAATCCGGTATATAGAATTCTATATCCGGGTTTCCGCCGCTAACACTCCTTCTTGTTACCGAGATCAGCTGTCGATGAGCCTTCAAGGTCTAAGTTCGAGCTTTTGCAAATTTCCATTGTCGAAGGGCTGTCTCACGCGGCTACCCACGAAGAACGTAGGCCTTGAAATACAAGCAAAGGTCTGCAACAGATGTGGACAGCTCGTACTTACCTACCCACAGACCATGAGTTGCATAGTCTGCGGCGGACCCCTGAAATTAGTCAAGAGCTCACACTGACGCGTGCCGAAACAAATCGTACAAGTCGACTGGTCTGTTTCGGCCCAGCGCGCTTTGAATTGGATTCGTAAGAAAAGAATACCTGGAATTCCTAGTGTCTTAGGGCCGTTTGGATAGAGATAGTGAGCTGTCCATCCGTCTCAATCGCGTCGAGCAAGTGAGTATAAGCCGGAATCGGGTTGTGACTACGATGGAGGTACGAGAAATGGACTCCACTCACTTCACTGCGAAGGGCAGAATATGCGTTGGCTGCGACTTGAATTCCTCCCCCGAACGGGTTCCGCGAGAGAGTTTGACTCACTCTTTCGGGAACTGGGATGCCGAATTTATTACTAACGAATTGCAAATTCTTCAATCCTGACGGAATAGATACCTGTACGAAGACTGGTACTTTCAGTCCCTGGGATCGAAGCCTGTCCACGTGGGCCAGCACAATATCATCGTCATATGCAGAATTTGTCAGAACATAGTCCGCTCCCGCGTCTACTTTGCGTAGCGTTCGAGAAGCTTCTCGTTCCTGATCCTCAGCGTACTGATTCGTTACAGCCCCAATACACGGTCGTGGACCTTCGAAAGATGACAGAACTCCCCGAATCAGATCCTCCGTCTTCCTGAAATCGTACTCTCCGATCTGGTAGCCAGGATAGGGGTCGCCAAACACTACTAGGAAATTATCCAGACCCTTCTTGAACAGTGAAGGAACAAGGGTTAGGTCAGACCGACGAAAATCTCTACACGTCAGCGAAGGAACAGCTTCAGCGCCTGTCTTCCTAACGATTACTGCTGAAGCGATGCTCCTCGTTTGAGGGCTGACCCTGAATCCTGCGGGATAGCTAGGATCGTCCTCTCCATTTCTCAAGGCGGGAATCGTGATTGCGTCAACGCGGCCTAGCAGTATAGGCAGGTGAGCTGGGATGACTCGGTCGGGGATTAGCTCGACCGTTACAATGGGATGCTTGCTCGCCGCATCTGCGAGTCTCAGACGGAAGCCTCCCTAGCGAGTTCTGCACCCTTTACAGTGCTGATGAGTTTAGCGAACGTTACGTCCCAAGTCCTGGTCCTCAATCCGCAGTCTGGGTTGGCCCAGATCTTCGCGGGATCTCCGACAACCTTGGCCGCATAGAGCAGTCGGTCGCGCACAAGTTCGGGCGACTCTAGGATGTTGCGTCCAACTTCCTTCCCTGAGCCGGGTGGAACCCGTCCAGAAAAGTCATGGACGTGGACGACTCCGACACCAAACTCGCCATCGTACCCATTCTGGATGAAATACTCAAGGTCCCGGTATCCTTCACGGTGCTTCGCATCAACGCCTAGACTTGTACCGTCTCTGTTGGCAAATTCTAGAGCGAGGTGGCTGCACTTGTCAAGTTTTGGAGCGTAATGTGCAAGCACTTTGTATCCTATCTCGGAGGGATAGCATGTGTGGTCGCTGAATTTGCAGTTGAATCCTCGAACCGTCTCATTCCATCCCTCGACAAACAGCTCCATGTCGGCGGGTTCAGGGTGAGTGGTGATGGCAGGTTCATCGATCTGAATCCATTCAGCGCCGGCATCAACCAGGTCGCGGATCTCTGGCCGGATGACTTGTTCGACGAAGTCGAGTAGGAATTCTCTCTTTGTTTCTTGCTTCTGTTTCTTGAGACTCAGGCTTGTCCGTCCGCCGGAGTAGTGGCCGCTGAAGGACCAGTCGATTAGCGTGTAGGGTCCAGTGATCGGGACCTTCAGCTGTCCCTTCGCGTTCTTCTTGACGTCAAGGAATTCTTGGAGATAGATCGGATGTTTGCGGTGAATCTTGGACTCGGCGACAGCCTTGTTGAAGTACTTGTAATCGAACGATTGGACATGACCTAGGACCCTCATTCCCTCGACGCCCCTAATCACGTGCTCGTACATCTCTACCCGTTGCTGCTCTCCTCCAACACCAACATTGTCCAGACCTGTCTGCTCGAACAGTCGCAATCCATAGATTGTTGAGAGTTCGAGAAGCTCTCTGACACGATCACTCTGCTCTTGAGCTGCAAGAAGCAGCTTGGCACGATCCTGAAAGTCCGGAATGCCTAGTCGCTGTGCCCAATCCTCCGCTTCCACTAGGTCCTTGCTTGAGAGTGGCTGGGTCAGGCCCTTCGTTCGCCATCGAGGCTTTGCCAGGCTCCCTATCTCCTGAACGGGATACAATTTTGACATCTAACGTCCCTCCTCAAACAGTCTAGTAGCCTCTGCAAGCGCTCGGGCCTTGACATCCGCGACTTTTCGCGGGACGAACTTCAGGTCAGAATTGGGAACTAGCACAAGGTCTCCGCCCGTGAGATGCTTTGACACGCGCGTCGCCGTTTCAGCGATCCATTTTGGACTCTCAGCGTTGGATTCGCGTCCGTCTATGATGCCAAGGGCAAGCTTCTTCGTGGTCTCAAATTTCAACTGGGAATAATCCGTTTCGAATAGGTCAAACCCCACTGTGTTGACCGGGAGCTTGAGAAGATCCGGGATGATAGTCGTCGCGTCGCCGAAGTATGTGTGGACGGAGAACCTTGCCTGGATCCCATCGACTGCCTTCTGGATAGCTGCCAATGCGTTGTCGAGTTCTGGCCTGCCCAGCGCGTTTTCTCTGTAGGGTCGATAGACTAAACAGGGTTCTGAGAGTTGGAATTGTGAAACACCAGCATCTTTCAATCGCTTGATGATTTCATGTTGGGCTGTTGCTACGGCGGTGAGGAGGTCCGACTGGGTCGCGTAGTGGAGGTTCTCCGAAAGTTCGGAGAAAGTGTAGGGTCCCGGGAGGGTTACTTTCCAACTCTTGGTTCTTGGGAGAAGGTCGGTTCGAATGAAATTCTTGGGCTCGAATGCGTGGACCCCTATTTTCCCTGCGATCGTTGGTTTTTTGTAAAATGTGTTAGTGTCGAACCATCGATCGTAGCGGGTTCCGGTGGTCACTCCATCTAGGGATTCGACGATGGGTCTCAGCTGGTCCTGCCAAGCGAAGGCTCCGTCTGAGAAGGTTTCGAAGCCCGAGTCTTCCTGTAACTTCACTAGGGCTATTGTGTCCTGCTCGATCTGTTTCTTTACGGTATCGAGGTCAGTTTTTGCTCTGTCATACGATCGTGTTAGTTCTATGAGTTGTTCAGAGCGGGGGTAGATTCCGCCGAGCTGGGCTTTTGGCGACATATCGTGTTCTCCGTACTTTTCAATTATTCCGATTATATAAGTTCTGTTGTACTGATATTCCTATTGGAATTACATATTTGTTAGGGATTCTATTCCGAAGGGAATATCAGATAGTCGCTATCAGTATTGGTAGACATGCTGCCTCCGCTCGACGAGATTCCTAAGAAGCGCAAAGCACTAGGGCTGACTCAGTCCAGGCTCGCTGAACTTGCGGGGGTGAGTCAGTCAATAATCGCCAAGATCGAATCAGGCACTGTGGATCCGTCTTACTCGATTGCAAAACGACTCGTCGAGGCGTTGGAGAAAGAGAGCATCCTGACCTCAAGGCCAAGAGTAAGTGAGATCATGAGCAAACCTGTGATTTCAGTCTCCAAGACCCAACTCGTCAGGGATGCCGTGGATCTGATGAGAAAGCGGGGCTACTCTCAGCTTCCGGTGTTGGACGGTAACCGATGCGTCGGGAGTATCTCAGAAAAGACGATTCTTGATCGTGCTGCTCGAGGCGAACCGCTAGAATCCGTACTGAATGACCGAGTAAGAGACATAATGGACTCGTCCCTGCCAATGGTCAACGATGATACTCCATTGGAAATGGTTCTGGGTCTCTTGCAAGGGAACTACGGAGTTTTGGTGACCAAGGGAGAAAGCACTATCGGGATACTCACGAAGTCGGATATTCTGAAAGTCAGGCAATAGATCACTAACTTCCAGCACGACGCTCACAGTCCCTTGGTGGGTTCGTGATGCAGGATTGTTTCTGCCGAGGGTTCATGGTAGTAACAGCATCCATATCCAAGATTGCGTTCTGCTTTCTTTCGGCTCGAGATTAACACTCAGGACGCTTTGTAAGTGGACAGGTTCCAAATAGGAAACGGATTGATTGCATGCTAACCATATTCGGCAAGAAAAAGAAGGACGACGCTAGCGTTGAGATAGACACAGGGGTGGACACTCAGAGTTCCCCACCGCCCCCTCAGTTTGCGCCTCAGTCGATGCAGGCACAGAGTTCGATCCCAGTCACCCCTCAGTATCAATCAGTCAGTCAACCAACCCCGAGTCCAGTAATCAGCCAACCGATTCCACCTCCTCCAGCCTCTTCTGTGAGACAGCCATCGACGGGACCGTCACCAAGACAACTGCCTCTCGACGCGTCATTCCCTTCTGAGGAAACCTCTCTCTCCAGAATCCTACAATCGCTACTGCAAGACATTCCGACTACCACAGGCTCCTCATTCAGTCTAATCCGCGAGAGCACTCCCGAGTTTGTCCCACCAAGAGCTACTCCCCCGAGTAGAGCAATGGTGATTGGTCAGAAGGACGAAGATGGCCAGTGGGAGGAGCAAGGCAGACCCTCATCAAGCAAACAGCCACCCACCATCCCGAGCACACCCGCCATCAAGCCAGGTAGCACGCCGACTTCTCTGCCTCCAACAGGAAAAGCGACGGTTACTCAACCAACACCGACTCCTCAAGTAACGCCGACACCGATTCAACAGAAACGGGATCAGCCGGTCGAGAAGTCTCAGGATAAGGCAACGAAAGTCGATAAGCCATCAAAGGAAGCTCAGCCCCAGAAGCCAACAAGGCCTCCGCAGAGTTTCGATCACGTCTTCGAGCTGACTCAGGGAAATTTGGAGAGCCCTGGTTTCGTCATTATCAACGGCCCGCCAGGAGCCGGAAAGACAACGTTCTGCTCAGGCCTTACGGTGAACTATCTGAAGAGAGGCGATCCATGTCTTTACGTCACCTATGACCAAGCTCCGTCTACCCTCCGAGAACAGATGAAGAAGCTTGGATCAGATCCGTCACAATACGAGTCTCAATATCGATTCATTATTGTCGACGGTTACGCGTCGCAGTCTGACTCGTTCAGCATGGAGGCAAACTATCTGGATCAGCCTTTCAACTTTGAAAACATACAGGAGACGCTAGTTAGGAACAGTCAGGTATTCATGGGAGAGAAGATACGAGTCATCTTCGACTCTATCGACAAGCTTGCAACAAAGGTCCCACAGAAAGACTTCGTCAAGAGCTTCACAGAACTTGCCGGCAAACTCAAAGACTCCGGCGCGACCCTAATTATCACCGTCGATATGTCCGAGCTCCCTAAGGATCTTGCCGGCCCGTTGAATGACATGGCTGACTGCGTTGCTGACCTTTCCAAGGACGCATCGGATCCAAACGAGCGGGAGCTGAAGATTCAGAGACTCAACCAAAAATCGGCAAAGATAGATGCTGAGACCTTTGAGATCGATGCTGGCAAAGGTCTAGTTTTCGTCTAGACTTACAACTTTCGCGTGGCTGAAGAACCGGCTCCTCATGCCACGGGCCCGGCCCGATTGGTAATCGGCTAGAGGAATTTGTTCCCGATCCCCATGGCCTCGTTAGTCTTTGCGATCGACTTGCGTCCTTCGCTCTCCAGTCCAGTCAGAGCTCTTACCGCATCTACGTTCTCTGGCACGACGACGCTCTCGTTATGCACCTGATAGACCATGTTTGCCTCGCCTTCTGTTACGTCGAGGATGTCTTCCCAGAATGCCACTTCCCACATGTCAGCTCTGATTCGTCCCAGGTCTCGCATCATCTCGGCAACGGCGTTCATGCTGTCGATTCCGTCCGTGGTTCTGACTGGTGCAAGCCTTGGGGCGCTCTTCAATGCTTTGAGAACGTCTTTCTTCTCCGGTTCTCCTTTCAGTTGGACCATTGCAAAGTGCAGGTGGCCGAGGTTGAATGGCCCCCTAGCTGCCATGGTTGTAATGTTCAGTTTCGGAATGATTGTCTGTGCGTCGGGACCTTGATGTGAAGGAATGTGGGCCTCGGGAACTACTGTGTTTATGAGGCCGGCTTTATGGCTCTCCCAAGGGTCGGTGCCTCTTCTAAACAGGACAACCCTAGCTTTCTTGACGCCTATGGTATTCTGAAGAGTCCCAACTGTTCTGCAAATTCCTGTTGTGTTACAGCTTACTACTCGAGTAGCATTCCTGTTGAGATTGTCTTCATAGTTGCACTGTGCAACAAATGATGAACCTGTTAGGTCATGCTTCTCTCCCCCTTGGAAGATCGATTTTATTCCGGCTTTGTCGTACATCGTCTTGTTCTTCGCCCCCAGCCCAGCCGGGGTGCAATCAACGATAATGTCGATCTTTCTAAGCAGCTCCTCTAGCGTCCCTGCAACCTCGACTCCGGCCTTTTTCATATCGGGCAGTTTTTCGGGGACCGAGGCGTAGATCTGGTAGCCCTTCTTTTCCCCTAGCTTAACCCGGTAGTCTCCTACAACATCGGAGACTCCTACGAGTTTCATGTCGTTCTGTTTCGAAACGGCATCAGCAACGCGTTTTCCAATGACTCCGAATCCGTTTACTCCAACTCTAGCAGCCGTCTTGGGCATCTTGACGATTCTCTCGAAAAGAACTTGATATGGCTCTCTTTTAGCCCTAACGGGCAGAATTCCGATTCCGGAGACGGGCTTTAATACTAGCCCATCGGTTACGGTGGTAAGCTTTCAGCTTAACAGTATAGTGAGGAATTAAGGAAGGTCAGGGAAGTATGGAGGTTAAATTTTCATGGTTGAACCGTCGCAGTACGCTTCGACAACAAAATACATAGTAAAAGCAAAATTCGATGTCCAGGGCGTCGTAGAGAAGCCTGACGTAGTCGGTGCTGTTTTCGGCCAGACAGAAGGACTTTTCGGTCCAGACCTGGATCTCAGAGAACTACAAAAATCCGGACGCATAGGCCGGATCGAAATCAATCTAGATTCAAAACACGACAAGACAGCCGGCTCTATAGTAATCCCCTCTAGCCTCGACAAAGTCTCGACAGCCATCATAGCAGCAGCGATCGAAAGCGTCGACCGGATCGGACCTTGCGAAGCAAAAATCAGTCTTGAGAAAGTAGAGGACGTCCGAGAAGAAAAACGCAAGGCAATCCTCACCAAAGCCAAAGATATTCTCCGAAAATGGGTAGTCGAATCCTCACCGAGCACCGAGGAGGTCGTGAAGGAAGTCGCTGGATCACTCCGAGGAGTCGATGTCATAGAATACGGCCCCGAGAAACTCCCGGCTGGACCCGAGGCTGAGAGAGGAGATATCATAGTCGTGGAGGGCAGAGCAGACGTCATACTCCTCATGAAGGTAGGTATCAAGAACGTGATCGCGCTAAACGGCACCAAAGTTCCGGAGACAGTCATCAAGCTCACCAAGGACCGAGAAGTCACAGCGTTCCTAGACGGAGACCGGGCAGGCGATCTAATCCTGAAGGAGCTTACACAGGTTGCAGAGATAGACTACGTAGCACGCGCTCCATTCGGAAAGGAAGTCGAAGAGCTCACGCCCAAGGAAGTCATGAGAGCACTACGTGAACGCGTACCTCTCAACATGGCGAAACCGATCGAGAGACCTCAATTCAACCGGCCCGAAAGAGCCGAACGTCCTTACCAGGAGAAATCATACACCGAACGAGCTTATGGGCCACGAGAACAGGGCTACGGTCCTCCTGAGATAACCGCCCGTGCGTCCGCCCCTGTAGAGAAGCCGAACCTACCGCCCCCAGTCTTCGATGCAGCTAAAGATCTCCGAGGAACCCTGGAGGCAGTCGTGTTTGACGAGGCTGGTAAGGAGTTATCTAAGATGCCAGTAAGCGAACTTGCTGAAAAGATACCGGGCCTTGAGCACTCTCATCTTGTTCTTTTCGATGGCGTTGTGACACAGAGACTCTTGGACATTGCCGCAGGAAAGGGCATAAAATACGTGATTGGTGATCGAGTCTCGGACGGAGCAAAGAAGCCAGCGAACGTTAGCGTGCTGACGCTTAGCGACTTATCCTCGTTTGGTCCGAGCTGAAAGGCTAGCTTGGGACTCCGGTCCCTCAAGTAACTGGTCTTCTGACACGCCTAGGACTTCTAGGATACGCGCTGCAGAAGGCACGATCTGATTCCGAACATAGTAGGCAAGGTCCACCTCGTCAATGGTGACCTTGTAGTGAGGCTCTGCTTTCTGATACAACTTTCCCGGTCTCTTGGTTATGATGAAGCCGACCTTGTCGCCCGCAGTTGCGGGCCAGCCGTCTTTCGCCATTTTCTTGGCCGCTTCTACATGGGGGGTGTTCACTTCGTATCCTTCTACAGGCTTCGTCAATGTTTTCCATATGATGAAGGATGAGAGGGGTAGGTTCTTCGACTTGATATTATTTGTCAAGTCTTGCACATAGGCAGTCGCCCTCGCCGGGTTGGCATCTTCCAAGACCATTCTTAGAACAGTATTTTGTACGTCCCGGGCAAGGTTTGACCAGTCTCCTCTGACCGCTTCGAGGCCCACGACGTCGATCTGTCCATCTGTTCTTAGCCCTGCATATTTTTTCTTGGCCTCGGTGAAGAGTATTCTCTTGTAGATTTCAGACAGGTTGATTTCTAGTCCTAGCTGTCGGTCGATCTCGCTCTGAAACTTCTGGACGAGTTTTTCGTCATAGTTCACAAAGAGACTGTCTGTGTCTCCGTAGAAGACTGTGAGTCTGAGGCTCTTCGCGAGGGATATGGCACGATTGATTGTTTCCCTTCCCAAGGCTGCGGCTGACTCCGCAACCTCCTTCGAGTACCATCGTGCTCCAGCCCAACCTGCGTATCCGTAGACCGCGTTGGTCATGACCTTGATCGCCTTTTCACGAGCTTTGAGCAGAGGGTATCTCGGATCAGTTCGGGCTGTTCGCTTGAGTTCAGCTTTCGTTGCCTTGCGGGCTTCGATGAGTTTCGTCAGAACTACTCTGTAGAATCCCGAAGGGCTTTTTCTGAAATGATGCTTAACTTCGGGGACCTCGAAGACACTATCCCCACTCTCCTTTCCGGTTACGAGTGTGTCGGGAGAAATGTTGTATTTGATCATGAGGCTAGGATACATGGACGAGAAGTCAAGACTGGCAACGTTATCGTGAAGTCCAACCTTCGGCTCGAGGACTATCGCTCCTCTGTAGGGGATGATGGGCTGTTCTGTTCTTGCGGGTATCAGCTGGCCGAGATTGTGGGTCTCCATCATCAGGTAATTGTCAACTCGGAATCCAACGGCGGCGGCTATCACCTGGTCAGGAGGCAACCCAGAAAGTGCGGAGATCTGGATGACATAGTCGATTGCTTCCTCTCCGATCTTTAGGATGGTCTCGGATTGCTCTTCCACGTGTTTGACGAGGATCTTTCTCTCGTCTGGTTTCGACCAGTAGTCGAAATAAGCAGTCTCATCGATAGGATTCTCCTTAGTCACTTGGATTCCTAGATACTTCGCAACATTCTCTACAGTCTTGATCTTAACGTCGTAGAGGTCGTCAGCGAAGTTTAGAAGGTCAACATTTGCTCGTCCGATTAGCGAGTAGTGGCCGTAGAGGCTCTGATGCGGCGGACCTCCGTCTCGGCCGACTTTGAGCGGGGCCTTAGTCTTGGTGGATCTTTTCACGAGATAGGGCCAGTGGATGCTGTTTCCTTCGAAGCTGAGGACAAAGTCCGGATTGATCTTGGTGATGTCTTCGCCGAACCTCTGAACGGTGTCTTGATCCGGGTCGGAGCCTGTCAGGATGGTTTTTTCTGTGTTCTTGTTTGTTATCCAGCTAATGATCTTGATCGGGTCTCGTATAGGGCTCGGGGCACCTGTCTTGCTAACTGCCAGAAGTGAGAAGGAGAAGAGATCTAGGCTAGGAGGTTCCTCCTTAGCTATGGGGTGTGGATGTTCTTTCGCTGTTAGCGTTTCTTGAACGCTGAACTCAGCCGGATTGATCGATGAGGCTGTTGTGTCTACGTCGTACCATTGGCAAGGTTTGATTCCATAATCGTACTGGTATTTTATCGCTAGTCGGAGTTTCTCTTCGTAGACAGCTTCAGCACCCGTTTTTCTCAACGTGTCTCTTGCGGCTTTTTCCAAGAATTGGGAGTCTTTGCAGAATACCTTGAGGACGACCCGTTCCTCGGCGAGTAGTCTCTTCTTCTCAATCGTCGCGTTTTCGATGCTGGGATGAGGTTTTTCCGTCTCTAGCTGTTTCCCCAGTTTTTCTGGGTCTTGGTCCTTCCTAGGTAGGAGGTAGAAGTATGCTCGGTAGTTGTCGTCGACTACTAGGATTCGTTGTCCTTCATGGGTGATGCCCCAGAGCCAGATCGAGGACTTTCCCTCGTAGGTCTCATGGTTGAGGTCGAGCAGCCAGAAGGTCCGTCGCATAATCCTGCTTGCCACTTTCTGTCTAAGGGTTTAAATTCGCGGGCCGCCGGCGGGGGTCTTCTCGGATAGTCAAGGTCATGGCGGAGAAGGCTAAGCAGCCAGCGGATCACTGGGGAATCGCTCACATCTATTCTAGCTTCAACAACACCATGGTTCACATTACCGATCTGACTGGTGCTGAGACGATCTCGCGCAGCGCAGGGGGTCAGCATGTCAAGGCTGATAGATTGCAAGGGACCCCATATGCGGCGATGCAGGCGGCTGCCGCTGCCGCGAAGGTTGCGAAGGACAAGGGAATCACGTCTCTACACATTCGTGTTCGCGCACCTGGAGGTCATGGAGCGCGTACTCCTGGTCCCGGGGCGCAGGCAGCGATCAGGATGTTGGCGCGCCATGGATTCCGCATCGGAAGAATTGAGGATGTTACGCCTGTTCCGCATGACGGTACTCGTCGGCCTGGTGGACGACGCGGTCGCCGCGTCTAGCATTCTCTGGAGTTTTCTCCGACGTCCTACGCTTCCCAGATTCGGAAGCTGGTGGACAAGCATCAGAAGTGGCGGGCTGAGGAATGTCTCAACCTGATTGCGTCTGAGAATATTACGAGCCATACTGTCCGGCAATTATTGTCTGGAGATCTGGGTCATCGGTATCGTGCTGATGATCGGTTCTACAAGGGGACCCGTTACATGGATGAGCTGGAGGCTCTGGGGGAGAAGCTGGCGTGCGAGGTCTTCGGCGCTGACTGGGCTAGTCTTCGGCCCTTGTCCGGTCATGTTGCTGATATGATAATGGTCTCGACGCTGGCGAAGCCTGGAGGTTCTGTGCTGACTGTCAATCCAGCGAACGGCGGCTATCCAGGGTTGAGTGATCAGGCCGGATATCCGACCTTTGTCAATGTCAAGAATCTGTATTTTCCATTCGACTCCGAACGCATGAATGTCGATGTGGAAAAGGCCCGAGGCTTAATCGAGAACGAGAGGCCCTCGCTAGTAGTTTTCGGCCAGTCGTTCTTCCTGTTCCCACATCCAGTCAAGGAACTCGCAGAGGCTTGCAGCTCTGCCGGGTCCAGAATTGCGTTTGATGGTTCACACGTCCTAGGGTTGATTGCTGGAGGCGAGTTCCAGAGACCGATAGAGGAAGGCGCGGAACTCTTGCTCGGGTCTACTCACAAGAGCCTATTCGGTCCTCAGGGCGGAATCATTGTCGGAAAGAGCGGAGCTGAATCTGACGTGAAGGCACGCCAGTTTCCGGGCTTGGTCGATAATGCGCACTGGAACCGCGTAGCAGGGCTGATCTGGGCTCTGGATGAGGCACGCCGGGTCGGACCAAAGTATGCAGCACAGGTCATAGCGAATTCCAAAGCGTTAGGCAAGTCATTGCATGAGGGCGGGGTCCCGGTGAAATGTTCCGATTACGGGTTTACAGAGTCGCACCAGGTGTTCTTGGACATACAGGATACGAAAGAGATCGAGAATTTCGCGCAACGCTTAGAGGACGCTAATATTATCGTGGATCATGGAATCCGGATTGGGACATGCGAGGCGACGCGGCGAGGCATGAAAACAAAAGACTTGGAAAGGGTGGCGGAGCTTATTGTCCGTGTCTACAAGGGCGAAGATCCGGCGAAGGTGCGTAGAGAAGCGACAAAATTACGTCGGCAGTTCAACCGGATACTCTACACCTGATCCTTTCTGCGAAGCGAACTCGAGACTAATCGCGGGCGTTATCACCCAGACGTGCGAGCTGGTTCTAGAGAACAGTGCCCAAACAGAGCATAGGGAGGGAAATGGGCGCTTTTATGTCGCGGGAAAAATTGTTTTGCAAGCATCCCTCTCCCGTCTGAAGCGTTTGTTGGGCGAATTGTCTGGTCTCACTCGCATAACTGGCTAATCAGATGTTTTTCAAAGGGCGTCCAACTGTATCAGTGCAAGCGTGAACTGGGCACCGTATAGAATCGTCCTCGCAGATCCCAGATCAGGGTGCATTTTGCGCCCGATTCCAAGAATTCTTGGTGAGCGATTTCCCCGCCTTTGTTCACTCTATTTTGATCCCTTGCAAGTTCGTGTATACTCTTGCGTGACTCTGTGAGCCTATCGTTCAACCGTTCTGGCATCAATAGTAGAATCGGACAAGGTTTCTACACGTTGCCCTAGGTTATTATTCGAGCTAGTTGCATGATAGGAACATGCCTCTGCCCAAACAGGGTGACACGGTGAAGGTTACACTATTGAACCGTGAAACTATTGAAGGGGTCGTCGAATGGGTCGACGGCGATGGCCTCTGGGTGAAGGGAGCTGAAAGATCGAGATGGGTCCCGTTGGAAGCGTTTACGGCCCCGCACGAATCCCATCCAATTGATGCCAAGGAAGAGCGGGCCAGTGCTCAACGCGATGCGGGGGAGAGCTGAGAGCCGGTCGTAGCGTTGGGCGTCCCGTTCAGTCTTGCTTGGTCATTGTTTCTTGTCTTTGAGAAAACTGTACAGAGACTGCCTTGGCCGCTAAGGCGACTTCTGATCAGCCAGTTTCCTGACGAATTTGCGGCGCAACAAGTAGTTGTTAGGGCTAGGACCCCTAGATAGAAAATTCGCTGGTCAAGAATCTGACTGATTAGCAGAACTTGTCTCTTCTGCTTTCTCGGCCTGTGGCTGATTCGTTAAATCAAGGACATTCTTCAGTTCCTTTTTCATTAGAACGGGATCATGGTTGAGGTTGAAGTAATCCGCGAAGGTTATCGTGGTCCGTAGAACCCGTGATCGGCCAAGCCTATCCTTATCATAGCTGATCAGATCCATCTCCTTCAACTGCTTAACATGCTGGTAGGCGAGCTTCCCTCTAACACGGACAACGTGTGACTGGGAAATCGGCTGTCGTAAGGCTATGAAAGACAGCGTTCTCAACGGACCGGGGGTAAGCAGAGGCCTGTTCGAGAGCTTTCGCACATTCTTCACGAATTCGGGTCTCAACTGCATCACGAACCTTCCGTCTGGCAGTTCTAAGACTTGGATCGGGCTATCGATCTTCGCGTAGCGTTCGGCTATGGCTCGCGCTATTGATCGTATCTTCTCCTCGGACCTCGCACCGATCACTGATCCAATTGTCTTGAAGTCTAATGGTCGTCCCGAGACGTAGAGGGCTGCCTCACAGAGTTGCTGCTGCAGCAACGCCGATGTCTTTGATGGCGCGGCCTCAGTCTGAGCCTGGGCTTCCATTGTTCGTCACTTCGATCTGAATGTCTCCGAACTCTTCCATCTGAACTAGTCCGACTTTCTTTTCGATGGCGAGAAAGAGTAGCATGATGAACATGCGGACCGCCTGCACCATGTCTCCTTTACCTAGTAATCTTAGGAATGATAGGCTCTCGCCCGGGACTGTCTCATCTAGCAATCGGCTGTAGAAGGCTTTGATCTCGTCTTCAATCTTAACCAACCAGTCGTCGACTTGCTCAAACACCGCCGGGGTCCGCGACACCAGCTGGGCGGTTTCTGAGGGCAAGAGTCTCTCAGCTCTCAGAACGTCAAGTATTCCTTTGAGAACCTCGTCCAATGAGGTTGTCGTCGACTGGAATCTGATTGGGAACGCTAAAGGGGGAGGAACAAAGTCAGTCGGTTTCTCCGGCGGAGGCCGCGGTGGCTCTTCCATCTTCAAGATGAGTTCTGATTTCATCCTGAGTAGGACTGCGGAGGAGAGTAGTGCTGTTCCTGAGACTGAGAAGTCGATGAAGCCTCGACCCTTCATCTCCTTCATGAGGCCGTTTAGCAGCTGGCCGAGGTTGACGTCCCACGGCTTGACACGGTGAAGGTGGAGCAGGTCAAAGAGTACAGTGTAGGGGCTCTTCAGCCAGTAGTTGTCCGGTTCAGTGGTCAATCCTTGACTCCGCCCTTGTTCGGTAGGGAAATAACCGCGCTCTGTCCATGGTCAATGTAGACTCCGAAGACTCTGTCGGCGCGGGAGATCGTCGTATCCTTCAATGAGATTACAATGAACTGGGACTCACCGCTCTTGGACCGAACTAGGGTCGCCAGCCTCTTTGCGTTCAGAACGTCCAGGTGTGCGTCGATCTCGTCCATGATGTAGAAGGGCATTGGATGAATCTGTTGTAATGCGAGTAGGTAGCAGACCGTTGAGACGGATTTCTCTCCGCCGCTTGCAGCTCCGATTGTGAGCTCCGTCTTTCCTGGGAATTGGAGGAATACGTCCAGTCCTCCCTCGAATGGATTGTCGGGGCTGTCCAACGCCATTCTCCCGTTTCCTCCGCTAGTAATGTCGGAAAAGATTTGGTGAAAAGTATCATTGACCTTCGTGAAGGCAGTCATGAAGGTGTCCAGTTTCCTCTTCTCTAGTTCGTTCATGAAGTCTAGAATTGCCAGCTTCTCTCGTTCCAGTTCGCTTATCCTGACGGAGAGGTGCTTGTAGCCGTCCTTGATCTCTTCGTAATCCTTGACGGCTAGCTGGTTGACTAATCCAATCTCCTCGTGTTCTTTCTGCAAAGCCGTCTTGAGCTTGGTAGCGTCTTCGATAGCCTCAGGCGTCGTTTCTAGCGGTTTCTCGAACCCGAGATTTCGCAACTGTGCGGTCAGCATCGTCAGTTGCGTGTCTAGTTCTCTGAGACTAGCCTTCGACTCCGAAACGTTGGCATTGAGCGGATCCATTCTGTCGATTAGCTGTGAAAGAGATTTTTCGATCTCAGAGAATTTTTCTTCGTATTTTCTCCTCTCCTGACCAACCGAGGCGAGGCTGTCGACTAGTCGAGATTTTTCTTCGGTGAGCTTTCTCATCTCTTGCTGGAGTTCTTCTGATCTCTTGTTAGCTGCCTCGACCCTTGACTCCTCTTTTTTGATCTCGGATTCAAGGGCTCGTAGCTGAATTCGCAGCTGGTCGTAGCCAGGTTTGAGAGTGTCCAATGTCGACTGCGTAGAAGCAACTTTGCTGTCCAGTGCTAGCTTCTCGCGTAGGAGGGCTTCGGCTTCAGCGACCGCCTGATCTCGGTCGCGCTCCATTCCCATGATCGCGTTTCTTCTCTGATCGATCCTAAGCTTGGCTAGCTCCTCTTCGCGCTGGGAGAGTCGGCGTTTCAACTCGCCCTGTTTCTGGGCGATCTCCTCAAGCAGTTCCTGCTCGCGCTGCATCGAGTTCTGCAGACTGTCGATTCTCTTCTTCGTCTGTTGGAGCGACAATCGGGTCCGTTCGAGGCTTCTCTGAGCCATCTCAACATCACGCGAGAGCGCCTCGCGCGTCTTGCTGGTGGAGACTCTGTCTTCTCTGAGTTTGACAATCTCCGACTCTAAACGGTCAAGTTCTGATCGGGACCGTTGAACTATAGTTTCTAACGACTTGACTGTTCGCTCTAGTCCCTCAAGGACGTTGGACCTTGGGATAAGAGTGGAAGCGTCGAAGGGGGCTCGGTAGTAGCCGCTTTCGAGACCTCCTCCGGGCTCGTAGAGGTCTCCGCTGGTCACGACACATCTCTGGCCCTTCGCCGCGCTCAGGAAGGCCGCTCGCTGGTTCGTGGCGAGCATCGTGTCGCCGAAGACAAACTCGACTGCCGTGGCCAGTCCTTTCTCGGACTTGATGACGCTCGATAGAGGACCGACTATTCCCGGGATCTGCTCGTAGTCATCGTTCCCTGGCGGAACCTCTAGGTCATCGAGGGGTATTATTTTGGCTCGGCCTAGTTTGGTCCGCTTGAGGCTCTCGACGCACCTGATCGCGGTTGGAAGGTCTCTTACCACGAGTGCTCTCATCCAGCCCGCACTGGCCGCCTCAATCGCCTTGCTGTACTCGTCACTGTACTTGATCAGCTCCTGCAGTCGTCCGAGGATTCCTTTGAGGGCTCCTTCTTCCGCCATCTCCTCGAGCTTCTGGAGCGCCTTCTCTTCTGCCTGAAGAGTATCGGCAATATTTCGCTGAGTATTGAACTCGGTTACAGTGACCCTTGCTCTCTTTGCAACATCGAGAGCCTCGTCAATCTCCTTGTGCCGCTGATCCTTAAGCTCAGTATACTCTTTCGCCTTCTCCTCGATATCCTGTAGTCTCTTCTCTTCTTCCTTCCCGAGCTTCTCCATTTCTCGAATTCTCTTCTTCAGCTCCTCTGCAAGGTTAGAGAATTCTTGGTGGCGAGCCTCAAGCGTCTGCAAATGACTTGCGGTGAGGTCTAGTTTCGCCGAGCTTCCCTTGCTTGTTGCGATGAACGTTGAGAGTTCTTTTTCCAACGCAGCGATCTCAGCATCGAGCGACTCGTGCTGCTTTGCGTCAGTTGACAGTGCTTCGCGGGCGTTTTGAAGTGCGGTGTTGAGCTTCTCTGCTCTCGCATTTGCTTCCTCAAATCTCTCCTCCAGCCCAGCCTTCTGGGCCGTAAGGTTTCTGATCGCGGTCGGGAGTTCTTTGAAGTTGTTCTGGATCTGTTCTCCTTGATTTTGTAGGGACTCGATCTGCTTGGTTCGAGTGTTCAGAATATTTCGGGCTGCTTCCGCCTCTGCTCTGGCTCTAACTACTCCATTGCTGGCCTCGGCGATCTTCCTCTCGACATCGAACAGTTCCTGGTTGCCCTGGGTTACGGTGAGTTCTTCGAAGTGGCGTCTTTCGGCCTCTACCTTGGATCTCTGGCTGGTGAGTTCGTCTCTCTGCTGGCGTAGTGTTTCGAGGTTCTTCTGCTCGTTCTCCAGCTCTTGAGAAGTGCTGATGCGCTTGTTTTCTAAACTGACTACTTCTGAGGAGTAGATTCGTGCTTGCTGCTTTCCAATCTCCTTTTCAATTAGCTTTGACCTGAGGAGGTCGTTTCGTTCGCGTTCAAGCCGTTCTATTCGAGTTCTTACGTCTTCGACTTTGCCGGCTGCCACCCTTAGGTTGAGGTCGGCTTCTGAGAGCTGGACTTTAGCCTCGGCTTTCTTGGTCTCGAAGACTCCTAGTCCGATGAGGTCTTCTAGGATTCGTCTGCGTTCTTCGGTGCTGATTTCTGCCAGACGGGTGATTGAGTGTTGAGCGATAAGGTTGAATCCAGTTACTTGTATGTCGCCGGAGCTGAGAATGTCCTGGACTTGTTTTCTTGAGAGGCGTCGACCGTTCATTCGGTAGATTCCCTCGCCTCCCTTGGAGAACTCTCGCGAGACGGTTACAAGGTCCGAGTCTACGGGGATCTTCCGGTCGCTGTTGTCGAACTGGACTGCTACGTAGGCGGATCTGGCGTCCCCGGTCCCGGACTTGTGGACTAGGTCTGAGAGGCTTCCTCCTCTGAGTTCTCGGGGGCTGAGTTCTCCGAGCGAGAATTTTAGCGCGTCTAGGATGTTGGATTTTCCCGAGCCGTTTGGCCCGGTGAAGACGGTGAAGCCTCGGTCTAGGTTGACTGAGACCTTCTTGTTGAAGGTCTTGAAGCCTCGGATGTCGATTCTCTTGATATAGACCAAGGCCCGGGCCCTGGAACAGTCCGAATTCTAGTTAGATAAGTTCGTCCATCATCATTGACGTATTCGTAGATGGTTGGATTATCGGCCGAATCTTCGATGGCGCCGCTGATAGAGCCGTATAGCTCGGAGAAAATCGATCTTCCGGAACTCGGGCCAGTAAACGTCTTCGAACACGAGCTCGCTGTAGGCAGATTGCCAGAGAAGGAATCCACTCAGACGTTCTTCGCCTGAAGTGCGTATGACGAGATCAGGATTGGGATTTGGAAGATGCGCGGTGTAGAGATATTTGTGAAAAGTGTCTTCATCAATCTGTTGTGGTGAGAGATTGCCCTGGTGGACGTCTTCCACTATCTTCTTCGTAGCGTCAACGATCTCGGCTCTCCCGGTGTATGCGATGGCGAGGTTTAGGAAATGCTGATCATACATGCTCGTCTCGTCTTCGAGACGCTTGAAGACGTCCTGTAGAGTTTCCGGCAATAGGTCGGTCCGGCCTATTGCTTTGACTCGTACTTTCTGGGTGTGCAGTCTGCTGTCTAGACCGAGTTTTCGAGTTTCTTCTTCGACGATCTTGAGGATCGAGTTTACTTCTTCGCTGGGTCTTGAGAAGTTCTCAGTGGAGAACGTGTAGAGCGTGAGCGTTTTGATGCCATATTCGAGGCACCAGTCGAGAACCTCTTCGCCGACCTTTGCCCCCGCCCAATGTCCGTCGGTGGAGTTGAGTGCCTTCTCGGTCGCCCATCTTCGGTTGCCGTCAAGAATTATTCCAATGTGCGCAGGCATGGGGCCGTACTTGATCTGCTCGATGAGATACTTCTCGTAGGCTTTGTAGACGCCGGCGATTCTGAGGAGGCTGTTGATCATTAAGCGAGTTCCTGGATTTCCTCTTTTTTCAGTTGAGCGTGTGCGAGCGCGGTCCCGCAGGGACAGTCTTTCCTAGACTCGGGTATTTTTGCTATAGCTCCAGTTAGAATCTTGTTGAGCACTTGGCTGGTCTCGTGACCCTTCTCTTCCACCTCCCTTGCTGATAACGTTCTCTGAAGTCCGGCGGCCATGTTGGATACGAAGCTTATCGACGCGTAGCACATTTCGAGTTCGCGGGCGAGGAAGGCCTCTGGGGCTCCGGTCATGCCGACTATTTGGCATCCCATCGTCCGGAGCATCTTGATTTCTGCCGGAGTTTCGTAGCGGGGTCCCTCGGTGCAAGCCATCACGACATCTCTGGGACGGCTTCTGCCAGTCGCCACGGTTGAGGCTGTCAAGATTTCTCGGATCTTGGGGCAGTAGGGTTGGGAGACGTCGATGTGCGTGACGGGAGAGCTTTCGTAAAATGTCCCGACTCGGGACTTCGTCACGTCTACAATGTCAGATGGGACAACGATCTCGCCTGGTGTGAGCTGCTGGTCGATCCCGCCGACAGCGTTTGTCGCGATGATGCGCTCGACTCCGAGGCTCTTTAGTCCCCAGATGTTCGCTCGATAGTTCACCTTGTGGGGCGGGCTAGAATGGTTTTCGCCATGTCGTGGTAGGAAGACTGCGGGTCGCGAGTCTATTTCTCCGATCGTGAGCTTTGGCGTTGGTCCGTAGGGCGTTCCAAGAATTTTCGAGTTTCCTTTGAGGATTGATTTTACTCCTGAGCCTCCGATGATGGCGATGGGATGCTTCATTCCTCATCCTTGCCTTCGTAGAGTACGCTGAGTTCTTGTAGCGTTAGCTTCCCGCCTTTACTGAGCTTCTTCTGAGCCGTATCCTTTAGAGCTTCCTTGAGGGCTTCTCCCTTCTGACGCTGGATTCTCTTCTCATCATCTGTCAAAGTGTTTCGGAGATGTAAGAACTTCTGATTTGTCTCAGCTGATCTGCGTTTGAGGTCATCGAGGGTCTTCTGTTGTTCCTCACGTCGCAGTCTGAGTGCCTGAAATGCCTCGGAAAGTTGAACGATGTCCGCGTGATGTTTCTGGCTTTCAGCGGCCAGTTCCTGGATTCTGGCGTGTATCTGGTCGGCTTCTTCCCGTTGTTTCGTGATGTCGTCTCTCAGCTTGAGGATCTTGTGATAGCCAGTAACTCGGATCTCCAAGCCCCTGATCTTGGTCATCAATCGTTTCTCTTCGTCCTTCTCATGCGGTGATGTCTGGACCTCCCATTCGAGAGATGCTAGGTCTTTCTCGGCGATTGATGCGTGTGGTCGGTCGCTGATCTTCTTGAGAAGCTCCCGGAGAGTCGCTAGCTTTTCACGTGAAGTGTCTCGGAGTCGGTCACGGGTCTGCTTGAGCGCTCGGACCGTATCATTCAGATCGTCGCGGGTTTTGCGAAGATTTTGTAATTCGTCCCGGACTTTCTGTAGCTTGATCTTGGTCTCGTTGAGCTGGTCGAGGCTCTTTGATTGGTCGGTTCTCAGTTGTTGTCGTTCGTCGTCGAGCTTATCGATCTCGCTCACTTGTTGGGACCTCGCAGCTGGCTGATGACTGTGATGTATGGAAAGGTAGATTGACCGCCTTATAGGGATTGAAGCAGAAAAACCCGGGACGGTTTGTAGACTCGTCGGCGATTGAGAAGGTGGGTGATCGTCTCAGTCTGATTGGGACGATTCACGTAGACCCTAAGAGCGCCAGCTTTACCCGAGAGACGATTTTGCGAATCAAGCCCGAAGTGGTGGCTCTCGAGCTCGATGAGGGGAGGCTCATGGCGCTTCAGAATCCGGAGAGAGTGTCGGGTCGTGGTGGAGGAGGCTCGTTCTTGGCGATGATGCTGTTAGAGAGGTTTGCGGGGGAGATGACGGGTTCGCCGCCGGGACAGGAGATGCTACGGGCGGTTGAGGCTGCGAGGGTGGTGGGCGCGAGGGTGGCGTTTATCGATCTTCCTATCGGCATGACAGTCGGGTCGCTAAGGAAGCTTCCCCTGCGTGAGAAGGTGAGACTGGGGGTTGATTCTGTGATTAGTATCGCGCTCTTGCCCTTTAGCGGGTTCAACTTGTCGAAGCTGACGGAGAACTTGGAGGAGCAGCTTCGGCTGTTCCGGTTACGCTATCCAGAATTGAGCAGGCTTCTTCTGGATGTTCGAGAGGAGTTTATGGCTGCAAGGATTCGGGATGTTATGTATTCCACGGCGGGACCAGTGGTTGCAGTGGTTGGCTATGGACACTTGAAATCGCTTGCGAAGGCACTGGCTTCCATCTCGAACGCGCCAGTCTATTCGACCCAGGTTACTTGGAACGTGACGATGATCTGAACGAAAGGCTGTGTTTGATGGATCTGATATGGCGCGCGAGATCTGGTTTTCGTAATTTTTTGAAAAAAGAATGCTTGTTTTTTTTTTCGCGATTTTGAAATTTTACCTACGATTTTTTGGAGCTAGGCACTGAACTTGTGGAGTATAGTGTTCAATGTGCTATGGGGTTAGGAGAAGAATAATCGCGTTTCGCCCATAGTCCTGACATCCAGCGCTTCGACGTCAACCATTAAGGGCAGATCATGAACAACGCTTCCGAGAAGCAGGCATCTTCTCGCAGGGGTCCCTCGGATTAGCGAGCGTATCGTTTCACTATCCGACTTTGCTACTTTGCCGATTGTTTCGATATCGTGCTCGTTAGTGAAGTTGAAGATGAATACGTTGTCTGCTTGTCGATAGATTGTTTCCTGGACTGTGTCCGGCTGGTTGGTGATGAAGGTCGTGAAGAGGCCGATATGGCGCATCCTGGTGATAATGTCGTCCCAGTATGTGTCCCGGAGGTACAGGTGGGCTTCTTCGGCGAAGAGGAAGGCCGCTCGCAACCAATTGGACGAAAGGATCTTCGTCAGCTCGCCAAGGAAGATCTCGACAATTATCCTCCGGACGAGATGGCTCTGATTCTTCAGGTTGATTACTAGTATTCCGCCGCCGTCGATAGCGTGGAGAATCTTTTCTTCAGTCAGAGGATTGCTCTCGTCGTAGAAGAGTCCTGATTCCAACAGAACTTGGAGCCGTGAGACGAGCGCTTCTCTGACGCTCTCATGGCAGCTCCATGACTGAACAGCCTGAATCAGATTAGGCAGGGTCAGATCGCCCTTTGACTCTAGGTCCCGCCAGATAGTACTGAACACCTTAGAGGAAGTTGCTGGGAGGTCCAGAGCGTTACTTAGGACCCCTGCCATTGTCCGGTACCCGAGCTTGGCGAGGGCGAAGTTGATCCCGCTTCGTGGTGCGATAACTGTGAGTCTGGACGTCGATAAGCGCCCGTCCTTGGACTTGTGAAGGTTGACATACTCACCGTTGACGTCGAGAACGATGCATGGTGCTCCAAGCCCGGCCATGGATAGGAGTAGTAGCTTGGCGAGGTGGGACTTGCCTGTTCCTTTGCGGCCAGTGATGATGTTTAGGCCGCCATCGAGTCCGCCAGCATCGATCTGCACGGGATCACCGTCATTGTGACCAACAGTGAGTGGTCTCTTTCCACCGTTCATGATTAACCGGTTGATCGGATAGGCACGTATTCGGGAAGATGTGCGGGAAGGAAGCCATGAAGTGGTGGGTGAGAGGTCCTTTTCGCCAGTGATTGTCCCCCTGATTTTGCAGACTGCAAGCCGAGTGTCTTTCAGTGCGTCGACTTCGCTGGAAATGTTGAGAGGGTCCATGTCCTCTCCCGAGAGTTCGCCGTCAGTCATCACGTCTCGGAGGATGTCCTCTAAGATCCCTGGCACGTTGGCGTATTGCAGATCGATTATCTGGACGAGCAGTCCTTTCGCCAGTCCAGGGTCTTCGATGAGCAGATAGTCTCCTCGCTGTACATGCTCGTCGGGAAAGGCGATTAGCTGGACCTGATCCCCTTCCTTTCGGTAGATTCGCAAGGTTTAGGCCACGTACCTGCTTGTGCCGAAGGGTCCGAAGAGCGATCGTCGTAGGCTGGGACGGGACTGGAGAGTTATGTGGTGATTTGACGCAACGAATCGTTGGACTGCGAGAATCTCGTTGGCCGTGAACGTGCTGAATATGTGGGCTATTCTGAGGGTCTCGGGATATCCGTGGAAAATAACGTCGGTGCCGGCCAGCCGTTCGAGTGCTTGTTGCGCTTGTTCAGCGCTAGATTCTCGATCAATGTCCGTTCTGAATAGGAATCCGTCACTAGATAGCTTTGCCACGTACACTCTGCCGAGAAACCTTACGGGGTATGGCGGGTATTCGCTTTCGACTAGTGAGCTGATATCGATCTGGTGTGGACCGTCCTTGTCGTTTGTGAGTCCGAGAATATTTCTTCCACCGACTGTCAGCTGAGTTGCTTTTGATATGCCGATTACAATGGAATTATTCTGGCGGGCTGTGGCGAGGATCTTGTTGACACGTGCCGCTGGATTATCTGGAGTACCCGCGGTCAGGGATCCATCGATCAGTAGGATTCCGTCGCGTAGTGATTCTGACAAGACCTCTTGAGTCCAGCGTTCAACATGGTTCCGTAGCCGTGTGAGAACTCTGAGGGTCTTCAATGATAATCCGCCGAAGGCGCGGGACTCGTCTTCGCGATATTGGCTTACATCTTCCGAGTTTGGAACGTGAAAGAGTAGGGGTCCCCATCGCGTGTAGAGAATCTTGTTCTGTTGTCTCCAGACGCCGACTGCTCGGATTGCGAAGATCATTCCAGTCTCTGTCTCGCCGATCTTGACGCTCGATGCATCACAAGCGGCTACCGGGACGAATTCTTTCGCGGGATTGATTTCGCAGCGCTTGAGGCCAGATGAGATCATCGACCCTCCAATTTCGAGCCTCTCATCGCAGTCGGCGTCGTCAACTCCCATTTCTACAAGGGACACTGGTCGTGGGTTGAACTTCGAACCCTGAAGGGATTGCATCGATCGAGTCGACAGCTCAACTAGGGACTCGGGGATCGATGGGAGTCCGGTGACCTGCGGTATGCTTTTTATTTGCTGAAGAGGCTCAATAGTCTCTTGGGTGCGGCGGAGCAAGGTTAGATTTCCCCGGTTTCAGACGGGAAACCCCCCTTTCCCGTCTGTCCCCGCACCCGTCTACGTATCATCCTGAAGCAGTCACCGGTCTTTCTGTGGGTGATGACGCAGCTCTTGCGGTGAGGCCCTTTGCAATCTCGTGAGCTTTCCGTATTCCTTGCATGCTGAGCTTGTAGGACCCGTCGCTCGTCCTGTCAATGAGTCCCGTTTTCGTCATCATAGCTAATGTGTTCCGGACCGTCTTGACAGCCTTCCCGATAGCTCGGCTGATGCCCTCGGGGTCCATCTCCACAGTCGGTCGAGTGCCTACCGCATGAGCGACTCTGGCTGCGAGGAGCACCATCGCGATGGAGTTCTCAGCCGACATTTCCGGTTTCAACAAGACAGCCTCCCCTTCCGGAGTAAGTTGGACTGCGCTGGAAAGATCGTCAACCATTGATGAGTAGTCTGGTGAGAACGTTAGTTTGGAAGCTAGCGAGTAGTTCGGAAGAACTTTGGCCGCGAACTGCATAACCTCGCGGACCACAGTTTCCAAGTCTCCTTCCGCTGTGTGCTTGATGTCTCCCCACTCGATCTGAACTTTGATTTTGGGTTGTTCTGGCATTTCCTCTTACCTCTCCGGTAGTTGTGCGACTCGCGGCATGAGGTTCTTGATGACGACTCTGGTACCCATCGTCGTGAGTCTGTAGGAGCCCTTGCCAACCCTCTCCACGAGTTGTTCGTTGCAGAGTTCGCTTAGCCTGCCAGCGACAGTCCCGGTTGAGCGTCCTGTGGTTTTGGTTATCTCATCAAGGGACAGAGTGTCGCTTTCTTTCTTACCCATCTGGTGCTGGAGGCGTGATCCAGCCAGATGGATCATCATGAGTTCCTTGTCTTTGAGATCTTTCAGGTCCCTTAGAACGACCAGCCCTTCTGGAGAGACTGCGAGCACTCCGCTGCAGCTCTGAAGGAATTCTACGCTGTCCACTGAGAGAATGAGCTTGGAGACTAGCTCGATTGAAGGGTAGACCCTAGAAAAGTAGGAGAGGAGCTCTCGGACCACCGTTTCTGGGCTACCGATGATCCTGTTTTCGACGCCAGAATGCTTCAGAACAATCTCTATGGTCGCCGCAGGTGCGTCCGAGCTTGGCTTGTGTTCAAGAACCTCTAAACCGGACATAATTCCTCTTGCCCGTGCTTTGCACAGAGTTGAGATATAACGCTTTTCTATCCCGAACCTCGACCCACAAGGTGTTACTTTCAAAGTCGGGAATGAAAGTGAAAGTATTTCGGCTCGAATTACACCTTGGGCTGGACGACAAGGTGTTACTCGTCCCCGAACATCAAATCAGCGAAAGATGTTATTAAATTCCGGGACCGAACATTCTTCTATCTCTTAGAGGCTCATCAAAGCGCCTCAAAATGGACTACAATGAGCTCAAGATACGAGTCCTCAGTCTTTTTGAATCGTCCGGCGAGCTGGACAGCGAAAAGGTCCGAACCCGCCTCGTTGGTGTAAAGATCGAATTGTCGGACAAGGCTGTGGAGATGGCACTCTTACGGTATTTCAGACAGGGTCTGCTATCTCGTACCCGACGGTTGGGAAGATTTCAGTATGGACTGACTGAGAAAGGGGTCGCGCGGAGAGTCTGGTTGTCGAAGGCTAAGTGATCTTCTGAAGTCGCGGAAGAATGTCGTTCTGAATCCACTGAACCCCAGCGCCTGAGAGAACATAGTTCCCTCGCTCCGTTATGACCTTCCCTTCCCGTCGCAGTTCGCTGATTCTGGCCCTGACAATACTCTCGCCGGTCGTCTTCCATGAAGAGCTGAGGAGAGAGCTAAGATCGTCGTCACCTAGCGGCTTGGGATGCATGGAGAACATAACCAGCGATATGGCCTCCTTGGCCGAGAGAGTATCGACTGGGACTGTGAGGTGGGGTTTTCCTTCGGAAGTAAACTCTACGATGCCCGCTATCCCGACTGACTGCTCCGGAGAAGCTGCCGGACTGGCAGAGAGTTGAGGAGTAACTGTAAAGTTGGCTGCGGGTCCAAGTGTCTTCTCAAGATCTTCAAACTGTTCTCTAACGTAGTCGTGATCTCCTTCAAGCTCGATTTCAAAATCCCCCTTCCGGATTCTGAACCTCAGCTTCTTCTCCGAAGACAATAGCAGAACGCTTTCGTTCCTCGGGTCTAATTAGGGTTTTATCGAATCACGCAAAGGAACGAGAAAGTAGAATCAGAAATCCTTTGATAGTAACCCTCCAACAGCTCCGACGATCAACACGTGACCGACATAATCTTCCTCATCGTCGAGATCGCTCTAATCATAGCTGGCACTGCCTTATTCACTGAGGTTCTGATCAGAGGCCTCAGCCGAATCGTAAGAAGAGCGGGGGGGCACGCCGGATTAGCCCGTAGCATACGGGAAGGCTTTACACTCATATGGATCACACTAGCGGGAGTAGGAATCCTCAGCCTCGCCGGAGTCGCCTCCGAATTCTCATTCCTCACAATCTCCGGAATAGTAGGGCTAGCAGTGTCCCTCGCGCTGCAGAATACTCTGTCCAACATTATCTCGGGCGTTCTATTGCTCTCAGACGGTGTTCTACGACTAGACGATTCTGTCGAGTACAGCGGAGTAAAGGGTATTGTCGTGAAGATAGGATTGCGCGCTACCTGGGTGAAGACGGACAAGGGAGATATTGCTGTAATCAGCAACAACTATCTCGTGAACGGTCCCCTGGTCAACCACACTGCGACCCAGAGGCTCGAGAGAAAGCTACACTTCTAGTGTCGTTAGCTCAAGCTGCTCGAACGTGCGCGGGCAGCTCCATGATCTTATGCTCGATCTCGTCCCTGATTTTCCTTACCTCTTCCAAGGGTCTGCCCTTCGGGTCTTCAATATGCCACTCAACCAGCTTCTTCTGCATCTGAGCAAGAATCGGCTTTGGACACGCTTCTTCGATTGAGCAGCCCATGGTCACGACGAGACTTGCGTCCCGGATCAACTCGGGAGTGAGAGTCTTCGGATGATTGGACGAGATGTCTATTCCCCGTTCTCGCATCACTTCTACGACAGTCGGGTTGATCCGTGTAGAGGGTATTGTGCCGGCACTTTGTGCGTTCATCCCATGCTTCTTGGCGAAGGTCTCGGCCATCTGGCTTCGTCCCGCGTTCTCAACACAGACAAACAGCACGGGGCCTTTAGCCAACTTCGGACCTCTCGAAGAACCTGTAGACAAGTCCAGCAATTAAGCCTCCAGCTAATGGTCCTATCCAGTAGACGTAGAGGTTAGTCAAGTAACCTGAAGCTAGAGCGGGACCTAGACTTCGAGCGGGATTTAGCGAAGCGTTGGTTAGCGGACCCAGCGCGAGAATGATGACGAATAATGTCGATCCAATGAGCGCAGCTTCTCCCGGTTTCTTGCGAACTCGCAGCGAGGCTAGAAATCCTGACATTGCAAGCACGAAGGTCCCGGCGGTTTCCAGCACAGTCCCAACGAGAGGGTTCACGCCACTGGCCAGTTTCGTAGTGCCGAGGTCTGCTGGGGACCCGAATGGGTTGTAGATCAGTTTCACTGTGAACGCCCCTAGCAGTCCGCCTAGAACCTGAAACGAAATGTACGGGACAACCATTCGGAGAGATGTTTTCCCAGCGACCGTGTGCGCGAGCGTTATCGCAGGATTGATGTGAGCGCCGGAGATCCTGCCGAGTAGTAGAATGACAAGTGCAACCGTGGCTCCGAATGCGAATGCGATGATGACGAGGGCCTCGAAAGTAGTGATGCCTTGAGTTAGAGAGACGGCTGCAACGGTGCCCGGTCCGATAAGCACGAGAAGGTAGGTGCCAAGAAGCTCTGACAGACAGCGTGCCGTGCGGCTCGCGTGAGGATGTGACGACAACAGTGCGAGTCGCGGTTTCCGGGTCGCGTCTAAACCCTTGTTCGGAATCGTAAGATAGATGAACCCACGGGTAGATGCGGGTGCCCGTGCGGCCGTAGTCTAGCCTGGTCTAGGACATAGCCGGGGGGGCGTCTAGTGGGCTTCCAACCCAACGACCCGGGAGACCGTCGAAAGATGGTCCGGGAATTCAAATCCCGGCGGCCGCACCACAACATTCTCGGACCCCGAGTGATTCTGATTTCCGGCAGTGCGTCAAGAGATACACCAACCGAGCTCTCAGCCCAGAATAGCGCGGTGGATACGGGCGGCATTTGCAGACGACTGTTTATACTGAGCGAGGTTCTCACCGTGCTTCATGTTCGCTCCAGGCATCATTTCGCTAGCATTCTACAAGCGAAGGCCGAGCCGGGTCCAAGTCATCTTGGGTTTGATCGCCACGGTTGTGCTCTCGGCCTTGCTCGGGTACATCTCACCAGGCGGTCCGATCGGCCAACTAGGCTCGGTCATATTGGCGATTGCTGGCGGCGTGATCCTCTACGTTGCCATCTTGGCGTACCTCGTCTACAAGTACCAACCGAAACACGCGAAGCCGCCGATGCCGGCATCACCGGCCCCGGCCTACTGAGTCGCGAACGCCGCTGTCGGTGGGATCCTCCTTCGAAGTCGATCGAGAAACACTCGACACTCTTGTGTGCGAGGATCAGTCACATTTTTTTGGAGGAGTCAATCGGCTGGTAACGCGTTTGGTAACCGTAAGCGGGTAACAGTATGTGTTGGCACCGCGAGAGGACAGAGAGAAGACACGGAGCTAGGGCCTCTGCTGCCGCGGCGAACTTGGAAGCCATGACGCCGCGGAACGTCGTCGCAACCTGATCGCGAGCAGGGAAACAGTTATCGCAAGAATCGCAAGGGGGATCGTCAAGAGAAGCCGTGGAAGGGAATTCAGCAAAGAGGATGTTCCCTGAGGGGCACATTTTGGCCCTATCGAAAGCTGTCCAGTAACAAATTCGTTTGCGTCAGATCCAACGAAGGCTCCATTCGATGTGAAGTTTTGCAAAACGAGGGGGTTGTCGTATCTATACGACCCATAATTGTCGAAAACGACCGGTGACTTCGTGGGGTCGGGCCATTCCACAATTCTCATCCATGCGGAGGAAACTGTAGCCGACCCTTTGTATGTGACAGTCTGTTCATCTCCGTAATAGGGTTGATCGTGGAACATTCGTGTGCCAAGCCCGGTCCACTCACCGTTGGTGTCAACAACGCGGTTAGACTGTCCTACAAAATAGGTTGCGCCGAACGCCGAGTAGCTCTCTTGGTCTGTAGCGGAGGAGTTCCAATCGTGGAGGTACATTGTGACCACGTCATTTGAAGCGGATAGCTTCAGCAATATCACGTCCCCATCCCTCACATTTGGCAAGCCGTTCCCGGCATGAATCAATTCTGTACCTGCATTCGATACATAGTACAGGGCCTTGAAACCTGACGATGCCAAAATCGGATTAAGCGACAATGGCCAGTTCCATGCGATTCCAAAATGATACCAGTACCCCGCGGTCGAAAGACCGGCAACAGAGTAAAATGGACCGCTGCCGTCAGCTCCGCACTGTTGAATAGCTGACACATTGAAAGCGAGAGAAGGCAAATTCTGTTGAAACGAGAGCGTGAGGTCTTCAATGTACGCTGAGACGGACCCGGTCGCACCCCTCGCGACCAGGGGAGAATTCAGCGAAGGCACAATCAACGCGAGTAGTAAGACTGCACTCTGTACCAGAGTCTTGACGGACCTCATCATGAAGCCCCCCGAGGGCTAGATTTCCGAAAATCATCGTCTTAAGGGTTGTGCGAATGATACGCCGGCAACTCGCCTCTTGTGTAAGTGTAACGGCCCGAAAGATTGCCTAACGCTGAGAATGTCGAGTTAGCAGAGCGAATAGCGCGAACCACTATGGCTGTTTGAGAGGGTGCTTGAAGTATGGGATGAATCAAAGGCTGACTATTGAACAGCGGCCAATTCGCACTGTGTAGTGGTTGCACCGAAAGAGTCTGTGGCGGTTACGCAGATTTGGAAGTTGCCGGGCAAGTTATAGGCGTGGCTTTGAGGGAACCAGCCGGAGCTGATCGTTCCGTCACCCCAGTTGAACGAGAACGGCTGCAACTGGCCTGACTGGCAAGCGTTCGAGTTTGCGACACCGTTGATGGTTACGGTTCTTCCGTTTGTGACAGGAGAGGAGATCGCGAGTTGGGGCGGGACCCGAGCTGTCGAGCCCGTGAGGTCGACTGTTGTTGAAGTAGTGGATTTGAGCCCGTTTGTGTCGGTAGCTGTAACTTGTACGAGATAGATTCCGTTGGCTGCGTAGGTGTGAGTTGCGGGGAACCACGATGTGCTGTTGGAACCGTCGCCCCAAGACCATGAAGCAGGACCTAGAGTCGCCCCTGGAGTCGTGGGATTCATCGCTCCGTTTATCGAGACGCAGTCGCCGTAGACGAACGGTTGCATGAGGGAGACTAAAGGTGGCGTCGGGCGCGGCTCTGTCGGTTTTCCTGAAGGGGTAAAGACGAAGACTCCGATCAGGTCTCCCGCATGTGTGGGATCCTGACCAGCGGCACATTGTGAGGTGTGCTCCGTGACTCTGTACGTACCTGTACCAAGGTGCGCGTGTCCGATCCAGATTACTGGTGGGATTCCCTGGTTGCAGACTCCGTTGAAATTAGTCGCGTCGAGCGAGAGGTCGGGTATTCCAGTGATTGCGATTGACTGTTCACCTCCTGCGTCAGCAACGACGACCACCAGACTCTTCGGCGCGGTCACTGTGAACGTGTCAGAGGCGGATGACGGTGCAGCTGAATTGTTGCTCCCGAACGATGAGGTATAGGCGGAGAAGTCGGATACGGAGATTCCGCCTATCGCTGGATAGAACGTTTGTGTCGAGTATGAGTTCGTATTGTTTGTCGTGACCGCGAGCGCGGCGATAAGATACCCCGCCGCATCATAGACCGAGGCATATTCCCCATTCGCAAAACCAGTTGAGGGATGTCCCCCGCCAGTAACTAGACCGTAGAGGTAGAGCGACGCACGGGGATTTAGAGTAAGCTGGGTCTGGAAGTTGTCGACAGCAGAGTCTCGGACTCGTCCCGACGGGTCAGATGATATCGCAAGGCTGTGGGTTGGACGGTGTAATTGTTGAGAACCCAGAATCAGTGTGGATACTATTGCAATGATGATTATTGAGACTGCGACATAGCGGATTTTGCTCATTGGAGCAATTGTTAGGTTTCTGGCGATAAGAGCCTATCCTTGAGAACAACGACAACGGATGCTGTCCACACTTCAGAACGGGATCTAGAATGGTGAGAGCGTTTGTCTACGTGTTCGGAATGTTTGCGAGATTCTGCTTGAATCGTATCCGGACCCACCAGAGACTTGCCCATGTGACGATACAGAATCCAATCCCGTACATTATTGAGCCGGCAAGCAGAGTTAGAGCGAGACCATAGACTGCATGCACTTCAGACAAAACAGCGCCTAGAGACATTACCTGGAAGATCCTCCCCACTGGATCATGACGGGCTCTCGCTGACATCAGCTTCTTACTGGTCTGAGTGAAGACCGTAAAGCCGATATTCGCTGCAGAAACCGAGGCTAACACAATGAAGAACACGGAAATAGAGACCGGATTTCCCGCGAATCCCGATTTTCCAAACGTCACTAGAAACGCTATCATCAGATAAAACACTGGCGCGACGGCTAACATCACAAAGAGAACGTTCGCGCGCCTAACCATCGCGGCCTTGTTCGGAAACATGGGCTTTCTTGCCAAACCGACCTAGACGTCTCCGAATCCAGCTGAAAAACTACCCGATGTCAGTGTTGACAAAGCCAGAAATTGCGATGGGGAGCCCCTATTCTCCCTTGAGTCTCGCATCCATCTCGTCTGACACTTCGAGATCTCTTCCCGTGGGCCGGCGTCTTAGGCCTTGAACCGCTCCTTTCCGGTCAGCCTCCGACCGGTTCTGACCCAACTTCCATTTTCCCTGAAGAGATTCTATCGGCATCTCGAAACCTACGATTGCCTTCAACTCGGAGGCAATGTAGTCCTTAGGCGCATCCGCGACCTTCCATCCTGTCGAAGAGGCGTCTTCAAAATGGACTGTCAGCTTCGTAACGAATCTCAACAGCCGCTCCGCATCATCGAAGAAGACTGGGCTTCCGCTCGCGTGAACCGCGATATAGTTCCAAGTCGGAACGACCTTCCCATCATCAAGGTGAGCCTTGTACCATGAAGGCGAGATGTAGGCATCCGGCCCAAGAAACATCGCTAGAGCTTGGCTTCCTGGATTTGTGTCTCTCCACTGGTTGTTCCCACGAGCCACGTGGCCTTGAATTGTCCCGAACTTCCCTTCGGACCTGTCCACCATCATAGGGATGTGGCTCGCGAGCAAGCCTGCTTTACCTGACGTGACAAACGTGCCGAAGCTAATCGTTTCGATGGCCTGCTGTAGAACCTCGACCCGCTCCTCCTTGAACCATCGCGGATTATACATCTATGAAACGACCGTCACCGCTTCAATCCGGACCGTGATAAACTGAACGCACCACAGACCCTACGAAGAGTGCTACTTGGTTCGGAACAGGAATTTCGAGAGCCGTTTGAGCCCACTGAGTTCTAGTTTTCGCCGCGCCCTCTCCATTACGACCGAGTATATGATCTGGCGGACCAGAAGACCGGTCTGGGTCTCGCGGTACGATTCCCATCTCGGCTCCCAACCCGCAATCCTCATCTCCGACACATTGTTTTCGAGCAAGGCTTTCTTTCTGAACCTGATGACCTTGGTTTCTTTCCCCTTCTCGTTCACCTTGTCGAGCCGCTTCTTGAGCTCTCCCCCAAACCAGCCCCCAAGCAAGACGCCACCGATGGAGCCGCTCACCGGCCACGGA
>Ga0307479_10000402_pt1 | contig 38728 bp, 33 predicted proteins | sample atmos_gasesECM4C_FD_203743 | JGI IMG/M metagenome (GOLD analysis project Ga0307479, IMG submission 203743) | Hardwood forest soil microbial communities from Morgan-Monroe State Forest, Indiana, United States - atmos_gasesECM4C_515 | ecosystem: Environmental > Terrestrial > Soil > Temperate...
GTCGCGCGCGCGAGCCTTTACGTGGTGCGCACGATGAATCCTGGCAATATTCCGCGGCTCGAGGACATCGCGATCAGCGGGGCCGTTCTGTGGTTCACGTTTGGCGTTTCGCTGGCAACCGGCATTTTGTTCGGCGTGGCACCCGTGTGGCGCGCCATCAAGGTGGACCTGAACACGTCGCTGAAAGCTGGCGGTCGTAGTGGACAGAGCGACGGCGGCCTGCACTTGAGGCGGCATCGCTTGCGCGGCTTGCTGGTGGTTTCCGAACTGACCCTTTCGCTGATGCTGTTGATTGGAGCAGGACTGCTGGTGCGAAGCTTTGTGCGATTGCAACGCGTGCCCCCAGGATTCGGCACGGATGGCGTGTTGACCATGCAGGTGGCCGCCAACGACCCGAAATACAAAGACGATAAACCGCGGGCCAATTTCTACCGGGAAATCGAAGAACGCATCGCCCACTTGCCGGGCGTGGTGTCGGAAGGCGTGGTTTCGGTGTTGCCGCTGACGGGAGCGGTGGGTTGGGGAGGCATTAACGTGGAGGGCTACGCACCGCCACCTGGGCAGGAGTTGCAGGTAGACCTGCGCACCGCGAGCACGGACTACTTTCGGACCATGGAGATTCCCCTGATCAAGGGCCGTTTTTTCTCGGAGCATGACACCGCGGAGATGCCAACGGTGGTAGTCATCGACGAAAAATTTGCGCAGCGCTTCTGGCCAAACGATGATCCGATAGGAAAACACTTGTGGTTCAAGCCCAAGGAGCCTTTCACGATTGTGGGTGTGGTGGGAGTGGTCAAGCAATACGGCCTGGAGACGGACGGCAAGATCGCAACCTATTTTCCGCAGCAACAAAATCCCGGGCGCGACATGTTCCTGGTCACGCGCACCTCATCCGATGCGGCCCCACTGGCAGCAGCTATCACCCGCGAAATCCACACCGTCGATCCGACTGTGGTGGTTTACGGAATTCGGACGATGCAGGACAGGCTCTACGAGTCGCTGGCGCGCCAGCGCTTTGCCAGCACCATGCTGAGCGCGTTTGCGGCATTCGCGCTGCTGCTGGCTGCAGTGGGCCTCTACGGCGTGATGTCGTATCTGGTGACGCAGAGCACTCGCGATATCGGAGTGCGCGTGGCGTTAGGTGCGCGGCCCGGCGACATCATCCGCATGGTGGTGCGGCAGGGGATGGAACTGCTTGCGGTTGGCATTTTGGCGGGGCTGGCCGGCGCGGCGGCACTGACTCGCGTGATGGCCAGCCTGCTATTCGGTGTGAGCGCGACAGACGCGGCCACGTTCGCCGCGGTGCCCGCACTCCTGGCGGCGGTGGCGTTCGCCGCCACGATCATTCCGGCGCTGCGCGCCACCCGGGTGGACCCGATCGTTGCACTACGCGAGGAATAACCTCTCAGCGCTTCACCGCTGAGCGACCGCTGCGATGTTAGGAAAGCAGCCGCGCGCGGTTCGTCCGACCTGCCCGCTCGACTGCGCGCTCATCCCTTACGCTCATGGCCAGCCTGCACAAAGTGCGCCATTGGGCTCCACATGAACCACCGCGGAAGTGCTTGCGACAGTTCGCGCGGTCCCTGCACAACGATTCCGCCACGGCGTACCGCTGAGTCGTAGTCAATGTAGCCCAGCCACACGCGGTACAACAACGATAGATCTGCTCGTACGACGAGGTCCGAATCGAAGCCCGGAGGCTTGAGGCATAGCGAGACCTGCCGTGGCTCGAGCACCAGCCATAGCCGCCGTCCTCCCCGGCCGGTTAGGTCGAATTCGACGACGGTGCGCGTGGGCGGCAAGAGATGGCGATGAATCCGCTGATGGATCCTCCACAGCAGCAGCGCCGGGTCCAACTCGTCTGGCTTCGGCTCGCCAAAGGCCCATTTGACGCCCCATTGGCCCAACCGTTCTATCACCGGCTTCAGATCCATCCCAGCTTCGGTCAGGAGGTACTCCGTGACGTTGGGTCGCTTGCTTGCGTGGCGTTCGAGTACGCCGCTGTCCTCGAGAAGCCGGAGGCGTGATACGAGCAGCGACCGCGAGATAAAGGGCAGACCGCGTTTGATGTCATTGAAGTGTCGGCTGCCTAGCAGCAGCTCGCGCACGATCAGTGGCGTCCAGCGGTCGGCAAAAATCTCAGAGGCACGGGCCACGGGACAGTATTGGTGGTATTCAGCCATGCGCCATTTTCCTGCGACTGCGGCTATCGATCCAGTCTGAAAATCGGACCATTTATCGGTCCGATTTTAGGACTATCGCCGGCGCGAGTGCACGCATACATTCGCCGCCACATGCCACGCCCGAGCGTGTCTGTGCGACGCGCCCCGGGAAAGGAGAACGTGATGATCGATAAAAAACACAACAAGGAAGATTTGCCGGCAAAGACCGGCCAAGCGAAAACAGCCGATCCAGAGTTAATGTGGAACTCCACTGGCACGGCAGGCCCAGCCTCATCGCTGAGCAGACGCAAGTTTTTGGGGCGCGTGAGTGTTTCGGCCGCAGCTGTGGCGACAGCCGTGGGCGTTCCCTCTTCATTGGCCAACCAACGGATCGAGTCTGGCAGCGCGGCACGGAGCGAGGCTCTGAGGGAGGCTTCCGAAGAGGACGACGACCCGTCGCGAAAGGAGCGAGCCTTTCAGATTCGCCTGAAGACGGCGATTGCCGAGCGCAACGTCCCCGTTCCGCCTCAGCTCGACAACGGTGACGAACACTTGTATCCGAAGACTAGGATAGGCAATTACTCCAAGGGTCTTCCTCACAACAGCATCGGGGAAGTTGATGCAAACGCTTACGACGCATTGCTTACGGCCGTCAGGACTGGTGAGCCCGAGGATTTCGCAGAGATTCCTCTCGGAGGAACGATCAAGTTGGCGAGTCCCCAGGCAGGGTTGACCTTTACCCTGGAAGGCACGGATAGCGGGCAACTGACCTCTCCGCCGGCTCCCAGTGTATCGAGCGCGGAGAGGGCAGGCGAAATGGTTGAAAACTATTGGATGGCACTCGCGCGGGAGGTCCCTTTCTCAAAATATGGAAGCGAGCCCATCACATCAAAGGCGATTACCGACTTCAACAAATTGTCGGATTTCACGGGGCCGAAAGTGAACGGTCAGGTGACGCCGGGCACGCTCTTTCGCGGGACCACACCGGGAGAGCTGATCGGGCCTTACATTTCTCAGTTTCTTCTGCAGGACGTGGGCTTCGGAGCTCTCAATCTTAAACAAAAGTACAATACTTACGCTCCTGGCGTGGATTACCTAACCGATTTCGGTTCCTTCCTTGCTTGCCAAGACGGAAAAGGTCCTTTTGCGAAAAACGTTATTGCCGGTACGAGTTACATCAAGAACGGCCGGGACCTAGGCGCCTACGTAAAGGTGGACACCGTTGGCCAAGCAAATTTTATCGCTGCACTCTGGATGCTTGCCAATGGGGTGCCTTTTAATCCGGGCAATCCCTATCTAAAATCCGCCAATCAGGCGGGTGGTCTGAACTTCGGGAATCAGCATATCTTGACCTTGTTGAACGAAGTCTCGATTGTGGCGCTCAGAGCCGTCTTCTACCAAAAGTGGTTCGTGCATCGCCACGTGCGTCCAGAGGAGTACGGGGGCTTGGTTCACAACGTTCTCACCGGAACGGCTCACTACCCACTCCACGCCGAATTGCTGAATTCGCTGGCGGTCAAAAATGTCTTCAGCAAATACGGCACGTACCTGTTGCCCGCGGCCTACCCCGAGGGCTGCCCTCAGCATCCCTCTTATCCCGAGGCGCACGGTTCAGTAGCAGGCGCAGGCGTTACCGTGCTGAAGGCTTTCTTCGACGAAAATTTCGTGATACCCAAGCCGATGTTGATGGAGGCGTCCGACGATGGCCAATCGCTGCTTCCTTACACCGGATCTGATGCGGGAGAAATTACGGTGGGCGGCGAACTGAACAAAGTTGCCAACAATGTCGCTTTGGGCCGCGATATGGCCGCAGTGCATTGGCGATCGGATGGGTATCAGTCTCTGCTGCTTGGCGAAGCGGTGGCCATTAGCATCCTGCGGGACCAGCGTAGGACGTTCAACGAGCCGTTTGAAGGCTTCACGTTCCACAAGTTTGACGGGACGCCGATTAAAGTGTGATCCCTTTCAAGGAGCCCTGTTTCCCGTTCGCGCCCCGCACAGAACTCGGGACATACTATCGCGGTGCAAATCCCGGTTCTGAGGCGAGGCCATGTGATGAACAAGAACTTGGGTATCGGGCCTTTGCGGAACATGCTCGGCGTCGCCCTGCACACAGCAGGATTGAGCGCATTGATCCTACTGTGCGGAAGAATCGTCCGAGCCGATACGGTCCTCGACTGGAACATCACTGCACTCAAGACGACAGCCGCCGCGCCCTTCAACCCACCGCTTGAGTCGCGCAACCTGGCGATCGTTCATGCGGCGATGTTCGACGCAGTGAACTCCATCGTGGGCGAGTTCCACGCTTACGCTGCCGAGCTCAGCGCACCTAAGGGAGCGTCGCCCGACGCCGCTGCGGCAGCCGCCGCGCATTTCGCACTCGTAAACCTTTATCCGCCGCAGCAAGCGATGTTGGACGCTGCCTACTTGGCATCGCTTGCATCAATTGCCGTTGGTTCAGCAAAGACTGATGGCATCGCTGTGGGCGAAGCTGTGGCAGCAAAAATCCTGGCGAGGCGTGATGCCGACGGTGCCGACGCAGCGATCATCAAGCCATACACTCCCGGTTCTCGACCGGGTGACTGGATTCCCACGCCGCCAGCGTCTCGGCCGGCGCTGGATCCCGGGTGGGGTTCCGTTCAGCCGTTTCTCCTTCAGGAAGGCTCGCAGTTTCGACCGCCACCGCCTCCTGCTTTAGACAGCCCGCAGTACACGCGCGACTTCAACGAGATCAAAGAGATCGGCTCCGCCACTAGCAGTGCGCGGACACCGGATCAAACTGACTTGGCGCGTTTTTGGATATCGACAGGGCCGCAGATCTGGAACCCGGCCGCGCGTCAAGTGGCCATCGCGCGAGGTCTGACGCTGTCACAAAATGCGCGCGCGTTCGCTCTTCTGAGTCTTGCGGGGGCCGACGCGTTCATAGCCTCGTGGGATGCCAAGTTTACCTACAACCAGTGGCGTCCAGTGACGGCCATCCGAGCAGCAAACACCGCCGTCAACCCCGACACGCTCGCGGATCCCGGCTGGACGCCACTGCTCATCACGCCGCCGTTTCCCGATTACATTGCAGGCCACACAACCTATGCGGGAGCGGCGGAGGAGGTGCTTGAGCACGTCTTCGGCAGGCATCCGGGCGTTGTGATGAAGCTGACGAGCGCCACCGCACGCGGCGTGGTCGAGACGTACACCACATTCGATGGCATTGCCGAGGGTGTAGTCGAGGCTCGCGTCTTGGGCGGCATTCACTGGCGAACGTCAAGCCTGCGGGGAAGGCGAGTGGGGCGACAAGTCGGCGCCTTCGCGGTCCGCCATTTCCTTAGACCAAAAGGAGAAGATTGTCACGATAAATGATGGGTACACGGAAATTCACGTCGATACGTAGGTTTCATTCATCTCGAACGACGGTCGTGACCGTATGGTCTTCGGGAACGTCGATAGATGTATTGTGAGCCCTGTCCATCGAGACAGGTAGATAGTGGGCACAACCGCGACTCCAATGGTCTCGCGCGAGAAGAGCGGGTCTACACTGGCGGGAGATGAGGTCGGAGAGTATGAAACGCGCTTTGTTTTCAGTTGCAATGCTGCTGCTGGTGCTCGTTGCCGCGCAGAATTTGGCGGCGCAGCGAAAAGGCGGTGGCGTAGTGAGCGGCGTGGTGCTGGGGCCGGATGATAAGCCGGTGCCGCACGCCAGCGTGACGTATCAATCGTCGGCGGGAATCGCGCCGCACGCGGTACGTGCCGATTCGCAAGGGCATTTTACGATCACGAAATTGCGTTCGGACAATTACGACTTGCGCGCTTCGGGCAAAGGCGTTTTCAGCGAGTGGGAGAAGAATGTGACGGTGCGGTCGGGGCAGACGAAGTCGGTGACGCTGCGGCTGATTTACGCGAAGGAGATTCCGAAGGCTTATACAAAGAGCAAGGCGAAGGAGTAGCGGGGTCAGTTTCCGATTGTCGCCTTTTGTTGGGCATTGGAAGTCGCAGATGAGCTGGATGCGGCGGCAGCGACGAAGAGGCCGTAGACGAAGTTGCCGGAAGAGAAGCCCGCGTGCATGGTCCGGAAGGCCTTTAGGTAAGAGACAAACTCGGCGCCGAGTTTTGCTGCGAGGGCCCAAAATGCTTTGTCTTTAATGATGTCGAGGCTGAGGTCCCACGTCTTGGCGCAATTCTTGTTCAAAATTTCGCGGTGCATGATTCGCAGGCCGTTCGATGCCAGAAAATGTTCGTAGTCGTCCATGGTTCGCAGCTCAACTAGCATGCCTTTCTCGATGGGATCGATAAATTTCCTGGTCTCGTCGCGGGTGAGATTCTTTTTCTTGAACCAGTCGATGATCGCGAAGAGGCCCCCAGGCTTTAGAAGTCTAGCCGCAGAAGCAAAGAACTCTTCGAGGCGCTCATAGTGGGAGATGGATTCCACAGACCAGAGAAGGTCGAATTTTTTCTGAAAGTGCATTGCTTCAGCGTCCATCAGAAGAAACTTCGCATCCAGCCGCTCCCTAGCCGCAGCGTTGATTGCTATTTGGAGCTGTACGGAGGAAGTGTTTATGCCGGTGACCGCGGCGTTGTAGTTCCTGGCCAAGTACAGACTGGTGGCGCCGAAGCCGCAGCCAATGTCGAGAATATCCGAGCCGGGTTCTACGTTTACCAGCTGAGCGAGATGCTCGATGAGCTGAAGCTGGGCCTTTTCTTTTGATTCGTCCCCGCGAATCCAATAGCCGTGATGCAGATGCTCTCCCCAGAGCGAGCGATAGTAGGGACTGATCAGGTCGTAGTGCTCGATGATTTTGTGCTTATGGTTTGAACGAGGCATGGCGGACGCGCGACAACCGCAGATCTCCAGCTTCTGGCCGTCGAGCGTGTCGCCATTGTACCTGAGGAGAGAATGGGCGCAAATCAAGGCCAAATTCTTCGCGCCCTTCCAGGACTCGATCCACGGGCGGCGTCGAATCCCTCGAAGCTATTGCATTAGGAGATGCTGGAGTTCGCTGAGGTCGTCGGGGGCTACGTCGGAGACGGCGCACATCTCCATGCCGGCTTTGCGCCAGTCAGTCCAGTGATAGCCGAGCTGCGAGCCGGAGAGCGGCTCGGAGTCGGGTTCCGTTGTGGGCCAGACGAAGACGTTAATGACGTGCTTGCGGCGCGCGTAGACGAGCACGGCGACGGTGCGCCCGTGGACGACGTCGAGGCGGCCGCCCTGCAGGGGAAATCCTTCGCTCACAAAATCGTGGACCGGCGGAGCGAAGTCCAGCTTGCCGTCGAACCACGGCTTTACGGTGTGCTGATCGGTCGACTGAACATCTTCGAGATGTCCGGGCTGCAGCGAGCGCAGATGCGCGTCCACGATGGCGGACGCCAGCGCGGTTTCGCCGTTGCTGCCGCGCAGGAGCGGAAGCAGACGCCAGCCGAGGAATACGGCAAGGAGAAATGTGGCGGCTACCGCGAGCCAGCGCCAAGGAGCCGGGTTTCTAATGGGCATAACGGAGACGCCAGTGGGAGCGCCAAGCTGCGTTTGCAGCTTTTGGCGTAGGACGGCTGGAGCGCGCTCGTACAGGCCGGCGCGCTGGAGGGAAGAGCGCAAATTTTCGTTCACCTCGAGGGCAGCGACGCAGTCGGGGCAGGAAATCAGGTGGCGCTCGAAATCGGCGGCGCGCGCGGCGTCCAGTTCTCCGTCCAGATAACCGTGGAGAACGGTTTGAGTAAGCTCACAACTCACGGCCGGCCTCCTGTTTGTGCTGCGCGGCGGACTGGGTAAGAACGCGCTGCAGACGCTGGCGCGCGCGGGCGAGCGCGGACATCACCGTGCCGATAGGTGCGGAAGTGATGGCGGCGATTTCCTTGTAGGAGCAGCCTTCGAGTTCGCGGAGGATCAGCACTTCGCGAAAGCGCACCGGAAGCTCTTCGAGCGCGCGGGTGAGGCGCTCGCGATTGTCGCCGGCAATGGCCAGCGCCTCGGGGGTCGCGCTGGGCTGCGGGTGCAGCTCTTCATCGAATTCGGTCGTCAAGTCCACGGAACGATTTTTCTCCAGCCACGTATAGCAGGTGTTGCGCACGATCTGCAAAAGCCAGGCGCGGGCGTCGCCGCCGTGAAAGCCGCGGAAGAAGCGCAGCGCGCGCAGTATAGCTTCTTGCGCAACGTCCTCCGCGTCGCCGCGGCCACGCATGAGCCAACGCGAGAGGTTAAAGGCAGCGTCGACGTGCGGCAGCACGAGCTGCTCGAAGCGCGCCCGGTCCTGCGAATCCAACACGTCCCAACCTTTCCCTTCCACACCTGGGCTCATAGAGGGAACCGCCTGGGCATCAATTTTATTCCCAGTCTATGCGAATGACACAGCGAATTAAAAAACTCAGCGAGCTGGAATAAGCGTGCAGCACGAATGGTCTGCATAAACGAAACACGTCCCAGGGCGGCGCGAGCAATTCAAGATGCCTCTCGACTCGCGCCGCTCTGTAAATGCAAATGGACGCATTTCCAAGACGAGGACGTGTTCGGGAGAGCGGAATGACAAAGAACGTAAAAGATGAGATTTTGCACGATCACAACCAGGATGGGATCGATCGCCGTGGATTTCTGAAATGCATGGCGTGGGCTGGAACGGGCGCACTATGCGTGATGCAGGGCGGCGTCCTGAAGTCGTACAGCTTGAGCCGACTTTCGGACTTGGGGGGGAATGCAGCGGCGGCGGGCGAGCTGAGCTTCGTGCAGATCAGCGACAGCCATATGGGATTCAACAAGCCGGCGAACCCGGACGTGGCCGGAACGCTGAAGGCCGCGGTGGACAAGATCAACGGGCTGTCGGCGGCTCCGGAGTTTTTGCTGCACACGGGAGACATCAGCCATTTGTCGAAGCCGGAAGAGTTCGACACGGTGGACCAGATTTTGAAAGCGACGGGGAAAGAGGTTTTCTTCGTGCCGGGCGAGCACGACGTGTTGAACGATGACGGGGCGCAATTTCGCGAGCGCTATGGCAAAGCCGCGAAGGGCGCGGGCTGGTACAGCTTCGAGAAGAAGGGCGTGCACTTTATCGGGCTGGTGAACGTGATGAACTTGAAGGCCGGGGGACTGGGAACGCTGGGACACGAGCAGCTTGAGTGGCTGGAAGACGACGTGAAGCGTTTGAAGTCGAGCACGCCGATTGTGGTGTTTGCGCACATTCCGCTGTGGACCGTGTATCCGGACTGGGGCTGGGGCACGGAAGATAGCGCGCAGGCGTTGGCGTATCTGAAGAAATTCGGCTCAGTGACGGTGCTGAACGGGCACATTCACCAGACGCTGCAGAAAGTGGAAGGCAATGTGACGTTTCATACAGCGGCTTCGACGGCATTTCCGCAGCCGGAGCCGGGAAAAGCGCCTTCACCGGGGCCGATGAAAGTGCCGGCGGAGCAGTTGCGGAGCGTTTTGGGAATCACTGATGTGAATTATGTTCGCGGGCAGCAGGCCCTCGCGGTGGTGGACTCTTCGCTGGCTTAAGCGCCGGAGAGCATCGCGACAAATTCAACTGAAAGAAAGAGAAGGAGAAAAAGTCATGAGGAGACGTGTGTGGATTGTGGTGTTGGCGGCGCCGATGATTGCGGCGGCCGTGCTGTTGGTAAGCGGTACGCGAGGCCTTGCGGCGAGTGCGGAACAGGCACAAGCATCGAGCGTGGAAGTGAAGATCGATAACTTCAGCTTTGGCCCAGCGGCGCTGACCGTGACGGTGGGAACGACGGTGACTTGGACCAACCGCGACGACATACCACATACGGTGGTCAGCGACGACAAGGTGTTTAAGTCCAAGGTGCTGGACACGGACGAGAAGTTTTCGTTCACGTTCACGAAGCCGGGAACATACGGCTATTTCTGCTCGATACACCCGAAGATGACCGGCAAGGTGGTGGTGCAGTGACGAGTATTGGGAAGGCGTTCGATCCCGGCACGGTGCTCCTGGCCAAGCACGCGCAGCACGTTGTCCTGGTGCATTTCCCGATCGCGCTGTTCATCACCGGAGTGGCATTCGACTGGGCTGGCCAGTGGACAAAGCGCAAGGCATTGGCGGAGGCGGCTTACTACAATCTGCTGATTGCGGCGGCTTCGACATTGCCGGTTGTTGTTACGGGCTTGCTGGCCTGGCAATTCCAGTTGGAGGGGCAGAGGCTAAAGGGGATTCTGTTGCTGCACCTGGTGATGGGCTGGACTTCTACCGTATTGATCTGCGCGGTGTGGGGGCTGCATTTCCGGGCGCGGCGACGCGGGGTTGCGGTGCCGGGATACCTTCGGATGCTCGAAGTTGTGGCGGTGGTTGCCGTGGGGCTAACTGGGCACTTGGGCGGGTTCTTGAGCGGCGTAAGTGGCGCGTGATATCCCATACAAGTTGCGTGTTTTCAGCAAGATAGGTGCAAAGTGGCAAAAGGTACCGGTAGAGCACTAGTACCACGACCCGCGTACCCCGTTTAGTGGCTCGGGTGGCCCATTGAGGCCTGCGGACGCGACCCGTAGTGTGCTAAGAACGGGTTGGGGGCCGCGCGGGGACAGCGGCCTCGAAAGGGGTCGTGTGCGAGCTACCCAACCCGCCAAGTTCTTCGCGGCAAGAGTTCTTCCCTCCAAACGCCTACGCCAGCCATGAAAGGTTGGCGTGGAGCCAGCAAAGACTACCCAACCGTGAAAAGATAGGAACTTGACATGCCGGTGTGATGAACGGCGGCTCGCATGGGCGGAGCTGCAACGAGTCTTTTCAGGGACTTGCGTGACGAGATGCTATGGCTGACTGAGCGATTTCGGGGACACATGACGGCTGTGGCGGACATTGGGCCGGCTGCGGTCTGCCTGTTCGGCGTCATGCTAATGGTGGTGCCGGGGTTCGTGGCGTCAAAGGCTGGACCCGCAGCGGCAGATTTGAAGCCGGACACCCTAGCGGCATTCAACGAATATGTGAAGTTGACCGACGAGCGTAACGAGAACGAGCTGCGGCGCGGGACGAATCTGCTGTGGATCGATGGCTTGCCGGAGGGCGAACGCGCGCAGGCGGACGAGGCGCTGCGGCACGGCGAAGTCAGAATGCAGAAGCTGCAAACACTCGAGAGCGGAGAAAAGATCCAGTGTCCCGGCGGGATGATCCATCATTGGGTGGGAGTGGTTTTTGTTCCGGGAGCAAAGGTGCAGGACGTGTTAGGAGTGTTGCAGGATTACGACCATCATGCGCAGTATTACGCGCCAGACGTGGAGCGGTCGAAAATCGAATCGCACGACGGGGATCATTTTGTTGTGTTCCTGCGCTTTCGTCGGCACAAGGTGATCACGGTGGTGCTGAACACGCGGCACGATGTGCATTATTTTCGCGATTCGGAGACGCGGGAACACAGCCGGAGCTCGGCGGTGCGGATCGCAGAAGTGGAAAACGCCGGCAAGAACGGTGAGCGCGAGAAAACGCCGGGCGAGGACGGCGGGTTTTTGTGGCGCATGGAAACGTGGTGGCGCATGGAAGAGCGCGAAGGCGGAGTCTACGTGCAGAGCGAAGTGGTTTCGCTGACGCGAGACATTCCCACCGGGTTGGGCTGGCTGATCGGGCCGTTTGTAATCAGCATCCCAAAGGAGACGCTGACATTTACATTGGAAGCAACGAGAAGAGCCGCGGAAGCAAGAGCGAAGAAATGAAACCGCGGTCTTGCTTCCCAGCGACTGTTTAACGCGCCTGGCGTCTCGTATTCGCATCGCCGCTTGCTGCCGCCTGGCGCTTCTTCGTTAGCGACACGATCAGAAAATCCCAAGTCTCACGTGCATTGCGATCCCAAGTATAGGATTGCGCAGTTCGAGCTGCGCTTTCGCCGACGCGCAAGCGAAGGTCGGGGTGTTCGTACAGCCGGCGCACGAGAGAACTCAATGCCGTGACATCGCGAGGATCGGGAAGGACGAAACCGTCCACGCCTTCTGTGATTATTTGTGACCCGCCGTTGTTGACGCTGGTGATAACCGGAAGTCCGCAAGCCATGGCTTCCAAAGGGGGCATAGCGAAGGAGTCCTCGAGGGACGGGCCGGCATAGAGGTCGGCAGCGGCGTAGAACTGCTCGATATCACCGGTCGAAGGATGAAATTGGACGCGCTGTTGCAAGCCAAGCCGATCAAGTAAGGGAAGAAAGATGCTGCGGTCGTCGCGGCCAACAACGAGCAAGGTGAAGGGTAGATTGCGGCACTCCGCGAGGCACTGTAAGAGAGCTTCGAGGCCTTTTTTCGCCCAATCGTTACCGATCATGAGCAAGGCGAAAATGTCCGGCGAAAGGCCCAGCGTGGCACGAGCGGCGTCGCGGCGTTGCACGCGAATCCGCGGGGTAAAGCGGGTTGTGTCCACCGCGTTCGGCACGACACAAGCGTCAGAGCGTTGGAAGAATTCCTCCAAGTGGTGGGAGACCAATCGCGAGACGGCAACCAGTTGCGTCCCCGGGCGCCGATATACCCGGCGCTCAAGCGCCATGATCAGCCGGTAGTAAAGACGACGATGAATAAGCCGCGGCCAGCTCGACGCGGAAGAAGTGGCGAAACTTAGATGCGGCCGTATGAGCCGATAAAACTCATGAAAGACAATATGAACAGCGATGAGATCCGCATCCACAGCATTGATGCCGGGTGAGTAGACCAGGTCATACGTCAGGGCGCGAAAGCGGGCGTCCCGCCAGCGGTAAAAATGATTGGCAAAAAACCACCAAAGATAGGCGAACAAGTGAGGACCCGGCAGCGCGGGAATCTTGTGCCAGAGGATACGGCCGGATTGTTTCTCGCGAGAATGAAAGCGGGAAACGCCTCTTAGGTCTTCGAGGCGCTGCGCATAGATGTGAATTTCCGTGTCCGGATGCTCGGAAAATCTTTCCACCTGCTCAAGAATGACATGCTCGGTGGCATGACGACGATCCAGAAACGGAGATATTACCGCGATTCGCAAGCTAGCGAACCCAGTCGCTAGGGGTCTGGGGGACCGCAGAGCCGGCCGACAGTGGCACGGTCAAGGCTAGTGTTGGCAGGCGGAACAAAATGCCCAGTAAGAGCCACAGGTAGGCGTTCAAAATAAAATCCTGGTATGCGTCCATCGAGACGAACGTCATGGGCAGGAGCAGCGCGATTGCGTATAAGAAAATCATGAAAGCAAGAGGAAACCAGGGAGAGCCCTTCAGCCCGCGCACAACTTTCCAAGCAGAAAACGCGATTGCAGTGCTTACTGCAATCCACAAAATCAGGCCGAGAATTCCTATTTCGACGACGATAGTGCCAAAACCGCTTTCAACATTCCCCGCCGGTGGGCGGGTATGAAAAAACCGCGAGACATACTGACCTCCCAGAGAAATGGTGCCAATGCCGTAGCCGTATGGCCACCGGGGATAATCGAATGCCGCCAGGAAATTCTGGAGTGGATAGTCCCGGGCGCGATGCACCAACTCGTTGGTCGGGCTTCTTGGATCAAGCGTTTCGGAATATACCGCCAGACGGCCGAGGAAAGCATCCGGATAAGCGACAAGCAACACCACAACAGCGAGGCCAATGCCGAGCGCGGCACGTTGCAACGATCTAAGGGTGCGCAGAGCTTCTCCGTGACGCCAGGGCGCGCCCCATAGGAAAGCGACGGAGCCTACAACCGCGCCAATGATGGACCACAGGAAAACGCCGCGCGACATGCACATAACGCATGCGGCAGCCGTTACTGCCAGAGCCAGAAAAGCAAAGAGCCGCCCGCGCGGGTCGCGCAGCAGAAGATACCCACTGAAGCCAAAAACAAGAAACCAAGCCACAATGAGCAAGTCCGCGAATCGCCCGGTGCTGACAAATATCGACGTCGGCCGATAGACGCGAACGCCCGCGGCGGACACCCGATACGTCTCGCTCAACAAACGAATGTCGTCGGCTATAACCTCGGGATTCAGAAACCGAGGACCAACAATCGACTGAGCAATGCCGAGCACAGCAATGATGAGCATCAGTCCGAGGTTGACGTTAAGAAATTTGCGCAGGTCGGCCTCCGAATTGATCACGGCATAGCCCACGAAGATCAACGGGATATAGTAAAAATATAACTTGATCCCGAGGAGGCCGTAGAAAATGCTGGTCGAGGCGGGATTAAACATCTGCAGTGCGGCATACCAGACGAAAACGAGCAGGACCGGCAGGAAAGGCGGGCGAAAGGTGTGAACGTCCGGATCTTTGCGCCGATATGCCGCAAAAAAGGAGAGGTAGACGATGAGGAGAAGCGTGTCCTTGGCAAAGTAAATCGCCATGTTGTTGCCCAGGAATTTGCGAGCCAGGTCCTCGAACAAAAGCCAGACGAGAAAGAAATAGAGTCCTTTGCGCCAACTATTGATGACCACGAGCAGAGTGGCAGCGCCGGCCACGACTAGTCCGATAAACCCCAAGCTCGTAAAATCACTGCTGAGAATATATCCGCCAACTTTGAAGGCAACGAGCAATGCGAAGAGCAAAAAGACAAATGAAACAACCGTTCTGCGCGGGAATTGTGTGCTGGCGACTTGCAAGAAAGATTTCATTGTATCTCTACAAAACTGCAGATCGGCTATTCAACGGACGATGGCTTCACACCCTCCACGCACACTCCCGCTCCGTTAAGAACCCGGCTCTCTTCCTCCAGTGCACCGATGTCCTCAATCTCGCTATCCAGGTACTCCCTTCGGCGAACTTCGACAAAACCTCCTGCCTCGAATAGCGAGACAAGCGACTCCGCGTCGTACATCCACTTATGCGAGTGAAGGTCATTCCAGGAGTTATAAATTCGATGGAGCAAGTGTGGATAGCTGGGCGTCGGGTAGCGCATGAGGAGTCTTTGGTTGAGCCGATCTGCCCGGCACAAACGCTCGAATTCACCTGTGAGCGTGCCGAACGGACGCTCCCCCATATATTCTTGGATAATCGCTTCCAAATCGGGAACAACCACGCGCAGTACCCCTCCCCGCGCAAGAACCCGCAAGGACTCCTTAACCAGCCGCTGCGCTTCGTCACGGTACAGATGTTCCAGAACATGCGAAGCGTATATTGCTGCAACGGAGCCATTAGAGAACGGCAACGGCTTCCGAATATCATGGATGAAGATCGAAGAACTCCAAGGGATGTTCAGCGTGTCCGCGTGCAAGAAGTTGAGCCATGCCAATGCACGGCGAAGGAACGGATGTTTGGCGAGCCTGGCGTTGTAAGAACCATCGACGTTGACCCAACCACTCGGAGTTTGCAACCCGCAACCCAGATTAACGCGCGCAAGGTCCTTCCGCTCCTGTAGTGGACGCTTTGTGCCCGGCACAAGCAGAGGTCTTTCCGTAGGATAATTCTGTTCCATTGCAGAGAGGAAAGTCACTCCTCAGTCTACAGCAGGATGGACGGTTCGGTGACAGCAGTTCGGCAAATGGTACCAGCCAGCCTCCACCTCGGACCGAAGAATGCGCGCAGAACAAGGGCTTCATGCGTTGCTTTTGCTGGAAAGAGTTGCCGGTGATTTGCGGAAGGAGGATTGCACTCGCGCCGCAGCACGCTGAATCGCCTCGACGGTCGCTGCTATGTTTTCCTGCGGCGACCACGCGCGGACTCGCGCCGCCGCTCGACGCCCTACTTCCCGCAGATTGGCGCGGCCGCTCACGACGCGGGCAAGGATTTCGCTCAGAGCGTCGACATTCCCGCAGGGAAAGATGAATTCGGGGCAGACCGGCGCGACAAGGTCGCGCCCCGCGCCGACACGATCGCTCACGATCACCGGGCAGCCGCAACACATCGCTTCGTTCACAACCACCGCGAACGGCTCATATTCTGACGGCAGAACCATCACATCCGCGGACCTATAAATTGCGGGAAGTTGCGTTTGATTGGCGAAACCCAAAAACCGCACGCGCGATTCGATTCCGAGAGCGGAAGCTTCCGCCACGAGCGGCGCGTGAAGCGGGCCATCGCCGGCGTAGACAAGACGAGCGTTTGGCAGATTGCACTTGGCAAATGCGCGCAGGACGTCAAACGGGCGTTTCCAGGCTTGCAGTTTGGCGCAAAACAGGATGACCACGTCGTGCGCTGCGACGCCCCAAGAGGCGCGCACCGCAGCCCGGTCGACACCCGCACTTCGTTCGATCCACCAATCGTTATCGACCACATACGGAATCAACGTAACGCGATCCGGAGGTATACCCAGCGACAGCATCAGGTCGCGTGTTGGAGATGAGGGGGCAATTACCTGATCGGCAAGGCGGAACAACCATGGCCAGAAAAGCCCCTTGCATACGCGCTTCCAGGCTCGGCCATCACGCGAGGCGAGCGAAATGCTGTCGGTTCCGAAGAGGAAGGCGGTGTGTGAAAGTTTGGCGGCGAAGCACGAAATCCAGAAAGTGGCCCGGACATACCCGGTGTAGGAAAGCACCCCGTCAAAATGCCCGCGGCGTATCAATCTCCAAAGACCGGGATTATTGAGCCCGAAGAAAGATTCCGAGCCCGAGCCGCGATTCGCCAAGTGCGTCCAGGCATAACCGTCGAGCAAAGGGATGTCCCACTTCACGCTGCGGCCGAAATCCGGGTCATGTCCCGCTTCAGCGCCGCGCAGGCTGCAATATGCCACCTGAAAATCCAGTTGAGGGTGCTGCGCCAGTAGCCGAAAAAGAGGTGCACCGTATTGCACGGGATGCGAAGCGATGGCCAGGACGCGGAAGCGGCGGTCAGGCATGGTAATGGCAGGGTGAGTCAAATCGTTCGTCGCGGAAGAAAATTTTTGCAATGCAATAAGGGTGACCCGAGCGGAAGTATACCCGTTTCGCGGCGCAAGCGGCTGTGCTAAACTGCTGAGGTTCCGCAGGGGTTTTGCAGTTCATTGTAGGTCTCCGCATCGTGATCTGCGTGCCGGCCGCGTGCTCGGGTAGGGCAGCGGGCGGGCGAACTTTCATCAGCGCAAGCGGCGGCAGGTCGCGGACAAGCTGAATCACGCGCCGACGGCGCGAAAAATCAAAACGAGGAAGTGTCATGTCTGGGCATTCAAAGTGGGCCACCATCAAGCACAAAAAAGCGGCCACGGACGCCAAGCGCGGCCGCGTGTTTACCCGCGTCATCCGCGAAATCACCATAGCCGCGCGCATTGGCGGCGGCGATCCCAACTCTAACCCGCGACTTCGCGCGGCCATTCTGGCCGGCAAAAATGAAAATATGCCGAATGAAAACATCGAGCGCGCGATACTCCGCGGCACCGGCCAGCTCGAGGGTGAACAATACGAGGAAGTGACATTCGAGGGATACGGCCCGGGCGGCGTGGGGATGTTGATCCAGGCGGTGACCACCAACCGCAATCGCATCGTCGGCGAATTTCGCCACTTGATGACCAAGAACGGCGGCAACCTGGCGGAAGCCGGTGCGGTGGGCTGGATGTTCCATCGCAAAGGCGAAATTGTGGTGCCCAAGGAGCAAGCCAGCGAAGACAAAATGCTGGACATCGTGCTAGAGGCCGGCGCGGAAGATTTGAAGGACGATGGCTCGGGCTGGTACGTGGTGACTCCGCCGGAAGCGATGGAAAAAGTGAAAGAGGCGCTGACGAAAGCGGGGATCACTCCGGCGTCGGCGGAAATCGGCATGGTTCCGCAAAATTACATCAAGCTGACCGGAACGCAGGCCACGCAAATGGTGCGGCTGATCGAGGCGTTGGAAGAGCACGACGACGTGCAGCACGTGTACGCTAATTTCGACATTGATGAGTCCGAGATTCAGGCGGCGGTAGGCGCGAACTGACTTTTGCCCATCATGTGCGCCAATTTTCTTGAGCGGCCACCGAGATTGGGTGGCCGCCTTGCTTTGGACTTGCTTGGCGCGAACAAAGCGCAAAAAGAGTGGCACCGCTGCGTTAATCGCCTTAGACTGTGTTTTGATGAGAGCGACGAACGGCAAGAACGCAGGCTCCTGGATGCGCGTGCTTGGCGTCGACCCGGCGGCGGCAGGGCCAACCGGTTACGGAATCGTGGACAGCGACGGGCGGAATTGCCAGATGCTGCATTACGGTGCACTGCGCGTGCCGGCTGCGCGGCAGAAAGAATCCTCCGGCGCAGTCTTGCAGGATATTCATGAGTTGGTTTGCCGGCTCATCCAGGAATTTGCGCCCACGGTGATGGCCGTGGAGTCCGTGTTCACCGCGCTGAATATGCGCACGGCGCTGCGCCTGGCGGAGGTGCGCGGCGTATTGCTGCTAGCGGCTGAACAGCATAGGCTGCCGGTGCACAGTTACTCGCCGCGTGAAGTGAAGGCTTGCGTTGCCGGATACGGCCACGCCGACAAGCGGCAGATGCAGTTGATGGTCCGCGCGCTGCTGTCCATGACGGAGACGCCGGAGCCCGCCGATGCTGCCGACGCGCTGGCCGTGGCGCTTTGCCATTTGCAGGCCGAACAGGCGCGGCTGCGCTACGGTCTTCCTGACGCGAAGTCGCTGACGAAACCGCGTGCTTTGCCGCTAGGAACTATTCCCGCGCGGGGCGTAAACCGGCTGCCTGCATCGCGCATCGAATAGACGAGATGAGAACTTCTCTGGCCCTTTCGATTCTGCTGACCTGTGTAGTTTCACTCGCCTGTACCTCCGCAGGCGTCGTCGCCGCGGGCGGTTTCGCTACACTCACCGCCAACACGGCGATGCGATCTGCTCCCGCGTCAGGCGGAGCGACGCTGACCTTTCGCCGCATCTTCAAATCCAGCTCGCCGGAGTTCATCGAAATCTCCGTGCGGGAAGATTCCGACGAAGCCAGCTACGAAATCCGGCAGCTCGACGACGATCCTGGAGCGGCGAAGTTCGAAGTCAGCTCTGGGCTGCGCGCCAGAATGTTTGCGCTCGCGCAACAATTGAATCGTTTTCAAGGGCAAGATTTGGACGTGCACCGAAAAATCGCCAATCTTGGCGAGAAGACGTTTCGCTGGGAGCAGGGTCCGGAAATGCATGAGGTGAAGTTCAATTACACCTTGAATTCGGCGGCCAGCCAACTGCTGCAAATCTTCGAGGGCTTGGCACGCCAGCAGGAACTGTTGATGCTCCTCGAGCGCCGCATGAAGTACGACCGTCTTGGCATCAATGATGCCTTGTTGCAGTTTGAGACGGAACTAAACCGCAAGCTGCTGCCCGAACCCGAGCGCGCCCTCCCCACCCTGGACCAAATCGCCGGCGACTCCCGCTTCGTCGACATCGGCCGCCAGCGCGCCCGCAACCTCGCCGAACGCATCCGCCACCAAAGCTAGGGCGGCGCACCTCAATTTATTCCAAATTTCGTATGCTCCTTCTAAATCCAGAAAAACCTACACATAAAGCGACTCTCTGGCAAGCTAAGCCATAGATAAGAAAGAGAATAACTTTCCCCTAAGCGTGGCCAGCTTCTTGCAGTTAGTGCTGCATTCAAGGGCCATCTTGGGGGAGTTACGCACTCTGGGGCGTCCTTTACGGGGCTTGCGGCCCCAACGGAAGTAATCGTCCATCGGCAGAATCTTGGTAATGCATTTGAAGAATGGAGGGGTAATGCGTGATATGCGCACGTTGATCTGGCTGTTCTCGCTCGTCGCTGTCCTTGGATTCGTCGTTTCAGTGGATTTAGCGGTACCACCGGTAGCTCATGCCCAAGCTACAATTTCCTCAGGAGGCATTCAAGGAACAATTCTTGATCCAAATGGCGCCGTCGTTTCCAGCGCCAAGGTAACAGTCACTTCAAAGGCCACAGGGCAAAAAACAACGCCGGAAGTAACTGGCGCAGGCGACTACAATTCCGGCTCTCTTATCCCAGGCACTTACTTGGTAAGGGTTGAGGCTCCCGGATTCAAGGCAGTCGAGAAGGCCTTCGTGGTCCAAGTTGGCGTTGTTAGTAACGGGAACATAACACTCGAAATTGGCTCAACTAGTACGGTCATCGAGGTGGAGGGCTCCACAGTTTCCGTAAGCACGGAACAGGCCACGGTTTCTGGCGTTCTGACCAAGGAGCAGATCGAGACCCTCCCCATCAACGGCCGCAATTTCTTGGACCTTGCTCAACTCGAGCCGGGTGTGCAGATTCAAGACGGCAACAACTTTGACCCGACCAAAGTCGGGTACTCTTCGATCTCATTCGGTGGTCGGTTCGGACGCACCGCTCGCATCGAAGTGGATGGTGTGGATATTAGCGACGAAACCGTCGGAACTACCACCATGAATATTCCAGCAAGCGCCCTAGAAGAATTCCAGCTCAGCCAGTCTTCATTAGACCTCTCGAACGAACTGACCTCTTCGGGTTCGGTCAACGTTGTGACTCGCTCTGGCACCAATGATTTCCACGGGCAGGCTTTCGGCCTTTTCCGCGACAGCAGCATGGCCGCGGCGCTGCCTCACCCGGCCGGGACATCGGCGCCGTTCCAGCGCAGCCAGTTTGGCGGCAACTTCGGCGGCCCTATCCAAAAGGACAAGTTGTTTTTCTTTATAGACGCCGAGCGCACCAAACAAGAACTCGCCTCGCCAGTTCCTCTGCCAGCACCATTTACCGCTCTTGGAGGGGGCTATTCCTCGCCTTATCGCGAAACCGACCTCGTCGACAAGCTGGACTACGTGGCGACTTCCAATCTGAAACTCTTTTACCGCTTCAGTTATTTTGCCAACGCGGCGGTATCTACATTCGGCGCCGCGAGCTTTCAGCCCTTCAAGAATAAAGATTACACGCGCAACCACTTAATTGGCGGCGACTACTCGCACGGCTCTTGGACGCACAGTTTCCGGTTCGAGTACTTGAAATTCCAGAACCAGATCGTGGACGATGTGGCAGGGAGCGGGCTACCCCTTGCGAACTTCCCCGTCACCGTGAACATCGGGCCTTTCGCAAGCGGTCCGAACCTGCTCGCGCCGCAGACAACGCCGCAGAGCGACCACCAAATCAAGTACGACGGGGGCAAAATCTGGGGCCGGCACATTCTCCGCTTCGGAGCTGGATTTAACCACCTGCAGGGTGGCGGCTTCGCGAAGTTTTTCTCCATCACACCGTCGGTCTATGACTTTCAGGATAAGACCGCAGTAGCCTTTGCGAATTGCCTCCCGGGCAGTGGTTGCACCGCGCCGTTCGGACCTGGCGGCGACACGAATCCGCTGAACTATCCCGTCGAACTTTCCTACGTGGGCAATGGACTGGGGTTTTCAACAGAGAACGCGGCATTCGGGTATCCACTCGGCGGACTAGGACCGGATAACCGCATCGGCCTATACATCGGCGATAGCTGGAAGTTCCGCCCGAATATCACGATTACTGCGGGCGTGCGTTACGTTCGCGATACCGGACGAATTGACTCCGACTTGGGCCCCATCGCGGCCATCAATGCCGCATATCCTGGGCTGGGCGACCGCGTCAAACAGCCTAATCACGATTTCTCGCCGCAACTCGGCGTGGCTTGGGATCCAACGAAGAGCGGGAAGATGTCCATCCGCGCTGGCGTAGGCATCTACTACGAGAACATCATCTGGAACAATGTCTTGTTTGACCGCCCGCTCCGGCTTCAAAAGGGCGGTTTCCTGTCGTTCCCAAACCCCTGCACCAACATCGCAACAGCTAGTCCGATTCCATTCGCTGATGGTTCCCTTCGTACGATTCCGGTGGGTGGATGTGCGGACGCAAGCGGTAATCCGGTGTCAATAGGCGCCTCAGCACCAATTATTGCTGCTTTCCAAAAGCAGTTCCAGCAGGTGGCCGCACAAGTTGGTGGCAATGCCACCAACGGTAGCTACCTCCCGACTCTGATTGCGAGCGGTTCGCCGCTTCCGACGGGCTTCTTTGATCCGAACTTCAAGACGCCGCGCTCGCTTCAAATGAACGCCGGCGTGCAGCGCCAGCTTTGGAGGGGAGCGCTGGTCAGCGCTGACTACCTTCGCAATGTGGCCACGCACTATGGCCTTGGCGAAGACATCAATCATGTTGGGGATGTACGCTATTTCAATCTGAGCGCAGCGCAAACGGCTATTTCCACTACTAATAATTCCTTCGGCTGCGGAACTGCTTTCGACGCAGCTTCCATTAATTGTGCCATCGCCGCAGGCGCGACGATGGTCAACTACGCCGCGAACGGGCTGGGGACGCCAGGGGACGCTCATGTCGGTGCTTGCACTCCGGCGGCAGGCGTGAATTTTCAGTGCGCCTTTGGCGGCGTTAATCCCAACGTTGCAGCCTTCGTCGTTCAGAAACCCATCGGTCGTTCGACCTATGATGCACTCCAGATCAAGTTCGTGCAGAACAGCTCCCATCCTTTTCGGGGCGTGCGAGCGTTGAACTTCCAAGCGGCCTATTCTCTTTCTAGCTTCAAAAACGCTGGAGGCGCGAGCTCAACTTCGCCCGGCACGCCGGGCTCTGGCGACCAGGACTTTGTAATCAGCGCCCTCGATAATGCGAACCCCCTGAAGTATTTCGGTTGGGGCCCGCTCGATCGCAAGAACCAGCTGTCCTTTGGTGGTGTGGCTGACTTCCCGGCTGGTTTTCGTATCGGTGTTGTTTCCCATTTTTATTCTCCGCTCCCGCTGGGTTTGTACGTGCCCAACACCGGATCCGGATCGGGGGAGATCTTCCGAACTGACTTCACGGGTGACGGGACCGTTCAGGATCCGCTGCCCGGGACACAGGTTGGTTCGCTGGGCCGTAACGTGAGCTACGGTGGACTGGTCGCTGCCATCAGCAATTACAATTCAACATTTGCGAACCAAGCGACTCCTGCGGGAAAAGTGCTGGTTAGCAATAACCTGTTCACCCTTGCGCAGCTTCAAGCGCTCGGAGGGGTAGCGCCTAGTGTCCCGGCACCGGTGGCAGGCCAAGTTCCGATGTTTGGCCTCAAGACATTCGACTTGAGGCTGAGCTGGGTTCACAAGTTCCGCGAACGTTTGACCGTGGAACCGAGCGTCTCGTTCTTCAACCTTTTTAATTTCGCCAATTTCGACCTTCCGCAAAGCACGCTCAACCCGCTTCTCACGGGCGCCGCGGGGTCGGTGAATGGCACTACTTACAATGACCAGACTACCCAGCGCGTAGGCGTGGGCACAGGCGTATATAGCCTGGGTGCGCCGCGCGTGATTGAATGGGGACTGAAGTTGACATTCTAGCTCGACCTCAAAACCTAGCACCTAAGGCGGCGGGAAGCTTCAGCTTCCCGCCGTTTCCTGTTTCAAGTGGCTGAAATCCATTGGCGTTGTGTTTCGCTTGTGATCCCAGGACTTCCCCACACGCACGTCAGGATGTGAGCAACGCAGGTACTCCAGTGCGTCGCATCGACCATATACCTGCCGAAGCTGTGTCGATTGCCACAAGCCGCGCCTCCCCGGCCGCACTGGAGAGAGGCGCTGCTTGTTTGTGCGGGCTTGTCATCGGTTTGCGCTGTGCTTAGACTCAAGCGCGCATGCAAAACGGCTCACAATTTCCTGTGACGCGTTGGTCGGTGATCGACGCGGTCAAGAGTGTAGATTCGGCGGAGCAGGCGCGGGCGCTCGACACTCTGTTTGCCGCGTACTGGAAGCCGGTCTACAAGTACGTGCGCTTGCGATGGAGTCGCCCGGCAGAGGATGCTCAGGATTTGACGCAAGGATTTTTCGCGGAGGCGCTCGAACGCGAGTTGCTGGCCAAGTATGTGCCGACAAAAAGCAAGCTGCGCACGTATCTTCGTTTGTGCGTGGACAGTTTTGTGATGAATCAGGACAAGGCAGGGCGGCGCCAGAAACGCGGCGGCAACGCGACGCATGTGGCGCTCGACTATCAGGCGGCGGAGGGAGAACTGGCGGGCGCGACCATGGGCGCCGCCTCGATTCCTTCCCCGGATTCGCTCGAGGAATTCTTTGAGAAGGAATGGGTGCGCAGCTTGTTTGCGCTCGCCGTGGAAGACTTGCGCAAGTACTGCGCGGCGCGCGAACGCGAGCGCACGTTCCGGCTCTTCGAAGATTACGACTTGTCGGGTGATCCGGAAATTTCTTACGACAAACTCGCTACGGAGTACGCGATTCCTGTCACGGAGGTGACCAACGCGCTTTCCTGGGCGCGCCGCGAATTCCGCCGGATTGCGCTGGAGCGGCTGCGCGAACTTTGTGGCAACGAAGAGGAGTTTCATCGCGAAGCGCGCACCGTGTTCGGCTCGGACGCAGCATGAAGTTTCTGCCCGACAAAGTTGTGGATCGCTTGCGGCAAAACGCCGGCGTGCCGGACCCTTCCGGAACGCGCTATCAACTGCTGGAGCGTGTGGACCGCGGCGGCATGGGCGTGATCTATGCCGCGCTCGATGAAATGTTGGGACGTCGCGTGGCGCTTAAGGTCCTCGACGTTCCTGTTGCGGACGGCGACCTTGCTCGCCGTCTGAGTCGCGAAGCTCGCGTGCTCGCGCGCCTGGAGCATCCGGGAATCGTTCCCGTGCATGACGTCGGCACGCTGGCCGACGGCCGCGTTTTTTATGCCATGAAATTTGTGGAAGGCCAGCGGCTGGATAAACACATCGAGGCTGTCACCTCTCTACCGGACCGGCTCCGTTTGTTCCTGCGCATTTGCGACGCTGTAGCGTTCGCGCACGCGCGCGGTGTCCTGCACCGCGATTTGAAGCCCGCCAACGTCATGGTCGGAGCGTTCGGCGAAGTCCTGGTGATGGATTGGGGCTTGGCCAAGATTTTGCGCGAGCAGCCCGGCGCAGCGGCCGAAGAAGATCCGGAAGCGACCATCCTTCATGCTCCGGGCGCGAGCGGCGGTCCCGCAGATACGCTGGAAGCGACGCAGGTCACCGGACAGGGAACGGTGCTGGGTACACCTGGCTATATGTCTCCGGAACAGGCGAGCGGCGACGTTGCGCGCCTGGACGAGCGCAGCGACATCTTTTCGCTGGGCGCCTTGCTGCGATTCCTGTTCACGCCGGCTGCGACCGCCAGTTCACACTCACGTTGGCGACGAGACAAAGCGCTGGAAGCAATCTGCGCGAAAGCCACGGAAAGCGATCCGGCCAACCGCTACTCCAGCGTCTCAGACTTGTCCGCGGATGTTTCTCGCTACCTCGATGGGCTGCCCGTTTCCGCGCGCAAAGAGACAGTTTTGGAGAAAGCGGCCCGCTTTTACCGCCGCTACACCGTGGCTATCTTATTGATTGCAGCCTACTTAGTCGTACGCACACTGATTCTCCTTTTCTTTCACCGTTGAGCTTTAAAGGAATTCCATGGCCCGTTGTAAAGAACAGCAAACGGGTACAGAATCCCGGCTCGGAGGAGTCCACAAATGAACAAGATCTTGCTGGGTCTGTTGCTTGGAACAGTTCTCGGAGCGGTGGACGGTTTGTCTGCTTGGTTCACCCCCGCAGTGCGCGCACAGATCGTTGGGATTGTTGTTGGGTCGACGATTAAGGGGCTTATCGCCGGCGTGGCCATCGGATTCTTCGCGCGCAAAGTGCAATCTTTGATGCTCGGTATTCTTTTTGGCCTGGCGGTTGGCTTCGTCCTTGCGTTCGTCGTGGCGCAAATGCAGCACGGCTATTATTTCGAGATCATTCTGCCGGGAAGCATCGTCGGCATTATCGTGGGCTACGCCACGCAGCGTTATGGACAAGCGCCTGCCGCCCCAGCGACCACGCGATAGAGCCAGCATTTTTTTGGAAGCAGCGAATCGGGTTTCCGTGTCCGGGGCAGTTGCAGAAGTGAAACCAAATTGTTTGGAGGAGAAGATGAAAAACGCAGCACGAATTCTGATTGCAGTGGCATTGCTGGCCGGGCAGGCAGGCTCGCGCCAAGTTGCAGCGGCTGGCGGCAGCGCAGATGCGTTCGCCCAGTTGAAAACGCTCGTCGGACACTGGGAAGAGCAAAAGGCCAGCGAGTATAAGGCCACGCTGGACGTTGAATTGACGTCGGGAGGCACGGCACTGCTGGAGAAGTTCCGCATGGTGGAGCAAGGCAAGCCGGTGGAGATGGTCACCTTGTACTACCTCGATGGCGGCCAGATTAAACTGACGCATTACTGCATGGCCGGCAATCAGCCGACGATGCGCGGAACGTATGCGCCGGAGACCAAGACGCTGACGTTTGATTTCGAGAACGCCACGAATTTGAAGAGCGCGAACGATGGGCACATGCATCATGCGGTCTACAAGTTCATCGACAACGATCATTTCCAAACCACTTGGACGTTTCAGAAGGATCAGAAGGACGCGTTCAGCGAAGACGTGACGTACGTGCGGAAGTAGTCGCTGCGTACCGGCACATCTCCATTTCTCGTGGTGCTGATGGGACGGGCAAATAGCCCGTCCCATTTTTCTGTGCCCGAGTTAGAATGGCGGCATCGAGGGCACAATGGCCGACACGCGATTTGCCTCATTGCAAGGGCGCAAGTATCTCAACATCGAAACTTTTCGCAAGAATGGGCAAGGCGTGCGCACTCCGGTGTGGTTTGCCGGGGAGCTGGCGGACGGCGCGCCGGAGAAGCTCTATGTCTATAGCACCTCTGATTCCGGCAAAGCAAAGCGTATCCGCAACAATGGCCGGGTAAGAGTCGCGCCCTGCGACGTACGGGGGAAGCTGTTCGGCGAATGGGTCGAAGCGCGAGCCGAGATCGTCACCGGCGCGGAAGCGGAACACGGCATGAAGCTACTGAACAAAAAATATATGCCGTGGAAGCAGTTGCTGGATTTCTTTTCGTTCTTCTCACGCAACAAACGAGTGGTGTTCGTGATTCGCCCTGCGTAAATGGGGCTACAACTGACTTGCCAACAGCAGTGCTTGAAAGTATCAGTTTCACACAGACAGGATTGGCTGTGCCATCTAGCTGCAGCCGCAGCCGCCCCCGCAACAGCTTCCGCCGCCACCGGAAGATGAGGAGGATTTGGCGGAAGCGCCATTGCTGCCGCCGTTTGCGGTGGCGAAGACAGAAAGCTGGATGCTGGCTTTTTTGCTGGCGCACTTGGGGCAGGCGATTTCCTGCTGCTTGTTGATTACAATCTTCTCAAACCGAGTTTCGCACTCGTCACAAAGGTATTCGTAGATAGGCATAGCCGCTGTTCCTTTGATCCATTCCAGGGGTGTCGGATTTGATTATAGCAGGAGTCGTGTTTTGTCGTGGGCCCCCCTCCCCCCATTTTACAGAAGTGCGGATTCTAAATGGGTTACGGATGCAGATCTTCGGAAGTGTTGCTGACAAAGGGGTTACCGGCCGACAATATCGGCTAAAAACCGATAAAACGCGGAATTGAGTCCTAACTGTTGAAACTGAGGCACTTACGGACAAGCTCCACGCGAAACCGCCAAACAGACGGACGATTATGGTAGGTGAAGCTCAACAACTAGGAAATCAAGACGCGAAACTCTACGTCGGAAAGTATACCACACGAGTCAAGCAGGCCTGGAGGAGCCAAATAAATTCTAGCAGCTATACGTATTCCAAGAATTCGTCGATCGTCAGCTCCGCTTGGCGCAGAATACTTTTGAGGACGTGTAGCGGCAGGTCAAAGCGGTCGTGCCGGGGAACGGTTACGCGAAGATGAGGCTTGTGAACGTGCCTGAGCTGGATGTGGCTTCCGGTCTGATGATGAATCTCGAAACCTGCTTTTAAGAGGGCACGAACGACCTCTTTCGGTTTAAGAACCGGTAGACGCGGTGACATCTAGGCGGTAAGCGCGACACGCAGTTTTTCTTTGCGGGTCGTCTTTTCGTCGGGAATGGGCTCCCCGTCCTTACGGAGTCCTTCGAGGTGGCAGCGGATGGCATCGCGGGCCATTTCGCGCGCCTCGCCGAGCGTGCGCCCATAGGTAATCAGGCCGGGCAGGAGGGGGACCGTAACCTGATAACCGGACGGGGACAGGCTCTTAGCTGGGCGAACCTTTCTGCCGTTCCGGCCGACTGCCCCTTCGGCGAGGGGTTCAAATACAACGGTGAAGGTGTATTGGTGCGTCGCCATTTCCTGCGACGCCTTTTCACGAATGGTCATTCGTGGCATGAGCTGAGTTTAGGCCCTGTCACCTGCGGCGTCAAACTCATGTGCTTGATCCGATGTCGTCATTTCATCATGTAAACGATGGCCGACAGAAGAATGAGTGAACAACCGCAAAGGATGCTCGCGACGCGGGATCGCCCCTTGGCATGAATGCCCATCGCTGTTCTTCAAAAGAGAACGCCTCCGCATGACCGGAGGCGTTCGATAGATCGAAAAGATGGCTGTTAACGTCAGTCGCCGGCTACGGCTTCGGCGGCTTCTTCCTTCCTGATGGCGCCGTTGCCGTTGCTATGGCCATTGCCGTTGGAATGACCATTACCATTGGTGTGGCCATTACCGTTGCCGCTGGCCGGGGCGATGCTTACCGGTTTACCCGCATTGGCGAAGTTGGCCGGGACGGCTTTGGCTATGTCGCTTACGGAGCCGATCTGGACTACTGTGGGCTGGGCCTTCTTTAGCACCAATTCCTCGTAGATCGCGCGGACTTTGGCCTGTTCCTCGTAGGCCTTCTTGCGGCGCGCGCGATCTTCTTCCGCGGCGGTCTGCGGAATGTCGTGTTCGAGATGGCGGACACGCGCGGCGTCTTCGGCGTCGATGTTCAAGGAGTGCTCGTAGGTATTGAGATCGACTTTCTTGCCTTTAGCGTAGATCTCGTGCTTGCCGTGCGTCTTGTACCACTCGGCGACGGTCGCGTTCTTGTGCATGTTCTCGATGATTTTACGCCAGCCGACGCCGGTGTTGTACGCGCAGAACGAGATTTCACCTTGCTGCGTGGCGTACGGGATGATGCACATTTCCGTGCGGCGGAAATCGTAGTTGAAGAGATCCTGGAACCACATGCCGGCGATAAATAGGAAGTTCCAAGGATCCTGGCGGCGCTTCATGGCGTCGTCAAACTTGCGATCCGGAGAAGTGCGGCCGTATTTCTTTTCGGAGTCCTTGGTGAGCGCCCAGGTCTTGTCGAACTTCTTGAAAAGATCGTAGAGGGTCAAACCCTTGGGCCCCTGGAAGGCCTTGTAATTCTTAAGCAGGGCCAAAGCCATCATGAAATTGGAGAAGGCCTTGCCGCGCGCTGCGTCAGTGATGGCAGTGACATCGCGGACGAGCTGCTGGGCGTCAAGGAAGCGCGGAACCGGCGCCCATTCCTTGGTTTCCTTGTTGATCATGATCGCGGTGCCGACGCCGCAATTAGGGTGGCAGCCGCAAGAGAGCGCGCCCCATTGCGAATCCGGCCCGTGAACGAGGTCCGAGAATCCGGCAAAGGTGGCGATGAAAGAAATGGGGAACCAGTCGCGGGTAGGCTCAACCTTGCCGACTTGGCGACTGACGTCTTGCGCGAGATGCGAAAGGGTGTAGCGCTGGCGGAGGCGGCGTTCTGGGGTGATATCTTCGTCGCGGCCGGTGAAGGAAACCGGTTGGAAGCTGACGAAAGCGATCTTCTTGGGGTTTTCCATCGCGAATTTCACGATGGCGCCCACCTGATCGTTGTTGACGTTGTTGACGATCGTGACGACGAGCACGATTTCGATGCCAGCTTCGTGCATGTTTTCGATGGCGCGGAGCTTGACGTCAAACAAGTTGCCGACCTGGCGATGGCCGTTGGCGTCATTGCCGATGCCGTCGAACTGCAGATAGGCGTAGCGCATGCCGGCTTCAAAAGCCTTCTTGGAGAATTCTTTGCTCTTGGCGAATTCAATGCCGTTGGTGGCGGCCTGCACGCTGTTGTAGCCAATTTTGCGAGCGTAAGCGACGGCTTCGAGGAAGTGCGGGCTCATGGTGGGCTCGCCACCGGAGAACTGTACGGACATCTGACGGCGCGGCTTGATACGCAGAGCGTTGTCGAGAATTTCCTGAATTTCGTCCCAGCCCAGTTCGTGGACGTAGCCAACTTGGTTGGCGTCCATGAAGCAGGGATCGCACATCATGTTGCAGCGGTTGGTCAGATCGACGGTGAGTACGGAGCCACGGCCATAGCGCACCGTGCTGGAGCCGTGCTTGTGAAGGTCTTCGTCGTTGTGCGCCGGAATATCGCGGCCGGGGAACTGCTTTTCGATGTGATCGAGGAATTTGGCATCGATGGCCATCATGTCTTCGTAGTGGCCGTGGATGGGGCAGTCTTTGACCATCCAAACTTCGCCGTCGCGCTCGATAATTTGCGCTTTGATCTCGCCGACTTTTTCATTCATGAGGTCGCGCCAATCCTTCTTGCCGTGAATGATGGCTTCGCGAGCCTCTTTGACGCAATCCGGGCAGAGCGAATCGGTCTGCCGCGGCCAGCCGAGGGTCGGCTTGGTCTTTTCCCACGACTTTAGGAGCGGTTTATCCGACCACTTTGGGGTGAACGATGGATTCGGATTGCGCTTGTTGAAGAATTGGATCGCATCGAAGGTGACGCCGGCTGCTTTGCAGACGGCAGCGTCGACCGCGCGCATCACTTGAGTGCCCACTCGATTCGGCATAAACCTCTACCCTCCACTTTCGCCAGTAGATTAAAAATGTTTGATGCGTTTGTAAGAAGCCCGCTCAATCGTCGTAAAGCGGCGACGACTGCCCCCGGGCTCTTAGTTACCGTACCACGCCGGGTAGAAACACCCAATAAGTCTTTGGGCCTGTATAGTTTAACCGATACAGGGTGGGAAGCCAGCGAGTTGCATTAAACGGCGAAAAATGGGGGTCGAATGGGGAAAAACGGGGGTCGAATGGGGATTTGGGCAGGGGTTACTGGTAGGGTGTTTGAGGGCAAAACGAGGTGATTTCCTGGTTCGGAACGCATGAATTTCAGACATTGCAACAACAGAAGTCAGTCGTTGAGGGCAGGCCGGAGAACGGCGATTACAAAATGGGCGAAGTGCGAGGCGCCTTCGTCGAGTTGGAGGAAGCGCGCGACGCAGTGATCGGCGAGATATTTTGTGACGCGGGTTTCGGCAATGCCGAGATGATCCGCGAGGCGTGGTTTGATGGACTCGGAGCCGCGCCGACTGCCGGTACCGCGCAGAAAACTGCCAATGGCGATGCGCAGCGTCTGACAGGGTTCGACATAGTAGTACGTCGAGAGATCGGAATCACTGAGAAGGAGCACGCCGGGACCGACGGGAGCGCGATCGGCTTCGCTGAGCTTCAGCGGAGGGCAAGTGAGCAGGCGCCGGAATTGCATCTCGAGCAGGGAAAGCCGCGAAGAGAGGCCGGGATCGCCGTAACGGCCGCGCGCGGAGGTCGCGGTGTCCGGGACCGGGTCAGAAGGAAGGCGAGGCGGCGGCACGGAGTCCACGACTCTGCTAAGGCGAGGCTCGGGAGCATCGTCTAGCGGCGGAGAAGCCTGCTGGCGAACTGGGGGTTGGGTGAGGGACGAAGGAGAAAGAACGGGCGCCTCGTTTGCAGAGCGGGTTTTCCGTCGATTCCGGCCGCCGCGACGGCCACGGCGGCGCGCACCGCGTGGCGGCGCGTCGAAAACAGGAGCAGCAGCTTCCGTTGCAGGCGCGACAACTGCTTCAAAAGTCGTGGCAGTCTGTTCAAACGGCAGGCCCGGTTCAGGAGCAGTGAGAACGGGCGCGGCAATCGAGAGGTCGGCGGATGAAGTCGCCGGCTCCGCGGGAGCCTGTCCGCCGAGGCGTACGGCAGCTTCCTGTGCCTTGGTTTTCCAGTCGGCACGGCGAAAGCGCTCCGCGGCGGTGGAATACCATTTGGCCGCTTCGCCGCTCTGCCCAGCGGTCTCAAAGAATTTAGCTAGCTCGAAAGCGACCATGGCGTCGCGGGTTTTTTGATAAAGGTTGGAGAGCTGCGTAGCAGGGTCTTTTCCGGTGCGAGCACGGCGGATGCGAGCGGTAATCTGTTTCCAGTCGGCCATACAGAAGGGCATTGTAACAGCGACAGAACAATGCCACCAGCCCAACGGGGCATACGGCAAGTCTGGCGGAGTGCGACTTTGAGTACCTAGCCCGGGTTTACAGATTGACCGTCTTAAGGGGTGGCCTCTATCCTGAGTAGAAGTCCCCTTGGAGAGCGAAATGCCGCGCGCGCGCGGGCCCGTGTCTATTAGCATATCTGTATTGTTATCAGTAAGTTCGCTGGCCGGGCCGATTGGGGGGAGTCCCGGTTTAGGTTCGGGGACCGTGGTGTATGCGGAGCGCGCGCATATAGGAACCGCACCGGCCACTGTGGGAGCTACCGTATTTGCTGGCGACAAGCTCGACACTGAAGAGGTGCGTGGCGGTTTGCAGATTCGGGCCGGGGCGGCTCGCCTGGCGCTGACAGCTTCGAGCCGCATAGTCTGGGGCGTGGAAGCCGGGTCACCCAGCGCGACATTGACAGGCGGCACGGCGGTATTTTCGACTGCCGGCGCCAAGGCGTTTGTACTGCGCGCAGGGACCGCGGCTTTCAGGCCCAAGGGCGACGAACCGACCGTGGCGAACGTGACTCTGCTCAACCCGAAGGAGTTGCTAGTGCGCTGCTCGCGCGGAGCGGTGCTGATCGCGGTGGAGGACGATGTGCGCGTGATATCGGAAGGCACAGCCTATCGTGCGGTGCTGGACCCGGAAGCGGCGGGGCGTTTAGGTGTGGCTCCAGCGGCGACGGGGCCGACCGCGCCCGAATTGTGGCGCCAAAAGCACCCGCGTCCGGCGGCCAGGAGCAAGTTTATTTTGTACCCGATTGGATTCGCTTCGCTCGTCACGGGGTATGCCGTCTCAGAGGCGCTGGAAAGTCCGGACCGGCCTTAGAAGGTTCTAAGTGATTGGTTTTTTAGGTTTGCTAGTCCCGCAAAAATCGTCTCCGAAGCCGCGCCCTGAAGTTTTCAACGCTGCTCAGGCACTCAGATAGTTCCTTACGCGTTCTTAGCCACGACGATTCTTAGCGTGCGATTTCGCTGGATCTCTTCTACAGATTAAGCTGCGGCAATGACTTCAATTTCCACCAGAGCGTCCTTGGGGAGCCGTGAGACTTGCACGGTGGAGCGGGCGGGAGGAGCGGCCGTGAAGTAGCGCGCGTAGACTTCGTTCATGGCGGAAAAATCGTTCATGTCCTTGAGGAACACGGTGGTCTTGACGACGTGATGGAGATTGGCGCCGGCAGCTTCGAGAATGCCTTTGATATTTTCGAAGACGCGCTCGGTTTGCTGGCGGACGTCGGAGCCGACCATTTCCCCGGTTTTGGGATCGAGCGCGACTTGCCCGGATAAATAAACAAGACCATTTGCTTTGATCGCTTGCGAATACGGTCCGATAGGCTTCGGACCGCGATCGGTGTTCACGGCATTTTTCATGGCATGGTCTCCTTTAAGGTGACAGCGGACGCGGCGGTGTTTTCGTAGCGCGCGCGGAAATCTTCAGGTACGCCGGGGTGCTTCATCCAAAGGCGCACGAATTGCGCAACGTCTTGGTGCGCTTCCTGTTCGAATGCGGCGATGAGATCGTCCAGATCGAAGCCGCCACCGCGGCGGGCGCCGAGCATGTGGCTAAGCGCGGCGCTGAAGACTTGCTGGCCGTAACGGTCTTGAAGGCCATAGAAAAACAAAAGACTCTTGGCGCGGAGAACATCGTCGGTTTCAGGCTGTCGCGGCTGGAGATTTGCTGGAATGGCTCTGAGTAATCGACGCACAATTTGCGCGCGAACTTGCGGACCTTCGACGGCTTCGCGGCCGCGTGAGGCAGCGAATGCCGGCAGAGCGGAGAGCGGCGGAGTTTGCTCGAAGAAGCCAGGATTTTGGCCGTAACCAAGCCAGCTCGCGGCAAGTGACGGAGCAGCAGCGGCAATTTCTGGCGCGCCGCGGCTCAGGTCGACCATGGCGGTGTCCTGCGAAGCCATCTCGGCGGACGTCTTTTCGTTCTCTTCCGAAATAAGCCGGGCAAAATTAGACATCGTACTGGTGAAGCAGCCGGCCACATCGGGACACTCGACGATCCAGAGCCGGTGAGAATCCTTGGGACGTGCCCCGAAAGTGGAGTCGTAGGCTTGAATCGTTCTGACCAGCGCCTCGCTGGGCTGGCGCAGGGCCTCGGGATCTTGCGGGGAGCGCGTCCAGAGATTCACGGTTTCGTGGCCGGCCGTGAGCGTTGCGGCGATGTATCGGCCGGCGATGACAAAGGGGTAGCTGTCCTTGTGGGTCTGCGGAATGCGAATCGTTCGTTCGGCTGCGTCCCGAGAATTTTTTGCCAGTTGTTTGCCCGCCTGGCCACTGGTGTGCACCAGGAAATCGCCGGGGACGCGCACGATGAGATTCCACGACTTCGGTGGCACCCCGCCGGTGGCGAGAATGCCACGCTGGGGCAGGAGCTCGGGGCTCCAACCTTGCGCTGGGAGGAAAAATGCGTCGGGAGCGAAACTGAGGGGCGTTTCGCCGGAACCGGGGCGCTGGTATTCGACGGACAGGCGCAACGTGTGCTGCGAGGAAACTTTCCAGGGCTCCGGAAAGACGAGAACGACATTGCGCGGGCTATCGGGGGAGGAAGCGAACTTCAGAGAGGTCGTGTCCCACAGCGCGGTGGGATCCGGAAAATGAAAACGCCGTCGGCCCGGTAGCCGCAACTCGAGGGAAGCGAGAGGCTGGTTTCCCGTGTTTTTAAGTTGATAGACGCCTTCGATGCGAATGACAGGCTGCGGAGCAGGGACGAACTGTACGACGATCTGTTGTTTGACGATGGTGTAGCCGGGGCCCAGCGCGACTGCACAACCGGTCGCGTAACAAGCGGTGCCAACCAGCAGCAAAGTAAGAGGCAGGCGAATTCGGCGGCTCAGTGTCAAAGCGCTACGATTGTAACGAGGGAAATGAATTCACGCAAAAAGCCCTGACGTTGCGCGGAGGAAACCGCGGGTAAGCGAGGTCAGCGGGGTTTGCGGCCGCGGACGCGGACGAAACCGGTGCCCGCGTGATTGCGGGCCGCTTCCCGAGCGGCGACTTCGCGGTCGGCCTGCGCATCGGTCATGCCCGCCTTAATCTTGTCCATAATCTGCGTTTCGCTGAGACCGGTATTTTTCAGGCGCGCGATTTGCGAAGTGCCGAGCGTGGAATGTCCTTGAAGACGGCGTTGCAAGACAAACTGCACAAAGCGGTCGGACAAGCCGATGAGGCGGAGCGCGACGGCGTCGCCACTGATGGCATCGAGTTGATCGGCGCGGGCAATTTCAAGAATCTGGTCTTCGGAGTAGCCTGCGCTGGCGAGATTGGCGGTCGAGTCACCGCTGGTGAAGGGGTGCTTTCTCTCGTGAGCAGCAGCGACCAGAGCTACGCACGCATCATCGCTCAGTCGCGCTTGCTTGACTTTGACGAGTTGGGCGACCTCGGAATCCGAGGCATTCAGCGCTTTGAGCTGCTCGAGGCCCGTGGACCACATGCCGGATTGGTCGAGCGGACGGTAATCCGTCAGCAGATGCTGCTTGCAGCCGGCCGTGAAAAGGACGCAGGCACCGAGAATGAGAACGCGATACTTCATGTTTTCATGTTAGCGCGTGGCAAGAGCAACAGGCTGGCGTGTGCCGTCGGGGGTACTTGTGCGGAAGGACAGGTGGAGGGGCGAATTTCAAAACGCTGTAGGTGAACGAAAAGCAGCGTTTGAAAAGCTCAGACCTGGTAAACGCGCTCTACGCCGTATACGCCGGCCACTTTGCGGATATTGGCCACGATGGTCTCGAGTTGTCGGCGATCGGCGATTTCCAGGCTGGCGTCGATGCGGGCGCTCGAACCGTCGGGACGGCTTTCCAGGCTGTGGATGTTCGAACCGGCACCGCTGATTACGGCGGTAATTTCCGCCAAGAGGCCAGCGCGATCCCGCGCGCGGATCATGAGCTGCACCTGGAAGGTCGCGGCTCCCGCGCCGCCCCACTCGACGGCGATGCGACGCTCCGTCTGATACAGCAGGTTTTGGACATTTGGGCACGCGCGGGTATGGACCGCGACTCCACGTCCGCGGGTGATATATCCGATTATGTCGTCGCCAGGAATGGGATTGCAGCACTTCGCGCGATACACGAGAAGATCGTCATAGCCTTTGACGATAAGCGGCGCTTCGCCAAAACCCAGCATGCGCTTTACGGTCTTAACGAGCGTCGGTTTGGCATCTTCCGCCGGCAGTTCGGCGGCCTTCGCAGCGTCGCCGAGGACACGCGTGAGCACGTGACGCGCCGAATATTTCCCGAAGCCTACCGCCGCGTAGAGATCCTCAATTTTTGAGAGACCGGAATCCGCTGCGACCCGCAGCAGATCCTCCTCTGGAATTTTCTTGAGGCTCCGGCCGAAATGGCGTGCTTCCTTTTCCAGCAGCCGCTGCCCCATTTCCGTGGCTTCTTCGCGCTCTTGCAGATTGATCCAATGGCGGATCTTGCTGCGAGCGTGCGAGGATTTCGCGAAGCTGAGCCAGTCGCGACTGGGCGTGTGGCCTTTCTGCGTCAGGATTTCCACAACATCGCCACTCACAATTTCGTGGCGGAGAGAAACCATTTGGCCGTTGACCTTAGCGCCGACGCATTGGTGGCCGACCTCGGTGTGCACGTGATAGGCGAAATCCACGGGCGTGGCGCCACGCGGCAGCTCCAGCACGCGCCCCTTGGGCGTGAAAGCGTAAACCTCGACCGGGGCGAGGTCGACCTTTAGCGTCGACAGAAACTCGCCGGGCTCTTCCAATTCTTGCGACCACTCAATGAGTTGCCGCATCCAGGTGATGCGCTGGTCATCTTCCTGCACGGGTTTGCCGTCTTTGTATTTCCAGTGCGCGGCAACGCCTTCTTCGGCGATGCGGTGCATGTCCTGGGTGCGGATCTGCACCTCAAAGGGCTGGCCACCGTGAAGCACGGTAGTGTGCAAGGATTGGTACAGATTGGGCCGGGCCATGGCGATGTAGTCCTTAAATCGCCCTGGGACAGGCCGCCAGATGTGATGCATCACGCCGAGGGCCGCGTAACAGTTCCGCTCGGTATCAGTGACCACGCGAACGGCAAGCAGATCGTAGACCTGCTCGAGGCCGCGCTCCTGGCGCACGATTTTGCGGTGCAAGGAGTACAAGCCTTTTACGCGGGCTTCGAGTTCCGCGGGGATGCCATTTTCGACCAGCTTGGAACGAATAGTGCTTTGCACTTCCTCAAGGAACTTCTTGTGGAGCGGTGCCTTGTCCAAAACTTCCTTTTGCAGTGCCAAAAACGATTCGGGTTCGAGATAGCGGAACGCAAGGTCCTCCAGCTCGCCGCGAACGATGCCCATGCCGAGCCGATGAGCGATAGGCGCATAGATGTCGAGAGTTTCGCGCGAAATACGCTGCTGCTTCGCAGACTCCAGATATTCCAGCGTTCGCATGTTGTGCAGACGGTCGGCAAGTTTGACCAGCACCACGCGGACATCATTCACCATGGCCAGAAGCATTTTGCGAACGTTTTCAGCTTGGCGCGCCTCCGGAGCCATCATGTTCAGCCGGCCGATTTTGGTGACGCCTTCCACCAACCGCGCGACTTCGACGCCAAAGCGCTCTTCGATTCGTGAAACCGGGTACTCTGTGTCCTCGATGGCGTCATGCAGAAGGGCGGCGGTGAGCGTGGTGGCATCCAGCCGCATGTCGGCGAGGATATGGGCAACTTCCAGAAGATGCGTGAGATAGGGGTCCCCGGAACTGCGAAGCTGGTCACGGTGGCGCTCCGCAGCGATTTCGTAGGCGCGGCGCACCATCCAGGGGTCCTCGGAAGGGCGGTTCTTGCGCAGTTTGGCGAGGAGCTCGTCCAGGCGGGCGTCCAGCTCGCGCTCGGTGCGGTCGCGGTGAAAATGAAGGGGTAAATTGCTGGGCGACGGCATAACCTAGTTTACGTCAGAAGAATGGCGCCGCGCGAGGGTCAAGGGCGCTTCAGAAAAAAAGAGCGTCCTCGCGAACGCCCTTTTGGGCAATGAAAAAACTTGCGCTTAGGATGCTTGGGGCTGCTCGGAGCGTTTCTGCTTGATTTCCTTGACCTTGTCGACCAGATCGTCGGCTTGTTTCAACAACGCCTCGCGCTCTTCCTTGCTTTCCACCATGTCCGCCTTGCGCCGGTAGAGGAGGTTAAGGTAAGCCATGGCGTCGTCGTAATCGGGCCTGAGGGAGATGGCCTTTTGCAGGTCGGCGACTCCTTCGTCGATTAGCGGGCCATACTTGGAGGCATATTCAGAGCGAATGGCGGGTGGCAGCGGGTCAGTATCCCTGACCTGCTTCTTGATATTGTTCTTGTTGTAATCCATACGCATCTCGCCGTTGGCTCGAAATGCCAGGGTCCAATCAATGACGCCGATCCAGTAGTAAGGCTCGGGATCGTCGGGCTTCAACTGAATGTGCCTCTGATGATAGGTTTTGGATTCCTCGAATTTCTTGGGATCAAAAGGCGTGCCACCCATCAAGAAAAGGATCGAGCCGATTTGGTCGATGGCGGAAAGATTGTTGGTATCTTTGTCCAGAATCTCCTTGAATTCCTGGATGGCCTGGTTCCCGCGGTCCTGGTTCTCTTTCGACGGCGCGCCCGGAATGTAAAGGCTGGCATAAGCGGTGCCCAGATAGAGGCGCGCGTTCAGAAGATCGGGGTCCGCTTCCTTGGCCTTCTTGAAATATTCAATGGCCACGTCGGACTGCCCGTTCTTAAAGGCATTTACGCCCTTATTGAGGTAGTCGCGAGCCTTCAGCTTGTTGCAGCCGGAAGCCGCAAATGCAAGAACTAAGATGGCGGCGAGTGCGGTAACCCGGCGA
>Ga0307479_10000403_pt1 | contig 38690 bp, 30 predicted proteins | sample atmos_gasesECM4C_FD_203743 | JGI IMG/M metagenome (GOLD analysis project Ga0307479, IMG submission 203743) | Hardwood forest soil microbial communities from Morgan-Monroe State Forest, Indiana, United States - atmos_gasesECM4C_515 | ecosystem: Environmental > Terrestrial > Soil > Temperate...
ACCAATGAGTTCCTGCGGCAGCGCGGCGGAATTGCCCGTGTGAACGAAATCTACTCGACGCAGGTCCCTGGCGCGCTGTGGCGCGTGCGTTATTTTCGCGATAGCCAGCCGGAAGAATACGCGGTCATCCTCAAGCCCGACGGGTCTCTTCATTCCATCCACCATACTCTCGCGGAAGCGGCGCCCGGTTCTTCACTCACAAAGGAAGAAGCCCAGGCGCGCGCGGAAAAATATCTCCGGGAGGAAAAAAAGATTGACTTGAAACAGTGGACTCTGGTCGAAGCTAATTCCGACAAACGCCCGTATCGAACGGATCACTCGCTGACCTGGCAGCAAAATGTCCCGCTCGATTCCGCACCTGGCTCGGTAGCTAGTTCCGCCGGTCACGCTTACGCACGGCTAGAATTGTCAGTCCTGGGCGACGAGGTCGCCAACTATCGGACCTATATCAAAATACCGGACGACTGGCGCCGCAAGCAGGAGGAGGTGACCCTGCCGCGCGTGATCCTAAACTACGCCCTCCCCATATTGCTCGGCCTTGGATTAGGGCTCACTGCGCTCATTCTTTTTCTCAAAAACCTTCGTTCTGACGCTGCTCGTTCTATTCCCTGGAAACGCCTGGGCCTCTGGTCAATTTGGGGACTTTTCGCTTACGTGGTGGTATTCCTCCTGGGCGATCGTATTCCAAGTTTCCTCAGTTCCTACGATACTGCGATTCCGTATAAGACCATGCTTGGCGGGCTCGGCATCGGCTTCATTCTAGGCGGGGCGTTTTATTTCAGCGCTCTGGCGTTGCTCTTCGGTGCGGCGTGGTACTTCGCCATGCGCGCCTTTGGCGAAGAATGTATTCCGAACTGGACCAATATGCCGCCTTTGTACTACCGGGACGCATTCTGGATCGGTCTGGGAGGCGGAGCCGCGCTAATAGGGCTGAATCGACTTCTCCAAGCCGCGTCAGCATACTGGCCGACGCCTCATCGGGCGCTAGAAGCCTCTTTTGGCCAGAATTTCGACGCCATTCTGCCCGCCGCTTCGATCTTAGGCGGGAGTTTGCTGCGCGGCCTTTTCTTAACCGGGGTCATCGCTCTGCTCGCTTCCTTTATCGCTGCTGAACTCCGTCCGCCCTGGTTGCGGTTTTCCTTATTCCTTCTCGGAGCGCATGCACTGGTCGGCGGCAATTGGGGCAATCCGGCCGACCTAGCCAAGCAATTCCTCGCGAAGGCCATCCTGCTTGCGGTCGTGATTTTTGGCGTACGGCGAATCATGCGCTTCAATGTCCTCGGCTGTTTTTTAATCGTCGCCGGAACTCTCTTCTTGGCGGGAGCGTCCGAATTATTGGGTCACCCCGACGCCTTCTATCGCGCCAATGGCAGCGCGGTACTGCTGGCGCTATTCCTGCTCCTAGCTTGGCCATTCGCGGCCGGGCGAATGCACTCTCGCGGAGCCTGAACGGGAATGCCTGTACTTTGCAATCGCCAGGGACACGCCCTGGGGGCTAACCGTAATTTGAAACAAATAACACGGCGCCCTCGTTAGTAAGAGAGGAAGAGGCTGCTCACCCATATAGTCGAGATGCGTCCAATTTGGATAGCCATGCGGAACTCCGTGTTAAGCTGAAGGGCGTATCTTTGGGATAAAGTGTTGCTGGATATGCGGCAACACAGTTTCACGCGAAGAGAAAGCGAAATATGCCGCTTCCAAGATGGGCGTTGGCTTTTGCCAATGAATCGGGTCGGGCGGGCAATCCAGAATCCGCCCTGGTGACGGTGACTCCCTTGTCCCAGCTTGACGAACGGGCCCTTGTGGCCGAAGCGCAAGCGGGCGGCCGCGCTGCCTTCGAGGAACTGGTGCGCCGGTACGACCGCAATGTTCTGCGGCTCGCTCTTAACTTGATGAAGCGGCCGGAAGACGCCCGCGACGTTTATCAGGAAGCCTTCCTCAAGGTGTATCGCAATCTCCATCGCTTTCGCTTCGAGTGCAGCTTCTACACGTGGCTTTACCGCATCGTGACCAACGTCTGCCTCGATCACTTGCGACGGCGCCAGGCGCGTCCCGAAGACCAGGCGCCGGAGCCCAGCGCCGCTCGCCACGACGATGGCATTACCGATTTCTTCGAACGCCAGCGGGAACATCGCCCCACGCTCGATCCCGAGCGGCGGTTCGTCGGGAAAGAAATTCAAGCGCGGATAGCCCTAGCAATGGAACGGCTCTCTCCGCGCGAGAGGATCGTGTTCGAAATGAAGCACTACCAAGGCCTGAAGCTGCGCGCCATCGGCGACGCGCTGGGCACCACGGAAGAGACCGTGAAAAATTCATTGTTCCGCGCCACCCGTAAACTCCGCAGTCAATTGGGAGGCCTTCGGTGAGCGCCCGCTATAAGAGCACGAGTTGCTTAGACATCGCGCCGCTTCTGGTTTTCTACGCTTGCGAGGAAGTCGACGCGACCGAACGTTCCGCGATCGAAACACACCTCGCTGGCTGTTCGGCTTGCGCCGCCCAGCTTGCGGAAGAAAAAACCCTGAACGCAGCGTTTGCGGACGCTTTGCAGCCTTCCGAGCAACTCGATGCCTCGGGAATCCTGCTCTCGCAGTGCCGCAGCGAGCTTGCTGAAATGCTCGACGATCTTTCGGCCCCGCGGGTGCGCGAACACTGGATGCCGTTCGGCTGGGCGCGCCGCTGGATGGCGCTGCATCCCGCCTGGTGCGCGGCAGCGATGGTTTTGTTTGGAGCGGTGCTCGGCACGCAGGTCCTCCAGTGGATCCCCTCCCGCAACGGCAACAACGCCACAGGCCCGGCAGTTAACATCCTCGCCAGACCGCAAATCACAGACGATCAGCTCTCGAAAATGTCCGTAGCGGGGATCAATTTTGCTCCCGGGCGGGATGCTGCGCCCGGCACCGTTCAGCTTCAGCTACGCGCCGAGCAACCGATGGTTCTTTCCGGGAGCCTGGACGACGCCGACGTGCGCCGGGTGCTTACCTATGTCACCGAAAACGGCGATCGGTTTGATCCCGGAGTGCGCCTTGATTGCTTGGAAGCGATGAAATCACGCACCAGCGATTCGGAAGTGCGCCACGCCGTGCTTACCGCAGTTCGCAAGGACCATAATCCCGCCGTGCGTATGAAAGCGATTGAATTACTCCGTGATTCGGCGGGCGACCAAGCCGTCCGGCAAGCGCTCCTCGAAGCGCTCGATCACGATGCGAATCCGGGCGTACGCGTGGAGGCCGTCAATCTGCTAGTGCGCACACTGGAAAATAGCTCGAGTGACTTTTCGCCTTCTCCATCCGCGCCTGGGGATTCCATTCCCACTGATCCGTCGGTTGCGCGTGTCATCCAAACCCTCGAGGATTTACAGCAGCATGACCCGAACCGCTACGTCCGTCTGCGCAGCGCAGCGGCTCTGCGGCAGATCGGGCCTCACGAATTGCACTAGTTCGTGTCCATAGCATGGGAGAGAATTCTGTAGATCGATGATCACTGTCATTCTTCGCCGGACCTTTCGCAGCGTCGTATTCGTTCCATCTTTCGGCTTGCTCGCCTCTCTCTTGTACGCCCCCCTTACCAAGCCTGCCTTTGCGGCAAGTGCGGCAAATCCCTCCGCAATCGAGCCCACAAAGCCCGGCGAGCCCGCTGCGCAACATAGCTCTGCGGAGCGCACCGGCGTTCTGCAAACCAGAGACGGCCTCACTCTCCGGCTCACGGCTGACCTCGGCTCCGCGAGGATTGTGCCCCTTGAGGAAGGTGCCGCGCCGGTCGTCCGCTACTCAGTTCACCTCGAAACTGATGCTCCTGCTCCGCTGGCCCAGCATCTGTTGGAACGATATTCGCTCACGGCGAGATCCATCTCTTCGGGAGTGGAGATCACCGGCGTGCTGCCGCCCCAGGCTGCCCATGCCGTCAGCGGCACGCAATTCTGGGTGCAATTCGAAGTGAGCGTGCCACGAGGTTACAGCGTGGACATCAATACCCAGGCTGGAGACATCGAGACGCAGGACATCGGCGGCACGGCCACCCTCGTGACCCAGGGTGGAAACATTCGTACCGGAAAGATCGGTGTGAATGGCCTGCGAGGAGCCGCAGCGGGCCACCCCGTAGCGAAACTGGTAACAGAAGGAGGTCACATCCAAGCGCTCGATGTCGCCGGCGATATCAACGCGTTTACCGCGGGCGGACACATTATCACTGGAAATATCGCGGGCGACGCCGTGCTGCGCAGCGGAGGCGGCCACATCCGCGCAGAGCATATCGCCGGACGCGCCGAACTCGATACCGAGGGGGGAAATATTACCGTCGGAAAAGCAGAGAGCGTCGTGGATGTGCACACCGGCGGCGGTCAGATCGATTTCGGCGAAGTGCGCGGATCGGTGCGCGCGCGGACTGGCGGCGGCGGCATCCGCGTGATCTACGTTTCCGGTCCCATGGAAGTCGAGTCCAGCGCAGGAAGCATTTGCCTGACGCGTGTTGCAGGTTCCCTGCGGGCGGCAACTGCGGGCGGCACGATCACCGCGTGGATTAATCCCGATGCGCCTTCTGACAATGGCGTTGTACATCTTGCTGGCGCTTCGCAACTCTCTTCCGCTGACGGAGATATTGTCGTGTTCCTGCCGCGCAATCTTGCGGCCAATATCGAGGCAACCGTTGAATCCGGCGGCCTCCCCCACCTTGATGCGGACCCAGCTCTCGGTCTGACCTTCGACTTACCGAGGAACCCCAGCGGAAGTCCATTGCACGCTGTGGGCGCATTGAATGGCGGCGGCCCCCTGCTTAAGCTGCGGACTATTGCTGGCAAGATCCGCCTGCAATATTTCGATTCCGAGACCGGCCTGCGCGAATCGCTCATTCGCGAAGAAAAAGAGCGGCTAACGCAGCGGTTCAGCGATGTACCGCAAATCTTCACCGTGGCGAACAGGGAAGCTGTCCGGACGGGAACGGCCGCTTCTAATACCGAAGAAAAAGGCGACTGGCTTGAAAGCTGGATAGACAAGCTCGAAATCACGTTTTTGGGCGGCCTGCGTGAGGATGCGGGCGAATTTCAGAAACGTCTTGTTTATTGCCCGAAGCCCTCTTATCCCGCGCTCGCGCGCCGCGCAGGTGTGGAGGGCATTGTCAAACTCCAGGTCCGAGTGATTAAAGACGGCCGGGTGGAGGTGCAGAAATTACTCGAAGGCGCGCCCGTTCTCGCCGATGCGGCGATGGATGCGGTCAAAAGTTGGCGTGCCAAGCCTGTTTGGATGGACGGCAAACAGGTCGACATCGTCTCGACCGTGACGTTTAATTTTCAGTTGCACTGATCGGCCGGGCGCGCCGGCGCAAACGCGCAGAGTTTTCGTTCGGGTCCTCTGTTCTCGTTGTTGAGACGTCTTCGAAGGAGGTAGAACGTTATGCTTCGCGGGGTTAATCGATCGCTTGGGCTGTTCATCCTCATTCTAGCGGTAGCTTGGACCGTTCCATGCTTCGCCATCAGCAAAGAATTCAACCAATCTTATCCACTGCAGCCCGGAGGTTCCTTCGAGCTTCAGAACGTCAATGGCGGAGTCGAAGTGCAAGGCTGGGACCGCGATTCCGTTGAGATTCGCGCGGTGAAGACCGCCAGCGAGAAAGAATCCGACCTGGAACGCGTCTCCATTGAAGTCGACGCCAAACCTGATGCCATCTCGGTGGCCACGCACTATCCGCAAAACGAGGGGGTGGAAGTGGCCGTGGAATATACCGTGCACGTTCCCCGCGGCGCCCGCGTGGAGCACATCGGCACCGTGAACGGCACGCTGCGAATCGCCGGCGTGGACGCTGCTGAAGACTTGCACACGGTAAACGGCAATATCGAAGTGTACGAAGGCGGCGGAAATGTGCACGCGCACACGACCAACGGCAACGTGCACCTCGAGTTGGTCCGCATCCAGGAGAAGAAGGGCGCGACCGCGGAGACAACCAACGGTTCCGTTCTCTTGGCCGTGCCTCCGGACATTCAGGCCGATTTGGAAGCCCGCTGCCTGAACGGCAACTTTCTATCGGAATTACCTGTGACCCTGGAAGGCTCGCTGCGTCCCCGCGAAATGCACGGCCGGCTCGGGAATGGCGGCGCGCCCATCCGGCTGCATACCGTCAATGGTGGAATTCGAGTGGTCGCCCTGCGGTCGACGGTTTAACACGAGCCGCGTCTAATCCAATGTGAGGGAGGGACGACGATGAAATATCGCATTCTGATTCTTGCCGGAGGGCTGGTTGCGTTCGGCGTCGTGCTTGCCGCGCTGCCCAGCCCTTCAGCGACAACATCAACGACGCAAGACCAGCCAAACTGTTCCATCTCGTCGTTGCAACACCGGCTGAAGGACCTGCGAGGGAATTTGCGGGAGAGGCTTGCGGGCCAGCGCGAAGAAATTGCGCGGCTCGCACAAGCTCAAGCCCTGCAGGAGTCTGGGCGGACGCTTGTCCAACAAGCGCAAGCCGTCAAGAATTTCGAAGATCTACCTGACGTCGAATCTGACGATGTTTCCGTGTATCTATCCGATGAGGAAGGATCCGGATGGCTTGGTGTCGAGATCCAGGAGGTCACGTCCGGCAAAGCGAAAGATCTGAAGCTGCCCGGTGAACGCGGTGTTCTCGTGGAGCGCGTCGTTACCGATAGCCCGGCGGCGAAAGCTGGCCTTAAGGACAATGATGTGGTTACCGAGATTAACGGGCAGCGCGTCGAAGGCACGATGCAATTTCGCCGGATGATTCATGAAATTCCCGCGGGACGCTCGGTGCAGTTCACCGTTTGGCGTGATGGCCGCGCGCAAACCCTCAATGTCACGCTCGGCAAAGCCGAAGATCGCCATAGCGCCTGGATGAAAGCGGCGCCCGGAACGTTTGCTTTCCGCGTCCCGGAGATCCCTGACGCGATCGAGATCCCCAATCTCCCTCAAATGGATTGGGGCGGGATGTTCTCCCCGGGCATGCGTCCGCGCCTGGGGATTGATGCGGAAGACTTAAACGGGCAGCTGGGCGCCTTTTTCGGCGCGCCGGATGGCGAAGGCGTGCTCGTGCGCGAAGTGAACCCCGGCTCTCCAGCGGAGAAGGCCGGATTGAAGGCTGGCGACGTCATCACGAAGATCGACGGGGAACGTATCCGCTCAATCGGCGATCTCCATGAAAAGCTCGCCGCGAAACGCGAGGACAAGACGGTGAAACTCGGCATCTTGCGGAACAGGAGCGAGATGAGCTTGACTGTAGAATTGCCGCCGCCCGCTTCAAAAGCGAAGCGACTGGTTTCGCATCGAACAAATATTTGAGGCAATACTTCTGGAAGGGGCCCAAGCCTGGCGCTCGCGTCTTGCGCCTTGCCAAAAAAGAAACGGCCGGTCCCGCATTACGGAACCGGCCCGAGTCCTGCGCACCGAACGTCTCAGCTCTTCTTTTTCTTCGTGTTGACCTTCATCTCGATGCCCGGAGCAATTTGCTGGAGCGCATCCAGCCCCTGCTTGGCTTGTGCGCCATATGTTCCATTGGGATCGAGCTCGACCGCTTTCTGATAGGCCTCGACTGTTCCGGGCTGAATGACAAACTCCAACTTGTCGCCCACCTTCTTCGTCTCCATCGAGCCAACCAGCGCCGCTCCCAGCAAGTACCACCCCTGCGCGTTTTTCGGGTCCAGCGCGGTGGACTTCTTTAACGGATCGACCGCTTCTTTCAAACGGCTGGCGTTGTACAACGTAATTCCAAAATTGCGCCACGCTTGCGCGGCATTGACAGGATCGAGTTCCGCGCTCTTCTGATACGCGGCCGTGGCCTCATCGATCTTTCCGGCGCGCCCCTCGATTCCTCCGAGGTTATTGTAATAAGCCGCCGTCGGCTTGAATTCGATGGCTTGCTTATACGCCGCGATCGCATCGTCGGTCCTGCCAGCGGCATCGTAAGCGTCGGCAAGCCTGGCATAAATGAGATGCAGGTTGGGATCTTTCTCGGGCGCGGCGGCCTTCGCTCCTTCCAATTCCGTCACCGCCTTAGCCGAAAGATCCGCGAGCTGTTGCTTAAGCGCGTCACGCTGGTCTGCCGGAGCCTTCCCCAGATCAGCCTTCCCCTGCTTCACCTGATCGAGCAACGCCACGCCCGCATCGAAGTGACCCTTCATGTTCTGAAACTTCTGCTTCTCCTCTTCCTGCTTTTTGATCGCTTCCTGAGCCTCGGAGCCTTGCTTGGCGATCACGTCCTTGAAGTTAACGTCGACTTTTACGTCACTCCCGCCCTGCACCCGGCACTGCACTTCAAAAGGTTTGTTCGGCGCGGGCAGAATTATCGAAACTGTATAAACTCCAGCGCGCAGATTGCGGACGGAATACTTTCCATCCTTGTCCGTCTTGGTTTCCGACTTGACGCCCTGGTCGCTTACGGCTTGAATACCCATATCAGGCCAGGGCTTTCCGGTGATATCCATGATCTGTCCGCTGATGGAACCGTCGTTCTGCGCTGCGGCGCACGGCGCGAGCGCGCAAACCACTGCCGCGAGGAAAACAACAGCGAACACCCAAGAAATCATTCTCAGTGACGCCCGCTTAATCGGAGTCAACGCAAATCGCTTCATGCTCTATTCTCCTGTCAACCGCTTCACGTTCACTTTTCCATTTGTTTCGGGAAGCACCTGCCCGGCATATCCAAGCTTTCTGCACCCTATTATCTCTAATCTGGGCCGGATTCCAAGACCTCAGCGCTGCGCGGCAACGCTCTGCCGGTAAGGGATGGGATCCGGCACGCCCACCTCCGCAAAGGCGCGCAGCCGCAGCAAACAACTGTCACACGCGCCGCAGGCTGCTTCTTCGTTCTGATAGCACGACCAGGTTAGATGCAGCGGCGCTCCCAGCTCGATGCCCTTCCGGATTATTTCGCTTTTCTTCAACGTAATCACCGGCGTAACCATTTCGATCTGTGTCTCGGGCCGCGTTCCCACGCGGATCAGCTCCTGGAACACACGGTAGTATTCAGGCCGGCAATCGGGGTACCCCGAGCTGTCTTCCGCCACCGCGCCGATGTAAATCGCTCCGGCGCCAATCGCTTCCCCCCAGCTCACCGCCACCGAAAGAAAATGGGCGTTGCGGAAGGGCACATACGTCACGGGAATGGAGTTGCCGTGTGGTGCTTTTGCCCCCAGCTCGTTTTCCGGCACGGCGATCTTTGTGTCCGTAAGCGCAGACCCGCCAATCGCGCGAAAGTGATGGAGTTGCACTACGAGCCGTTCGCGCACACCGTAAAAATCTGCAATGTTATCAAAAGCGCGCCGCTCGTGCCGCTCTGTGCGCTGGCCGTATCCCGCATGGAGCAGCGCAATATTCCCCGCGCCATGCCGTTCCCGCGCGACCGCTACGCACACGCACGAGTCCATCCCGCCACTCAACAACACTACCGCTTTCCGCGCATCAGTCGTTCTTGTCGTCATTGCAAACTAAACGCCTTTCGTCGCCGGGTCCCAGACAAACTTATGCAGTTGCAATCCCAGCCGCACCGGCAGCCCGTCCGCAAGGATCCACTCTACAAGCATGCGTGGCTCGAGGCCTCGCCATTTCCCTTGCGGGTCCTCGAACACGGGCGAAAACAAGACCTGCTTTACGCGCTCCGAAAGGCGGTGCTGTGCCGTGAAGTCACGCGCAAACTCATAGTCGCGCCGCGTGGAAAGGACAAACTTCACTTCGTCCTCAGAAGAAAGCGCATCGAGATTGTCCACGTTGAATGTATCCGCCTCGCCCGAATCGGGGCACTTCACATCCACAATCTTGATCACCTCGCGCGGCAATCGTCCGATATAGCGCTCTCCGCTCGTCTCTATCATCACCGTATAACCCGCAGCGAGCAGATTTTCCGCCAGCGGATAGATTTCCTCCTGCAGGAGCGGCTCGCCGCCCGTCAATTCCACGAGCGGTACTTTTGCCTGTAACGTCTCTGCGCTGGGGTCGCGGCCCGCAAGCTCATCTACGCGCGAGAGCACTTCCTCGACGCTCATCTTTGTTCCGCCATGAAACGCGTACGCGGTGTCGCACCAGGTGCAGCGCAGGTTGCAACCCGTCAGCCGCACAAAAATACACGGCAGGCCCGCGCGCGTGCCTTCCCCCTGAATCGATTTGAATATTTCCGTGATGAACATGACTATGGAGAGCGGTGGCTTTGCTAGCTCGGAACCAGGAGGGTCGCCTTTTTGCCTACGCCGCCCTGATCCTCATCGTCTATCTTTTTATCTTCTATCTTCGGCCGGGATCCGCTTTTCGCGCCGACTTGCGCGAGAGCCAATAGAGCGTCCCGAAAAACAGCGCCAGCGCAACGATCAGCCTCGGATAGCCTGGCGCAAACCCCATCTGACGCAGCACGATAACATAACCCGCCGCGACCAGCAGCGCTGGAATCAGTATGATCCATAGGGCGCGGTTCATCACCTCACCTGTAACCGCTTCATGCTCCCGGCCGGTATTGCGCCCTGCTCGTATCCGTCTCCCATAAAATCACGTCTGTAATGCGCGCGCCGGGCGGCAAATCTTTTAGCCGCCGCGTCGCTTCCTCATAGAAATACTTCGCCACGTTTTCCGCCGAGGGGTTCACGCTCTTGAAGGGTTCGAGATCGTTCATAAACTGGTGATCGAGCCCACCCATAATTTCACGGATTACCTGCTTCAAGTGGGTGAAATCGACCAGCAACCCTATGGAATCGAGCTGCGGCCCTTCGAGCGTCACGCGCACGCGGTAATTATGCCCGTGCAGGTTCTCGCACTTGCCTTTGTATCCGCGCAGCGCATGGCCCGCGGAAAAAGTCTCTTCTACACTGACTTGAAACATTTTTCTCCACGATAACTCTTCCCCGCTTGGCGCAGGCAGCCGTTCTTTCCACGGAATTACCCTGGACGTGTCCAGCTCAGGCGGGGCTTGTTGCGGTGGCCGATTTTCGGCCACCTTTTCCATCGAGAAACCGCGCCACGTCCATCAACTCGTGGGTCATTCCGTAGCTCGGCAAGGACTCCAGAAAAATCTTACCATAGGCCATGCGCTGGATGCGGGTATCCAGCAGGGCCAGCACACCCCGGTCGGTCTTCGTCCGAATCAGACGCCCAAAGCCCTGCTTCAGCGACAACACCGCTTCCGGCACCTGATATTCGGCAAAAGCATTGCGGCCGTCTTCCTGCAAAGTACGCACGCGTGCCGCCACGATTGGGTCGCTCGGCACGGCAAACGGCAGCCGGTCGACGATGACGCAGGAAAGCTGATCGCCGGGCACGTCAACACCCTGCCAGAAACTCGAGGTGGCAAAGAGCACAGCGCCGGGCGTGTTCTTGAACCGCTCGAGCAGCGCCGAACGCGGCGCGGTCCCTTGCAGCAATAGCGGGAACTCCACCTGCGCGCGCACGCGTTCGAACAAATCGTTCATCTGCGAGTAGCTCGTAAAGAGACAAAAGGCCCGGCCCTTGCTGAGCTTCAAGAGCCGCGCAATTTCATCCGCCGCCTTGGACGAAAACGTCGGGTCGCGAACATCGGGCATCGCGCGCGGCAGATACAGCAGCGCCTGCTGCGCGAAGTTGAACTCCTGCGGCAGCGCTCGTTCCTTCGTGTGATCCAGGCCCAGCCTCTGGCGGATGAATTCGAATCGTCCGCCTACGGTTAGCGTCGCCGAGGTCAATATCACGGTGTCAAACTGTTCGAATAGCCGGTCGCGAAGGATCTGGCTCACGTCAATCGGCGTGGCCGCGAGGAAAACCCCTTTATTCCGCCGCTCGTACCAATAAACAAAATTCCGTTCGTTCGATTCAAAGAGGAATGCCAACTCCTGCCGCAGTTCGAAACTTCGCCTGGCCACCCGCAACAACTCTTCCGGTTTCTGCGCCAGCGCAGCGAATTCCGTTTCGAGCCCCTTCAGCGTTGCCACCAGCGAGTCGTAAGCCTCGCGATTCTGTTCGAGAAAAGCCTCGCGTTCCGTCCGTTCGAATGGGAAGCGCCCCTCGCGCGGCGGAAACTTTTCGAAAAAGGCCCGGCTGCGCTCGCGAATCCGCTGCGTGCGCCGCAACAGCGCAGGCGACCCCAGATGCAGCATCCGCAGCACTTGATCGGCGTCCCGCGCCAGCTCTTCGAACCGGAAGTTCGAAATCTCCCGGCCGAAATAATCGCTGGCCACATCCTCGATCTCATGCGCTTCATCAAACACCACTGCAGAATATTCCGGCAGGATGCTGCCGAAATCGTCCTGCCTTAGCGCCAGGTCCGCAAAGAACAAGTGGTGATTCACGATGATCAGGTCGGCTTCCTTCGCCCGCTGATGCATCGCGGTGACAAAGCAGCCGCCGAACTCCGGACATTTCTGCCCGGTGCAAGTATCGCGGCGCGCGTCAAGCTTCGTCCACAGTTCGGAATCATCGGGCAGAAAAGTAAGCTCGGCGCGGTCGCCGGTTTCCGTCAGCTTCGACCAGTCGCGAATCTGCCGAAACGCATCGATCTCTTCCATTCCCTTCAGTATCGGCTGGTCTGCCAGCTGATGCAGTTTTGCCCGGCACAGAAAATTCGAGCGCCCCTTCATCACCGCAACCTTGAGATCGGGCGCAAAGTGCTTCTGCAGAAACGGCACGTCCTTTTGGTACAGCTGCTCTTGCAGCGATTTCGTCGCCGTCGAAATAACCACCCGCCGCCCGCTGCTGATCGCTGGCAACAGATACGCGAGCGTTTTCCCCGTTCCCGTGCCGGCTTCGACGATGACGTGGTGGTGCTTTTCAAAAGCGTCATGCACCATCTCCGCCATCTCGAGCTGCCCGGGCCGGTGCTCGTATCCGCCGTACATGCTTTTTTCGAGGAATCCCTCCGGTCCAAAAACATCCCGCATCGATGGTTTTTCTTGTTTGTTGGCGCGGGGGCTTGCTTCTTCCCCAATAACGATTGCTTGTCCTTCCCCCGAAGGAATCTCCTCAACGGAGGAATATTCACGGTCCGGAAGATGGACTGCGCCTTTCGTCTTCGCTTCTGAAGGGCTGGTAGCCGAATTCGTTGAACGCTTTGCCAAGACTCACCTGTTGCGCCCGGATACCTGCCTGAGGATTCGTACTGGCATCTAACAAATTACTCGCTCAAACGATAACATATCCCGCGGATTCTCTTGGGGCTGCGGAGCAGGCGAATCGCCCCGAGTCCATCCTCGTTCCAGGCAGTAAGTAGTTGTGCAACCACCGCTGTTTTACAGTGCATCACAGCTCCTTCGGGCGGTAAAGTTTCTTTGGCGGTTCTGGGCGTTCACCATGAGGGGCGCTCGCAGTTTAACTCGACGTGGGGTGCCATGCTTCGCAACAAAATCCTTTTTCCTCTGCTTTTATTGGCGGTCATCTCGTTGGCTTCCTGCAGCGGCCAGCCAAAACCAGGTGGTGGCGGCGGGGGTGGCGGCAATTCCACGTTGAGCCTCACCATGACGGACACGCCACTGGCCGGCACTTCGATCCTCTCTTTCAAAGTGACCGTCACCGGTGTTTCGCTTACTCCCTCCACGGGGAAACCGGTCAATCTAACCTTAAATCCCACCACTCCGATCATCGAACTCACGCGCCTGCAAAGCGATTCCGCTTTTCTCGGCACCTCCACGGTGCCCAGTGCGAATTACATAAGTGCAACCGTTTCGTTCTCTTCCCCCGACATCGTCCTCATCAACCAAACTGCCGTTGCCCTCACCGGTGGGACTACGGCTTGCCCCCCGATCAGCCCTGGCAGCGCGCTCACGACCTGCGAGTTCAAGCCGACCACCTCGGGAATGATCACGCTCACAACTGCTCCGTTCCCGCTCACCCTGACTGCCAACCAGCAAACGGGCCTCTCACTCGACTTCAATCTGAACAATGCCATTATCATGACGAACGGTGCCGTCTCAGTGGATTTCACTCAGGCCAATGTGCTCAAAGCTGCCACCCTGCCCCGCACGGGTACGCCTACCGGCGCATTGGACCTGATCGAGGACTTCACCGGCGTCATTACCACGATCAGCGGAAATAGCGTCACCGTCCATTCCGACACTCGAGGCAATATCATCGCGGTCGCCAATTCGAGCACCACCTTTAATAACCTCCCAGTCACCTGCGCGGCGCAAAACATTACTTGTCTGCTCGCCAACGAAACCGTCAGCATCGATGCATCCCTCAACCTGGATGGCACCATGACGCTTCTGGAGGCCGACCTCCTGGACAACGTTTCCGTGCTGACCAACAAGTTGGACGCAATCGAAGGCACGGTCACGTCGGTGAATGCGAGCCCCCAACAGATTTTGATGGTTCTATCGGATAAGACTGTGGTGAGCGGGAATTCTCTGCTGACGGCCGCGTCTGCAGGGACCGTCGTCGTGGCCACTATTGGCGCTACGCCCACGTTCTCGGTCGACACCAAGGGCTTGAGCGCGGTCGTCGCGTCCCTCAACTCCATCCCTTTCGCCACGTTTTCAAATGTATTCGCGGGACAAACAGTACGAATGCAGGTACTAGCCAACCCCGCCCCAACTTCGGGGCTCAATGGCAGCGTCTTGGTCAACACGAACTCCGTCGTGCTGCGTTTTTCCCGCGTGACTGCGACGGTTGCCACCCCGCCTGCCAGCCCGTTCTTCAGTGTTTCTTTCGTAACCTTGCCGGCCTTCCTCACGAGCTCGAGCCCGTTGGTGCCGCCGAATATCCTCGTGCAAATTTCCGCCCAAACGTATCAAACGAATTTCGATGGCGTAGCCAATGTCACGGCGTTGAATGTGGGAGACTCCGTCTCTGTGCGCGCACTATTTATCCCGAATTTTACGTCATCCCCGTTCTTCGCTGCGAAAGTTCGCAAGCACTAGAAGTCAAACTCGTCCAGGCCAAAATCACAATTTGGAATTACCGCCTCCGCAAAGAGAACGGGCCGGTTCGACAAATCGAACCGGCCCGTTCTCTTCTTTACCGATATGGATCCGCTACTTCTTCATGCAGGCTGTACGCCCCCAACCGTTGTATTCGGCGGCAGCGGCGGCGGGGACGGCATACCCGGCGCAATCACCGGCTGCAAGCGCCGGTACACGGCAAGCGAAATCGCGCCAATGCCCCAAAACGCCGCGCCATACTTCACCCAGAAGCCCACGTGCGGAATCATTGTGCACAGACGCAGGACGATGAAGCCCACAGCCATCCGCCCGATCAGGGGCCAAAGCTCGCTCGTGCGCCCCATTATCCATTGGCCGACCAACGCGCCCACGATGACCTGCCCGAAATACAGCGCTCCGTACCAAAGGAAAAACGTCGAGACTCCGATGAATAGCCCGACCACGGTGAAGCACGCGATCACGGCCGCGATTGGCAGCCCGAATCCCACCAGCACGCCCAGCCCTGCGGCCGCGCCATATTGCTCAGCGGATTTTACAGCTTCTTGCGAAAACTCCGGCATCAACGCAAACAGCACCAGCCCAAATAAAATATACGCCGCGCTCCAGATTACCTGCCAGATATAGTAGCCGCTATCTCGATACGATCGCTTGTGTTCCCACTTCTTGTACTCCACTGGTGATGCCAACTTCGCGCCGGGCGACACCTCCGGGGCCACTTCTCCCTCGAAGCGCACCGGCCCGTCGACTTCCCCCGTGGCGCCGATGCTAAACGTGCCGCCCTTCGCCTGGATGCCCCCTCCCACTGTTCCGGAAATACCCAGGTGCTTCGAAAAGATGAGCATATCCCGCCCGAGCTTGCCATCCACGTTCAAGCTCTCCACGAACGCGGTTACGCTGCCGCCGATCTTGCCCGTCGGGTCTAAATTCGCATAATCGGCAAAAGTCAAAGCGTTCTTGCCTACGCTCCCGGTGACTGTCAGGGTATTCACAGCCGCTCGAATATTCCCGTCCACTTGCCCGCCAATCCGGAGTGTGTGCGCAAACGCTATGACGTCGCCCGTCACATGCCCGGTTACGTTGGCGTCATGACTGAAAATAAATACGTCTCCGTCCACGGTGCCGTCAACGCGCACGCGGTTGCCCATGAGGAAAATATCTCCCTTAACGGTTTCGTCGTGGCTGACGGCGATATTTTCACCACGGCGCGTCTCCGAAGCCAATACCGGCGCGGGCAGCACCAACGCGGCGCAGAATCCCGCCAGCACCAGCGCGAGTGCTGAACCCCGCCTTATGCGCCGCCGGAACAACACCGCACCGAAACCCGCCAGTGTGAGCAGCGCAATCACTTCGAGCAATGTGACCATGGATTGCCATCCTTTCCAGAAGGCGCCCTGAAACACCAGCAGCCCCAGCAGGCTCGTGCCGCCAAATCCCGCCTGCTCCAGTTGCTGTTGCCAGGGTTCGATGTAGCCGGTATACAGGGCGTAAGCGCCCGTTGCCGCCAGTCCAAACGCTACCCCCCAAATCCATTGCAGTGAACGCTTCGCGCGCTCCTGAAATTTCGCCAGCCGGGCCGGCAATGGCTCTTCTTCTTCGAGCATGGCGCGCGTCAGCAGCCGCGATTCGCGTTCCAAGGCGCGCATTAACGTGCGGCAGGCGGCGCAATCCTGCGTGTGCGCGGATACCTCCTGCGCGCGCGCGCGGTCGAGCTGCCGCTCCAGGTACAGCAGGCAGGTCATTTCATCCAGGTGGTTCATCCCTTGTCCTGTCGTCTCGCTCAAGAAGTGCCTCCCGCGGCCAGCGCGCTCGTACGCTCCAGCGCCTGTCGCAGTTCATGCCGCGCGCGCAGCAGTACCACGCCTACAAAGGCCCGCCGCACGCCCAGCGCATCCGCAATTTCGTCGTAACTCATATCCGAGTAATAGCGCATCACCAGCGCCATACGCGCCCGTCCTCCCAGCTTGTCCAGCGCTTTGCGCACCTCTTCGCTGGTACGCTGCTCGATCAACCGCTCGAGTTGATTCGCATCCGGGTGCTCCAGGGGCACCTTGTCCACGTCTTCGGTCTCTTTGTCCTGCCGAATCTTTCGCCGCCGCAGCGTGTCCCAGCAATGGTTTGCAGCCACCTTGTACAACCACGCCGAAAATGACCGGCTCTGGTCGTATTGCACTAGCTTGTCCCGCAACTTCATGAAAATTTCCGTCGTGGCGTCTTCCGCGTCTTCGCGGGTCGGCAGCGCCCTCCGGCAGAACCGGAAAATCGCCGGGGCGTATTCCCGATAGAGTTCGCCCCACGCCTCGGCATCCCCGGCCTTGGCCCGGGTGATTGCTTCTGTCGGGATGGTTGTACCCGGGGCGCTCATCCGGCCTGGTCTCGGCGCTTCCATAGGCTAATACGCAGCAAAGTCGCAAAAACTTACACAAATGTAACAGTGGGGGGCAGATACCGTATCCCAGCTCTATTGCGGCAACCTCTTCGTGCGCCAGCACTCTACCAGAAACTAGGGATTACCCTAAGCCTTACGCATTGGGCCTCATTCCTGGCCCGGGAGCCCTGAAGACAGAACGGCCCGGCGAAATCGCCGGGCCGCTCCGCCTAAACGCTGACTAAATGACTGTTAAAATGTGAACTTGGCTGCGAGCTGAAAGCTGCGCGGGCTGCCGCCGCCCAGGATAGGGTTGCCGGGGCCAGTATCGGCAGTGGCCACGACCGGGAAGAACTGACCTGCGGCGAGTCTCCCTGTGGGGCTAATCGTAAACGGTCCTATGTCGTCGAAGAACGAGGGCCACAGCGGGTTAGCGAAGTTCACATGGTTCAGGATGTTGAAGAGGTCGGCGTGAACCTCAAGCTTCAGTCGCTCGGTGAGTCGCGTTTCCTTGACGATCGAGAAGTCCCACTGGCGGAAGGCCGGGCCCAGGAGTGAGTTACGCCCCAGAGTCCCGAAGTGGCGCGTGCCGGACAGACAATGGGCTGCGGTGGTTATGCCGCTGCCGTCCAATGTGCACGGCACGGCAAACGCGGTTAAATCCAGGAAGCGGGTCGGGTTGCTGTAGTTATATACCGGCTTGGCCACGAGGTCCGGCCGGCCAAAAAACTCGTTGCTGCCATCATAGTCGTCCGCTGTCTCACTCACTTCGAACGGATGACCGCTGATAATGGACACAAGGCTAGAAACAGTCCAGCCTTCGCCCATGCGGCCAAGCGCTTCCCACTTGGGGAAGCTGTAGGTGGCCGCCCAGACGAAGTGGTGCCGGCTGTCGAAGTTCGAATTCCCGCGGTTGCTGCGGAACGGATTCGTACTATCGTTCGGCTGGCCGGCATGAGGCACATAGTCCTGGCCGTCGCTGGCATCGTCAATGGAGTGCGACCAGTTGTAGTTGATCTGCTGGGTCCAGCCGTGCCAGCCGCGCATCGCCAGCGACGCCTGTAGCGAGTTGTAGCTGGACCTCGACGACGTCTCGAGCCGCTGCAGGTAGAAGGGTGCCTGAGGCGCCAAAGCACTCATGATGGCAGCGTTGTTGTTCTGGCCGGGGAGAACCGTCGCGGAACCGCTGCTATTGAAATTCCGTGGGACCGTCGTCGTCGCGCATCCGGTGAGAGGGAGATTCGCCCCCCCCGCGCATGTCTCATCGAACATCGTGATGGCTGCCAAACTCGGCTGGTTGATGTCCCGGAAGCGTTGCAACTTTCGCCCGGCCGTCCCGACGTACCCCACTTGCAGAACGGTGTTCGGCAAAAGCTGCTGCTGGATATTCAGCGAGTAGTTGTAGATGTACGGAGTCCGCAACTTGCCGATCGTGGAAGCATCGGTCGTGTTCGCGGCAAGCGCCCCAAATACTGGAACCCCCGCGGCAAGCGGGGTGCCCACCACGCCGCCCTGAAGAACAGGCTTTGACCCGATGGCATTGTACGCCGGGCCCAAGTTGTTCGTGTTCTCATAAATCTGGCCGGTGAAGAAGTCGTGCGAGAACGTGTCGTAGAAGACGCCGAAGCCGCTGCGAACCACCGTGCGCCCTTTGCCGGAAAGGTCCCAGGCAAGGCTGACGCGCGGGGCAAAGTTGTTCAGGTCCTTGTCGTAAGGCGACCCCTGCTCAAATACCCCGGTGGCCGGGTTGTAGCTGCTAAGGTGATTGTTCGCCTCATGGATCACCCCGTAATAATCCCAGCGCAAGCCGAGATTCGCGGTCAGTCGCGGCGATACCCGGATCGAGTCCTGCAGATAAAGCGCGTGCGCGTTCTGCAGCGTCTCCCGCGTCGTATCGCCATAATTGATGTTGCCACCGGTTACATTCCCCTGAAGGAAGCCCTGCAGATTGGCGAACTTTAAGCGTCCGCGGAAGTTGATGTCCTCAAGAGTATCAATCGAGGTGTAGCGGTACTCGTAGCCGAACTTGATGTCGTGCCGTGAGAGCTTCCATGAGAAATTATCCAGGAAGTGGTAGTTGCGGTCGATGCGCGAGCGCGGGTTGGAAAAACGCGAAGAGCCAAGACCGGAGAGCCCGTTGCTGAAGGTCATCTGCGGCAAGCCGAAATTGCGCGGATCCACTTTGCCCGATACCGAACCCAAGCCCGTGTCCAGCCCGATCGATGTATTCGGGTTGCCGAACACCAAACGATCCTGGGCCAGAAAATCCTCGTGGAAGCGGTTGAAGCCGAAACGCCCCTCATTGACCGTGTTGCCGGAAAGGACGCTGACCAGGCTGATGGAAACTAGATGGACATCCGTCGGCGTGAACGTATTCGTGTTCGGCAGGTTGTTACCGCCGGCGGCACCCAGCGGGACGTTCTGTTCGCTTCGGCCGTAAAAGTACCTCCCCGTCAGCGTCTCCTTGGGGCTAAAGCTGTGGTCCACCTTGGCGATCACACTGTCCAGGTCGTTACGCGCTTTATCGCTGCTTACGTTGTTCGGCGCACCCGGGGCGGCCCCGGCAAGGTTCGCCACGGGCCAGGGCAGATTCCCACCCGAGCATTTCCCGTTCGTATGGCAGAGGTTATACAAATTCACGATCACCGGATTGATGACACCGGCCGGCTGCGTCGTCACGCACGTGAAAACGTCCGTGGCGCAGGCGGCCGGGTTGCTGCCCGGAATCGCCGCAACGGCCGCCTGATAGTCGGACAGAGCGGGCACGGTATTTAGAGAAGTCAGACCGAACCCTTCGCGCTGGCCTTCATAGGCCGCGTACCAAAAGGTCTTGTCCTTCACGATGGGGCCGCCAAGCGAACCGCCGAACTGATTGTTCCGGAAAGCGTCCTTGGGCCCGACAGTGTTAAAGAAGTTGCGCGCGTTCAGATGGTCGTTCCGGAAGTACTCGAAGGCGCTGCCGTGCACCGTGTTGGTGCCGCTTTTGGTCACGATGTTAACGACGGACCCTGAGCTGCGGCCGTATTCCGCCTCGGAGTTTGACAAAACCCGCAGTTCGGCGATGGATTCAACCGGCAGGATCGTCGAGGGGATGGCGAAGACGCCACCCTGATTGATCGCCGGAATGTTCCGATAACTGTCGTTCATGTCCGTGCCGTCGAGCAGGAAATTGTTCGAACGGCCGCGGTTGCCGTTGGTGCTGAACTGCCCGAAAGAGCCGGGCGAATCCAGTTCGCCGCTGGGGTCGCCCGTGGTGCCGGGTGCCATGATGAGCAGCTTGGTGTAGTCGCGCCCGTTGATGGGTAGATTCACCAATTCCTCAGCCACGAACGACCCGCCTAGATTGTCGTTGGTCGTTTCCACCTGGGCAAGCGCCTCGCCCGACACTTCCACCGTCTGGGCAAGAGCTCCTGGCTGCAGCGCCACGTCGGCCCGCCGTTCGCTGGAAACTTCTACGTGAATACCCGACACCACGGCGGTCTTGAATCCGCTCTTTTCCACGTTCACGCTGTAATTCCCGATGGGCAGCTCCGGCACAGCATAGCTGCCGTCGTCGGTAGTCGTCACTTGGCGGGTTAGCCCCGTGTCCGTATTCTTTATGGTCACTTTGGCGCCGCTCACGGCCGCACCGGACGAGTCCGTCACGGTTCCGAGAATTGTCCCTCGGAAAGTTTGCGCCTTCCCTGAGCTGGCGCAGAGAAGCAGCAAAGCCGCCGCGCTCCCAACCACAAAGGCTCGTAGCCTACGGATTTTCATGTTCATCGAAGCAAATCTCACCCTGCTGACCGCCCCGGCAAGGCCGGGATCTTCGACTTCGCGGTCACACTTCCTATAATTCGATTTCATTCGATCCCCCAGTCAAGCTCTCCCTGCGCTTCCGCTCAGAAGCGGAACTTGAGACCTAGTTGGATGTTTCTCGCTCCACCCGTGCCGATCACAGGGTTGGCTGCCACCACGTCCGGAGTCCCCGGTACCTGGCCGAAACTCCCGGGCGAACTGAGGTCGTTGTTAAACGCATTCACCAGGAGGCTTCCCGGAATGCCCAGGTTCGGATGGTTTAGGACATTGAAAAATTCACCGCGAAGCTGCGCATTGAACCGCTCGGTAATTCGGAAATTCTTAACCAACGAGAAGTCCCAGTTGCGATAGTGCGGTCCGCGGAAAATGTTGCGCCCCATATTGCCGAAGCAGGGTGGGCATGTGGGCTGCTGGAAAAAACTGCCGATGGGATAGGGCGTGTTAAGCCTGAAGCCAGGAATGTTTTTCACGTTGACGCCGGGGATGACGTTCCAACGATCACTGAACTCGGCGGTCTTGCTGACGTCGTTGCCGAAGTCAAAGGCGGTCCAAGGCAACCCGCCCTGCAGAACAATGATGGAGTTGACTTGCCAGCCTTCCAGCAGTTGCCCGTATCCCTTCTTCCCAGGCACATCGTAGGTCGTCGAAAAGGTGAACCGGTTGCGGACATCCAGGTCGCTGTTCCCCCGTTCCAGATCGGGCCGGAAGCTGTTTTGCGGCTGCGGCGCACGGTTGAGCGAGGCATCGTCAATCGAATGCGACCATGTGTACCCAAGCACATAGCTGAACCCATGCCAGGTACGCTGCGTGAGGCCCACCTGCAACCCGTGATAGATCGAAGTGTAGCCGTTCTCCATAAAGTTGATGTAGCGCAGGAATGGGGCCTGTGCCGCAAACGGACGATCCGAATTCGCCTCGCAATGGTTGCACGCGATCTCCGCTGCCGAGGTCGGATCCAATTGATTGATATCCCGAACGCTGTAAAGCTGCACGCCTCGGTTCCCGACGTATCCGACTTGCAAGGACAATGAATTGCCGAGCGCCTGCTGGATATTGAGGTTCCAGCTCATGGCATACGGTGTGCGCAGGTTGCGCCGCACCCCCAGGATGTCGCAAGGGCTTGCCGGAGAGCACGAGGCGGTCTGCGGAAACACGGGTCCTGCGACGGTCCAGTTCGGAGTCACGCTCGGCGATGCCCCGACGATGGTACCTCCCTGGATTGCTGCCCCTGGGGTTCCCGTTGGTATGACGTTAAGGCCCGTAGTGGAGCCGTTGTTGACGCCGTTTTGACCGATGAACGCGGCGAAGTGCGGAATTTCGTAAATCATTCCGAAGCCCGTTCGGATCACCGTCTTGGCGTTACCACGCGGGTCCCACGCGATGCCTAGCCGGGGGCCGAAATTCTTGTAGTCCGCGTTGTAAGGAGAATCAGTATTGACGCCGACCTGCTGCAAAACACCTTTGACCGGGTCGAAATTCCCCAGCAGATTCTTGCTCTCGTTGATCGGAAGGCTTAGGTCGTATCGAAGCCCGGCATTGACGGTCAGATGATCCGTCGCGCGCCAGTCATCCTGGAAAAATGTCCCGAAGGAATTCATGTGGACGTGGCGCTCGGTATTTCCTACGAAAATCTGCCCGCTACTCGGGAAACCCGACAGAAAGTCTTCCAATGGAGTGCTCGTCGTGCTCGTGCTTGTTGGGCTTGTCAATGGGAAATTAGGATTAACGCCCCCACTGAACGAAGCTAGGCCTTTACCCTCTCGGTCTCTCAGGTTATCCGTCTTGCCACGCCGGAACTCGCCGCCGAACCGGAAGGTATGGCGTCCGCGTGTATAGGAAATGCTGTCGGAAAGAACGTAGGTCTCGTTTGGTATGGTTTCCAGGGGCCAGCCTTTGTTCCCCCCCAGCGTGGGCGCGCTGCTCTGCCCAAAACCCGAAATGATGATGGTTGGCATGCCAAGATTCGGCGCGCTGACGCCTGAGTTGATTCCATACGTGGAGAGAGGATTTTTATTGTTGTCAAGCGTCAGAATCGTTTGCCAGAAGCGGTTATACCCAAATTTCACTTCATTGACCAATTGCGGGCTGATGATCCAGTTGTAATTGGTGCCGAAGACCTGGACGCGAATCTTCGATTGCGAGCGCCACTCCGCTGCGCGCACGGGAATATCCTGCTCCTGCTGCAAACTGTCGCCGAAGAAGTAGCGCCCCGCGATCATGTGATTCGCGTTGAAATGGTGATCTACTTTGATCAGGAAGTTGTCACCACGGTTCTGGTTAGGAAAGCCCGTCGCAAAATTTGTGCTTTGGGTGTTGTTCTTGGGGAGGAGACCAGGATACGCACCATTCCCGGTAAACGCGCCGCAGCCGATCAGATTGGCGCTCAACGGGTTCAGCACGGTGTTGTTTGCGCCCACTCCGGCGCAGGTGAACGTTGCCGGCCCTGCACCGGGGCGTGCCATCAGCGCGGTCAGCGCATCCGGGATGCTGTTGGCCGGGTCTCCCCCTAGAGATACGGTTGAGGGTGTGGGAATCACATCCGAGTTGGCCACCAGCGCGCGCACGCCCTCGTACGCGCCGAATATGAACGTCTTGTTCTTGATAATGGGCCCGCCGAGACTCCCCCCAAACTGGTGCTGCCGCACGGCCTTCTGTGGCAGGGGCGCTCCGGTCGTTGGATTGGTCCCGGCCGCGTCGAAGAAGTTGCGCGCGTCAAACCAGTTGTTGCGGGCAAAGTAGTAGGCCGTGCCGTGAAGTTCGTTCGTGCCGGACTTAATGCCGAGATTAATGATCGCTCCGGGCTTCCAGCCATACTCCGCCGGCGGATTTTCCACGGTATTGAATTCCTGAATGGCGTCGATGGGTAAGATCGAGCCCGGCGTGCCCTGTACACCTTCCGTATTGATCATCTGGACGCCGTAGTACGGATCGTTGTTGTCGGCGCCATCAAAAATAAAATTGTTGTCCTCCGGGCGGTTTCCATTCGAACTGATGGAGAGGAATCCCCCGCCGGGGCCTCGTTGTACGCCGGGGCGCAAGACCACCAGGTTTTGGTAATCCCGGCCATTCAAGGGCAAATCGTTTATGGACTTATTGGCGAAGGAGCCGCCGAGTGTATCGTTGGTCGTCTCGATCAGCGGAGCTTCTTCCGTCACCCGAATCGTCTCCTCGACGCCGCCAGCTTGCATAGTAAAATCGATCCGGGCGTCTTTGCCGACTTCCAGCCGGACACCCGTTCTTTGGATCCTCTTGAACCCCGCCGCCTGGACAGTAATCGTGTAGAGGCCCGGCTGCAAGTTCGGGGCGACGTATTCGCCCGCCTCGTTGCTCTCCAAATTGCGCGAAACACCGTTGTCAACGTTGGTGATCTGGACCTTGGCCCCCAGCACCGTTCCGCCAGTCGAGTCAAGTACGGTGCCCAGGATTCGTCCTTCATAGGTTTGCGCGGAAATAACCCCGCACGCAAACAGCACTACCAGCAAATAAAATCCAATTCTCTGAATAATCCGCATGACACCCCCTGCACCTCTTCGGTGAGCTTGTCGAATGAGGGAACTTGTGCATCACACTCCATCCCCCACTGAATTGTGCCTAAATCTAACGGAGCAGACGTCCGGCGTTACCTATCGTTTCCTAAAATCTATGGAAAAAAAGCCACGCGAACAGCGCGCCTCCCCCGGTAAACTCTCCTGGCGCTTGGCCGACATGCGCCGATGGATGCCCAATTCGCACCAATAATGACATTCACAGTAACCGCACGCCCGCAAGCCCGTCAAGCAATCAGCGCAAGATTTTTGGCATGGCATCCATCGAATTTATTTCTAGTGCGCCCGTCAACTCGCGGTATTGGCGCGAGACACGAGGAGAATGGCGAAAAGATAGAAGAGAAACATCAAGGCAAGATATGTCTTGGCCCGGCGGTTGGCGCCTTGGAATTCCTTCCAAACGAAGACGCCCCACAAGGCAGCGACCATCGGAGCGGACTGGCCAATCGCGTAGGAGATGGCTACTCCCGTGAAATTCGCCGCCACAAGATTAAAAACCGTGCCGATCCCCCAGACGCATCCGCCCAGGAGCCCGAGCAGATGACCCGCCGCAGGGCCGCGAAAGAAGTCTCCAAATTTCACCGGCTCACCGATAAGCGGCCTTTTCATGAAATAAATATTCCAAATGAAACAGGAAAGCAGCGCGCCGAGCGTGAAGAATACGCTGACGCTGTAGGGGCCGAGCGTTTTTCCTTGCGTCATGGCGCGCGTCACAAAAGGCGCCCAGTTTCCCATCAGGAACCCAGACACGATGCAAGTGACGATGCTCTTCTTCGAGACAGAGCGATTCACGTTGGCCAAGCTGCCGTATGCTTTGCCGTCCAGCACCACTGCGATTAAAGCGCAAGCCACTCCGGCGGCCAGCACGCCCGCATCGCCTTTGGGTTGCAGGATATAACTTGCGACTACGCCCACAACGAGCGCGATCCCGATCGATACGGGAAAAGCGATCGCCAGGCCCGCCATGTCGATCCCGGCTACCAGGAGGAGATTCGCCAGATTGAAGACCGCGCCTCCAATCAAAGTGGAGACGATATTGGAGCCGTCCGCGCCGCGGACATTATTCAGAAAGCTTGAAGAATCTTGCGATGTGCTCCCCAGGGTGAACGCCAGAACGAGCGATATGAGAAAAATGCCAACGGCATAGTCCCAGTAAAAAAGTTCAAACCGGTAATTCTTCACGCCTTTATAGGTATTGGCCCAGGAACCCCAGCAGACCGCACTCGTAATCATCATCAGCAGAGCGACGGCGAAATTGTGGGGAACAAACATTCACACGCCTCCTGGTCCGGTGCGACCGCGAAGTCGAAGATCCCAGCCTTGCCGGGGGCATCTGGCAAAAAGACGTCCTTGTCAGCCCGCCTGCCGAATGAATTTCAGAACCCGGACGCTTCCGCGGGACGCTGCGCCTTGATGAGGGCCACCACTTCGTTGCGTTTGCCCATGGCCCGCGCGCCGACTTTGGTGCAACACAGGGCGGCACACGCGTTGGCAAACAATCCCACTCGCTCGTGTTCCCATCCCTGGAGCAGGCCGTAAGAAAGACCGCCCATGAAAGCATCGCCGGCGCCCGTGCTATCCACCACGTTTACCTTGAAGGCCGGAACGTGAGCCGTGCTCCCGGCGCGGGCGATCAAGCACCCTTCAGCGCCCATAGTGACTGCGACAACCTTGGGGCCCAGAGCCAGCAGCTTAACGGCCATTTTTTTGTAATCGCTTTCCCCCGTGATCTCGTGGGCCGCGGCCTTGCACGGTTTCAAAACGTCAACGAGTTGCAAGGCGGCGATGAGGTCTTTCTCCGCGCCCAGCTTTGCTTGTGCGAAGTAGCTCGGCGCGACGTCCAGGTCGAAAATAACGCGAACCCCGGCTTCCCGCGCGATCTTCATTCCTTCCCTCACTGGCGGCAGCGGAAGCTGCGAGGCTTCGGTATGAAAATGTTTGGCCTTCCGGATTTGCGGCGCAAATAGCTTGCGCACTTGCTCCACAGACAGTCTCCCATTGACGTTTGGAAACATGTAAATGCAGCGCTCGCCCTGCGCGTCCACGGGAATCCACGTGAGCGATGATTGCTCGCCCTTGACGATCTCGACGCCGGAAATATCGAGCCCGTCTTCCTTGAAAGCCTGGGTGATTAATCGGCCGCTTTCGTCGTCCCCGATCAGCCCCAGCCAGCCGGCGCTCGCGCCCAAGCGCGCGACCTGCGTGAGGTTGTTTCCGGTCACGCCGCCCGCGTGAATTTCCAGGCGATCGGCATTGATCTTTTCATCAGGTCCCAGCAAACGTGGAACGATCGCGAAATAATCGATGGCGCAGCTGCCAATTCCCACCACTTGGCTGGCTTTCGGCATGGCTCTCCTCGACTTATCCCTCGAAAGACTGCGCCGCCGAGATGCTCCCCCGCCCCGCACTAATTCACCGCCGGCCCGGTGCTGCGCGCGCCGGGCGTCGGCCGCGTCAGCAATTCCACGTACAGCGCATAAAACTTCTCCTTGTCGAGGTCTTTCTGCACCTCGACCTGCGCTTCTCCTAGCCCGGGCTGTTGGCCTGGCGCCCAGGAAAGCGTGTTTCCATAGGACGCGCCGTGGTCCGTTTCGACGTCGATATAAAGTTTCTCCCATTTTGTGATAATGCTTGGATCGAGCCACGCGACAGCCGCCAATTCATCCCAAAGGTAATTCGCTTCCGCATATTTCGCCACATACTGCGCCGCTGGAGTCGTGCTTTTGGCAACCTGTTCGATCAACCTTTTCTCCATGCGGGTCTTCACGGAAATGTCCACGGTCGTCATAACGATGCGGGGCCAGCGCGCGTGGAGCACCGCACGCGAAGCCTCAGGATCCATCCAGAAGTTGAATTCGCGCCGCGGTGTGAGGCTGAACTCCGGGTCGTCCGTGTTGGGATTAATGCTTCCTGCCATGACGATTAGTTCTTTGCTGAGCTCTGCGAAATGCGGATCGAGCGCAATCGCCAGAGCGAGATCGGTCATGGGTCCGGCGGCGTAGATCGTGATCTCATGCGGGTACCGGTGAACCATTCGAACAAGGAAATGAGCGGCATCTTCGTTGGCGGCTTTTGTGGTTGGCGTTCCCTCGGGCATCGGCGGGATTTCCCATGGGCCGTGGACAGGATGCTTTTTCGCATAGTTCCACGCGCCCTGGTAGAGAACCTTTCCGTAAAGCGTCTCCCAGCGCGCGATGTACTCTTTGCTGTTGACAAGGGGAAAGACGGCGCCAGGAACAACGGGAATGTCGGTGCGCCCGATGATCTCGAGAAGTCGCAGCGTGTGCTGCACTTCTTCGTCGCGCCAGGCGTCGCCGGTAAGGACGGTAATGCCGAGGACGTCGGTCTCGGGTGAATTGATAAGAGCGAGAACCGCTTGCATGTCGGTGCCGCCCGGTCCGGCGCAGTCTTGATCAATGATGACTCTTCGCTTGCCCTGTGCTCCAACCGGAAGAGCGCAGAAAAGCATCATCAATAAACAGAGCGCCCAAAACGGCACGCGGTTCATGCCACAGCTCCGTGCGCGCGTTGACACGCCGCCGCGCGCTCAAGAAGTTCAGCGCTACACGGTACGCAAATCCGTGATGCTGGGTCAAGCGCCACCCTAGCGCCAGAGGCAAGGCGCTGGGGCGCGGGGAGCGTGGTGGTGGAAATTCGCGTCCATCGCTAACGCGCTGGCGCGTAAAAATAGTAGTCCGCCGAATAGGCGCTCCTCGATTCCTTGCCATTCGCGGAGGCATCGCAAGTATTCGCTTTCGGTGGCAGGCCGCCCTGGGTATGGATTCGCTGGATGCTCGTGACGCGGCTGAAGATTCCTTCTCCGGTGTGGCTTGCGGCCGTCAGCAGCAGCCATGGGATCGCGTCCGGCTTCGGCGCGTCTTGCTTGGCGATTACTTTGCCCGTAACTTCGCTTCCGTCAACGTGCTTCCAGGTTGGCCCGGCGAAGTGGCGCGCAATCTTTTTCCCCGTCGCGTCGGCAAGCTCCGCTTCTGGCGCTTTCAGCACCCAGGCAAATTTTTGGTCCGCTCCAGCTTGGCACACATAGATTTGCACTCCCGTCGCCTGCGCTGCCAGAATCACTTCTTCGCCCGCTGGCGCCCGCAAGTTTTCCGGCGCTTCCGGCCGCGCTGGCCCTTGCGCCTGTGCGGCAAACAGCGCTCCGATCACTCCTACTACCTGAAAAATCCGGCTCATCTTCACCTCCTTAAGCGTCCGAACAGTCGCCCGCGATTCTACTCTTCGCGCTGCCCTGGCTCCTGTTCGCTCACCTCTTCGTCATTCTCTACGAAGAGCCGCATCTCCGCGCCACCTTTGGCGCACCCTATGACGCCTATTGCCGCTCGGTACGCCGCTGGGTGCCTCGCCTGTAACGCCGCACCCGCTGGGCATACAGAGTGCCCCCGCTTGTCTTCCGATCGTCGGGCTGTTTGTGTTTGTTTCAATCGTCACGAAGTCTTATCGCACGTTGGGTTGCATCGTAGTAGGTAGTGGCTACAGCCAACTCAGGTTTGCGTTCCTTCGCCCACAGGCGAATTGTGTTCTTGTTTTCTTCCGACATAGCTTTGCCCAAAATCATTCGGGTAAGCCAAGCGGGGTCATCAAGTTTCACTTTAGTTCTTCTGTCTTTGCGGGACAGCGCAAGCCTCACTTCTTCTTCACAACGCCACTCACGCGACTTGCAAAATAAAAAATGAGCGCTGAAAAGAGAAGGGTCAGTTAGTGAAATCTCCATGTCCTTCATATCTAGGTAGTTCACATCTTTTGCGTGCTCAAACAGCGGTCCCACGTTCTTAAATTCCAGACAGTATCCACGGTGACCGTCTGCATACAAAGCCCACAGGTTGCCCATGTCATACCGCTTGGCCATTGCATAGATTCTAAAATCCTTCAGTTGGTCGTCCAGAAGTTGAACAATGCTCGGATGCAGTGCGGCCGGGCCGTGCAAACGGACGTTGAAACGTATGACCTTTTCTTCGTGCCCCAGCTCCTCCGGTGACATGTTCGGATTCCGCTCACTAAGCTTGCTGCACAGAAAATCCGCCATTTCTTGTTCCGACTGCATCGCCAAGCGTGGCAGACCATCGTTGTCATCATTTAGTTGAGTCAGATTCGGCAGATAAATTTCGTGTTTATGAAGAATGTCTTTTAGCCAGCCAAGGTTGGCGGGACTGGAATACTTGTAGAAATGAGAGACGGTAGATTTTTGAGGTATCGGCAGAGGCATGGAGGTTAGTCTACTCGCGTTCCGAAAGGACAAAACAGATCGAAATCAAGCTGGGAAGAGCGAAACCGGACCTCTAATCCGCATGACCGTGCGTTTCACCCGGCAATATCTTCAGGGGGAAGCCCCAGATGATGACGAATGAATGCCCTGATTGATGGCATTCCCGTCTCAGTCGGCATGAAAGCAGTGACACCGTACTTCGCTGTCCCACCAACTGAATCTACCAGTTTCCGGATTTCCTCAGAGCGCGTTCTTGAATACACAAATCGGTCGCACAAACGAATGGTGAGTTCGTTTATTTTCATGACATGTTCGACATCGAATGTGACGAACTCTGGCCCAGTAAGCCCCATTGCGAGACACGCCGTGGGTGCCAACGGGAACGCAACGACCACACCCTGTCTGCGAAAGCCCCAACCAGGATGTAGCTCATCGTTGCTGAGACGGACAAATGAGATGACCGGGTTGTCGGACGTTACAAACTCGGCCCCGGTGGCCGCCTTCCAGACCTGCCACTGTTTGTCCAGTAGAATTTCCCGAATGAACTCAGTGTTCCAAAGGAGCTTTTCTAGAAAAACATTCTTTGCCTCGGCGGGCCTTTGCATTCCTTCAGCAACCCTCTGTAGATGACCCCGCATCTCCGTGATTGTAATGTCCTGATTGAACCTTCTGCCGTAGTGAACCGCTAGATCATCGACGTACTTATCATCGGAAATGGCTTCGGCAAATCCTTTCTGAACGTAGTCCCAATGCTGTTCGTTGACGTTACGGCTCTGTGTGGCGCGTTGGAAAAGCAAAGAAACGTAGGAGGCAAACGTCTTTCTGTGTGAAAAAGACCGCCAGTTGAATAACTCGCTCTTGGCCGAAGAAAGGATTTCGTGGCATTCCCCCTCCAAGGTCGCAAGCTGGTTCTCAAGAGACTCTTCCAAAGTGCCATCGGGTTTGACGTAGCCAAAATAGCCATTTTCGACGCCTTGCACGGAAGTAGCACGTTCATCTGGCTCTTTGCCCCGTTCATACACCCAAACGCGACCCGGATTGCCGGGCCGGGCCGATGGCGTCGAGAACTGCTCAAGGTAGAATCTGGGAATTGTGTGCGACCCAATAGCCACTCAACCATTTTACCTCCCCGAAGCAGCCCCTGGCCGGAGAAACCGGTAGTTGGAGTAGGCTTTCTCTTCCTGTACCGGGAGCCGCATCCCATTGCGGTTCTTGGCAAATGGTGCGGGTGTTGGCTACGTTTTGTCTGCTCTTCCTTTCGTACAATTTTTCCACAGTTCATTCGAACGGTACCAACAAAGTAATTGACACGGCGTATACTTTGTGCTATCTTCCGTCGTGTATATCGAAGCTCATCCTCGCCGAATTGCCGCCCGGGCGGCCTTCTGTACCTCTTCCACTCCCTCTTACTCCTTCTTCCGAACCCCAGCTTCTATGCAATCCGAAGCTCCGCAAAAGAGGTCTATAACTCCTTTAGAATCCACACTTATAGAAGTGTTGATTCTAGGGGATTTAAAGGGCGATTATGTACTTGACACAGACACCCTAAATCATGTAAGCTCATGGCATGTTCGCGCTACTGCTAGATGGAGAGGGAACTTGGCGCTGGCCCGCTGCTTTCCTAATCTCCGCCGCAATCGTGTATGTGATTTCTTGGTGGCGCAAACGGAAGGGCAAGCCATGAAGCTCATAGACATCACCAAGAAGTTTACCACCGATGACAAGTGCCTCAATTATTTGGAGCAAATGCGCTGGCCGAATGGCGAGCTTGGCTGTGTGCATTGCGGCGAGATCGGGCGCGTCTCCAAGATTACCCGCGAGAGCAAGGGCAAGAATCAGCGCACGCGCATCTATCAGTGCCTAGCTTGCGGGAAGCAATTCAGCGCCACTAGCGGCACGATCTTTAACGATTCACACCTGCCCCTCACAAAATGGTTTATGGCGATTGCGCTAGTCTGTGAGGCCAAGAAGGGCATCTCTGCGAAACAGCTAGAACGGCATCTTGGCGTGAACTACCGCACAGCGTGGTATCTCGCTCACAGAATCCGCGAAGCCATGCAAGAAGGCGGAATGCTCACGGGCGTAGTCGAGGCCGATGAAACCTATCTCACCCCTAAGAAACCGCGCAAGGGCAAGCCATACGTCAAGAAAGAATCCCGCGACGTAGTTCTTGGCATGATTGAACGCGGCGGCAAACTGAAGCTAGTTCCGATTAAAGACGCCAAGATGGAAATAATCGAACCTGTCCTAGAGAAGCACATTAGCCCGGATGCTACGCTCCACACAGACGGCCATCCCACCTACGCGATAATCAGCCAGCGCAAGTGGGTAGGCCAGCATCGCGCGATTGACCACACCCGCTCGTACGCGATTGGCGATCTTCACACCAACACAATCGAGAACGCATTCTCGTTGCTCAAGCGCGGAGTCTACGGAACGTTCCACAAGGTTTCGATAAAGCATTTGGGCCGCTACTGCAACGAATTTTCCTATCGGTTTAACCGTCGCGGCGAGCAATTACAGATGTTCGATGCAACGCTCAAGAATCTCACGCGCGGCGAAGTGCTTCCCTATAAGAAACTCACTTCGCCAGTATCGGCTTAGGGCTGCGCTTGCTACTGGCCTTTATCGAAGTGCGCGGCACGGGCTTCGCATGGATGAACTTGGAAAGGGCCGCGTCAAACTTCTTTTTTTCCACGAAAATCTTTTTCTTCATGGCTGCATGGTAGCATATTGGCGGGGCCGGAGGGATTCGGACCCCCGGAACGTGCTTGCACACGATTCATACGGATTATAAATCCGACGCCTTAAGCCACTCGGCCACGGCCCCAGTAGCACGCTGGAACCGTTGCTGGTTCCAGCTAACTACTGGGCTGTTCTTTTAGGTATTCGGAGTCCAAAAGGAACTTCAAATACTGCTCTGGCGTTAGCGGGCAACTAACGAAATCTCTGAACTGGGCGTTATTCAATTTGATCTGTCTGGCCATGGACGAGCAGTTCTTGTCGTGTATCTCATTTTCTCCGTGACTTATTTTGGTGAAAATGTGTGTCTTTTTGCCTTTGTAGTAGAAAAAATAGTAGATGTGATCTCGCTTCGGCTTTTCTTTGAAGCCCTTCGTCTTTAAGGCTCCATCCACATCTCGCGCCCTCTGTGGCACGCCCTACCTCGTCTTGACCGATTTAACGACAGATAAAAGGCAAGCCTTCACTCGTCGGGCCTCATTCGTTAGAGAATCGTCCGGGCTTTGAGCGATTTCGTCCCACAAAACAGAGAAGTCTTCGCAGAAAGACCGAACCGCTTCCACTGACACGTTTCCCACAGACAGGATTGCACACGCTTCATATTCGCAGTTCCATAGACCGTCCTCTTCATAGAGAGCAACGGAAATGGGATTATTCAGTTCAAAAACTCTGTCATCAAATGGGATACGATCAAGATTTATGAGGTACCTTGAAAGCCGAGGGCAAGGAGCAGAAGGAGTGAGACGTACTTCGACGGAAGCTCCAAAGGCGGCCATGTAGGAGAGATAAGCTTGTTGTGCTTGGATATTGGCGTATTGCATTAGTTAGCTTTTCCCTTTTGTTCTAGTGCTTCTTTCTTCAGTGGAGAACTCTCGACATTTACCGCTGGGCTAGTCAGCACGATATAAACTGGACTTCCATCCGGAAGAAATTCTCCATCCACACGCAGCATAGCCGTAGCAACACTCTTGACTTTGAGGACTGAGCCATCTTCCAACACATAAAAGTTGAAGCTTTCTTCGGCTTTTACGATCGGTACGTCGGTAGCGTCAAAGGTTTTTCCAAGCAAGACTAGCTTCTTCTTGGTCTCAGCCATTTGCTGTTTGGAGGGTATACTCCAAAGAAAGGATATCCAAGATGAGGGGCTTTTGTCAAGCGGAAAAGCCCCCCTATTCCGTATCTTGTGCGGCACTTAACTGTGTTATAGACTCGCGCTGTTAGCGGGGGATTGACCATGAGAACCGAAATAAAAGTCTATGAGGACAAGAACCTTAACGACCAGAGTTTCATAATTGATGAAACCGTCTTTATCCGTTGCCGCTTGAAAAACTGCGATCTTTTCTACGCTGGCGGGGATTACGAGTGGATTGACACAAATTTTGAGAACTGTCGTTTCCACTGGCGCGGGGCAGCGAAGAATAGCTTTGTATTGTTCCAAGCGTTGCAGGTAATGAGCCAACAACCTGCTGCTCCAAAACCCCCGACTTCCACAGGAAGACCCAATTAGTTTTTCTTACCCTGTCACGGCGCATCTACTTTACTCCTTTCTGTGTCAAATGCATAATCACCTTTAAAGCTGTTTAGAATGAACACTTATGAAAAACGTAGGGGGAGGGGGGTGTTATTGTTAACTAGACCCACTTTGGAGTGCGGCCCTCGCAACCGTTATAATGGCTCCATGACGGATTCCCCCAAGCAGCATATGCAGTGCATGGAGGTCTGGGGAGGCAGCCAGGTCACTTCCAGCGGTGTCGAACTGGCGGGACTCGACGTGTGGGTCTACAGCAAGCCGTTCGGCCAAGCCCAGCGTGGCGGAGATGTCTACTACGTCTCCAGTTGCGCTTCCGGCCGCATCAGCCGCCTGCTGCTCGCCGACGTTTCCGGCCACGGCAAATCCGTGGCTTCCACGGCAGCCGACCTGCGCACACTGATGCGCCGCTTCGTCAATCGGCTCGACCAGAAAGAACTCGTCCGCCTCCTCAACGAGCAGTTCACCGCGCTCTCCCGCGACGGCACCTTCTCCACCGCGGTGGTCACCACCTTTTTCGCACCCACCGGGCGGCTCTCTCTTTGCAATGCCGGCCATCCCCGTCCGCTTCTCTTCCGGGCCCGCGATGACCGCTGGTCTTTTCTCGGCGATCACGACATTTCCGAAAAGAAGGAGCCGGGCAACATTCCTCTTGGCATCCTTCCGATCACCGACTACGAACACCTGGATATTGAACTCGACCCCGGCGACTGCCTCCTCAGCTACACCGACGCGCTGATCGAATCCTGCGACGCCGACGGCGAAATGCTCGGCGAAGAAGGCCTGCTGCGGATCGTCAATCTGCTCGGCGACGTCCCTGCGGAGAAGCTCATCACTTCGCTACTCCAGGAAATCGGCGAGCGTTTTCCTGAAAATCTCTCTGCGGACGACGTTACCCTAATGGTCGTTCGCGCCAATGGGCGCTCGCTGCACTTCAGCTTGCGCGAAAAAGTTGATGCATTCCGGCGCTTCCTAAGAACCTTGTTCCGCTCCCTGAACCCCCGCGCAGATCGCGCGCCGTTCCCCGACGCGAACCTCGCCAATGTCGGCGGCGCCATCATTCCCGCGCTAGGTCGCCGCTGGCGCGCCCCTCGCACGCCCCAAAAATAATTTTTCAACCTGCGAATGCAGCGGCTTCCTGCGCAAAGGCGAATAGGCTACATTGGAAGATTGCGCCGTCCCTCAAATTCATGACTACACGTCTTCCATCCCTCGTCATCGTCGGGCGCCCCAACGTGGGCAAGTCCACGCTCTTCAATCGCTTGACGGGCACGCGGCGTTCCATCGTGACCAACGAGCCGGGCATCACCCGCGACCGCATCTACGGCAAAGCGGAGTGGCGCGGCCGCGCCATCGAGATTGTAGACACCGGCGGCCTCGTCCCCGACGACAAGGCAATTATCCCGCAGGAAATTCTGCGCCAGGCGCGCGTGGCGATCGACGAAGCCGCGCTGCTCGTGCTCGTCGTGGATACTCATGCGGGCGTCACGCCGCTCGATCAAGAGCTGGCGCGGCTCCTGCGCAGCACTGGCAAGCCGTTCGTGATCGCGGCGAACAAGGTCGATTCCGCACAGCAAGAGGCAAATGCCGCGACGTTTCATGAATTGGGCGTGCCGGTTTTCCCCGTTGCTGCGGAGCACGGCACCGGCGTGGACGACCTGCTCGACGCCGCGCTCGCGCAAGTGAGCGTGGTGGAATCGGAAGAAGAGGAAAAACGGCCCGACCTCATCGAGGTCGCCATCATCGGCCGGCCCAACGTCGGCAAATCGACGCTGCTAAACCGCATGGCCGGCGAAGAGCGCTCCATCGTTTCGCCCACTCCGGGCACCACCATGGACAGCGTGGACACGGAAGTAACCCGCGACGCCCGCACCTACCGCTTCGTGGACACCGCTGGGATTCGCCGCAAGGGCAAGACCACGCTGGTTGCGGAAAAGCTGAGCGTTGTAATGGCGCGCCGCGGCCTGGAGCGCGCCGACGTCGCGCTGCTGATCGTCGACGGCGTACAAGGCGTCACCCAGGGCGACGCGCAGATCGCCAGCTACGCCGAGGAGTCCGGCCGCTCCGTCATTATCGTCGTCAACAAATGGGATCTTGCCGTCGAAGCGGCGCGGGAAGCCGCCGCGCGCGATGCCGCCACTGCCAAGGGGAAATCGAAGCGGGCGCCCGGCGAAAAACACCGGCCGGAAGACTTCGATCCCGGCAGGCTGCTCTACGACTACGAAAAATTGATTCGAGAAAAATTGAAATTCCTGAGCTATGCGCCGATCGTATTTCTTTCCGCGAAAACGGGCGAGCGAGCGCAGAAGCTTTATCCGCTGATCGATCAGGTTGCCGATGCGCGGCGCCGGCGCATCCCCACGCCCGAGCTGAATCGCTGGCTTAAAGAGGATGTCGATCTTCAGCGCGGCACCACACCGAAGGCGCGGCCTGTTCGCATTTACTACATCACGCAGGCAAAAATCGCGCCGCCCACGTTTCTCCTCTTCACGAATCAAAAAACGCCGCTGCACTTCAGCTATGAGCGCTTCCTCGAAAATCAGCTTCGCGCGAAGTTCGATTTTACGGGCACGCCGGTGCGCTTCATCCAGCGCCTCCGCAAACGCGACAAGAAATCCCGGGGCGGCGACGAATGACTGCTTCTCGCGCGCTCTGCGGCGCAAGCCTCTACAGGATTTCTTTGGAAACTGTTACGATAGCGTCGTCCCCCTCCAGACAGGGCTGCAACATGAGCAACGCAACCGCAACACAAACCGCCGCTGAACAAGGGCTCTATCGCATCGGCGAGGTCAGCCGGCTGACGAGTCTGAAGCCCTTCGTCCTGCGTTACTGGGAGACCGAATTTCCGATGCTGGAGCCGGTGAAGAGCGCGAGCGGGCACCGCCTCTATCGCCAGCAGGACGTTGACATGGTCTTCCGGATCAAACGCCTGCTCTATGACGAAGGCTTCACCATCGCAGGAGCGCGCCGCCACCTGCGGGACCCCAACGGCGCAAACGACGCCGATGGAGCGGCACTTTCCGCCGGTGGGACGGCGGAAGGCGCGTCACAGCTTCTCAGTCGCAAGATGCTGCTCGATCTGCGCGATTCGCTGCGCGCTTTCTTGACGCTGCTCGAACGGCGGTGATAACGTGGTGATGCGATCGGGGCGTAGCGCAGCCTGGTAGCGCGCACGCTTGGGGTGCGTGAGGTCCCCGGTTCAAATCCGGGCGCCCCGACCATTCTTCATTTTTCGCACGTTCGAAGATGAGATCGAATGGTTTTCTGTATGTGGGTGGTGCTATACCAGGACCGTACCGCCATCAACGACAACGGTCTGCCCAGTGCCGAATCCTTCCTGCATCAAGAACAGATAGGCTTGCGCGATCTCGGAAGCTTCGCCGACTCGGCCAACAGGGAGATTCTTTCCCACACTTTCGTATAGACGTTCGCGCTCCGCTGCGCTCATGCTCTGCCAGAGGTTCGTGCGAACGACACCGGGAGATACTGCGTTAACGCGTATTGGTGCCAACTCGACCGCTAGAGCACGTGTTAGTGCTTCGATAGTTCCGCAGACACTTGCAGCAATTACCCATCCTTTTTGCGGGCGCTGGCCGGCGATTCCGGTTGTGAGCACGATAGAACCCTCTTTGCGGATATGTGGGCTTCCGTACTTGACCGCGGCGAGTGCGGCCCAATACCGCAACTCAAAGGCGCGTCGGGCCTGTTGGAGATCCGTCGTAGCAAGGTCGCGCAAATGCAGGCTATCGCCGGCGGTGAATACCAAATGATCGAAACTGCCAAGCTTCGCAAAGAAGGTTGCAACGGCTCCTTCGTCCGAGACGTCGACCGCATGCCCCTGTGCTCCGCCACTGATACACTCAACGGCCTTCTGAATTCGTTCCGCATTGCTGGAGACGATAACGACCTTGGCTCCTTGCGAGGCCGCCTGTTGGGCCACTGCCAAACCAATCCCCGACGACCCACCCAGCACGACCACCCGCTTCTGTTGCAAATCGTTTCCCCATTGCATTGAATTCTCCTTGCACTTTTCTGACCTACACACTCACAGATGACCAGACAACGACATGCGGTTCATGCATAATAGTCATGGCTGCCATGCGTTGTCAGGTCGCGGGGTGACAGCAGGTCGCCTAAACCGATCCGACGAAGAAGTTCGGCACGCACGAGATCCGAAACTGCATTGACGACCTCCGCACCGTCCTGCGACGGATCGATGTGCACACGAAAAGGTCTCCTCCCAAAGGGTGCGTCGACCACCTTCACGACGGCGTCGGCGACTGCGGAGACATCCGCATCGGCAGGCACGATGGAGTTAAAGCCCTTGAGCACGTCGTTCGCGAATCCCGCATAGGGACCGGCTTCGTACTCAGCAGCGCGCGCCTTGTCGGCAGGCGACCCAGCGTGGGCAAAGTGATTTGTTCCACCAGTGAAGGCGCCGGGAACGATGATCGAAGTCTCGATACCCCAGCGGGTCAGCTCACGCGCATAGACTACGGCTAGAGCATCCATTCCGGCCTTCGCCGCGAAGTACGGCGCCAGATACGGCGGAGTCCCGCCCGCTGCGCTGCTGCTCGAAACCCACACTACGAGCCCTCTCTTCTGCTTTCGCAACTGAGGCAATGCCGCGCGGTTCACGCGCTGAGTGCTCAGCACGTTCACGTCATACA
>Ga0307479_10000405_pt1 | contig 38652 bp, 29 predicted proteins | sample atmos_gasesECM4C_FD_203743 | JGI IMG/M metagenome (GOLD analysis project Ga0307479, IMG submission 203743) | Hardwood forest soil microbial communities from Morgan-Monroe State Forest, Indiana, United States - atmos_gasesECM4C_515 | ecosystem: Environmental > Terrestrial > Soil > Temperate...
TCCTGCAACTCGATCTCAAAGCGCATCCTCCCGGTGCGCCGATCCTGAAAGTTCATCTTTCCGCCACACCGGCGCAGCCCCGCAGCATTCAGGGAGGCCTGTTCCTGCCGCCCACGCCCGAGCCCGAAAAACTCGAACTCACCCTGGCCCGCATCGCCGGCATGGTAGGCGAAGATAAAGTTGGCTCCCTGCATTTGCTGGACTCCCATCGTCCCGAATCCTTTCGCATGCAGCGCTTCCTCCCCACTGAACCCGAAGGACAAAAAGAAAAGCCAGACGGCATTTCTTCGAGCGCTCCGATCACGGCGCTGCGCATGTTCCGTCCACCACTGCGCGCCACGGTCACGCTAAGCGACGGCAACCCCACTCACGTTGTATGCCACAAACGAAAAGACGTGCAGGGAGAAATTCTCTGGATGGCTGGCCCCTGGCGCTCTTCCGGGGATTGGTGGGACCAGGATGGCTGGGCCCGCGATGAATGGGACATCGCAATACAAACAACAGTCGTCGGCCGTCAGTCGTCGGTCGCGAGCAATGCATTGTCTCTTTATCGCCTGGTGCACGACCTGCTCAGCGGCGGATGGTTCGTGGAGGGAACGTATGACTGAAAAAACAGTTTTCGGTTCGCAGTTCAAGACCCCGAGACGGAGGAAGCTCGATTCACTCTAGTGAATTCGCCTTAACTGAGAACTGAGAACCGACAACTGAGAACTGTTTTCCGATGTACATTGAATTCCATTCCCGTTCGGCCTTCAGCTTTCTCGAAGGCGCTTCCCTGCCGGAAGACCTGATTTCCGCTTGCGCTCAACAGAAAATGCCTGCCATGGCCTTGCTCGACCGCGACGGCCTCTACGGCTCGCCGCGCTTCTACCTGGCTGCCGAGCGAGCAGGACTCAGAGCGCACGTCGGCGCCGAGTTGACGTGTGAACAATTTTTAATCGCCGATTTTCAATTGCCTATTGAGAAACGAGTTCGTTCCGCTTCACAACTCGGCATTCGAAAATTGGCAATCGACAATTCATTTCGTCTTCCCCTGCTCGTCGCCTCACAAACCGGCTACCAGAACCTCTGCCAGCTCATCACTCGCATGAAGCTACGCGCGAAAAAAGAAGAAGGCGCCGTCCTAGAGCACGAACTGGAACAGCATGCCTCCGGTCTCATTTGCCTGACTGGCGGCGACGAAGGCCCCCTGGCCGCCGCTCTAAAGAAAGGAGGCCCCGCCGAAGCGCACCGTTGCGTCGATCGTCTCGTCGGAATCTTCGGCCCCAACAACGTCTACGTTGAACTGCAGCGCCACCGGCACCGCGAAGAGGAAGTCCGCAATCGCGTCGCCCTCGAAATTGCCCGCGCTCTCCATCTTCCTCTGCTGGCGACCAACGGAGTCTGCTACGCCACGCCGCAAGAGCGCGAACTTTGCGACGTCCTCACCGCCATCCGCCATCACCGCACCCTGATGACCGCCGGACGCCTGCTGGCCCGCAACTCCGAACGTCACCTGAAGTCCTCTGAAGAAATGTCGCAGCTCTTCGCCGACGTGCCCGAAGCCATCGCCAATACCGTCGAACTTTCCAGCCAGCTCCAGTTCAAGCTCAGCGACTTGGGCTACGAATTTCCCCGCTATCCCGTGCCCGAAGGCGAAACCATGAACTCGTTCCTGCGCCAGCGCACCGACGAAGGCGCCCGCTGGCGCTATGGCATCTCGCTCTCCGGCGCGCCTGTTCCCTGGAACGGTTTTCACAATAAAGACCTGCAACAGCGCGCCCGCCGCCAGATTGAGCGCGAGCTCAAACTGATCGAGAAACTCGATCTCGCCGGATACTTCCTCATCGTCTGGGACATCGTCCGTTTCTGCCGCGAGCAGAACATCCTTGCCCAGGGACGCGGTTCGGCGGCCAACAGCGCCGTCTGCTACTCGCTTGGCATCACGGCCGTCGATCCCGTCGGCATGGAGCTGCTCTTCGAACGTTTTCTTTCCGAAGAACGCGGCGAGTGGCCCGACATCGACATCGATCTGCCCAGCGGCGACCAGCGCGAACGCGTCATTCAGCACATCTACCAGCGTTACGGCCAGCGCGGCGCTGCCATGACCGCCAACGTGATCACGTATCGCAACCGTATGGCTGCGCGCGAAATGGGCAAGGCGATGGGCTTCGATCCTGAGACGCTCAACAAAATCTCTGCCGCCGTCGCCACCTGGGAATACAAAGACGCCAACGACGCGCTCGATCGCCGTCTCCACGACGCCGGCCTCGACCTGAACCATCCCCGCCTGCGCAAATATTTCGAGCTCTGCACCGCCGTCCAGGATCTTCCCCGCCACCTCGGCCAGCATTCCGGTGGCATGGTTATCTGCCAGGGACAACTCGACTCCGTCGTCCCGCTCGAACCCGCCTCCATGCCCGGCCGCGTGGTCGTGCAATGGGACAAAGAAGACTGCGCCGACATGAAGATCATCAAGGTCGACCTGCTCGGCCTCGGCATGATGGCCGTACTGGAAGATTCGATTCAGCTGATCCGCAACGACTATCACGAAGAAGTCGACCTGGCGCACTTACCTCCCGACGACCCCGTGGTCTATTCCACGCTCCAAAAGGCCGACACGGTCGGCATGTTCCAGATCGAAAGCCGCGCCCAGATGTCGTGCTTACCGCGCCTGCGTCCGCAAAAGTTCTACGACATCGTGGTACAGGTGGCCATCATCCGCCCCGGCCCGATCGTGGGGCAGATGGTGAATCCGTTTCTAAAGCGCCGCCAGGGCCGCGAAATTGTCACCTACCCGCACCCATCTCTTGAACCCGTGTTGAAGCGCACGCTGGGTGTCCCGCTTTTTCAGGAGCAATTGCTGCGCATCGCCATGATCAGCGCCAACTTCACCGGCGGCGAAGCTGAAGAACTACGCCGCGCCATGGGATTCAAGCGCTCGCAAGCCCGCATGAAAGAAATCGAAACGCGGCTGCGCGCCGGCATGACCCAAAACGGCCTTACGCAGGAAGCCCAGGAGCAGATCATCCTCTCGATCTCGTCATTCGCGCTCTACGGTTTCCCCGAATCCCATGCCGCCAGTTTCGCCTTGATCGCGTATGCCAGCGCCTGGCTGAAGTGCCACTATCTCGGCGCCTTCACCGCCGCGCTTCTGAACAATCAGCCCATGGGGTTCTACCATCCGGCAACAATTGTGAAAGATGCGCAGCGCCACGGCCTTAAAATCCTGCCCATTGATGTGACGAAATCGGATTGGCTATGCACGCTGGAAACAGTCGTTGGTCGTCGGTCGTTGGTCGTTGGCGAAAAACCAGCGATCAGCCATCAGCTATCAGCTGTCCGCCAGGCAAAATTTGCCGCGCCAAACGTCGTATTAATCAATCGGTTTATAGCAGGACCCGGCTTCAGCAGTGCCGTTGAAGATTTTCATTCACTGGCGGCTGCACCCGCTGAAGCAGAAGCCGTCAACCCTCAGCCATCCACGGTTCGCCAACCGACCTGGGATGAAATCGGAGCCTATAACCGGTCTCGCCCTAGTGTTTTGACTTCCAATCTCCAATTGCCGATGAAAACAACTCATGCAGATTTTCAATCGCCAATCGGCAATCGGCACTCGCAAATTTCTTCCAGCCCCACACTTGCCCTGCGTCTCGGCCTTAAATATGTTCGCGGCCTGCGCGAAGCCGCCGCCCAGGCCCTCGTCCGCGAACGCAGCCTTGCTCCCTTCCAATCCATCCATGACCTCACCCGCCGCGTCCCCGAACTCCGCAAGGATGAACTCACCACGCTCGCAGAAGTGGGGGCACTGAATTTCGTTGGAGCTGATGCTGGCAATACGACTTCCAGATCAAGAATTCTCTCCGCGTCTCCGTGTCTCCGTGGTGAAAAATCGTCCCCCTCGAAACCCGAAACTCGAAACTCGAAACTGACCTTCCACCGTCGCGACGCTCTCTGGCAGGTCGAGAAAGCCGTGCGCCGTTCCGGCCCGCTGCTGGAAGAATTTCCCGAGCCCGATGTCCCATCTCCACTCGCTCCGATGACTCACGAAGAGCGTCTGGTTGCTGACTTCCACGGCACGGGTTTGACCGTTGGCCCGCACCCCATGGCTTACCGCCGCGCCGAAATGAAGGCACTCGGCATTCATCCTGCCTCCACCCTTAAATCCATTCCCAGCGGACAACGTTTGCGCATCGGGGGATGCGTCATCGCGCGCCAGCGCCCTGGTACCGCCAAGGGATTCGTATTTCTCAGCCTCGAAGATGAAACCGGCATCGCCAACGCCATCGTTACCCCAGACATCCTTCAGAGTAATCGTATACTGCTCATCTCCGAGCGCTTTCTGATGGTGGAAGGCATTCTGCAAAACCAGGACAACGTGATCTCCGTAAAAGCCGAACGTGTGCTACCCCTTTTCGTCACCCGCGCAGAAACCAGCTCCCACGACTTTCACTAAATCTGTTCCCCACTCGTCAAGATAGAAATCCCCGCACGTTACTTTCCAGGTTTCCCCTTGTCGTTTCTCGCTGTCCGGCGCGCGCGGCAGCGTTATAGTACGAATATTCTCAGCCACGAAATTAGAGGTTCCACGCCCGATTTTGTGACGGTTTCGAGGTGGCCCTTGCGTCCACTTCGATTCAATGCTTCAGTTTGGGAGATGTAAGGAGTACCGATTATGGCAAAAGCAAAGACCCCTCGGAATGGCGTATCGAAGTCGAATGGCGGAAACCTCGAGACTCCGGTCGCTGCCGCCGCACAATTGGAAACCACACCGAAAGCCAGAAAAACCAGCAAAGCTCTGTCGGAAGTTCGGAAGAACGTGGTCCCCATTAATTTGGACGAGGAAATCCGCCGTCGCGCCTACGAACTCTGGGAGCAGCGCGGATATGAGCCCGGGCACGAACATGAACATTGGCTGAGCGCCGAGCAGGAAATCCTGTCTCGCTACCGCCGGGAGTCCCAGCACAGCGCGTAACCGGAAGGCGGGAGCAGGGACCTGCAACAGCCCCGACACGCTCTTGTTTCAGAGGAGTCCGTGCCGAGCCCTGCCTCCCAGAATTGTGGACACCCAGATCTTCCATGGCTGGGGCGCGCCCAAGCGCCTGTTCCCCAAGGCATTCGCCCACTTGTACTTCTGGTACTTGTCCTTCCGGCCGGGGCGTGAAAAAATTGCGTTTATTACCCTGGGTGCCGTAGGTGTGACAGCGCAATCGCGTCTCGAACCGAGTCCCTGGGGCAGCCCGAGTTACCGCATAACTCCAGATTGATGTCTTTGGCATAAGCTTCCGTGGTTGCTCTAGCCGCTCGTTTCTGAAAAGATATGCAAGGGTTTTCTCATGTCCCAATTCAGTAGTGCCGCGCTCCCACAAATCGGAAGCTTCGTGCTCTTGTTGGCCCTCGCTCTAGGGGCTTATTCCTTCCTGGTGGGCGCCTTCGCCCTGTTCATTGGCGGAAAGGAAGGGGAGTATCTAGGAGAAACCGCACGCCGCGCGGGCATCGCCACCTTTGCCGCCGTGTTTCTCGCGGCCGTCGCCCTTGTAACCGCGGCATTCACCGACGATTTCTCGATTGCCTACATCTTCCACCACAGCAACCGGGACTTGCCCGGACCTTATAAATTCGCAGTCCTCTGGTCCGGCCAGGAAGGCTCGCTGCTGTTCTGGTCGCTGCTGCTGGCTACCTACGGATTCGTGCTGCGCCTCCGCTACAAGACCGACCCCCGGTTGTTCGCCTACGCCTCGGTCGTGATCGCCGCGGTGCAGGTGTTTTTCCTCATGTTGTTGAATTTCGCGGCGCACCCGTTCGCGATCCTTCAGGGACAACTCCCGCCGGACGGCAGCGGCCTGAATCCTTTGCTCCAATATCCGGAGATGGTCATCCACCCGCCGATGCTCTACCTCGGCTACGTCGGGTTCACCGTGCCCTTTGCATTCGCCCTCGGCGCCTTAATCATGCGTTACCCCGGCGAGAAGTGGATCCACATCACGCGCCGCTGGACCATGGTCACCTGGGGCTTCCTGACCATCGGAATCTTTCTGGGCGCCCACTGGGCCTATGCGGTGCTGGGCTGGGGCGGCTACTGGGGATGGGATCCCGTCGAGAACGCGTCGCTCATGCCCTGGCTTACGGGCACGGCATTTCTGCACTCGGTCATGATGCAGGAAAAACGTGGGATGCTGAAGACGTGGAACATGTGGCTGGTCTTCTTCACGTTCTGGCTCGCGATCCTGGGCACGTTCCTCACGCGCAGCGGCATCATCAGTTCCGTCCATGCGTTCGCGCAATCCTCGATTGGCGCGTGGTTCTTCTGGTTTCTGATTGTGAGCGCCGCCACGTTCGTGTTCTTCTACGTGCAGAACCACTCTCACCTCCGCAGCGAACACAAGCTGGAGTCAATGATCTCGCGCGAATCCAGCTTCCTGTTCAACAACCTGCTCTTCGTCATTGCTTGCTTCACAGTGCTCTGGGGCACCTGGTTCCCCAAGATTTCGGAACTGGTGCAAGGCAACAAGGTCACGGTGGGCGCACCGTTCTATAACAATGTCGCGGTCCCAGTGGCCCTGCTCCTGCTCCTCCTCACCGCCGTAGGCCCGCTGCTCGCCTGGCGCAGGACGTCCTTCGAGAGCCTGAGGCGCAATTTCATGTGGCCTGCGCTCGGCGGCTTGGCCGTTGGGGTCCTGATGATGATCCTCGGCGTGCGCCCCTGGAAGGACATCGCGTACTTCTACTCGCTGATGGCGGCCATGCTGGCAACGTTGGTCATGCTCACGGTCATCTCGGAATTCGTCCGGGGCGGCCGCGTGATTTCACGCCACACCGGTTTCAGCTTGTTCGGTTCCATGCTCCATCTGTGGCACCGCAACACCCGCCGCTACGGCGGCTACATCGTGCATTTTGGCGTCGCGGTGGTGATCATCGGAATTCTCGGCACCCCCTTCAATCGTGAAGCCGAAAAGGAAATGGGTTTCGGCGACAAGTTGAACATCGGTCCCTACACCCTGGTCTGCCAGTCCTATACCCAGGACGACAACGCCAACTATAGCAATGAGTGGGCGATCATGAACGTTTTCAAGGGAGACCAGCAGATCACGACGTTGTATCCCGAGCGGCGCCTCTACAAGGCCAGTTCGCAGCCGCAAACCATTCCCCGGATTTACCCCACCTACGCGCAAGATTTCTTCCTGGTCAGCGACCTTTACGTAGTTTACGAAGGCCGCAACGACGAGACCGGGCGCCCCATCATCAAGGCGCACCTGAATCCCATGGTCCCGTGGATCTGGACGGGTTTGATCGTCATGATCTTCGGCACGATCACCTGCCTGATCCCGAACACGGCTCCATTGCGGGCCACCGTTCCGGCGCGGATACAAACCGCCCCGGCGGTAGGAGCGGGTGACTGATGCGGCTTTCCACCAGACCGAAGCTCAAGCGCTTGGCTCAACTCGGATTGCTCGTATTCGCTGTCTTCAACCTGCTGGGCGTCGGGGATGACGACGCTCGCTTCAAAGACCTGGGCCATCACTTGATGTGCGTTTGCGGATGTAACCAGATCCTGCTCGAGTGCAACCACGTCGGCTGCCAGTACTCCGATCGCATGCGCAACGAACTGTCTGCCGCACTCGACCGCGGCGACAACGACGATTTGACGCTCCAGTCGTTCATTCAGAAATACGGAACTACCGTGGTCGCCGCCCCAAGCACCACCGGCTTCGGCCGCGTCGCCTGGATCATGCCCTTCGCGGCCTTGCTGGCTGGCATGGGAACGCTGGTGTGGGTGGTCCGCAGCTGGCGGATGCGCCCGGCGCCTGCGCTCGCCGACGGCATCCGGCCTGTTAAAGGACCGGAACTCGAACGCTTTCGCGAACAGGCAGACAAGGAGACGGACCTGTGACCCTTGAAGTTTTCTTCATCTGCGCCCTGTTTACCGTGGGCGCGCTCGTCTACGTCTTCTATATCCCCGGCCAGATCTACGCCGGCCCGGTAAAAACGCGCCTCATCTACCTGCGCGAGCGCAAGGAAGCCGTTTACGACAATCTGCGCGACCTCAATTTCGAATACAAAGCGGGCAAGTTTCCTGACTCCGACTATCAGGAAATGAAGGCCTCGCTGGAAGAGGAAGCCGCCGCCATCCTCGCGGAAATCTCGCGCCTCGAACAGGCCGCCGCCGCGGCTCCTGCCATACGCGACCGGAAAGGAGCGAGGGTTTGAAACTCTCTCCCAAGTTTGCAGCATTGCTTTTGATCATCATTCTGGGCGCTTATGCGGCCGCGGAGACCATTACCGGCACCGTCAAGAACGCGACCACCGGTAAGCCTGCCGCGGGCGACGAAGTCGTTTTCATCAAGCTCGGCAATGGCATGGAGGAGGCCGCGCGCACGAAGGCCGACTCCAAGGGCAACTTCAGTTTCAAATACGACGATCAGGGCCCGCACCTGATCCGCGCCATCCATCAGGGTGTCACCTACCACCGCATGGCCCCTCCGGGAACCACTTCGGTTGAGGTCGAAGTCAACGACGTCGCCAAGAAAGTAGACGGCGTCTCGTTAACTGCCGACGTCATGCGCTTCCAGGTGGAGCAAGGCCAGCTCGAAGTCATGCGGCTGTTTGCGGTGAGCAACAGCTCGAGCCCGCCCAGGACGCAAATGAACGACAAGAATTTCGAGTTCTACTTGCCGGATGGGGCCAAGATCGTTCAGTCGACGGCGACCACGGCAGGCGGGAACCCGCTTAACCAGGCTCCGGTACCGCAATCGGAGAAGAATCGCTACGCCTTCATCTTTCCGTTGCGCCCAGGCGAGACTCGCTTTGAGGTCGCCTACCAGTTGTCGTATCCCGGTTCCATCACCATCGATCCCAAGTCGCTCTACGGGATGCAGCACTTCGTGATCATGGTGCCCAAGTCGATGCAATTCTCAGCCGCGGGCGGCGCACAGTTCCAGTCGATGAACGATCCGCAGCAGCCGGACGCAAACGTTCAGGTAGCCACCATGACGCAGGTTGGCCAGCCGCTGAGCTTCAAGCTTTCCGGAGAGGGCATGTTGGCCGCCTCTGCTGGCGGCGGACCGACCCAAGGCGGTGGGGGTAGCTCTTCCATGGGTCAGGCTCCCGAAGCACGCTCGGGCCCCGGTGGCGGCCTCGGTCCACCGATCGATGCGCCCGATCCTCTGCAGCAATGGCGCTGGCCGATCATCGGCGGATTCGTTCTAGCCTTAGCCGGAGGCGCGTTTTACATGACCAAACGCCAACGCGCCGCAGTTGCCAGCGGCGGAGTGGTCGCGGACATCGAAATCCCGGAACCGCCGCAACAGCCCATCACGCCGAGAGTGTCCCGACCGGCGGCGCCCGCTCCCGCCCCGAAAGTTGCACCGGATGCTCCAAGGGCGGCGGCCGTCACCGCACCCGCGGCGGCAGCGCCTCGCTCCTCCATGCTGCTCGAAGCTTTGAAAGAAGAACTGTTCCAGTTGGAAGTCGAGCACAAGCAGGGAAAGATCACACAGCAGGAGTATGAAAAGGGCAAAGCCGCGCTCGACGGAACTCTGGCCCTCGCGATCAAACGCGACGCGCAGAAGAACTGAGCGGAAAGGAACACCAAACCCTCAGGCGGCAGAGTTCGCAAGTCAGCTGCGTTTTTCAGTCTCTGCGTCCTTCTCGAACCCTTTGCGATCTCTGCGGTTAAGAGCTTCGCACTCTTTCTGACCTATCGGGCCAGTCTCTCTCTATCTGCTTGATGTGAATTGCCTTATTTCATCGCCCAGCTAACTGGTCGGTCCCGAGCATCTCTCGTGATTCTGCAACATCAAACCAAGTGACCGGATAGAGGATTCACCTTATGGGAAACACATTGAAAACCGCCTTCCTGCTGACCTCACTAACCCTGCTGCTGATGATCATCGGCGGCTACTTCGGTGGAGAGCGCGGATTGCTGCTGGGCCTGATTCTTGCCGGCGTGATGAACTTCGGCTCCTACTTTTTCTCCGACAAGATCGCCCTGGCAACCTATCGCGCCCAACCGGTTACGCGCGAGCAAGTGCCGCGCGTCTTCCAGGTGGTCGAGCGCCTGACCCGGAAGGCTGGCCTGCCGATGCCGAAGATTTATGTGATTGCTACCGAGTCGCCCAACGCCTTCGCCACCGGACGGAATCCACAGCACGCGTCCGTGGCCGTGACCCAGGGCATTTTGAATCTTCTCAACGACGAGGAACTCGAAGGCGTGCTGGCGCATGAGCTGGGCCACGTGAACAACCGTGACATTCTGATCAGCTCTGTCGCCGCGACTCTAGCGGGCGCAGTCACTTACCTGGCACGCTTCGCGATGTTCTTCGGCGGCGAGCGCGACGACCGTCGTGGCGGCGGCCTGGGCGCACTCTTCATGATGATCCTGGCGCCGATCGCGGCCATGTTGATCCAGTTGGCGGTATCGCGGTCACGCGAGTACCAGGCGGACGAATCCGGAGCGCACCTGACGGGCAATCCGTATGCCCTGGCCAGTGCGCTAGCCAAGCTCGACGCCTATTCCCGGCGAGTGCCGATGGCGGCAAGCCCATCCACAGCACACCTGTTCATCATTCAGCCGCTGTTGGGAGTGAACGTGGGCAACCTGTTCTCGACTCATCCGCCGATCGCCAAGCGAATTGAACGCCTGACCGGCCGCCCCGCCGAGTTCCAGAGAACGGCGTAGCAGTCGAAATTGCGGACCGGCAGTCCCACGAATCATCCGGGAAGGTCAGAGACGTTTTTCACCAGCGTTCATGCGCCGACGCGCTTCGTCGTGCGCCTGCTGCGGATCGCGCCCGGTGACGTCTTTGTACCACGCGGGATGGAAGGTCCACGCCCACGCTTCACTCACCGCTCCACGGGTCATGGCCTCGAAGGTGCCCGGCTCGCCGATCGTGCTCAGGTAGATGTGAACGAAGATCCCGCCCAGCATGATGAGCGCGGAAATGTCGTGCAGCACGTAGCTTCCCGCGACCGTCCAGCGTCCGAACGTGCCGGCGCCGATCCAAAGGATGATTCCCGTGATCAGGAACACCAGGGACCCGCCAACAATCTCCCAGAACTGGAGTTTCTGGCCGGCGTTGAAGAATCCCGTCTCGGGCGGCTCCAGCTTTTCCTCGCCGCTGATGACTTTGCGGATGTTGCGCATCCATTTGGTATCGGCCTGCGTCCAGCGCATGGGGACGACCCAGTTCAACACCTGCAGCCCGAAGAACACGACAAAGCCGAGCCCAAACCACGGATGCATCGACCGGCTCAGCGCGCCCCCGCCGAAAATCGGAGTGAACCAGCGAAACAGCCAGGGCAGATAAACACCGAAACCGGAAAACAACGCGAGGAAGAAGAACAGCGCCACCATCCAGTGCAGAAAGCGCGTGTAAACCGGATGACGCAGCAACTCGCCCGCGTACACGTCGTTCTTGCCGATCTTGTCGAAGGCCCGTCGGGCTTTGTCGTCGAAGCTCTCAACCGCGGTGGCCACTGGCATCCTCCTTCGGCAACGGCTCGGGCTGCGGCCGGCGCGGCCCCACCATCACGTAGTGCAGGAAAATTCCCAGCAATCCAAACAGCGCAAACGTGCCCAGAACCGGCTTGGCCAGCCACTTCCAGATGGTGTAGCTCCAGGGAATCTGCGGGTTGCTGGGCAAACCGCCGTAGAGTTCAGGCTGGGTGGCATCGTGCAGCACGTAAATCACGTGCGTTCCGCCGATCGACGACGGATCGTAGACCCCGGCGTGCTCGAATCCAAACTTGTCGCGCAGTTGGGTGGCGCGTTCGTTCGCGATGAACTTCATGTCGTCTTTCGATCCGAACTTCAGGCAGCCCGTCGGACACGCCTTGATGCAGGCCGGTTCCAACCCTTGCCCGACGCGGTCGGAACACAGCGAGCACTTGTAGACCTTCTTCGTCGTCTGATTGAACTTCGGAATGTCGAATGGACAACCCGAAGCGCAGAACTCGCAGCCAATGCAATTCTCCTGCTGGAAGTCCACGATGCCGTTCGCATACTGCACGATGGCCCCGTCGGCCGGACAGGCGCGCAAGCAGCCCGGATCGGCGCAGTGCATGCACTGATCCTTCCGCATCAGCCATTGCACCGTGCCATCCTGCCGGACGTGTTCGTTGAACTTGATCAGGTTCCAGTAGTTCCAGCGGGTTTCGGGCATGGTCTGGTAAGTGTTGTCGAAGGTAGTCGGACTGAACGGCATGTCGTTCCACTCGACACACGCCACCTCGCAGGCTTTGCAGCCGATGCAGGTGGTGGTATCCACCAGTTTGCAGACTTCGAACTCGCGCTGCACTTCATGCCCGGGCTCGCCGCCCGGAATCGGTCCCGGGTGGGCCGACATCTGTTTGATCTGTAGCGCTCTGCGATCGCTCATTGTCTGCCCTTATGCCTTCTCGATCTTCACCAGGAAGCCCTTGAACTCCGGCGTAAACGCGTTGGGATCGATCACCGTCGGCGTCAGTTGATTGGTCAGGGTCTTGGCGGTCTTGCCTTCGTCTTCTGCGATTCCACGGAAGCCCCAGTGAATCGGGATGCCGATCTGGAAAGTTTCCTTGCCATCGATCTTCATCGGCCGGATGCGCCGGGTCACCATGGCCTTAGCAATGTAGTGGCTGCGAATGCTGCTGACTTTCACTTTTTCGCCGCCGCGGATACCCATCCGGTCGGCCAATTCCGCGGGAATTTCCACGAACGGCTCCGGCACCAGCTGCACGTTCATCGGGTTGTTCTTGGTCCAGTAGTGGTAGTGCTCGGTCAGACGGTACGTGGTGCAGACGACGTTATATTCCTGACCCGGGGAAGCGTATTTGTCCAGATCGGTCTTGTATCGTTTCACCACCGGATTGTTCGATTGCTTAGGGTGCAGTGGATTCAGAATCGGACTCTCAATCGGCTCGTAGTACTCCGGGAACGGGCCATCATTCATCGCTCCCAGCGGCACGAACAACCGCCCGACCCCTTCCGGATTCATGATGAACGGACCCATGTGATCCTTGGGAGCCGAGTCGGCCTTGAAATCCGGAACATCATTCCCCACCCACGATTGCTTGCCTTCGTCCCACCAGACCTGCCGCCGCTGCGGATCCCACGGCTTGCCCTCAACGTCGCACGAGGCACGGTTGTACAGCACCCGGCGATTCGCCGGCCACGACCACGCCCAATTGGGATAGATCCCCAAGCCCGACGGGTCTTCTGTCCCCCGGCGCTGGATCATCGCCCCAGCCTCGGTCCACGATCCGCAATAGAGCCAATTCCCCGAGAGTGTAGTGCCGTCGTCCTTCAGCCACGCGAACCCCGGCAACTGCTGGCCCGCTTTGATCGTCACATTCGTCTTCGGATCGGTCAGATCGGCCAGCGCCTTCCCGTTGATCTCCTTCGCAACTTCCGAAAGCGACGGGTTGTACGGGTCGGAATACGCGAAGGTCGCGTTGAGAACGGGATCAGCGAACCTCCCTCCTTCTTTCTTGTAAAGGTCGCGAACCTTCAGGAAGATCGTGGCCAGAATTTCCTGGTCGAGTTTTGCCAGCCCCGGCGGTGGCACCGCGACGTTCTTCCACTGCAGCCAGCGCGCCGAGTTCACGAACGTCCCGTCTTTTTCGGCGAATCCCGCACCCGGCAGACGGTAAACCGTCGTGTTGATCTTCTTCTGGTCTTCGGCCGTGATCCCCGGAGCACGCCAAAATTCGCTGGTCTCGTCGGGATAGATTTCGCAGACCACCAGCCAGTCGGCCTTTTTCAGCGCGTCGATATTCTTCTGCGAATCGGGCCCGATCATCACACCGTTCATGCCGAAGGCAAAGATGCCCTTGACCTTGCCTTCGTACATGTCGTTCCAGATGTTCACCCAGGAATAGTTGCGGTCGATCTTGGGCAGATAGTGGAAAGCGAAGTCGTTTTCCTTCGTCGCCGCCGGACCGTACATCGCCTTCAGGAACGACACCGCGAACTTCGGGGTATTCGACCAGTAATTGAACGAATCCCACGGGTCGGGCTTGGCCGATGTGGGTGTAATTCGCTTCAGATAAGCAGCCAGGCCGGCGTCCGCGGGGTTTGGCATTTTCAGGTAGCCGGGAAGATTGTCGAAAATCCCCGCCATGTCGGTTGCGCCCTGAATGTTCGAATGCCCACGCAGCGCGTTCACCCCACCTCCGGCGCGCCCGACGTTGCCCATCAGCAATTGCATCATTGCAGCGGTGCGGATGATCTGGGTCCCGAAGCTGTGCTGGGTCCAACCCACCGCGTAGATGATAGTCGCGACCTTCTTCATGTCGCCGTCTTTGCGGACGGACGTAAACAGGTCAGCCGCCTTCAGAAACTGATCCTGAGGAATGCCAGTGATGCGCTCGACCATCTCCGGCGTATACCGCTCGTACTGCTTCTTCAGAAGCTGGAACACACAACGCGGATGCTGCAGGGTCAGATCGTAGGCGACTTTCGGCGGCAGTGCCGGTGGTGGAGGAGGAGCCCCGGGCTGTGCAGGCGGGGCCTTGTGCTCTGCATGCGGCGCGGCGGTCGCCTTGCCCGCCAGGTCGCCGCCCTCTTCGTAATTCCACGTGGCCTTGTCGTAACTTTGCTTCGCCGGATCGAAGCCCGAATACAGCCCATCGTCCGGAAGCTTGAAACCTTCCTTGATGATGAACGCAGCGTTGGTGTAGTTGACGAGATAATCCTTGGCGATCCGGTTGTTTTCGATGGCGTAGCGGATCAACCCGCCGAGGAAAGCAATGTCCGCGCCAGCGCGGATCTGCAGATACATATCCGCGTTGGCGGCGGTCCGCGTTAGCCGCGGATCGATCACGATGGTCTTCGCGTTGCGATGGATTTTGGCTTCAATCGCCCACTTGAAACCGCACGGATGGTTTTCGGCTGGATTGCCACCCATGATCAACATCATGTCGGTGTTCTTGATGTCGATCCAGCCGTTCGTCATCGCCCCGCGTCCGAATGTTGGCCCCAAACTGGAGACCGTAGGGCCGTGTCAAACCCGGGCCTGGTTTTCCAGGTAGCAGACCCCCAGGCTGCGCATGGTCTTGACGACCAGATAGTTGAACTCGTTGGTGTCGGTGCAGCCGCCCGTGAACGCGATTCCCTCGCAGCGGTTCACGGTGTGGCCCGCCGCGTCTTTTTCCAGGAAGGTGTCGTCGCGCGTCTTCTTCACTTTCTGTGCGATTTCGTTGTAGGCGTCTTCCCACGAGATGTCTTGCCACTCCGTCGCCCCGGGACGCCGCACCTGCGGCTTCAGCAGGCGGCGGTCATTGAGGATGTCCTGCTCGAGCGACGATCCCTTCGGGCACAGCGTGCCGCGATTGATGGGATGGTCAGGATCGCCCTCGACGTGAACAACCTGCGGGATCGCATTCTTCGCCTTGTCGCCCAGCGTGTAAATGATCACGCCACAACTGACTGAGCAATACGGGCACGTGCTGCGAGTCTCAGTCGCGCGCGAAATTTTCAGGCTTTGCGTCTGAGCGTAAACGGGAGTGAGATCGAATCCCAGGGCGGATAAACCCACGCCCCCCACGAGACTGCTCTTGAGGAAGGTACGGCGCGAGAGCTCCATTACGGCCTCCGCAGAGACGAGTGAACGGAGGTTGAAGTTTTCGACCGCCGCGAGACGGCCGGGCTTGACCCCAAAGTGCAAGGAATATAACTCCGCTCGTTCCAGGCAGTCAAATGGGTTGTGACCCCACATTGCACCCCGGCTGACGCCCGTCGATAATCAAACCATGTCGCGTAACCAGTGGCAGCGCCGTGTCGACCGCGCGCAAGAACTATCCGGGAAGTACCCCTTCGCCGCGGAGATCCTGCATTTCTATGTTGAGATCGCTCGCTTCCAAAAGGACCTGCACAACCGACTGGAGGAATCCACGCGTCAACAAGGTGGAAGCAAGGCACAGCTGGCCGGTCCCCCAGAACTGGGGTTGCTGCTTGCGCGTTTCCGGCCGTTCCTCTCGGTGGTCGAGAAGAGCGGGCCCGCAACTCTGGCCCAGGTTGCCCGCCAACTTGAAACCGGCTCCGTCGACTCGCACACCCAACTACTGAACGAATTCTGGGACGGAATAAATGCTGCGGAACCCCCCACCGGTCCTGATCAGTTTTTCGCGTGCGCCTTCTTGCAGCCCTATGCCGAATTCGTCCGCTCACGCTCCGAAATGCACTGGGCCGGCTACACGCAGTCCGTCTGCCCGTTCTGCGGCCGTCAACCGGGGTTGGGCGTTCTGCGCCCGCTGGGAGATGGGGGACAGCGTTCGCTGGTCTGCTCGTTCTGCGCGGCCGAATGGGAGTTTCGCCGGATTGTCTGCGCCAGCTGCGGCGAGGAAGATCACCGCAAGCTCCCGGTTTACACCGCCGACGAACTGCCCCACGTCCGCGTGGAGTGTTGCGACACCTGCACGCGCTACCTCAAGACCGTAGACCTGACCAAGACCGGTTTTGCCGAACCAGTAGTCGACGAGATCGCCGCCGTCCCCCTCGACCTATGGGCGCAAGAACGCGGCTACACGAAACTGCAGCCCAACTTGATGCAGCTGTGATCAGCGAGTAAGCAGTTATCGACTTGAACCGGTCATCCCGAGCGCAGTGAGGCGCTAGCCTGACGAAGGCGAGGGACCCCGAGCCTGCCGGCGGTACCGACGGCCCTGACGATTTGCTACCAGCTCTTACGGCTCGTAACCCTTCAAAAACTCACACCGAACCGTCCCTTTCCACCCCCGCCCCATCCGCCGCCGAACACACAAACACATCCGGCTGCACGCCGACTTTCTCCCGGTATCGCTCCGCAACACGCTTCGCAAATGCCTCGGCATCCGATGCATTCACCAGGTTCACCGTGCATCCTCCGAACCCGCCTCCGGTCATGCGCCCGCCCCAGCAACCTGGCAGGCCCTCCCCCGCCTCCACCATCGTGTCCAGTTCATAGCAACTCACTTCATAGAGATCGCGCAGGCTGCGATGCGACGCCTTCATCAACTCGCCAAACCGTCGCAAGTCTCCCGACTTGAGCGCCATCTCGCTCTCCATGACCCGCTCGTTCTCGCTGACCACGTGGCTACAGCGCTTGTAGATCACCTCCGGCAGGTCGCTCGCGTGCTCCTGCACCTGCGGCCTCGTGACATCCCTCAACGCGCGAATTCCCGGATACCACTTCGCCAGGATCTTGACGCCCTCTTCGCATTCCGCGCGGCGCTTGTTGTACTCCCCGCCGGCATTCTCATGGTTGACCATGGTGTTGCAGATCACCAAACGCACACTATCGGGGATGGGAACCAGCCTGTAATCCAGCGAGCGGCAGTCGAGCAACAGCGCCTGGCCCGCCTTTCCGAGGCAGGAGATGAACTGGTCCATGATTCCAACGTGCGCGCCCACGAACGTGTTCTCGGCGCGCTGGCAGAGTTTTGCCACCTGCGGCATGGGAAAGCTCGCCCCATTCAGGCTCATGAAGGCCAGCGCGCTCGCGACTTCAAGCGCCGCCGACGAACTCAGCCCCGACCCGATCGGCACTTCGCCTCGCACCAAGACATCCGCCCCCGAAGTCGTAACTCCAACCTCGCGCAGCGTAACCAGCACCCCGAGAACGTAGTCGCACCACGCCCCAACCTTTGTGCCGGGAACTTGGCCGAGATCGAATTCAAATTGCTCAGAAAATTCCTGGGACTGCAGGACAAGCTTGCCGTCCATACGCGGCGCAATGGCCACCCGCGACTTGAATTCAATAGCACTCGGGAAAACGAACCCATCGTTGTAGTCGGTGTGCTCCCCGATCAGATTTACCCGGCCGGGCGCGCTGAAGATCTTGGGCTGCACTCCAAATCTGGCTTTGAAGTCCTGCGCCAGTTCGGCCGAGGAGATGTGAGGCTTTAGGTTCATGGGTTCTTTCCCGGGGCTTTCCGTGCCCCTGGACTCGCGCTAGCGATCGTCTACATTACAATGACCCGCGACTATAAATCGTGTCGACTCTATGTCCAATACCCCTGGCTTGAATCTGACCCAGGACCCGCATCGCAGGCTGAACCCGCTGACGCGAGAGTGGATTCTGGTGTCCCCACATCGCGCGCTGCGTCCCTGGCAAGGCGAGGTCGAGAAACTCCCTCCCGAGCGACAGCCCCAATACGATCCCACCTGCTACCTGTGCCCGGGAAACGACCGGGCCGGAGGCGTGCGCAACCCATCCTACGGCGGCACCTTCGTTTTTGATAACGATTTTGCCGCGCTCAAGAGCGGCACCCCGAAACAGCGGTGGGACCTGGGTGGCAAGGGCTTGGTGGTCGCCGAGGGCGAGCCCGGGGTCTGCCGCGTGATCTGCTTCTCGCCCCGGCACGACCTCACTCTGTCCACCATGCCGACGGGAGATATCGAAGAGGTGGTGCATACCTGGGCCGCGCAGTTCCAGGAACTGGGCTCGCGCCCCGAAATCAGCCACGTGCAGATCTTCGAAAACCGCGGCGCCATGATGGGCGCCAGTAATCCTCACCCGCATTGCCAGATCTGGGCCACCAGTTCCCTCCCCGAGGCCCCCAGTAAAGAATTGGCTGCACAGAAGGACTACGTCCGCGACTACGCCGGTTGCCTCCTGTGCGACTACACGAAGTTGGAACTAGAGGAAGGAACCCGCATCGTCTGCAAGAACGATGGGTTCGTCGCGCTGGTACCCTTCTGGGCTGTCTGGCCGTTTGAAATCCTCATCTCGAGCCGCCGCCACTTGCCGACGCTGCTGGAACTCACCGGCCCGGAACAGGCGCACCTCGCAGACATCCTCAAGCAGGCGACTTCCACATACGACCGTGTCTTCGAGGTGCCCTTTCCCTACTCCATGGGATTTCACCAGGCTCCCACCGACAAAGTGGCACACCCCGAGTGGCACTTTCACGCTCACTTCTACCCGCCGCTGCTGCGCTCGGCGAAGGTTCGGAAGTTTATGGTGGGATTCGAGATGCTGGGAACTCCGCAGCGCGACATCACGGCGGAAACGGCCGCCGAACGGCTGCGGTTCCTAGCTTCCGGAAAGTAGGTAGGCCGTTGTTTTCCACAGGCAGGCGCTGTTTTCCACAGCGACGCTTTTTCGTTGCGATGGGCACCGCTCATTACCCTTCCTGCCAGTTGGCGGGTCGGGCGCGACTGGGTATACTTAACTCGTCGTTTCGCCTAAACCCTCGAGGTTGCTCAATGGACTCCTATCATCGTCATATGCGCCACTCTGACGTTCGCACCGGCCGCGACTGTCAGTTCTGCTCACGGCTTGATCCTGACTTCTCCAAACGCAGCCCAGTGGACCGTTGGGTAACCGACAAACCCGGGGATTCCGCCATGTCGCACCTGAGCGAGAATGGGCACATCCGGCATCGCATCTTCGAAATAGCGGCTAAGCGCGCTCAGGCGATTTCTGCGAGCAGAGAGTTGTTGGGCAAGTCGGCGTAGGGACTTTCGATCAGCTGCCCTGACCCGAGGCCGCGAACTTGGCTTCTTTCGGCCCAGCAGTGTTGATCAGGAAGGTTCGCAGTTCTTCAGCCGTCAGTGGAGTGTTGCCATCCTGCGGTAATCCGTGTCCGTCAACTGGAAGAACTCCAATCGCGCGGTTCCGTCCGGCCTGCTTGGCCCTGTACAACGCCTGGTCGGCGAGCGCCACCACCGTCTCATAGCTCACCGCTTCCGGGGTGGCCGGGAACCAGGGAAACGCGGCCCACCCGATCGAACAAGTTCTTCTAATCGGCCGGGAAGACTCGCGTATCCGAAACGGCTTGTCTCCGATGGCGTGAAGAATCCGCGACGCCAGCGCGGTGGCTTCCGTGCGGCTGCTCGCGCGCGACAGCACCATGAATTCCTCGCCGCCCCAGCGCACTAGCACGTCCGACAGGCGCGCCGCCGACTGAATCCGTCGGGTCATCTCCCCGAGTATTTCGTCCCCAGCCAGATGCCCGTAGAGGTCGTTGACTTCTTTGAAGTGGTCGGCATCGATCAAATAGAAAACCAGGTCGCGATTGCGCGTGTCCGTGCTGCCCGCGCCCGTCCCATAGGAACGCAGCACCTGGTTGATGTCGGCCTCGATCGTCATCTGGAAGAACCGCCGGTTGCGCGCGCCGGTAAGTGGGTCGGTGAGCGACGCCTCGCGCAGTTCCTGGTTCGCCTGCTGCAGTTGCTGCCCGTGTTGCGCCACAGCGAGTTCGAGCCGACGGCGTTCCTTCTTCAGCGAATAAGTGCGCAGTTGAAAAAGCACATACAGCAAGTAGACACCGAGCAAGCCGGCCAGCCCGCGCGCCCACCACTGCTGCCACCAGGCGGGGAGCACCTGAAACGCAAAATGGGCAGGCTCGCCCGCGACGCCCGTTGCCGACCGGCAAGAAATCTCCAGATCGTAGTTCCCGGGAGAGAGCGCGGGATAGCGAACTTCTCGAACTCCCGTTTCCGTCGCGTTGCTTTCCAACCCATCCAGCCGGTAGGAGCACCGCAGACCTGCCGATTCCCGGTACGACAGCACGGCAAACTCGGCGTACAGCGTGTTGTCATCGTGGCCCGCCCGCGGCCGCGCGTCGGTCAGCAGTTCGTATCCGCCAAGCTGTGCCGACGTAATGACCACCCGGGGAGCCGCCGGCGGCAACGATGCTTCCGCCCGCGGATCGAAACGAGCCAGCCCGCCACTGGTGCCAAACAAAACCGTCCCGTCGGATTCCCCCCAGAATCCACCCTCGCTCAGATCGTCCCAGAGCAACCCGTCCGAACGCTGGTAGCGGCGAATGCTTCCGGTCGGTGTGATCTCGGCGACGCCCTTGTCGCCACCCGCCCACGCATCCCCCGCGTGGTCCAGGCCGATCATGAAGACCGCGTCCGAGGCTAATCCCTGCGCGGCAGCGAAGTGCGCGACGTCTGTAGTCCCATGGTGCAAGCGGAATCGAGTGATCCCAGGCGCATCGGCGTAGCGTACCCACGCCTCGTCCGGACGGTTGGAGACGACTTCTAGCAGGGCGTTCGACAGCAGGCCATCGTCCCGCGTGAAGTGCGACCAGGTCTTGCCGTCGTACCGCGCGAGTCCGCCCGTTCCACTGGCCCACAGGATCTCGCCGACTGCGGGGGCGAAATACTTGATCGCCGCCAGAATGTCCGCAGGCGCTCCGACGTCGTCAAAAACTAAGGGACGCTGCCCGCTGCGTAGCGCCTTGAGGGAATGCGCGGCGGAGACCCAGATCCGGCCGTCCGGCCCGCGGCCCAGCGCGATCGGATCCGGCATCGGCGCAACAATCTTCTCCGGCTTCAAGGTCGCAGCATCGAAACGCGTCAGTCCCCCGGGATGGCACAGCACCCACACCGAACCGTCGGCCGCTAACGCTAGCTGGCGCGCCGCCGATCCGTTGAGCCCGTCCTTGGGCTTCCAGACCCGGTAGTCGTGCAGGCCTTCGTCCCACATCGCCACGCCGGTGTTCGTACCAATCCACAAGCGGCGCTGGGCATCGCGTAGCTCAGCCCACACCACGTTATCCGGCAAGCCTTCCGCGTCCGTCCAGCCCGACCAGGTCCGCTCGCCTTGCCAGCGCTGGAGTCCGTTCCCGCCCAGCCCTAGCCAGTAGGAGCCTTCGCGGTCCTCCATCGCCGAGATCACCGCATTGGTGGGCAGGCCCCGGCGCCGGTCAATGACGTCCCAGCGGTTCTCGTTGCGCAGATACAGTCCCGCGACCGTTGGGACCATCAGCCGCCCTTGCCGGTCGATCGCAAACGCGCCAATATCGTTTGCCGGTGGCAGAATCACCGGCTCCTGGGCCACCCGGTTGCTCCCGGCATCCAGTCGCAGAAGTTGCCGCGCCGTCCGCATCCAAGTCCGGCCTTTACCGTCCTGCGCCAGCGCCAGGATCATTTCGCTGGCAAAAGCGTTCCATACCGGCAGCGTGTGCAGGTGCATCGTCGGATCCACCCAGCCCAGCCCGCTTCCGCTTGCGAACCAGACCTTCCCGTCCGTCGCTGCGTAAACCGCATCGACCCGGTCGGTCGGGAGACCATGCTCCTTCGACCAGAGCACCGCGTGTGAGCCGCCGAGTCCGTCCACGATCCACAATCCACGGCTGGTGGCTGCAAAGATTCGTCCGTTCGTCTGCAGCGCCATCGGCTGCCGGCTGATCAGGTGCGGAACGCCGTCGGGGAGGGGAAGCATCCGGAAAGAACCATCCCCGCCCACTGCCAGTCCCTGGCGGGTCGCCACCCAGATGTGCCCGTCGCTCGCCTGCGCGACTTGCAGAATCGCCGTGGTCGGTAGCCCCTGTCCGGGGCCGTACTTCACCAAGTGAGTACCGTCATAGCGGAGCAGGCCGCTCACCGTGCCAATCCAGATGAACCCGTCGCGGTCCTGAAAGAGGCAAGCCGGCGTCACCGTCGCCAACCCGCTGTCTTCGCCCACACTCTGGAAGACATAGCGCGCACGATCGGGAATGGAAAGCGGAGCGCAGGGAGCGGGAGGGGCGATGGCGGCGAGCGCCACACTTAGGATCAGTACGAACTTCCTGGCTCGCCCGGCGTGCATGCAACTCCGCTGCAGACTGAGATTCTCGCAAGAATGGCGGACGACGAGCGGCGCGATGCTGTCGCCAATCCTGCAGATTTTGCGGGGAGGGCTGCTAGATCCCTTGCTTCGACCAGTTTACGGACGGTATGCGGCCCGACGTAGATTACGCGCGGACATGTCCCACAGGCGACAGCGGCTCCCTACCTCGGAAACGCGCGGAGTAGACGCCGTAGTCACATGGTCCCGCTGGGCCAGGCTCCAGCTCTGCCAAAGCTCCCGTCGGGCCGCTGCCCGCTTGTGCGCCGGAAGGTGAATCCGTGTAAGGTTGTCCTTGTCATTCCGACGCGCGAGCGCAGCGCGACAGGAGGAACCTGCTGTTCATCGTCAGATGCGTCTGGGAAGAGCACCACTTCAGTCGTGCCGTTGATGCCCGTAAAGACGTTGCGCTCTAGCGCCTGAGGTTGGCTCTCTCCGCGCGTCAAGCGCTCTCCCGCAACCTCCTCTACGTGACGGCGACAACGTCCAGCAAGCCCGATTTGTCGCAACCACAAGCGACAGGCTAAGATCGCCAGACCCGCAACCCCCGTATTCGAGCGAAACAGCTTCAAATGAATTATGCGGAAATGCTCGCCGTCGCGCTGGCCGAGGCCCGCAAGGGCCTCGCTGAAGGCGGCATCCCCATCGGTGCGGCGATCTTCGATTCCTCCGGCCGCCTTGTCGGTGCCGGACACAACCGCCGTGTCCAGAACGGCGACCCCTCCTTGCACGGCGAGACCGACGCCTTCCGCAACGCCGGCCGCCAGCGCAGCTACCGCGACTTTATTATGGTGACCACCCTGGCCCCCTGCTGGTACTGCAGCGGACTGGTCCGCCAGTTCGGTTTCCACACGCTCGTGGTCGGCGAAAGCCGCAACTTTCAGGGCGGCGTCGACTGGCTGCGCTCGCTCGGCATCAACGTGATCGATCTCGACGCCGAGGAATGCGTCACCTTGCTCGCCGACTACATCGCGAAAAATCCTGAGGTTTGGAACGAGGACATCGGCGAAGAGTAGCGCGGAGGTCGCCTCTGTCGGACTTCGCAGCGTTGCCGATTTCCCACTCTCACGAGCTGGGTGGGTCACGATACGATTTCGTATTCGCTGGTCACCAACCCGCTTTTGTACTGCCGCGTCCCGATATGGCGCAGTTCGATGTCCTTTGCCACGCGGCCGAATAGCGGGATGCCCTCTCCAATCAACACCGGCACGCGCGTGATGGTGACATGATGAATCAGCCCGGCGCGCAGGAATTCCTGGACCGTGATCCCGCCATCGACATACACGTGCTCCGCGCCAGTCGCCCTGAGCTGGCGGACGATCCGTTCCGGCTCGCCGCTCATCGGTTCAACCCGCCATTTGATTCCCGACAAATCGAGCCGACGATGGCTCAGAACCACAACCCGCTTATCGCCGTAGGGCCAGCTGGGTAACTTCAAAACCACTTCAAACGTATTGCGCCCGATCAGAATCGTATCGACGCTGGCGATGAACTCGTCGTACCCATGCGGCTCGCCGCCATGGGTGGGCAGGAAGTCGTACTCACCGTTCTTGCGCGCAATGAACCCGTCGAGACTGGTTCCGACGAACACCGACAACTTCATGAGACGCTCCCTCACTGCGGATCAGGATGGTAGTCTACCCGTTCAGCAGAAACGCTGAAACTGCAGTTCGCGTCTCAGTTTTGGAAGGGCCCGGCTTCAGCGGGGCCGTCAGAGGCCCAGTTCAATGGCGGCTTCAGCCGCTGAGGTTCGCTGCGGGAGTGAAAACCGAGTCCCTCCATAGCTTCCCCAGCTTTTTTCAATTCGGACAACACCAAGAAAGATTCGACTCGCCCTTGTCCTTACTTCGCCTGAAGAAATTGCAGCGTGTACGCGCTCGCCGGCTCGATCGGCTTTTCAATCACCTTCAATTCCAGAAGCTGCTGGTACATCGTAGCCCAGCGCGCCGGGTCCATCTTTCCCAGCTGCGTACCGCCGGGTGCATCGCCCGCGACGAAGCCGCCATCGCGCAGCGCCTGCCAGGTGAACTGCATCCATTCCTGATTCAGCGCGGGATTCAGCTTCGCGATCGCCGCGTTCGCCGTCGTTGGATCGCTCAGGTAATCGCGCCACCCCCGAAGCGATGCGCGCACAAACTTCGCCACCACGTCCGGATGCTGCTGCAGAAAATCGCGCGTGGTAAACATCACCCGGTACGGGTTGTATCCCGCCTCGCTGGTCAGCAGCACCCGCGTCTCGATCCCCGCCTGGCGCGCGAAGAAAGGCTCCGAAGTCGCAAAGGCCTGCTGAATGTACTCCGGATCCTTCACAAAATTGGCCACGCTGAACGTCGCCGGAATCTCGTGAACGCCATTCAACTGGTAACGCTTCACGATGTATTCAAACCACGTCGACCCGGGCTTGATGGCAATCGCGTGCCCCTGCAGGTCCGGAAACGCCCGGATTGGGGATTCCTTCCGCACCATGATGCCCTGCGGGTCGCGCTGCAGCGTGGCCGCCACCGCCACCAGCGGCTGTCCATCGGCGACCGCTTCCAGAACCTGGTCCGACCCGCCCATGCCGAACTGCGCCGCGCCCGCCGACACCTGCTGAGGAACCGCGACATAGGGCCCACCGGGCTGAATGCTCAGGTCGAGGCCCTCCTCCTTGTAATATCCCTTGACCAGCGCGTTGTAAAAACCGCCATGTTCCGGCTGCGGATACCAATCCGCCTGCAGCGTAATTTTGCTTAGGCCCGCGCCGTCGCTGCTCTGGTTCGCGGATTGACGGCAACCCACCAACTGGCTGCCCACAAAAGCCAGCACAACGATCGTGCCCGGAAATCGTCGTTTGCCCATGTTGACCCAGCTGGTGAAAAGCTTCTTGCCGTTCAGCCTAGCATGCGCCGTGCCCGCTTCCATAGCGGTCCCGCCCGCGAGAATTAGTGATAGCATGATGCCGATTTTCCGATTGTTCCGCCTTGTGACCCCCATGCTAAAGTTCGCCATGGCGAGCCCGGCAGCCGTACGCGGTCGTGTGACACGGCTGGATGAGGAGCGCATGCGCGCGCTTTACCGCTTCACCGCGCGCACCCTGGAGACCGTGCGGCCCGTGCCCTTCGGAGCGCTCATTGTTCACAGCAAAAGTGGCAGACTTCTCATGCGCGCCACGAATACCGTCATGCGCGAATCCGATCCCAGTTCCCACGCTGAAGTTCGCACAGTCCGGCTCGCCTGCAAGAAACTCAAGACTCCGCGATTGACCGGGTACACCATGTACTCGACGTGCGAGCCGTGTCCGATGTGCATGGCGAACGCGCTGTGGGCCCGGCTGGACCGCGTCGTGTTTGGCGCCACCATCGCCGACGCCAACCGTCATTGTTTGCAGATTCGTGTTCCGGCCAAGGAGGTAGCGCGGCGATCCGACTTCCGGTGCGTAGTCGAGGGCCCCGTGCTGCGGGAACTCTGCAACACGCTCTTCACGCATCCCAACATGCAGAAGGCCTTTCGCAGTTGGAGCACGAGCAAGAAAAGTCCGGACCGGCGTTAGCTGCACGCAACCATGAACCAGGTCCACGCCAGCGCGCTCGCTTCTGTCCTCGGGACCAACTCCCGCGTGCTCACCCAGCCGCAGGTCGTGGAGCGCCTTTCGCGCGACTTCTACTGGTACTCCCCCGTGCTGCGCAAGCAACTCGACGGCAAAGTCGGTGATCTCGTGGTGCAGCCCCTGAGCGCGGCGGAAATTCAGAGCGTCCTGCGCTACTGCCATGCGCAAGGTCTGCCGGTTACCGCGCGGGGCGCCGGAACCGGCAACTACGGACAGGCCGTCCCCTTGCAGGGCGGAGTCATTCTCGACCTCGCCCTGATGGACAAGATCGAAGCCATTCAACCCGACGGCGTCGCCGTCTGCCAGCCCGGCGTTCGCCTCGGGGCGCTCGAGAACGAAGCCCGCAAGACCGGCTGGGAGCTGCGCTGCTATCCCTCCACCATCGTCAAAGCCTCCGTGGGCGGATTCCTCGGCGGTGGCTCCGGAGGTATCGGCTCGGTGGCCCATGGAGGCCTGCGCGACTTCAACACGGTGCGCGCCCTGGAAGTCGTCACCATGGAGCCGGAACCGCGCGTGGTGCTTCACGAGGGCGAAGCAGTTCACGACATCCTGCACGCCTGGGGCACCAACGGCATCATCTCGCGCATCTGGCTCGCCCTCGCGCCCGCTGTCGAATGGTCGCAATGTGTCGTCGCCTTCGACACCTTCGCCGCCGCCTTCGACTTCAGCGAGCGCATCGCCACCGGCTCCGACTGGACCAAGCGCCTGGTCACCACCTTCGAGTGGCCCATCTCTTCTTTCTTCACGCCCGTAAAGCAATACGCACCCCGCGGGAAATCGCTGGTCTTTTTCCTGATCGCCTCCGACCAGCTCTCCTGGCTAGTTGACGTCGCACGCGAGGCCGGCGGAGAAGTCACCTACGCCGCTGCCTATCTCGGTCTCCGCGCCATCCCGCTGCTCTCCGACTACACCTGGAACCACACCACCCTGTGGGCACTCAAGACAGATCCCGCCTACACCTACCTGCAGTGTGGATTCGATCCGGCCACCGCGCGCGACCAGATGCGCCGCCTGCGCGAGCGCTTCAGCCTCGAGATCCTCTTCCACATGGAGTTCATGAAGAACGGCACTGGTCAAGTCTTCCCCGGCGCGATTCCTCTCGTCTACTACACCACCGAAGAGCGCCTGAACGACATGATCAACTTCTGCCGCGAGATCGGAGTCTTCGTCGCGAATCCGCACGTCAACAACGTCGAGGGCGGTGGACGCTATCGCCCCGACAACGTCCAACTGCTGGCCAAGATGCGCTACGACCCCAAGGGTCTCCTGAATCCGGGTAAGATGGTCACCTTTCATCCCAAGGAAGCTACTGCCGAAACGGCCAGCACACGATGAAAACCTGGGTCCCTGACGCTCGCAACTTTGCCTACCTGAACTGGAAGCAAGTCGACGTGCTGCCCCGCGCAACCACGCTACTCGTGCTGCCCACCGCGGCCATCGAGCAGCACGGTCCGCACCTGCCTCTGGCCACCGACACGCTCATCAACAATCTCCTGCTTGGCCACGCTCTGGCCAAGCTTCCTGCTGACCTGCCCATCTACGCCCTGCCTCCCGTGCACTACGGCAAGAGCAACGAGCACATCGGCTATCCCGGAACGTTGGCGGTCAGCGCCGCCACCTTCATGGCGGTTCTGCGCGACCTCGGTGCCAGCCTTTCCAGTGCCGGATTTCAGAAACTCGTCCTTTACAACACCCACGGCGGCAACACCTCTCTGATCGACGTGATGGCGCGGGACCTGCGCGCCGAATTCGGCCTCCGCACCTTCGCCCTGCACGGTTCGGGCGGAATCGCCTTCGAGGGACTCAGCCCGCAGGAACGCGCCTATGGATTCCACGCCGGCGAAGTCGAGACCGCGCTGCTCCTCGCGTCCGTGCCCGAACTGGTCGACCGTTCCGCCTACACCGTCAACTACATCGCCGACATCGCGCACCCGGAACTGCTGCTGCCCGAGAACGCCCCGGCCACCTTCGCCTGGCTCACCCGCGACATCGCCCCCAGCGGCGTACTCGGCGATCCGCGCCCTGCGACTCCGGAAAATGGCGCGCGTTGGCTCGATCAAGTCGCCACCCGTCTGGCTGCAGCGCTCGCAGCGATGTCAAGTTACCCCAACCCGTCCCAGCCATGAGCAGCGCGCACTGGGTCGACTGCGGCAACGGCGTGCGTCTCGAGCGGGGCGTCCGTTGCGCGATGTCCGACGGCGTGCAACTCGTCTCCGACCACTATCACCCCCCCCAGCCCGGTACCCATCCGACTCTGCTGATGCGCCAGCCCTACGGCCGCGACATTGCATCGACCGTCGTCTATGCTCACCCTGCCTGGTTCGCCAGCCACGGCTACAACGTCGTCATCCAGGATGTCCGTGGCCGCGGCGACTCCCAAGGCGAGTTCTATCCCTTCCGCCATGAAGCCAGCGACGGTGCCGATACCATCGACTGGCTCCGCACCCGTCCCGAGTCGAATGGCCGCGTCGGCATGTACGGCTTCTCCTACCAAGGGATGACCCAATTGCTGGCTGCAGCCCAACAACCCGAGGGCTTGGCATGCATCGCCCCCGGCATGGCAGCCTGCGACCTCTATCACGGCTGGTTCTATCACCAGGGCGCCCTGCGCCTGGCCTCAAGCCTGGATTGGGGATTGCAAATGCTCAAGGCCGACGCCCGCCGCCACAAGCTCCGCGAAGCCAGCGACTGCCTCGAGCGAGCTTGGGCCAATCTTGCAGCGCAAACCAGCGTGTTGCCTTTCGGCGACCATCCCACCCTCGGGGGAGACAGCAACCATGCCTACGTGCTCGATTGGTTCGAGCACGACACACCCGGCGCCTACTGGTCGTCGATGGATGTGAGCCAATCGCTCGATCGCATCCTCGTACCCGCGCTGCACATCTCCGGCTGGTACGACACCTATCTCCGCGGCACGATCTCCGGCTTCGTTGCACTCTGCCACCAAGCCGGCAGCAGCGCGGCCCGCAAGAATCAGTATCTGGTCGCCGGGCCCTGGCAGCACATTCCCTGGGGAGATCGCAGCGGCGCCGCGGACTTCGGTGCCGCCGCCCTGCTCGATACCGATTCCCTTCTGCTGCGCTGGTTCAATCACTGGCTGAAGGATTCGGGCGAATTCGACAGCGAACCCCGCATTCGCCACTTCGTTGTGGGAGAGAACTCTTGGCATCAGTCCGAAGCCTGGCCGTCGCAGCCGGGCAAGCCTTTCTTCCTGCACAGCGCGGGCCGGGCGAACTCGCGCAAGGGCAACGGCGCCCTCTCCGCCGCCAAGCCCGCAACCGCGGAACCCGCCGACATCTTTATTTATGACCCCGAAGTGCCGGTCCCTGCCCCCGGAGGGCCCAGCTGCCTGCCCGGCCAATTCGACCAGTCGCCGCTCGAGTTGGGAAACAACGTTCTGGTCTACACGACGTCGCCGCTCGCCAAGGCGATCCGCGTTTTCGGCACGCCACGCATCTCACTGTACGCCGCCACTTCTTCCGCCCACGCCGACTTCACCGCCAAGTTAGTGCGCCTGCGTCCCGACGAAGCTGCCGAGTTCCTCTGCATCGGCATAGCGCGATCCAGCTGGCTCTTCGCCGAGAACTACACGGCCGATACCGTCCATCCCTGGGAGTTCGATCTGGAACCCACCTCGTGCTATTTCGCGATCGGCGACTCCATCCGCCTCGAAATCGCCAGCAGCGCCTTCCCGCTCTACGACCGCAACCCCGGCACGGCCACACCTTCTCACCGCGCCACCTCCTGGGATTGGCAGCGCTCGACCCAAATCGTCTATCACGACCGCGAATATCCCTCGGCGCTCTACCTGCCCGTAAGTGAGGACGCCGCATGACTCAGGAATTCATCGCACCCCAGGTTGAATTCACCGGCGTCACCAAACGCTATCCCAACGGCGGCCTAGTACTCGACGCCCTGAGCCTTACCATCGCCAAAGGCGAATTCGTCAGCCTCATCGGTCCTTCCGGTTGCGGCAAGTCGACCGTGCTGAAGCTGATCTCAGGTCTGACCCCGCCGACGGCCGGCACCATCCAGGTCGACGGCCTGACGCCAAAGAACGCTCGCGAAACCGTCTCCTACATTTTTCAGGACGCCACCCTGCTCCCCTGGCGCACCGTGCGGCAGAACGTCGGCTTGGGGCTCGAACTCGAAGGCGTAAACGGCACCCGCCACGCGCAGAGAACAGCTTCCCTGCTCGAACTCGTCGGCCTCGGTCACGTCGCCGAAGCCTACCCACGCGAGCTTTCCGGCGGAATGAAAATGCGAGTTTCCATCGCCCGTGCGCTCGCCACCAGTCCGCGCCTGCTCCTCATGGACGAGCCTTTCGCCGCGCTCGATGAGATGGCCCGCGACCGCCTCAACGAAGAACTACTGCGGCTCCGCGCCGAACAGAAATGGACCGCCGTGTTCGTTACCCACTCGGTCGCCGAAGCAGTCTTCCTTTCCACCCGCATCATTGTTCTCGCGGCGCATCCCGGGCGCACCCACGCCATCATCCCCGTCGAGCTTCCCTTTCCGCGCTTGGCCGCCCTGCGCGCCGCACCCGAATTCGGCGCGTTGACGGCGCAAGTCTCGCGCACGCTGCGGGAGGCGATCCCCCAATGAAAGCCCGTCTCCTCCCTCTCGCCGACGCCCTCGCGGTCTTCCTCGCCATGCTGGTGTTGTGGCAACTCGTGCTGTGGATCTTCCATGTCCCGTCGTACATGCTTCCATCGCCGTGGGCCGTGGCTCGCGCGGTGGTCGCGCGCTTCCCCTCGCTGGTCAGTTCGCTCGCCATCACCGCCGGGGAGGCCGGCGGAGGCCTCCTCGCCAGCATCGCCGCCGGCGTCCTCATCGCCCTGGCGTTCGGTCAGTTCCGCTGGGTACGGCGCATGCTCTATCCCTACACCATCCTGCTGCAGACCGTGCCCATCGTGGCGATCGCTCCGCTCATCGTGATGTGGGTCGGGGCTGGAGCACTCTCAGTCACAGTCATCGCCTTCATCATCTCGTTGGCTCCCATAATCGCGAACACAACCCAGGGCCTCATCAGTGTCGAAGAAAACCTGGTGCATCTGTTCTTGATGCACAACGCCTCCCCGGCGCAACTCCTCCTCAAACTGCGCCTGCCGCACGCGGTACCGTCGCTGTTCGTCGGGATTCGCATTGCCAGCGGCATCTCGGTCATCGGCGCCATCACCGGAGAACTCTACGCCGGCTCCAGCCGCGTCGGAGAAGGCGGCCTGGGCTACGCCATCCTCTATGCATCGTCCCAGTTGCAGACCGATTACCTCTTCGCCCTGGTGCTGGCCGCCACCATCCTGGGCTTCAGCTTCTTCTTTATTGTGATGTTTCTGGAGTGGTACTTCCTGCACCGCTGGCACGAATCCGCGCGCGCGCCGGAGGTCGAGTGAGCACCCGCCCCTTCCGAGGAGGACAACCATGTTGCGCTTAGAAAGCGACACCGGTTGGTGGCTGGTCACCCATCCCGACCACGCCCGCCTTGCCGGAGCCTTCGCCGAGCACTGGGGCAACGACCGTTTCCTGCCACCCGAACCCCGCGCCAACGTCCTGAAAGGCATCGCCCGCCACGACGACGGCTGGACCGCCCGCGACGCCGCCCCGCAGATCACTCGCCAGGGCAAACCCAGCGCGTTCTCGGTCGAACTGGTCGGCAACTACTCGGCCTTCGAAGAAATCGACCTCGCCGACTACCTCGCCGTGCGCGACCGCGCCGTTCGCCTGATCGCCGCTGAAGACGCCTACGCCGCGGTGCTTATCTCCATGCACACCTCCAGCCTGCTCACCGACCACGCCGACCGCTCGACCATCGCCCCCCATCAATTGCCCCTGCTCGATGAATTTCTCCGCCAGCAGAAGGAATTGCAGGCCTCGCTAGCACGCGAGATCGCGGCGAATCCCAGCTTTACCAAAGAACAAGCCAGCGAGTCCACCATCCTCGACCACTTCCGCCTGCTGCAGGCCACCGACAATCTCTCTCTGCTCACCTGCGTCGACTTCCGCGCCCCCGCGCACCTGCTCCACCCGCTGCCCGCGCGCGACGGCGGACACTCCCGCGTCCAGGTCCGCGCGGTGGCCCCGCGCCATTTCGCCCTCGATCCCTACCCCTTCGCCGAGCCCTCCCTGACCTTCCAGTTCCCCGCGCGCCATGTGCAGGGCAAGCTCTTCTCGACCGCCGCCGAGTTGCAGAAGCAATTCAACGACGCGACCATGGAGATTTTCTCCGTCACGGTAAGCGCAAACTGACCAAGCCACTACCCAGCGATTTCGGGACAAGGAAAACGGCGACCAAGTCGGCCGGCGGGCGATTGCCTGTTCCCGTCTCCGAAACTCTTGATTTGTATCAGGGCGAGCCTTCGGGCGCGCCGTACACCGCCGCACTGCACGCGCCTTTAGACGCTGGGGCCTTTACCTCTGCACCTAGAACGTCAAGCTCAGCGACATCTGAATCTGCCTGGGGCTGCCGATCGTCTTGTTAGTGACCCCTAAGCCGCTCAGGCTAGGACAGACGTAGAGTGAAGGCACTGAAAAGCTGCTATTGCATTTGCTCGACGGCGACGACACGGTGGCAGGCAAACCGACAGCTGGGAAGCCATTGAAATTGATGTTTTGGCTCACATCATCGATCGGAATGTCGAAGCTCGCCGTATTGGTCAGATTGAATATATCGAAACTGAATTTCAGGGACGAACGCTCAGTAATCTGCGTCGTCTTCACAAACGAGATATCTGCGCGCCTCTGCCAGGACTGCCGGAAGATGTTGCGCTGGCCATGGTCGATAAAGTTCGTTTCGTATGGATCGTTGGACGGAATCGCGCCGTTCAAGTCTCCCGGGTTTAGCAGAGGTAAACCGAAGCAATCCGCCTTGAGCGCCGGCGTGCTACCCGCGCCCGTCGCCCCCGTGAGAGCCTGCTGGGGCGAACAACCATCGAGCGGTACCACCGGGTTCGTGATGCCGTCATTCACGCCATAAAAGATGCTGCCGACCGCGCCGGTATAGTCAACGACGCTGTAAGGCTGCCCGCTCTGGATGACCGTAAGACCCGAAATCACCCACCCGTTGCCGACCTTGCTCTTCAATGACGAGCCCGCGAAGAACTTCGGGAACTGGTAAACGTACGTGAAGTTGAACACATGTTTGCGGTCGAAGTCAGACAGGCCGTAGCCCGAGCGCAAATCCAGCGGATTGTTGCCATTATAGAAAAGACCCATCGCGCTTTGCTCATCGGTGGCGTGCGAATAGGTGTACGAAACGCCAACTTGCAGGCCGTGACTCATGCGCTTTTCAACGTGGGCCTGCAAAGCGTGGTACGCCGAGATCCCCGCCGCGGTGTAGGACTCCGATTCCGCCGAATAGCCGATATAGGGTACTCGCAGATCGACGTTCCCGCCTTCAAAGGTGAGGAGGTAAGGATTCCCGTTGGGAAGCGGAATCCCCGTGAAGCTGTGGGGAGCGGTCACGATCGAATAGCCGTAGGTGTAATCCTGCTCAATCGGTGTCCCTTTCCAGAGCGGGTTGGTGGGCGAGGCAATCCGCGCCTGGTTAAACGGCAACGGAACAACCGCGTGCCGTCCAAGATTCCCTACATACCCGATGTCGATCGCCAGATCGTTACGGGGCTGCCACTGGATGTCCAGTGTCTGGTTCATCGAATACGGCAACTTGTTCGCGCGGTTGTAGTCGCCGAAGGAAAATAGCGGAATCCCGCTGATGATGTCGTTTGCATTCGGCAAGAACAAGTCTTTGGGGTTTCCGGAGGGACCCGCGCCCAGCGTAGGTCCCCACGGGTTCGAGAAATCGTCACCGACATCTTTGCAGTTCGTGTACCCGTACGTGCTGCATGACTGCGAATTTACCCAAGGTGGTGTCTGGTTCACCCCAAACGGTCCGCCCGCAATCACGCCCGAGGCGAAACCCGGGGAGAGGTACGTAAACAGTTCGCCGCGATCGTAGTACATTCCCCATCCGGCCCGCACCACCACTTTGTCGTTGAACATCTTCGGGCTCCAAGCCAGGCCCACCCGCGGAGCAATTCCCCACTGGCGCCCAGTTAGCGTTGAATCGCTCACACCCTTAGTAGGAAAGTCTGGGTTGTTCCCCGCGACAATGAAACCGTTGGAAGTGATCTTGTCCTGAACCGGGTCGTAACTGTATTGCGACGGATCAAAGTTGAAGATTCGTCCGTTCTTCTCCTTGAGACCTCCGTGATAATCGAAGCGTAGGCCGCCACTTATGCTCAGGTTCGGGCGAATCTGGAATTTATCCTGCAAGTACCAGCCCGTTTCGTTGGAACGGTAATAGCGGTCGGCGTCGCCCTGCAGGAACGTCGTGGTGATGAATCCGTCCGCCGTGTAACTGATGGGATTTCCGGTGAGGAACTGGGAAAAGTCAGTGAAGCCGATCATCCCGGTGTTCGTGCGTCGGTCGCGCGCATTGAGCTGCGTGTAAGAATAGCTCCCGCCAAACTGAATGGTGTGCTTGCCACGGGTCCAGGTAGCATTCACGGAAGGCATCCACCGGTTCTGAAATATACCCGTAAACGCGCCCTGCGACGCTGCCGTCGACCCGATGTTCGCCCCGGCGTTGAATACGAAGTTCGAATTCCCCGGTCCCTCGTTTCCAAAATCGTCGACAATCGTAATGCCGGGGAATACCGAAGACCCGAACGTATTGATGCCGATGCCTCTAGGAGTAAAGGGCTGGCCAATTGTGCTGTAAATTTTCTCGCGGATGAAGCCGAACACTTCCGCCAAACTGAGATTCGAAGTGATGGACTGGGTATTGGTAATACTGGCGACCTGGCTGCCAGCGTCTAACTTTTGTGTGAACCCTTCGAAGGACGAAAAACCGAAGGGCGCCGTCGTCGGATCATGCTGGTAGTAATACTTCAGCGAGAGCGTATCCTTCGGACTCGCTTGGTAGTCCAGATTCGTCACCACCCGGTCGGCAATGAAGTACGCCGGTTGCGTCAGGAAGACATTCTCGGGAAAGTTGATGGTCGGCACGACCTTCGGATTTGCCGACGGAATCATGTACTGGCCGTTGGCCAGTTTGTACTGCAGCATGGTCAACGCCACCGCGTTCACATCGGCAGTGGTCAAGCACGCTGGAGCACCCGGCTGGTTGCACCCCGGCAAGAAATCCTGGTTCGCCACGGCAACCAACGTCGCCGCGTCGCGCTGGTCCGTAAGTCCGAACGGGACTGCCGTTCGCGACGTTCCGATCTCCAGATCGGACACGTGCGTGTGCTCGTAGCTGACAAAGCCAAAAAGCTTGTCTTTGATGAGCGCCCCGCCCACCGCACCGCCCGCGGCGTAACGGTGCAGTTGAGGCACTTTTTCATTGTCTGGGATATTCGGGTCCTGCTTGTAGAAATATGGTGCCGCGTTGAGCCAGTCGGTGCCGCGGTGAACATACCCGCTGCCGTGAAGGGTATTGGTCCCCGAGGAGGTGCTCATGTCGATGTGCGCGCCGCTGGTAGAACCCTGCTGCGCGTCATACATGGAAGTGTTCACGCGAAACTCTTCCACTGTCTCCGGCGCGGGCGTCGGCAACGCCTGGCCGATCGCCAGATATGGCGCCGCCGAACTCTGCAGGACTTCCGCTGTTGTGCTTGAGGCGCCGGCAATACCGCTATTGTTCACGATGCGGGCTGAAGCCACGCTGCTCGTGCTCTTGCCGTTAAACAGGTTGCTGGCATCGACACCGTTCAGTTGAAACGTGTTGCTGGTGTCGCGCTGGCCGTTGGCCCAAATGGGCTGATTGCCGAGGCCAGCGTTTGCGCCGGTCCCGTTTGACAATTCCGCATTTACTCCGGGCGAGAGGATCGCAAGCCCGGTAAAGCTTCCCGTCGGCAACGGGACACTATCAATCTGCTCTTTTTCCAGGATGTACCCGTTCGTCGTATCCACCGCGTTCATCAGCGGCGCGGCCGCGACTTCGATGACCGTTCCCACCTGCCCGACTGGCATGGTGACATTCAACGTCCCGGTGCGGTCCGCCTGCACCTGGACCGACGGAATCTTCTGCGTCTGAAATCCCTCATGCGTAAACGTCAGGGTGTAAGTCCCGATGGGGAGATTGACGAAATCGTAGCTGCCGGTCGCGCTCGTCTTCTGCGTGCGCGTCAGTCCGGTCTGATCCCCCACCACGGTCACTGTCGTCTCCGGCAGCACGCTGCCCGTCTTGTCCGTGACCGTGCCGGTGATGCCGCCCAGCGTTTGTTGCGCGTGAGCGCCAGGCACAAACGTAAGTGGTGCGGCCAACGAAATCAGGAGCAGTACTGCGACGCTAATAATTTTCTTCAACATGTCAGTTGTGAACCTCGCAGCTTCGGGAGATACACTTCTCCGGCAACTCAATCAACGAACCAAGGCTTGCTGTTCTGTGAACTTGTGGCAGAGATGATTCGCTGGCTTGCTCTGCCCCTACAGCGAAAACAGGTTGTCGTGTAATCTACGCTAACTCCTGCGCAAACGATAGCCGGACCTGTAATGAAATTTCTTTTGCCCGCGATCAGTAATTTTTATCCCTTCGGCAATAGGTCGAACGGCTAATAAGTCTAGGTAGGTGTTAGTGTTATCGCCAACACCACCGAGGGACACAAACCCGTTTCGCCGCTCATAGAGCGAGCCGCAGCGTTTCCAAAGGCTGCAGATCCGGTGCTCTGGGGGTTGTGAAGGCCGACAGGAGCGTCAATCGGCGGACGCAATTGCCTGACGGATTTCCTTGCCTAGAAGAATTTCCGGGCCGGCAACACCCGTTTCGAGATCGCAGCGCTTACCGTAAACATCGGCTCGTTCACCACCTGGCTCAGCCGCAAGTTCATCGCGACGCTGCACAGCAGATAGGCAGGGACGTCGCTGAAACCCCAGCGTGCCACCAGCAGATCAATCATGCGCGAAGTCGCTGCGCGCGCAGCGGCGACCGCATCAGTCGCCGATTCGACCACGATCCACTCTTCGCCGGCTGACTTCCCCGACGGACCCGATTCCACCAGCGGTCCCGGCAACGCCAGTTGCTTGTGTAAGTGGAACGCCAGCGTCACGTCCGCCGGGCACTCGATCCCGTTGATGCAGACCTCGCCGTCGCCCTGTGCCGCGTGCGCGTCGCCAGCCGAGAACAGCGCGCCCCGGTTCAACACCGGCAGATACAGCGTCGCTCCCCTGCACAACTCGCGCACATCCATGTTGCCGCCGAAAATTCCCGGCGGCCGGGTGCGAAACTCGCCGTCCTCTGCGGGCGCGACTCCCATCACTCCGCAGAAGGGCCGCAGAGGCACGACGGCGGGCGCAAGCGATCGGCTCACCCCACCCTCAAGTTGCCAGTGAAACAGATACGGCCCCGAGAACCGCTCCTTCAGGAACCCCAGCCCCTCGACCACACTCGACCAGCCCCACCCCTTGTGCACGACCTCAACCACGTCGACCTGCAGAACATCTCCTGGCTCCGCGCCCTCAACAAAAATCGGCCCCGACAGTGCGTGAATGCGTCCCCGGTCAATTCTCAAATATTCCTCGAGCCTCATCCCCGGCCGAACTTGCTCGCCGCTGGAATCGACGCACTCCATGTACACCCTGTCGCCAGGCGCGATCCGCAACCGCGGCTCGAGCGCACGATTCCATCGGGAATGTGTCGGGTTCGCCGAGAGACTGTGCTCCGCCATCCCTATACCTCGACCGCCATCTGCAGCTCAACCAGCGCATTTCGCGGCAAAGCCGACACTCCGATCGCCGCGCGTACGTGCCTGCCGGCCTCGCCGAACACTTCGACCACCAGGTCGGAAGCGCCGTTGATGACCTTCGGGGTATCCGTAAATCCCGCGACGGCGTTGACGTACCCATTCACGCTGACGATGTTCTTGATCGCATCGAGCGAACTGAGATGCCGCTGCAGCACGGCCAACTGCGTCAGCGCGCACGCCCGCGCCGCGGCATAGCCTTCCTCGGTCGTCCGGTCTAGGCCCACGGTTCCGGTGATCACTCCCTTGGCTCCAGTCGAGATGACGCCCGCTAGGTACACCACGTGCCCCACGGTTCTAGCCGCGAGATAGTTGCCGCCGGGCGCAGGCAACTCCGGCAGCACGATACCGAGTTCCCGAAGCCGTGCTTCCCAACCCACCGTCATTCGACGCCCGTCACCTCCGCTCTCAAAATTGTGAGTCACTCTAGCATAGCGGGATGATCGGCAAGATTTCCTGCTTGCCGCCGCGCTTTCGCGCGCTACCATGTGCCATGCGAGGACCCGCCCCTATCGTCGTATTGGCTGCTGGCTTTCTCGCCGCCCGTCTCGTTTTTGATTGCGCCGCCGAAGCGAATGGGCAGGCGAAATCCGTAGCGCACGACTCGGCCGCGGCGTTACACGACCATCGCCTGTCCTCTTCCGACCTTGAAGTCGGCGGAGACCTCACCGGCCTGCCACCGGGCACCACGCGCTACGCCACCTACGACACTCTGCTCACGCTCCCGCAAGTCACCTACACCGTCAAGGACGACAGCAACTTCACCGGCCCGACCGAGGTCAGCGGTGTGCCCCTTGAAAAACTTGGCCGTCTTCTGGGCGCCTCG
>Ga0307479_10000406_pt1 | contig 38580 bp, 27 predicted proteins | sample atmos_gasesECM4C_FD_203743 | JGI IMG/M metagenome (GOLD analysis project Ga0307479, IMG submission 203743) | Hardwood forest soil microbial communities from Morgan-Monroe State Forest, Indiana, United States - atmos_gasesECM4C_515 | ecosystem: Environmental > Terrestrial > Soil > Temperate...
GCTGACCGATGCCCTGGTCGCCGTGCTCACCGATCGAGTGCTGCGCCAGCGCCTCCAGCGCGGCGCGCAGGCGCGGGCTGCCGAGCTCAGCTGGGCGGCCACCGCGGAGGGGACGCTTCGGGCCCTCTTGGCCGAGCACGCCGTCGGCGGGCGACGCGCACCAGGCTCTCCGCCACGACGAGCGCCAGCGCCAACCAGGTGAGCACGGCCGCGGCCTCGAAGTGCGAGGGCCACTGGCCGTTGCCGGGATAGCCGCTCACCCCTTCTCCGATCACGATCGTCACGGCCGCGGCCAGCAGGCCTGCCATCGAAGCCGCCGCCAGTACCCATCGCCCCCGCCGGACGAAGCATGCGCCCGCCACCGCCACCCCCATGGCCACCCCGGCGAGCGGCGCCGTGACGGCTCCGGCCACGACTGCCGCCCCCAGCGACGCCCCCACCACGCGCCGCCACGACGGCTGGGCCCACAGCCTGTCGTGGCCATCGGTCTCCTCGACGAACACCCGGAGGGGTTCGAGCTCGCTGTTGGCGGCCGCACCGGCGCGTCGACGACGTCGCGGCCGCAACACCACGACGAGACAGAGGGCACCGGCCGACGCCGACACCACCAGCGCGGCGTCCACCGCCGACTGCGGCCGCCATCGCAGGACCACCGTCGCCGTGGTGCGGCCCCGGAAGTCGGAGCGATGCAGTAGCCATCCATTGCCGAACCCGTCCACCAAGCGAGGGGCGCCCAGAGAACGGCCGTCGCGCACGGATGCCTGCCAGCCCGAGTTCACGCTCTCGCCAAGGACGAACCAGAACGGCGCTTTCGATCCCGCTCCGCCGGTCAGCTTCACCAGGGCGCGCACCGTCGTCGTCGTGCGGCTCAGCACCCGCACCGTCGGTGCCGGCGGCGTCGGGGCGGGGACCACCTCGGCGGGCCCGTCACCCCGCTCGGGCCCGCCCCCGGGGGCCGAGTCCAGGACCAGCTGATCCAGGTCGAGGCCGGAGATGCGCCCTTGCGTGGCGACGACGTCGTGGGAGCCGGCGCCGAGGGTCACACCGACGGCGTCGGGACCGCACGTCGAGACACCTAGCCCGCCACCGCTCAAGGCCGCTTCCGACGAGCCGGCGACGGTGATCCAGACCGGACGGCCGTCGACGCGAAGCAGGTCGTCGCGACATGGTGCAGGGATCGACGACGGGGGAGCGGGCAGCTCGACACCGGGGATCCCCAGCTCGGCCACCGCAACCGGCAGGGTCACGTCACCGCCCGCGTAGTAGTCGACAGCGCGCAAGGGCCGGATGCCGAGCACCGTGACACGGAAGGTGCGGCCGGACAGCGCTGGGAAGTGCACGGCCACGGCGTCGGTCCCGTCCGGCCGGTCCTGGCGCACCAGCTTGGGAAGGGTCACCACCGCCGAACCGCTGTCGGCGCTGACACCCAAACTGCTCGGCACCGAGTGCCTGCCGTCCACGACCACCTGCAGATGCAGCTGGTCGACTTTCGACGGTGCGGGCAGGTGCACGGTGATGGACTGGCCGATCTGCTCACCATCGCCGAGCGGTGTCGACCACACCGTGGCGCTGTTGCCGTCCAGCGCCGCCGACGCCGTGTCGGCGACGTCCCCCTGCAGCCGGCCACTCGAGTCGGCGCTGACGCCGCCGGCTCCCGGTCGTCCCACTAGCGCGTCGAGCACGTGATCGGGGACGGAGCTGTCGAGGCGCGCCGTTCCGGTCAACGTGAAGGTGCGCGTCTGGGGAAGCCACACGACGCGGTCCAGCGCGCTCTCGGGGTCGGTGCGCGACGTGGCCGGGGCCACTCGCAGTCTGGTCATCTCGATGGCCAGGCGATTGTCCATCGACGCGGTGCCGGCACCTCGCAGCAGGTCACTCGGCATCACCACGTGCTCCTGTGCATGCACACCCGGGAGCTCGACCTCGGCCAACCCCACCGCCGAGAGGCCCCCGGCCAGCGCCTTGGACGGGGGGAGGTTGGTGGCGTCGATCGTGATGCGAAGGGTCCGGAAGGTACGCGTCGGGAACGACACCACCTGACCCGAGGCGCGTCTCGAGACCGGCCCGAGCGCCACCCGCACCGGCGGCCCGCCGTCGAAACGCATGTCAACAGCGGTGATCCACTGGTCGTGCGGACCGACTTGAGGCTGCACCAGGGTCACGGCGTTCGCCGTCTCCGGGGTCTGCAGCCGGACCTGCCACCACTGCCCCCGCGGGTCGAGGAACGGGCCCACCTGCCAGGCCGTGTCGGGATCGCCGTCCACGGCGCCCACCGGCCGGTCCTCGGGCAGGTACTGAAAGGGATTGCCGGAGGAAGACGCCGTCACCGAGCCCACACCGGTCACCGTCGTCGTGGACTGGCCGTCGGCAGGCGCCCCCGGGAAGAGGTCGAGGGGATGGTCGTTGGGGTCGGCCGGATAGGGCGAGCCGGCGGGCAGCGTGGCACCGGCGACGTCGAGGATCTGGTCCCAGCGAAACGCCTGTCGCCGGTTGCTGTCGGTGACGACGAGGGTCGCCCCCGGGCCCGACGACGCTCGCCGCGCCTCGCCTTCGCCGTCCAGGGTGCCGGCGTAGAGCAGCGTCGGGTTGCCACTGAGCAGTCCCGTGGCCGCCACGTCGCTGACGCCGACCCCGTCGCCGTCCACCACCACCGGTTCGGCAGCCGACTCGGCGCGCACCGGCGGTCGGGCTCCAGCCACGGGGAGCACGGCCAAGGAGGGGATCGGGGGGAGGCCAGTCGGCAAGGTGTAGGTCTGCTCGTCGACCACTTTGGACCGATCCAGTGCCGGACGAAGGCGCCCGAATCCCTGGGCGGTGCCGAGCCCGGCCGGGCGGGTGAGTACCTGCGACCACAGCACCGCCGGGTCGGGTTGGTCATATCGCGTGAAGGCCAGGTTGTCCTGAAGGAGCACGTCTCCCGCACCCATGAGCCGCGCTAGCGCAACGACAGCGCGCGTGTCCGGTACGCCGCGCTGGATGGGGTCGTCGAGGCCGTACAAGAGGTCCACCGTGGGCAGCGAACCCAGCACCTGCTGCTCGCGCGTGACGAAGGGCCGCGACAGCAGACCCGGCCACAGGGGGTCCACGGTGGTCGAGGCGAACGTGGACGCGAAGGGCTGGCCGGGCAGTCCGAGCACGGCACTGTCCCCCCCGCTCGAGTCGAGCGCCCGGGCTGCGCCGAGCTCGTAGGAAAACGGCGCCTTCTCGGTGAAGGTGGTCGGGATGCTGGTTCCGTTCCACAGCGCCGGGTTGGCCGCCACCGCCGCCCCCACCGCCACACCGGCGAGCGCCAGGCCCGGGCCCGGTGCGCGCCGCCACACGGCCGTGACCATCGCTCCGGCCAAAGCCGCCAAGCCCAGGACGACCAAGGGGGTGGCGCGGTCCGTCGAACGCAGCGCCAGACCTACCGTGCCGCTCGACAGCAAGGAGCGCAGCAACCTCGCCACCGGCGACGGCGCCGAGAAGGGGTGGGCCCCGACGGCGAGCGCCGCGCCGACGACGACCATGACGACGAGAAAGACGCGGTGTCGAAAGCGCGTCAGGACGGCACCGGCGACGCCAAGCAGCGGCACGACGAAGCTCACGCCGAGCACCCACAGCTGCTGGGTGTACTGGGGCATGGCCGACACCCACGGGCCGAAGTTGTCCCCGCCGTAGAAGTACCAGTAGCCGAGTCCCCGGACGACCTCCGACGACAGCGACGTGGTGCTCACCGCCTGGACCGTCTCGGTGTAGCGGAGGACGTCGATGCCGTACCCGCCCTCCACGGCCAAGCCGGCGATCCACCACAGCGACACCAGTGCCGACGCCAGGGCGCAGCGCCACACGGCCCGCCACACCGGCGTCCAGCCGTGACGTCGAGTGGCACGGGAGTACCCCAACCAGATGAGCGGCCCCACCCCGACGTAGACCGCCGACGCGGCGTTGACGCTCCCCATGGCCGCCACCACCAGCCCCACCACCGCCACCGCCCGCCAGCTTCCGTCTGCCGCCCTGTCGATGAGGACGACGAGCCACGGCAACGCCGCGAACGCCAGCAGGATCACCGAGATGTGCCCGAGGTACTGGAGCGGGTAGGGCGACAGCATGTAGGCGACGGAGGCGGCCAAGCGCCCGGGCCCGTCCACGCCGAGCAGGCGACACAACTGCCGGGCGCCGGCCCCGGCAAAGAAGAGGATGGCCCCCACCCACAGCCGCTGTGCCACCCAGGTCGGGACGCCGAGCGCGTGCGTGGCCCAGAAGAAGGGGCCCATCGGGAAGAGATAGCCGATCTGCTGATGGGTGACCGTGCCCAGCCCCACGGTCGGGTCCCACATGGAGGCTGACTGACGCAGATAATGCGCCGGGTCGACGTACAAGTAGGTCTTGGTGTCGGCCACGATCACCCCGGGCCGGGTGAGCAGCTGCGGCACGAATGCCCCGACCGCCAGGGCCAGGTGCTCGAGCAACGCGACGCGGCGGGTGGCAGTGCGCGCTACGGGCCGACGCAACGGTGTGTCGTCCTCCCCAGGGCTCGCCGCTTCGGGATCGGTGGCCGGGCGGGCCGGGTCGGTAGTGTAAGGCGGTGCCGCCAACGGCAGCGGTTCGCCAGGAGGCGCCGAGACTGTCGAAGCTCACCGGGGAACGCCCCCTGCCAGGGGTGACCCCTGACTCCCTTCTCGCCTTGCACGACGCCGGCTATGCGGCCGTGGCGGAACGCCTGGGGCCGGGACGGGTGTTGGACGTCGGCTGTGGAGAGGGATTCGAGTCCCAGAAGCTCGCCGGGGACGGCCGCGTCGTGGTGGGGGCCGACTACGCGCCACAAGCGCTGGGACTCGCCTTCGAACGGCTCGCCGACGCCGTGCGGTTTGTGGCCGCCGACGCCACCGCCCTGGCCCTCGGGACCGGCACGTTCGACTGGGCCTGCTCCTCCCACCTCATCGAGCACTTCCTCGAGCCGACTGCGCACGTCTCGGAGCTGGCGCGGGTGCTCCGCCCGCAGGGCACGGCCTTCGTCCTCACCCCCAACGCACCGGCCGACTTCGAGAACCCCTTCCACCTCCGCCTGTTCGATCCCGGTCAGCTGGCGGCGGTGCTGCGCCGCCACTTCCACGACGTGTGGGTGGGGGGCCTCGACGGAAGCGACCGGGTGAAGGCCAACTTCGCTCAGCGACGGGCCAAGGCGGCGCGGCTCCTTCGGTTCGACGCGTTCGGGCTGCGCCACCGCTTGCCCCGGTCGTGGTACGTCGCCGCCTACTCGCGGGCGCTGCCCATCGCCTACCGGCTCCTCGCCCGGGGGGACACCGCTGGAGAGAGCGGCATCACCGCCGCCGACTTCCACGTGGCCGAGCACGTGGACGACTCCACCCCGGTGCTCTTCGCCGTCGCCCGTCGACCCAGGCGGTTCGAGCCCTGACCGTGCTCGCCGTCGGGCTCACGGGCGGGTTGGGCGCCGGCAAGTCCACGGTGGCCGAGCTCCTCGTGCAACGGGGTGCGTCGCTCATCGACGCCGACGCCATCGCCCGCCAGGTGGTGGAGCCTGGCCGCCCCGCCCTGGCCGCGCTGGTCGACCGCTTCGGGACGGCCATCCTCGGCCCCGACGCCACCCTCGATCGCGCCGCCCTGGCGGCGGTGGCCTTCGGCGATCCCGACGCGCTGGCCGATCTGAACGCCATCACCCATCCCGCCATCGCCGCCGAGATGGCCAACCAACGCCACGCCCTCGAGGACACCGATGCTGTCGTCCTCCTGGACGTCCCCCTCTTGAAGCCGCTCCATCGCGACGTCCTCGCCCTCGACGTCGTGGCCGTGGTCGACTGCGATCCCGAGGTCGCACTGGAGCGCGTGGTCACCGAACGCGCCATGGACCGAGCCGACGCCCGGGCCCGGATGGCAGCCCAGCCGAGCCGGCAGGAGCGCCTCCAAGGGGCGGACCTGGTCATCGACAACAACGACGGCCGTGCCGCCTTGGAGGCTGAGGTCGACCGGGTGTGGACGGCCCTCACCGCCATGGCGGCAGACAAAGCCGCAGCCGGCGCCGCGGGCCGGGAAGAGGGCCGCTAGAGCCGACACACCCCCCCGGTACCATCGGCCTGTGCCAGCGCTGGAGGTGGTCTCGCCGCTGAGCCCGGCGGGAGACCAGCCGGGCGCCATCGACGCGCTCAGCCATGGAATCGCCCGTGGTGAGCGGTTCCAGACTCTCCTCGGCATCACCGGCAGCGGGAAGACCGCCACCATGGCCTGGACCATCGCCGAAATCGGCCGGCCCACCCTCATCATCGAGCCCAACAAGTCCCTGGCCGCGCAACTGGCAGCCGAGCTGCGCGAGCTGTTCCCCGGAAACCGCGTCGAGTACTTCGTCTCCTACTACGACTACTACCAGCCCGAGGCCTACCTCCCCACGAGCGACACGTACATCGAAAAGGACTCGTCGATCAACGACGAGATCGACCGCCTGCGCCACGCCACCACCTCCAGCCTGCTGCTGCGCCGGGATGTGATCGTGGTGGCGTCGGTGTCGTGCATCTACGGCCTGGGTTCCCCGGACGAGTACCGGAGCCGCATCCTGGTCCTTCGACCCGGGGAGCGCATCGACCAGCGCGCCTTGCTCCGGCGCCTCGTCGACCTGCACTACACCCGTAACGACGCCGTGCTGTCCCGAGGCCGTTTCCGCGCTCGGGGCGACACGGTCGAGCTGCACCCCGCCTACGAGGAGCAGGCGGTGCGCATCGAGCTGTTCGGTGACGAGGTCGAGCGCATCCGCGGCTTCGACGCCGTCACCGGAGACGTGGGGGAGGACCTGGAGGAGCTGGTCGTGTTCGCCTCCACCCACTACGTCGCCGGGGACGAGACCATGCGCCGGGCCATCGCCTCCATCGAAAAGGAACTCGGCGAGCGGCTGTCCGAGCTCCAGTCCCAGGGCAAGCTCCTCGAAGCCCAGCGGCTGCGGCTGCGCACCCAGCACGACCTGGAGATGCTGGCCGAGGTGGGGGTCTGCAACGGCATCGAGAACTACAGCCGCCATCTCGACGGCCGCCGAGCCGGTGAGCCTCCCCACACGCTGCTCGACTTCTTCCCCTCCGATTTCCTGACCGTGATCGACGAGAGCCACGTGGCCGTCCCCCAGATCCACGGGCAGTACGAGGGAGACCGGTCCCGCAAGCAGACGTTGGTCGAGCACGGCTTCCGCCTGCCCAGCGCCCTCGACAACCGCCCGCTCACCTTCGACGAGTTCATGGAGCGGGTGGGCCAGGTGGTGTTCCTGTCCGCCACCCCGGCCCCCTACGAGCTGTCGGTCTCCACCCAGGTGGTCGAGCAGGTCATCAGGCCCACGGGGCTCGTCGACCCCGAGGTGGTGGTGCGCCCCACCACCGGGCAGATCGACGACCTGTTGGACCGGATCCGGGAGGCCGCCGACGCCGGTGGCCGGGTGCTCGTCACCACCCTCACCAAGAAGATGGCGGAAGACCTGACCGACTACCTGCTCGAGCTCGGGGTACGGGTCCGCTACCTGCACTCCGACATCGACACCGTGACGCGCATCGAGCTGCTGCGCGACCTGCGCACCGGCGAGTTCGACGTCCTGGTCGGCATCAACCTCCTGCGCGAGGGCCTCGACCTGCCCGAGGTGCGGCTGGTGGCCATCCTCGACGCCGACAAGACGGGCTTCCTGCGCTCGGCCAGCTCGCTCATCCAGACCATGGGCCGGGCCGCCCGCAACGTCGACGGACAGGTCGTGCTCTACGCCGACACCATCACCGACGCCATGCGCGAAGCCATCTCCGAGACCCAGCGCCGCCGGGCGTTGCAACAGGCCTACAACGCCGAGCACGGCATCAACCCCGTCACGATCCGCAAGGCCGTCACCGACATCCTCGAGCGCCTGCGGCCGGCGGCCGACTCCACCACGGCGGCCCGGAGGGCCCGAAGCGGCCGGGGCCGGAACCGGCCGGCGGCGTCTGGTCTCCCCGGGCGGGCCACCCGGCCCCCCCGCCGTCCGGCCGCTGCTCGGCTGGCCGGTGGTGACGACGGCCTGCCGTCGCTCACCGACGCCCCGCCCGAGGAGCTCGAAGCGTTGGTCATCCGCCTGGAACAGGAGATGCGCGCCGCCGCCGCCGAGCTGCGCTACGAGGAGGCGGCTTTGCTGCGCGACGAGATCGCCGAGCTGCGCCTGGCCTTGATCGAGTCCGACGCAGCCGCCTCGGCACCGGCACCGGCCAGCGCGTGACGAAGGCCGTCACGCGTCTTTGGGCCCGGTGGGGCGCGGGTAGCCGACCAGTATCCTCGGCCTGATGGGCGACCAGCTGGTTATCCGCGGGGCGCGCGAGCACAACCTGCGCGACGTCTCGCTGGAGCTGCCTCGCGACCAGCTCGTCGTGTTCACCGGGCTGTCCGGCTCAGGCAAGTCATCCCTCGCCTTCGACACCATCTACGCCGAGGGTCAGCGCCGATACGTCGAATCGCTGTCCGCCTACGCCCGGCAGTTCCTGGGCCAGATGGACAAGCCCGACGTCGACTTCATCGAGGGTCTGTCCCCGGCCATCTCCATCGATCAGAAATCAGCCAGCCGCAACCCGCGCTCCACGGTGGGCACCGTCACGGAGATCTACGACTATCTGCGCCTGCTGTACGCCCGGGTGGGCCGGCCCCACTGCCCCAACTGTGGCCGGCCCGTGGCCCGCCAGACCCCTCAGCAGATCGTCGACCGCGTGCTCGACCTACCCGAAGGCACGCGCTTCTCGGTACTGGCGCCCATCGTGCGGGGCCGCAAGGGCGAATACGAGGCGCTCCTCGACGACCTGGCCCGCCAGGGCTTCGCCCGGGTGCGGGTCGACGGCGCCACCGTCGAGCTCTCCGACCGTTCCGGCCTGAAGCTGGCCCGCTACGAACAGCACACCATCGAGGTGGTGGTCGACCGGCTCATCCGCCGCTCCGACATCCGCCAGCGACTGACGGAGTCCATGGAGACCGCGCTCCGCCTCACCGAAGGCATTGCCGAGATCGCCGTGGTCCAGGACAACGGGGAAGAGGAGCTCATCACCTTCTCGGAGCACCTGGCATGCACGGAGTGCGGGCTGTCCTTCGAGGAGCCGGCGCCGCGCAACTTCTCGTTCAACTCGCCGTACGGTGCCTGCCCCGCCTGCGACGGGCTTGGGACCCAGTACGAGGTGGACCCAGCGCTCGTCGTCCCCGACCCCGACCGAACCTTGGCCGAGGGAGCGTTGTCACCGTGGGTCGGCGGACGCAGCCGGTGGTTCGACCGCATGGTCGAAGCGTTGGCCGACGAGTACGGCTTCGACCTTGACACGCCCTGGCGCAAGCTGCGCAAGTCCGAGCAGAAGCTGCTCCTGTACGGCGCCGGCAACCGCACCATCACGCTGCGCTACCGCAACCGCTACGGGCGCCAGCGGACCTTCACCACCCACTACGAAGGGATCGTCCCCTGGCTGGCGCGTCGACACAAGGAGTCAGACTCCGACGCCGTACGCGACTGGGCCGAGACCTTCATGCGCGAGGTCCCCTGCGCGGTGTGTGGCGGGGCCCGTCTCAAGCCCGAATCGCTGGCGGTGACGGTGGACGGCCTCAACATCTTCGAGCTGTGCAGCATGTCGATCACGTCCATCGCCGAGCGGGTGTCCAGCCTCGAGCTGTCCGAGCGCGACCACCTCATCGCCGACCGGGTGCTGCGAGAGGTGCGGGCTCGGCTGCAATTCCTACTCGACGTCGGGCTCGACTACTTGTCGTTGGCCCGGGCCACGGCCACGCTGTCGGGGGGCGAAGCCCAGCGCATCAGGCTGGCAAGCCAGATCGGCTCGGGTCTGGTGGGGGTGCTGTACGTGCTCGACGAGCCGTCCATCGGCCTGCACCAGCGCGACAACCGGCGCTTGCTGGACACGCTCTTGCGCCTACGTGACCTCGGCAACACCGTCATCGTCGTCGAGCACGACGAGGAGACCATCCGCACGGCCGACCACGTGGTCGACATCGGCCCCGGCGCTGGTGAACACGGCGGACAGATCGTCTACAGCGGCGACGTCGCCGGCCTTCTGGCCTGTCCGCAGTCGGTGACGGGCCGCTACCTGGTCGGGGAGCGGAGCATTCCCGTGCCCGAGAAACGCCGGGTCGGCTCGGGCGACGAGCTCGTCGTACGGGGCGCTCGCGAGCACAACCTGAAGGACGTCGACGTGGTGTTCCCCCTGGGCCGTCTGGTGGCGGTCACCGGCGTGTCGGGCTCGGGCAAGTCCACCCTCGTGAACGACATTCTCCTACAGTCGCTCCTGGCCAAGGTGCACCGCGCCCGCACCACCCCGGGTGCGCACGACCGAATCGACGGCGTGCAGTACGTGGACAAGGTGGTGGACATCGACCAGTCGCCGATCGGGCGTACGCCACGATCCAACCCGGCCACCTACACGGGCGTGTTCGACCACATCCGCAAGCTCTTCAGCCAGACACCGGAGTCCAAGGTGCGCGGGTATCTGCCCGGGCGGTTCTCCTTCAACGTCCGCGGTGGGCGCTGCGAGGCGTGCGCCGGGGACGGGACGATCAAGATCGAGATGCACTTCCTCCCCGACGTGTACGTCCCGTGCGAGGTGTGTGACGGCGCCCGCTACAACCGCGAGACCCTCGAAGTGACCTTCAAGGGCAAGAACATCGCCGAGGTGCTCGACATGTCGTGCGAGGAGGCGCTGGCCTTCTTCGCCAACCAGCCGCCCATCGCCCGCCATCTCCAGACCTTGGTCGACGTGGGCCTCGGCTACATCCGCCTGGGCCAGCCCGCCCCGACCTTGTCGGGGGGGGAAGCGCAGCGGGTGAAGCTGGCGTCGGAGCTGTCTCGGCGGCCCACCGGCCACACCCTCTACGTCCTGGACGAGCCCACCACCGGTCTGCACTTCGACGATGTCCGCAAGCTGCTCGACGTGCTGAGTCGCCTCGTGGACCAGGGCAACACCGTGATCGTCATCGAGCACAACCTCGACGTGGTGAAGACCGCCGATTGGATCGTGGACCTGGGCCCCCAGGGTGGGGACGGCGGCGGCGAGGTGATCGCCGAGGGGACACCTGAGGAGGTGGCCGCCACCCCCGGCAGCGCCACCGGCGAGGTGCTCGGCCCCGTCCTCGGCGCTGTCCGTCGAGGCGCGTCCCGACGACGCAGCACCCCCCGTCGCACGAGCCCGCGCGGCCCGGCGTCGCGTCGGGGGGCTCCCACCTCGGCGGCGGTGAAGTCCGGTGCCCGCCGGCGTCGCGCTGGCTGATCGACGACGGCTGCAACCCCATGGCCGCGTCGGCGGCTTGTGGACGACCGCCCTCCAAATTTCGCCACGCAAGGCAGGCCCACCGGGCTATGGTCGGATCAGAAGTGGGGGAGGTGCGTGCGCATGTTCAAGACGATCGTCGTGGGGACCGATGGTTCGCCCACCGCCGACAAGGCAGTGTCGGCGGCTTCCGAGCTGGCACGGCAGTGGGGGTCCAAGCTCCACGTGGTGACCGGCTTCCGGACGGGAACCTCGGGGATGGCCAGCCTGGCCGGTGCCGCCATGGTCGATACCGGGACGGAGAACGCCTTGCGACACGAGGCGGCGACCGACATCGGAGCCCAGGCGGCGGACTCGTGGGGCAAGGGCATCGAGGTCGAGCTCCACGCCGTACCGGGTGATCCTGCTGACGCCATCTTGGAGACCGCCGCCGCGGTGGACGCCGACCTCGTCGTGGTGGGGAGCAAAGGCATGCGGGGAGCGCGTCGCATCCTCGGCAGCGTGCCCAATTCGGTCGCCCACGGCGCACCGTGCGGCGTGCTCATCGTCAAAACAGACTGAGCACCGCCGTCCGAACCGGGCCCCCGCCCTGGAGGGCAGCGCCAGGGGCCGTCGAGGAGCCCGGCGCGCCGCTCAGGTGATGGCGAGCATCCGCTCCAGGGCCTGACGGGCCCAGTGGGCCGTGTCGTCGTCGACGGTGATGCGGTTCACCACCACGCCGTCGAGGAGCGACTCGAGCACCCAGCACAGGTGGGCGGCGTCGATGCGAAACATGGTCGAGCACGGGCAGATCAGCGGGTCGAGCGATACGACAGGCTTGTCCGGATGCTCGTCGGCGAGTCGCTTCACCAGGTGGATCTCGGTGGCCACGCCGGTGACGGTGCCGGACGGCGCCTCCTGCACGGCACGGATGATGCGGTCGGTGGAACCGACCAGGTCGGCCAGTTCGACCACCTCGTGCGCACACTCCGGGTGCACGACGACCAGGCCGTCGGGGTGCTCGGCTCGGAAGGCCTCGACGTGCTCGGGCCGGAAGCGTTGGTGCACCGAGCAGTGTCCCTTCCACAAGAGCAGTGACGCTCCTTTGATGTCGGCTTCCTCGAGTCCACCGTCGGGCCGCCGGGGGTCCCACACCGCCATGTCGGGGGCGCCGTAACCGAGGGCGTAGCCCGTGTTACGGCCGAGGTGCTGGTCGGGGAAGAAGAGGACCTTGTCGCCTCGAGCAGGCTGCCGGCTCGGGGGATCTCCGAGCGCCCAGCGCAGGACGGCGGCGGCGTTGGAAGAGGTGCACACCGCCCCCCCGTGACGACCCACGAAGGCCTTCAGTGCCGCCGACGAGTTCATGTAGGTGATGGGCACCACCCGCTCCACGTCGGTCACCCGGGCCAGCGTGTCCCATGCCTCCTCCACGCTGTCCAGGTCGGCCATGTCGGCCATGGAGCAACCGGCGTTCAGGTCGGGGAGGATGACCCGCTGCTCGGGCCCGGTGAGGATGTCGGCCGACTCGGCCATGAAATGGACCCCGCAGAAGACCACGTACTCTGCGTCGCGACGCTGGGCGGCGATGCGCGACAACCCGAAGGAGTCACCGCGGGCGTCGGCGAACCGCATGACCTCGTCGCGTTGGTAGTGGTGCCCGAGGATGAGCAGCCTGGACCCCAGCTGGTCCTTGGCGGCGGCGATCCGACGGGCCAGATCGGCCGCGTCGGCACCCGAGTACCGCTCGGGGAGGGCACGCTGGATGCGGAGCATGTTGTCGACCCCCTTCGGGGAGCGCTCCGCGTGCGGCCGGCGGGGACAGCCTGGTCGCCCATCCGCGGGGTTGTCGGCCACGGAGCGATATGTACGCCGGGGTACCAGGCCGGCGCTCACTTACGAGTCTAGGCGGAGCCGCCGGCTCGGGGCCCGGACCGGGTTCCGGGGCCGGTACGGCACAGTAGAGGTGTGCGCACCCGCCCCCCGGCCGCCTCCATCCCCGACAACCCGGGGTCGTACCAGTTCGTGGACCCCTACGGCCGGGTGCTGTACGTGGGCAAGGCCAAGTCCCTGCGCAGCCGGCTGTCGTCGTACTTCGCCGATCCCTCCACCCTCCCGGCCCGGACCGCCCAGATGGTCGCCGCCGCCGAGCGCGTGGAGTGGATCCAGGTGGCCAACGAAGTCGAGGCCATCCTTCTCGAATACGCCCTCATCAAGCAGCATCGCCCCCGCTTCAACGTCCGCCTCGTGGACGACAAGAGCTACCCCTACCTGGCCGTGACGGTCTCCGACGACTGGCCCCGGGCGGCGGTGGTCCGGGGACGCAAGCGCCCCGGGGTGCGGTACTTCGGCCCGTACGCACACGTCGGCGCCATCCGCGACACGCTCGACCTGCTGCTGCGGACCTTCCAGGTGCGTACCTGCTCCGACGCCAAGCTGCAGCGCCACCAGAAGCTGGGACGGCCCTGCTTGCTGTACCACATCGAGCGCTGTTCGGGCCCCTGCATCGAGGCCGTCGAGCGAGAGGGCTACGACCGCATGGTCTCCGACCTCATGGACTTCCTGGCGGGCGACACCGACGACGTCGAGGAACGGCTCGTGGTCGAGATGGAGGCGGCCGCGTCCGAGCTCGACTTCGAACGGGCGGCGCGACTCCGCGACCAGCTCGGTGTCCTGCGCAGCGCCATGGAGCGCCAGCAGGTGGTGACCGAGCGGCCGGAGGACCTCGACGTGGTCGGCGTGTCGGAGGACCCGCTCGAGGCGGCGGTGTGCGTGTTTCACGTGCGCCGGGGACGGGTGGTGGGCCGGCGCGCCTTCGTGGTCGACAAGGTCGAGGAGCTCTCGACCGACCAGTTGGTGGGCAGGGTGCTCGAGGAGCTGTACGCCGAGATGCCCGACGCCGCCGCGGTGGGCGGCACGCCGAGGAGGCGGCGACCCCTCGACCCGGCCGGCTGGACCTCAGGGGCGGGCGACCCCGAGCTGCTGGCGGCGGCCGGGCCCGACGCGCCCACCCTGCCTCGCAGCGTGCTCGTCCCCAAGCTGCCCGAGGAAGCCGAGGCGTGGGAGCGACTCCTCAGCGAGCGACGGGGTGGCCCGGTGGAGCTGCGGGTGCCGCGCCGTGGCGGTAAGCGAGCGCTCATGGAGACGGTGGCGCGCAACGCCGCCGAGGAGCTGACGCGGCACCGGCTGCGGCGCGCCTCGGACCATGCCAGCCGGACCCGTGCCCTCGAGTCGTTGCGGGAGTGCCTCGGCTTGGCCCAGGCGCCCCTGCGCATCGAGTGCTACGACATGAGTCACCTGCAGGGCACCGACTACGTCGGCTCGATGGTGGTGCTCGAAGACGCGCTGCCCCGGAAGTCCGAGTACCGCCGCTTCCGCATCCGTGACGTCCCTGGCAACGACGACTACGCCGCCATGGAGGAAGTGCTCACCCGCCGGCTCACCGCATTGCTCGAGGGGCGCGCCCACCACGGCCGCGATGAAGAGGCCAGGGAGGGGGAACGGGGCCGTCTGCGCCGCTTCTCCTACCCGCCCCAGCTGATCCTCCTCGACGGAGGCAAGGGCCAGTTGGCCGTGGGGGTGCGGGTCCTGGAGCGGTTGGGGCTGGCGGAGGAGATCCCGGTGGCGGCATTGGCCAAGACCTTCGAAGAGGTGTTCGTCCCGGGTAGTCCCGAACCGGTGCGGATCCCGCGTGGCTCCGAGGCGCTGTTCCTTCTCCAGCGCATCCGAGACGAGGCCCACCGCTTCGCCGTGTCATACCACCGGACGTTGCGCGGGCGCAGGATCGCCACCGACGCCTTACAGGGCATCGCCGGTCTAGGGCCGGCCCGCCAGACGCGCCTGCTGCGCGAGCTGGGCAGCATGAAGGCGGTGCGGGCGGCCAGCGTCGAGGAGCTGCGCGCCCTGCCCTGGCTGCCCGACTCGGTGGCCGAAGCACTCCACCGGCGGTTGCACGACCCGCACGCGGGCCAGCCTCGGCGCGGCGTCGCCGCCGACCGTTTGCGCTCTGTGGCCATGGTCGGCCCCTTCGAGCCCGAGGCGGGCGAGGATGGAGGAGCGTGATCGAGTACCTCGTCATCGCCGGGATGTCCGGGGCGGGCCGCTCTACGGCGGCCGCCGCCTTGGAGGACGCCGGCTGGTACGTCATCGACAACATGCCGCCGACCCTCCTCAGCCAGGTCGACTCGGCGCTGGAGCGGCCGGGCGCGACCCACGAGCGAGTGGCGGTGGTGATGGGCCGCGGCGGTGGGGGACAGGTCGCCGACGTGCTGCCCGCCTTGGCCGCCTTGGAGGCGCGGGGCCATCGTGTGCGCGTCCTGTACCTCGACGCCCCCCAAGAGGTGCTCGTGCGGCGCTACGAGGGCACGCGCCGACGTCATCCCATCGCCGGTGCGGGAGTAGAGGAGGCCATCGCCGACGAGCGCCGGCTGCTCGAACCAGTGCGCGAACGGGCCGACGTCGTGCTCGACACGGGCCCGCTCAACGTGAATCAGCTCCGCACCCGGGTGTTGGCGTTGTTCGGCGGGGATGAAGGAGAGGGAATGAGCACCTCCGTGGTGTCGTTCGGGTACACCCACGGCCTGCCTCTCGACGCCGATCTCGTCTTCGACTGCCGCTTTCTTCCCAACCCCCACTGGGTCGAGGAGCTGCGGCCCTATTCGGGCCTCGACGAGCCAGTGCGCGCCTACGTGCTCAGCCACAAGGAGACCGGGCAGTTCCTCGACCACGTGGAGGAGCTCTTGACCACCCTGCTCCCCGCCTTCGAAGCCGAAGGGAAGTCGTATCTCACCGTCGCCATGGGCTGCACCGGAGGCCGCCATCGCTCGGTGGTCCTGGCCGAGGAGCTGGCCCGGCGGTTGGCGGGCCACGGCGCTCTTCCCACCGTGTCGCATCGGGACGTGGACCGGTGAGCCGTTGCGCGCCGGCGGTCGCCGCCCTCGGGGGTGGGCACGGCCTGGCCGCCACATTGCGGGCGGCCCGCCGTTTCGCCGGCCACGTCACGGCCGTGGTCTCGGTGGCCGACGACGGCGGCTCTTCCGGCCGGCTCCGCCGCCAGCTCGGCATCGCCCCACCCGGCGACCTCCGCAAATGCCTGGTGGCACTGGCCGAGGAGGGCTCGCCGCTGGCCGTCGCCTTCGAACATCGCCTCGAGGGCGACGAGGAGGAGGGCCACCCCGTGGGCAATTTGGTGATCGCCGGCCTGGCGGTCGCCACGGGGAGCCTGCAGACGGCCCTGGACGAGGCCGGCCGGCTTCTGGGCGCCGTCGGCCGCGTCGTCCCGGCCGCCGGTGAGCCGGTGGTGCTCAAGGCCGAAGCGGACGGCGGGGAGATCGAGGGGCAGAGCGCCGTGCAGCGGACGGCCCACATCAGCCGCGTGTCCCTCGTGCCCGCCGACCCCCCTGCCTCACCCGAGGCGATCGCCGCCGTGGAGGGCGCCGATATGGTGGTCATCGGACCGGGGTCGCTGTTCACGAGCGTGCTGGCGGCGCTCGCCGTGCCCGCCCTCGCCGAGGCCGTCGGGAGATCGAGGGCCCGGCGGGTGTACGTGGCCAACCTGCGTCCCCAACCGGCGGAGACGGCTGGGTACGACGTCGCCGCCCACGTCGAGGCGTTGGCCGCCCATGGAGTCGAGGTGGACGTGGTCCTGGCCGACACGACCGCCATCAACCTCGGCACGGTGCGGGCGCCGGTGGTGGAGACGCGCCTGGCCCGCACCGACGGAGGTCCTGGACACGACCCGGCGCGACTGGCGGCGGCGCTCGAGGGTCTGGTCGGATGATGGACATCGGCAACGAGCTGAGCTGGGAGAGGGCATGACCGTGCGAGTGGGGATCAACGGCTTCGGCCGCATCGGGAGGCACTTCCTCCGGGCGGCTTGGGCCCAGCAGGCGCCGGTGGAGGTGGTGGCCGTCAACGACCTCACTGACGCCGCCACCAACGCCCACTTGCTGCGCTACGACTCCACCCACGGCCGCTTCGGCGCCGAGGTCACCGTCGACGGTGACCGCATCGTCGTCGGAGGACACCCCGTGCGGGTCCTGGCCGAGCCGGAACCCAAGGCGCTGCCCTGGGACGAACTGGGCGCGGAGGTGGTCATCGAGTCCACGGGCCGCTTCACGAGCCGCGCCGCCGCCGCCCAGCACCTCGAGGGCGGGGCGAAGCGGGTGATCGTCTCGGCCCCCTCCGGCGACGCCGATGCCACCTTCGTCATCGGGGTGAACGATCAGGACTTCGACCCGGCCCGCCACGTGGTGGTGTCCAACGCCTCGTGCACCACCAACTGCTTCGTCCCCATGGTGAAGGTGGTGGACGACGCCTTCGGGATCACCGGTGGCCTCATGACCACGGTGCACGCCTACACCAACGACCAGAACCTCCTCGACCTCACTCACAAGGACCTGCGCCGGGCCCGAGCCGCCGCCCAGAACATCGTCCCCGCTTCGACGGGCGCGGCCCGTGCCACCGGCCTCGTGCTGGCGGCCATGAAGGGCAAGCTCGACGGCACCGCCCTGCGGGTGCCGGTCATGGACGGCTCGATCACCGACTTCACGGGGGTGGTCCCCGGATCGGTGTCGGCTGCTCAGGTCAACGAGGCCTTCGCGGCGGCCGCCACCGAAGGTCCGCTGGCCAAGGTTCTCGTCTACAGCGAGGAGCCCCTCGTCTCCTCCGACATCGTCGGGAACCCCGCCTCGTGCATCTTCGACTCGGCACTGACCATGGTGACGTCGCTCGGCGAGTACGGCACCTTGGTCAAGGTGCTCGGCTGGTACGACAACGAGTGGGGCTACGCCAACCGCCTGGTGGACTTGGTCAGCATCATCGGGTCGCCTTCCTGACCGGGCGGCCTGGCCCCGCCGTGGACCACCCCTTCGTCGAAGCGCTGGCCGGCATCCCGCTGCTCGAGGACCTACCCGACGTCTCCGGTCGACGTGTGCTGGCGCGCGTCGACTTCAACGTGCCGCTCGGCACCGGCGCCGACGGGCGACCCGTGGTGGAGGACGACTTCCGCATCCGGGCCGCCCTGCCCACGCTGCATTGGCTCGTCGATGGCGGCGCCCACGTAACGGCGTGCACCCACCTCGGTCGGCCCAAGGGCAAGCCCGATCCCCGTTACGACGTGGCCCCCGTGCGGGCCCGACTGGCCGAGTTGGCTCCCGGGGTCGAGCTGGCCGAGAACCTCCGCTTCGATGCGGGCGAGGAGGGGAACGACCCCGGCTTCGTGGAACGTCTGGTGGCCGGCTTCGACGCCTACGTGAACGACGCCTTCGGGGCGTCGCACCGGGCTCACGCCTCGATCGTGGGGCCGCCAGCCCGCCTTCCCTCGGCGGCGGGCTGCCTCCTACAGCGCGAGGTGGAGGTGCTGGGGGGTCTGCTGGCGGCGCCGGACCGGCCCTTCGTGGCCGTGGTGGGCGGCTTCAAGGTGGCGGACAAGATCGGTGTGCTGCGATCCCTGCTCGAGCGCGTCGATCGCCTCGTGGTGGGTGGGGCCATGGCCTACACCTTCCTGGCGGCGAAAGGCCGCAAGGTCGGGGTGTCACCCGTGGACGAGGGCCAGCTCCCCAATTGCGCTGCGCTCCTCGAGGAATGGGGCGAGCGCATCGTGGTACCGGTCGACACCCGTGCCCTGGCGCCGGGCGGGACGCTCGGACACGGAGAAGCGGGGAAGGGGGAAGTGCAGGTGTTCGCCGGCGACCTTCCCGAGGGCTGGGAAGGCGCCGACATCGGGCCGGCGACGGCGATGCTCTTCGAAGGCGTGCTCGCCGAAGCTGCCACCATCTTCTGGAACGGACCCATGGGCGTGTTCGAGGACCCGCGCTTCGCGGCGGGCACCGACGCCGTGGCCGAGGCCATGGCCCACAGCGACGCCTTCACCGTGGTGGGCGGGGGAGACTCCGCCGCCGCACTCGACCGACACGGGCTGTCGTCGAAGATCGACTTCGTCTCCACCGGAGGCGGGGCGTCACTCGAGTTTCTCGAGCAAGGCGACCTGCCCGGTCTGGACGCATTGCGCCAGGCTCCGAACGCCGCCGATCACCGGGGCTGACGTGGTCGCTCAGCGCCGACGTCCGCTCGTGAGCGGCAACTGGAAGATGAACCACGACCACGTGCACGCCATCCGCACGGTGCAGGACCTCGGGCTTCGGCTGTCCAACATGGACCTGAGCGAGCTCGACGTCTCGGTGCACCCTCCCTTCACCGACTTGCGGTCGGTGCAGACCGTGATCGAAGACCGCGTGCTCCCGCTGGCTCTCGGTGCCCAGCACTGCCACAGCCAGGACGAGGGCGCCTTCACGGGGGAGGTGGCCCCGCCCATGCTGGTGAGGCTCGGGGTGCGGTACGTGATTGTGGGCCATTCCGAACGACGCGCCCTCTTCGGACAGACCGACGCCGAGGTGGCGGCCATCTTGCGGGCGGTGCTCCGCCACGGCATGACGCCGATCGTGTGCGTCGGCGAGACCGAAGACGAGCGCGAGCAAGGCCTGACCGAGGACCGGCTCGTGGAGCAGACCTCGGCGGCGTTGGCAGGGCTGCCGGCCCAGCACGTGGCGGCGCTGGTCGTCGCCTACGAGCCCATCTGGGCCATCGGCACGGGACGCACCGCCAGTGCCGAGGACGCCCAGTCGGCCTGTGCCCATCTCCGCTCGGTGATCTCGAGGCTGAGCGACGCCGACGCCGCCGATGCGGTGCGGATCCAGTACGGGGGTTCGGTGCGCCCCGACAACACCGCCGAGCTCATGGCCCAGCCCGACGTGGACGGCCTGCTGGTCGGCGGAGCCAGCCTCGAAGCAGCTTCGTTCGCCGCCATCGTGCGGAGCGCCGGAGGCGAAGCCGAAGTGTGAGACCAATTTGCTAGCGTTGGACCTTCCGCCGGGCCCGTGGAGGAGCCAGCTGTGCTGACTATCGCCGTGATCGTGCTGCACCTCCTTGTGTGCGCGGCGCTGATATTCCTCATCCTCCTCCACTCCGGTAAGGGAGGGGGGCTCTCCGACATGTTCGGTGGCGCCGTCGGTCAAGCGGCTGCCGGCTCCACGGCGGTGGAGAAGAACCTCGACCGCATCACGATCACCGTGGCGCTCCTGTTCGGGTTCACCACGGTGATCTTGGCCTTACGCCTGCAGTGACCCCCCGCGCCATCGGGCGCGCCCTGGTTCTCGCGGTGGTGCTGGGGGGATGCACGGCGACCAACGCGCCCGGCACGTCTGGACTCGGGTCGACGCCCACCACCGCGCACAGCACACCACTCGTATCGGTGGACGGAGGGACCGCCACCGTGGCGGTCGACGCCGTGCCCACGACGCTGAACGACCACACGGTGGCCGGAGCCACCGCGGCGACCCAGGCCGTGTGCAGCCTGGTGTGGGGTCAGGTGTTTCAGGTCGGCCCGGGGACCATGCCGACGCTCGACACCGACGTCGTGGAGAGCGCCGAGGTGGTGAGCGTCAACCCTCAGACGGTGGTGTACCAGATCAACCCCAAGGCCACGTGGTCGGACGGCACGCCGATCGGGGCCCAAGATTTCGTGTACGCATGGCTTTCCCAGGACGGTTCCGGTAAGGACGTGGACGGAGGCACCAACTCGGTGGCCTCCAATGCCGGGTACGAAGACATCAGCTCGGTCGTCGGCTCGAGCGACGGCAAGACTGTGACCGTCGTCTTCCAGACGCCGTATTCCGACTGGGCGTCACTGTTCGACGATTTGCTCCCGGCCCACGTGGCCGAGAAGGTCGGCTGGAACCACGGCTTCGACCACTTCGATCCGGCCACCCTCGTCTCCGCAGGACCGTGGATGGTAAGCGCCTGGACGGCCGGTCAACGCATGGTGCTCGCCCGGAACCCTCATTGGTGGGGCACGGAGCCTCATCTGGACCAGCTCGTGCTGCAGGCCATGGCGGGAGCCCCTGCTGTGGCCGACGCGTTGCGGGCCGGTCAGATCCAGGTGGCTGCCCCTGCTTCGTTCGGGCCGACCTTCGAGGCGGCGATCTCGTCCGCGCCAGCGGTCGAAAGTACCGTGCAGTTGGGGACGACGATGCTGGCCCTCGACTTCAACGTGCGCGACGCCCCGTACGACAACCAGTCGGTCCGACAGGGCATCGCCCATCTCATCGACCGCGCCACCCTGGTCACGCGACTGGTGCAGCCCACCGACCCCCAGGCTTGGGAGGACAACGACCATCTCTTCGCCAACATCGAACCGTGGTACGCCGACGACGCCGCCGGCCACACGCAGCCCGACCCGCAGACCGGGTCCCAGGACCTGGCCGCCGGGGGAGTGGTGGCCAACGCCGAGGGCACCTGGACATGGCACGGCTCCCCGCTCGTCCTCGACCTCGCGTGGGCCTCCGACGACCCCTGGTCAGCTGCCGTCGGCCCGGCCCTGGCCGCGCAGCTGACGAGCCGCGGCTTCGACGTGACCGTCGACCCGACGTCGTCCGCCAATCTCGAGGGATCGGTACTCCCAGCCGGCGCGTTCAACCTGGCGGTCGTCCCTGTGGCAACGGGTGCCTATCCGACCCTGCTCGCCGCGGCCTTCGGAAGTCCGCCCGACCTGTCGCGTGGCGCAGTGAACAACTGGACGGGGTTCGACGACCCCAGGATCGATGCGCTCTTCACCCAGGCGTCCCAGCAGCTCGGGGCAGCCCAGGACCGCCAGCTCTACCAGCAGGTCGACGGCGCGCTCTGGACGGCAATGCCTTCTCTGCCGTTGTTCGCAGAACCGGCGGTCATGGCCTGGTCTGCTTCGCTGTCAGGCCTCCGGGCTGACCCGGGTGGGCTGGGCCCGCTCTGGAGCGTGGCCAAGTGGGCGTATCTCATGCCTTCTGCGAGCAAATAGGGGGCGAGGAAGCGCTCTTCAGGCCATCTCGGCCGTGAAGACCCCGCGGTAGAGTCGCGCAGCGGTCGCACGGCCGCACCCGTCGGAGTGGCGGAATAGGCAGACGCGCCAGCTTGAGGGGCTGGTGCCCGCAAGGGCGTAGGGGTTCAAGTCCCCTCTCCGACACGTTCTGGGTTGCCCAATACGCCTGTCGTTATCTAACGGTTCTATGGGTGGCGGACTCCCCACGGCGACCATGAACTATCGCCTCCCCGCACCCGAAACTGGCGGGCTTCGGTGTCCACGATCTCTTGTCGACAGTCGGGCGTCCAAAGCTCGTCGCAGGCACGCTCGGCGTCCGCCTCGCTCTCGAACCACAGGTTCTTGTTGGTCCGATTCGGGCCAGATATCTGGTGGGACGCGTAAAAGCGCAATCTCATATCGAAAGGGTCGACCCCCAGCCCTGGGGACATCAAGACGCAAAACCTGGGGATTTCGAGGACCGGCCCCATCGGCGGTTTCTAGGAGCGCCTCGGCAGCTGCCTGAGAGTTCAGCAGATGTTTCAGTCAGGTAACAGCGAGGCGAAATCACGCCCAGCGTCGCAACAGGCGTTCAGCGCCCTCGGCTAACTCAGCCACGATGGCGGCTGCGGGCCTCACGTCGTCGACCATGCCCACCGACTCCCCGGCGTACAGCGCCATCGCATCTATCTCGCCCATCGTTCTTCGGCCGGGCGGAGGGGTTGCGAACCGAGGAATCGGGTTCGTCGACGAACCCAGATGTTGTTCGCCGACGATTTCGCCACGAAAGGCGTGCGCTGCTTCGACACAAGATCGCAGGACCCGATGTGGAGCGTCGGGCCAATCCGTCGAGAAGGTGGTGGTCAAGATGGTATCTGTCGCGTGCGCCCGCAGAAGCAGCGCCACGTAACGGGGATGAGCACCTGATTCCGTGCTGGCGATGAAACGCGTCCCCACCCGCACAGCAGACGCGCCAGCGGCGAGGGCGGCCGCCATGGCCCGGGCCGTCGCTATCCCACCAGTGGCAACGACCGGTAGGTCGACGTAATCGAACACCTGGTCGAGCAGCAGCAGAAGAGGAAGCTCCCCTCGGACATGTCCACCAGCCTCGATCCCTTGCGCGATGACAAAGTCGCAACCTGCATCGACGGCGGCACGGGCCTCGTCGGCTGATCCAACCTGCCACCCCGCCAAAGCCTTCCCTTGATGAACCCGGGCGACGAGGCCTGCGTCCGGTTCGCCAAAGTGGAAGTCGACGACCCGTGCCCGACTTGAAGCCGCTTCGACGATCTCCAGGTCGAGGAACGGAACCAAGAAGTTGATTCCGAATTTGCCGGACGTCTCCTTGGCAAGCTGATCCAGTATCTCGACGGTGTCATGCGTCGGGGTGATCATCCCAAGACCGCCGGCGTCGGCGACAGCGGCTGCGAGTCGTGGAACGGAGACTTGCGGCATACCGGCGAGCTGGATCGGGACACGGCAGCCCACCAGTTCCGTGAACGCCGTTGACAGCACCAGTCTCATCCTCATCGGATCGGGAGTGAAACCGCAATGCTGAGGCTGAGCCGCCTGCCGCTTTGGCAGGTGCTTACGATCGCGAACACCTTGGGGCCATGCTCACACCGGTACCGACGCCTTCGTCGGGGAGCCATCCACCGAGATCGGGCGACCTGCACGTCAGCGGGCCGGGGACGACCTTCTACAAGTCTCGGCCGGCGTCCGAGTGCGGTAGGTTCGGCGCAGACATCCCAGGAGGTGGCGATATGGCTGTTGGACTGCGGTTGAACTTCCCGGAGAACAATCTCGACGACTACGACAAGGTCTGCAAGACGCTGAACTTCCCGAAGGAGTGGCCTGATGGGCTGCTAACCCACAGCTCGCACGAGTCGGACGGTCATCTCGTGGTGAACGACGTGTGGGAGTCACGAGGTCAGTTCGACAGCTTCGTGCAAAGTCGGCTCCAGAGCGCGATGGGTGAGGCCATAGGCGATCGCGCCCGTGAGCCGCAGATCGTCGAGACCCCTCTTCACACCCTCTACGCTCGCGAGAGGATGGCCTGACCCGCCGGTCTTCGTCCCAGGTAGTCATCGCCGGCCTGAGTTGTCGGCCACATGGCCGCCTGGGACGAAGCAAGTCCTTTTGATTCCTGGCCTCGGTGCCTGCCTAGGGCGTGGGCGACGTCATGAACACCCGTTAACCAGGGTAAGTAGCCGGCCATGGAACGCCTGAAGGCCCTCCTGCGCCGCGTCGACGAGTACCAGAGGGTCCACCGTTGGCTCGCTTGGCCCTTGGCCGTGAACAAGAAGTACGGCGACGACCAGGCCGGGAATCAGGCTGCGCTCATCACGTACTACGCGTTTTTCTCGCTCTTCCCGCTGCTTTTGGTCGGCGTGACGGTGCTCGGCCTTCTGCTTGCCCACAATCCGAGTCTCCAGCACCGCGTCCTCAACTCGGCGCTCAAGGACTTTCCTGTACTGGGCACACAGCTGCGCAAGAACATTCACTCCCTCAACCGCACGGGCGTCGGCTTGGGCCTGGGGCTGGTCGGCACCTTCTACGGCGCCCGAGGAGTGGCTTCGGCCGCCCAGAACGCCTTCAACCACGTGTGGAACGTGCCCAAGGCCGAGCGCCCTCGCTTTCCTCAGAACACGCTACGGAGCTTTGGTCTCATGATCGTCGGCGGGGGCGGCATCATCCTCACGACAGCTCTATCCGGTTTCGGCTCGGGCTCGTCGGCGCCGGGTATCCGCGTGGCGGCTCTTGTCGTGGCGCTGGGCCTCAATGTCGTGGTCTTCTGGCTGTGCTTCCGGCTCGCCATCGCCAAGGCCGTCTCAGGCCGTGACTTTCGACTGGCAGCGGTGATCGCCGCGGTCATCTGGCAAATTCTCCAAGGATTTGGCACCTTCCTCGTCAGTCACGAGCTCAAGAACGCCTCGGAGGTGTACGGCACCTTCGCCTTCATCATCGGGCTGCTGTGGTGGATCTATTTCCAAACGCAATTCACTCTGTACGCCCTGGAGGTCGACGTGGTGCGGGCCAAGCGCCTGGTCCCAAGGAGCCTGGTCCAGCCACCACTGACGACAGGCGATGAGCGGGCATTCCAGCTCTATGTAGGCGAGGAGCGCCGTCGGCGGGCGACCGAGGTAGAGCTCAGGCTCAACGAACCGGTAGACACCGCGCCATCTTCGAACGGGGGCCGAGCCCGAGCAAAAGAGACAAGCGATATCCGGGACCTGGAGCGGCTTCCCGATGAGGGGCGCACGAGCTGAAGGTCGGCTTGCACTTCTGAGTCGGCACCCGCAATCCTTCGCACCGGCAGCGGTTCTTCGATCGAGTGACCGACGGCGGAAGGATACCGAAGACGATGGCGGATCTCGCACCGTGGCAGCGGGTCGGACAGATCACCTCTTGGACCAGGCTGACGAGCCGGAATCGGGAGTTTCATTTCGGCAGGCGCATGCGTTGGGGCACGCTGGCCGTGGTTTTGACGGTTGCCGGAACCATCTCAGGCCCGGTCGCCTTCGGCGCCCTCAGGACCAACAACACCGCCCCTCCGGTCGCTGCCACCACCTCTGCCGGCCATGTCCCGGCGTCGACCCCGGGCGCTTCGAGCGGCGCTACCCGTCAGGTCCCGTCCGTGCTCTCCGGGCTGTCGCTGGCCACGCTGCTCTCGGCGGCTCCGCCCAACCACGTGATGACCGTCGGCGTCTCGGTGCAACGGCCCGACCCGCAGGCCGTCAGCCAGCTCTACGCGGAGATCTACAACCCGTCGAGCTCTCTCTACCACCACTTCCTCACGCCTGCGCAGTTCGACCAGCGATTCGGTCTGTCCTCCGCACAGATCTCCGACGTCGAGCACTGGCTCGGCGGCGGAGGACTCACCGTCGACAGCATCTCGGGCGACGGCACGTACCTCATCGCCTCCGGGACCGTGGCCGAGCTTGACCGCCTCTTCGACGTGAGCATCGGGACCTACCGCTTCGACGGCGGCACGTTCCTGGCCAACAACGTGGCCCCGTCCGTGCCGCGCCTCCTTCCGGTCGACGACGTCCTCGGGCTCGACACCGTGCAGTCGTTCCGCCCGGCGTCGCTCACCGGCGCGGTGTCGAATACCTCAGCTGTCCAGCCGGGAGCGACCCATCAAGGACCGCAGGCGGGAACGCAGCAGACCCTCACCCCCGAGGACCTGTGGGGCATCTACGACGACCCAGGAGCATCCGCCCTGACCGTATCCAACAGCAAGGCGCCCAGCGGCACCACGAGCGACCCTGGCTCGCTCATGAACAGCAAATACGACCTCGGCCAGGGCCAGACGGCAGGAATCTTCGGCGAGGGCGAGACGTCGAGCCCCATCGCCCAGATGCGTTTGTTCGAAGCGGCGCTGGGCCTGCCCAAGGTCCCGGTGCGCACCGTGTACACCGAGGGCAAGCCCGGATCGGCCTACGGCGACAATGGGGGAGCCATCGAGTGGTACCTGGATTCGCAGGCCATCACCGGCATGGCACCGGATCTCTCCCAGCTGGACTTCTATTTCTCAAAGTCGCTGTACGACTATGACGTGTTCCAGTCGTTCAGTTACTGGGTGAACGACCCGGGCGGGCCCCGGCAGATGAACGCCAGCTTCGGCGAGTGCGAGGCCAACCCGAGCGACCCGATCACCAACCCGTTGGCTGAGGTGCCGTATGGCACCGAGTACGGCGACCAACTCCAGATCGCCGGGGAGCCCATGCTCGAGCAGGCAACCATCGAGGGCCGCACGCTGTTCAGCTCGTCGGGCGACACCGGCTCGGGGTGTCCGGAAGTCGTGGTTCCCGTGGGAGGCGCCGGCAACGGCGTGGCTGTCCAGCCGGTTCCCGACGTCAACTATCCGTGCACGAGCAACTACGTCGTGTGCGTGGGCGGCACGGTGGTCTCGGTGAACGGGGCCAGCTACCCGCACTCGGGCCAGCGCACCGCGGAGACGTCGTGGACCTTCGGCGGCGGCGGCTCGAGCTTCTATCTCGGCGAGCCCGCCTTCCAAAGACCAGTGGCGAACGTCAACATGCCGTGCGTGTCGACCCCGCAGGGTGACCCGTACCCGCCGGGGTCGGGGCCGACGTGTCGCGGAGCACCCGACGTGTCGGACATGTCGGGCAACGTGACCGGAGATCAGTACTTCATCTACATCGATGGCAAACCCTCCGGCGAGGGCGGCACCAGCCTGTCCAGCCCGCTCATGGTGGGCCAGTGGAGCCGGGTGCAGGCCGGCGCCTCGTCCAACACGCAGTCAGCGGGCGGGCTCGGCTTCGCTGCCCCCGTGATCTACAGCCAGGCGTCGAGCGCCGATGCCTGCAGCGCGTCTTCCACCGCCACCACCGCCGAGAGGGCTGCGTGCAAGAGCAGGCCCTACGCCCAGGACTTCACCGATGTGACCGAATCCGAGTACGGGGTCGGCAACGGCGCCTACCAACCGGGCCCAGGGTGGGACTACGCCAGCGGCTGGGGAGCGCTGAACGTGGCCCACTTCATCGCCGACGTGGATTGCTCGGCGCAGTCCGACGGTTGCGCCAAAACGCCTGCTGGGACCACCTACTCGCTCGGCAACTGGAAACTCGCCAACGGTCCGGGGGAGCTCGTCGCCAACGCCACGTACGGCGGCGCGGAAGGCACGGCACTCACGGTGACCACGGCCACCTTGCACGGCCCACAGGGCTGGTCGACCGACCCGGTCGACGCCAGCGCGTTGGCTCCTGGTCCGAACCAGGCACCGGGAGGGCCGCCCGTGCCCATCCCCGGCGACAACACCACCACTAACTACGACCCGTCCCTCGACATAACCGGGGCCTCGCTGACGGCGAACGCCAAGACGATCACCGCCACCATCTCCGGGCCCTATCTGGGAGCACTGCCGCCGCCCAGCGCCGGCGTCGGTGGGAACAGCTACTTCGTCACGTGGCTGTACCAAGGCACCGTCTACTACGCCCGAGCCAACGAGTCGGCGCTCACGGGGGCATGGAGCTACACGTCCGGCAACACCACCGGCGGCGCCTACAACGACGCGGCCACCACGACAGCAACGGGCAGTCTCCACCAGACAGGCGGCGGCGACACCCTCACCATCGTGGTGCCGGCGTCAGAGGTCGGTTCCCCGCCGGCGGGGGCGGCGCTCACCGACCCTCAGGCCTTCTCGGTTCTCGACGCCGGGACACCGGCCGCCTTTCTCGAGCTGACGACCGACAGCGCCGACGATTTGGTGCCGGCCTCGCAACTGGCGGATTCGGGCGGGACAGGTGACTGCACAGCCCCGTCGGGACGGACGCTGGAGGGAAAGACCGACTCGTCACCTTGGTCGACGAGCCACCAAGGTGAACAGGTGCTCTTGTGCAGCGTGGCGGAGTCGCAGGGCGTCGCCGTCCAGGTCCAGAACGCACCGGCATCGGCCTCGGCGGGTCGCTCTCCCGGGTCATCCCCGGGCACGTCGATCGGTCCACTCGACCTGCCATCGATCTCGGCTCCCGGTGGGTTGTCGCTGCCCAGCGCTCCGCTCCCTCTCGGGATCTTGGGGAGCCCACCTCCGGCGGCGGGCTCAACCTCCAAGTCGAAGCTGCCGTAGCGACACTCCAGAATTTCCTGAACATCTCCGATCCCGGGGTCTAACCTCCAGCCCGGTGCGCTCGGGGGTGTGGATTCGCGGCCCCATTGCCGACGGGGCGTTGGCGATGTCGTGGATACCCTTCGCTGTCGCCGCCCATTCCGTCGAAGGGCATCCCGACGTGCTGCGGACACTGGTGGCAGGCGTGATGTTCCTCTCCTTCACCCACCAACCATTGACGTTGCCGTTGGTGTACGCCAGTCCCTGGCGGCGGAGGAGCCGCCCGGGGATCTTCCTTTGGGCACCGCTCGTCGCCGTGGCCGGCGTCGCGCTCTTCTCTCAGCTCAGCCTGGTCCTCGTGGCCGTGGTCGGTGCCCTGTGGAATGCGGAGCACACCCTCATGCAGCGCTACGGCATCACCCGCATCTACGGAAGACAGGGAGGGGACAGCCACGGGGGCACCGAACGGTGGATGTTGGTCGGCTGGCTGGTCGTCCCGCTCCTTGTCATCGCCGCCCGAGGGCAGCTGGCACCCATCGTGGACCGGCTCGACATCTCGAACGTCGACTCCACGGCGGTGAAGATCCTGGCCCAGCTGCCGACGGAAGCTCGGTATCTGCTGGTCCCGATCGCGGTCGCCACCGCGTTTCTGACGGTGCAGTGGCTGAGGACGGAGTTCCGCACGGAGCGGACGTGCAATCCCGGTAAGCACCTCTATGTCGCCTCGACCGCGGCGCTGTTCCTTGCGGCGCTCTTCGACCCGATCGCCGCCGTCGTCGGGTTCGTGGGCTCGCATTCCCTCGAGTACTTCTTCATTGTGGACCGCTCGGTGTCGTCCGAGGCTCGACATCCGGGACCACTGGGTAGTCTCGTTCGCCTTCCCCATGGGCGAACCATCTTCTGGGGCTTCTACGCCTTCGTCGTGACGGGATTGTTCCTCCTCCTCTATCGGTTGGCTTCTCCTCGACTCCTGATCGTGACCGTCCTGGCGATCGGCGCTCTCCACTTCTTCTACGACTCGTTCATCTGGAAGCTGCGCAAACCCGAGGTGGCTGCTTCGCTGGCGACGTCGCCCGCTCCGGTCTCTCTCTCCGCATAGACCTCGCTCCTACCGAGACCACGCGCCTCACCCCAGGCGTCCAGGTGCTCATAACCAACAAAGGCCCAACCGTGCGGCCGAGCGGAGAGGCATCGGTCGACGGCCAGTGGCTACGATGGCCGTGTATCTGCAGGTCGGGTGGAGACTGTGCGGAAGCGGTGGCGGGCCGGAGGAGCTCCGGCGGAGGGGCGGGCAGTGGCGGATCGGCGCGTGGGCGGACGGCTCGGGCTGGCGACTCTCGGCGCGTTCCTCGCCACGGGAGCGGCCGTGGGTGTTCCGGTGGGGGCCCAACCGCCGGCGCGCGACGCGGTCACGCTTCCGCAGTGCGCCGAGCAGGCCGCCCAGACGAACGGCCCGGATACCACCGACGTCAACGCCCAGGCCGGAAACGGACGCGTCACGGTCGGTCTCGATACCGCCGGGAACATCACGGTCTTCCGCTATCCGAACCCGAGCTACTACAACCAGGTGAAGTACTTCACCACCGGCCCCGATGCATCGACGGGGGTCCCCGGCGGCGAGCTTCCCAATGAAGGGAGCTTCGCCGGCCTCCGCTACAGAGTTCTGGAAGCGGGCGTACCGGTGACGAAGGTGCAGTGGCTCAAGGACCCCGACCTCGCTACCGCCGGCTGGCGGGTCAGCCAGGCCTATGCCTCGGACACCACTCCGGTGGTGCAGACCACCTACGCGTCCCCGGCTGCGCTGGGAGTCACCGTGTCGGTGACCGATACGGCCGACGCCGGGCCGCTGACCAACCCCGCGGCACCGGCCACCTTCGTCAGGCAGATCGCCGTGCAACTCCGGCCTGGGTCTCCCGTCCTCCCCGGCGACGCGCAGCTGGTCTACTACGAGCACTTCGACGCCTTCGGCAGCCGCTTCCGCTACTTCCCGGTGCAGGACTCGTGCTTCCAGCAGACCGACGACACCCAGACGGGGAGCTACGTGCCGCCGGAATCGGGCGCCGGTGACGCCGTGTTGCAGTCGTGGTCGGGGGTCGACCAGGCCAACGGGCGGCTCAGCTCAGTGGCGTTCGCCTTCGGGTTCGACCGCCTGTCCGCCTCCCACCAAGTGGGGGAGGACGGTCACGACCCTCTGGCACCTCCACTGTCTGCCGTGGACCCGGCCCTTGCCGACGGCTACGACGAGATGACCAACACCCCCCACGCGCTTTCGGGGTCCGGGGCAGCAGTCGGGCAGGTCACGGGCACCCTGACCACCGCCCTCGACCTCTCCCATGGTTCTGACAGCGTCCGGGTGATCGTCGGGGCGGGTACCACCTCCAACGAAGCATTGGGAGCGCTGCAAGCCGAGCGGAACACTTCCATGGCGGGAGAGCTCACTGCTGTGGCGAACTACTGGTCGTCCTGGCTCGGGAGCGCACCGATGCCGGCCGTGCCTTCGACCAGCGTCGAGGCACCGGATGCCGCCCGCATCGTCTCGGTCGCCGAGCGCTCGCTCATCACCATGCGTCTCGCCGTCGATCCCGACACCGGCGCCATCGTTGCGTCGGCCGACACCCAGGGACCCTACGGCGAGGACTGGGTTCGGGACGGGTCCTTCATCGATGCCGCCCTGGACGAAGCGGGCTACCACGGGATGGTGACGAGCCACGCCGTGTTCGAGGCGGCAGCCCAAACGAACGCCAGCAATCCCGACGTCTTGAGGGCGCCGGGCAACTGGCCCATGAACGTCTATGGCGATGGAATTCCCGGGGGACCCATCCCCTACGAGATCGACGAAACCGGTTTCGGCGCATGGATGCTCTACCAGCACTCCACATATCTCTCGGGCGGCGCCGCTACGGCCTACCTCGAGCAGGTGTTCCCCGCTATCGCCCGGGCTGCCGACTGGTTGACCTCGTGCAAGGACCCGTTGGACGGGCTCCAGTGCTACGCCAACGAGGACGACAACGTCACACCCACCCAGACCTTGCACGGAGCCGGACCCGACCTCCTCGGCCTGAGCTCGGCGGTGCGGGCCGCCGAGGCACTAGTGGCGGCTGATCCGACCAACCCTTCGGTCATCACCTGGCGGACAGAGGCGACGCTGTGGGCGGCCCGAGCCAGCCAGCTGCAGTCGTCGATCGAGGCGTTGTACAACGCCGACGGTCGCAGGGATGGGTTGTTCGCCGAGAGCTCTCCTAAGGAGACTGCTTTCGCCGGCCTGGGGGAGCCGTCGCCGGTTCCCACCGCCACCGAGACCTATGCCGACGGCGGGTGGCTGTTGTGGCCGGTGCAGATCCTCCCAGCCTCGGACTCCCGCATGCAGAGTGAGGCGGCCGCCGTGCTGTCCACGGCCGCCGCCTCCCTGGACGACAGCACCTCCGGCTACACCGGATCCTACGAGGCCAAGGGCCTCCTCGGGGTGTGCAACTCGTTGTCCGGGCTACCTGCTTCGACTGCCGGCGCCGATCTCGCCACCATCCAGCAATTGGTCTCCATGCTGGCCAACAGCTCGTCGACACCCGGCCAGCGCGGCTTCACCACCGACACAGGGTTGTTCGCCGAGGCGTGGAAGAACTACCAGACATCCTCGGGAGTCAAAGTGGTGCCGCTCAACGACGAGCCACACGTCTGGGAGCACGCTCTGTACTACATGACGGCGCTGTGCGCCTTCCCGCCGGCGTGATGACCAGGAACGTGCGCATCGGGTACCGAGTGGCCGGGATCTCGATGGCCGGTGCCCTCTTCCTGGCGATAACGGTGGCGCACGCCTCGCCGGGGTCCGGCACACGGCTGGTGTCCGACTCGATCAGTACCGCCTGCCCCGCCCAACCCGCTCTCGCCGTCGACACCTGCGGGCGAATCACCGCCCCCGGTGTGCCGGGCGGATTTCTTCACGACGGTTTCGGGCGCGACGTGATCATGCACGGGGTCAACGCCGTCTACAAGACGTACCCCTTCGATTTCAACCCGGTTGCGGGCAATCCCAACTCCCTGACCGCCAGCGACGCCGCCCAGATGGCCAGTGTGGGTTTTGACGTCGTGCGCCTCGGGATCATCTGGGAGGGGCTGGAACCGGGGCTCACGGAGGACCACGCCGAGCCCGCCACGGCCGCCGATGACAACAACCGCGCCATATGCACCGAGGGGTTGGTGCAAGGCACCGGCACCGCCGGACCGGGAGGCAGCGCCAGCCAGTACAGCCAGTCCACGCTGCAGGCGTACCTCGCCCAGGTAAAAGCGACGGTGGATCTCCTGGCGAGCTACGGCATCTACTCCCTGGTGGACATGCACCAGGACGTGTACAACGCCCACTTTGCCGGGGAGGGCGCACCCGACTGGGCGGTGTGCACCAACGGGCTGCCCCCGACCAACACCGGTAACTGGTCGGCCAACTACTTCACGCCAGCGGTGGGTGTCGCCTTCGACCACTTCTGGGACAACGACGTCGTGGGCGGGCTCCAGCAGAACTATGACGCCGTGTGGCACCAAGTGGCCTCCACCCTGGCCCGCGACCCCGGGGTGGTCGGCTACGACGTGTTCAACGAGCCTTTCTCCTCCGAGATCGCCACGGTGGTGGGGAACGCCGTCTTCGACGCCAAGCTCGAGTGCTTCTACACCGGAACCTCGAACCCCGGTGAGCAGTCCGAGACGCATGCTCCGCTCGTCTGCCCTCCCACCGATCCGGCCATCGGCGCCGTGCCGAGCATCGAGAGTGGCGACCCCAACCATCTCGTCTTCTACGAGCCGGACGTGGGCAACGACTTCGGCGACGCCAACTACGTCGGGCCCATGCCGTATCCCAACCTCGTGCTTGGCTTCCACGACTACTGCCTGGCCAGCGCTGGACAGGCGTACTTCGATTTCTACAGCTCCCCGTTCTGCTCCGAGCCCGAGCAGCTGGTCATGCAGCAGGAGAGCGCGGCCAGATCCTCGGCGGCGACCACCTATCAGCCCGGCGGTCCTGCCTGGTTCATGAGCGAGTTCGGGGCGGGGGAGGACACCACCGATCTCACCCGGGTCACGGCACTCGCCAATGCGAACCTGCTCGGCTGGACCTATTGGCAATGGAAACAGTACGGAGACCCCACCGGCGGTAGCACCGAAGCGCTGGTGCGCACCGATGGCACCATCGATCCGGTCAAGGCGGCCGTCATCGTTCAGCCCTATGCCCAGGCCGTGGCGGGCACCCCGAGGTCCATGAGCTACGACCCGTCGACACACGACTACTCACTCACCTTCACACCCGATCCCACCATCGCCGCGCCCACGGTGGTGTTCGTGCCGGTGAACTCCTTCTACGACGTCTACCCGTCCGGGTACTGCGCCACGGCCTCCGGCGCGACGTCGACCACCGCCGGCGACAAAGTGCTCGTCACCAGCCCGACGGCGCCTACCGTGACGTTGACGATCGCGCCGGGAAGCTGCCCGGGATAACGGTGCGCCCGGTTCGGGTCGCCGGGCTGCTGGGTGGTGCAGCCGCAGTGGCGGCGCTCCTTCTGCTGGCCCCCTCTCCGTCCACATCCATGACCGGCTCATCGGCACCGGTGGGGGCTCCGGTAACGGTGCAGGTGGACACCGCGGATTCCGGCCGGGCGCTGAACGAGGGGCTCATCGGCACCAACCAGCCCGTGACCGGTGCCGGGGAGACGGCGGCCGCGCAGGCCATGTCGGCCCTGGGAGTGGACTGGGCCCGCACGGACATGTTGCTCGACGCCTCCTACAACTGCGCCACCGGGGCATGGGACCCCACCGCGCTCGACGCCCGCGTCCAGGCCGACCGGGCCATGGGGGGCACGCCCGAGCTGATCGTGGACTACAGCCCCTCCTGCATGACCACCTTCGGGCGCAGCAGCGAGCCACCCAACGGCGGCAGTTACGGGCCGTGGGTCTCCTTGGTGGAGCGGGCCGCCTTCCACGAGATCAGCGCACACGGTGTCCGCATCTTCGAGGTGTGGAACGAGCCCGACAACCCGGAGTTCTGGGAGGGCACCGAGGCCGATTACCTCCAGATGTACCGAGTCACGGCCGAAGCCATCGAGACGGCGGCGCAGGAGGCGGGCGTCCCCGTGGGCGACGTCATCGTCGGCGGTCCGGGACTGCTCTTCTCCGATCCCACCTGGCTCGGGCCTTTCCTCACCTATGTGAGCGTCAACCACCTGTCGTTGGGCTTCGTGTCCTGGCACTACTACGGGAACTACCCGTCCATCGGACCGTACGACGAAGGCACCGTCGACGTGCCGCCGGAGCTGCCCGGGAACCCTCCGTATTGGTACAACCCCTTCACCCGAGCCCAGACCTACGGGTACCAGGTGAAGTTCGTGCAGCAGCTGCTCGCCGGCTATCCCGCTCTGCACCCCCTGACCGTCATCGACGAGTGGAACCTCGACGCCGGTTACGACCCCCGGGCCGACACCGCCTACGACGCCGCCTTCGCCGCCGCCGTCCTCGACTCCGTGCAGTCGGCCGGCCTCGACCGCATGGCCTTCTTCCGCGTCGCCGACGACCAGCCCGGGACCCTCGGCAACTGGGGGATGTTGTTCGCCGACCTCAGTCCCAAGCCCGTGTACTCGACCTTCGCCTTCTGGCACCAGTTGGCCGGTCAGCAGCTCGGCGTGGCGTTGTCGCCCGACCAGACCGCCACCGATCCGGTCGGGCGGGTCGGTGCCGTTGCCTCGGCCGCAGCCGGTGGCGACGTGCGCGTGCTGCTGTACAACTACGCCCCGTACGACCCCACTGGTGGGTACGGGACCACCGACCCCAATCCGTACGACCACCCGGTCACGGTGACGCTCGAGGGCTTGACCCCCGGCGCCCACTCCTACACCTTGGAGGTCCTGGACGGTGCCGGCACGCGGACGACGTCAGGTGTCACCGCCGGGACCCTGTCGACCGTGCTGTCCGGGGAGTCGGTGGCCCTTCTGACGGTGGCCTAGCGGGCCGTCCGTTCAGGTCCGTTCAGCTCGCCGCGGGCCGGCGCGCCACGGCGGCCACCACCAGCCCGGCGAGGAGCACCACCGCTCCGATCACCACGGCGACGAGGCCCTTCTTCGTGTGCTTGATGTTCGCACCGGCAGCCCTCAGCGAGGTGTGGCTGGGAAAGAACGACGGCAGGGAGTGAGCGGGCTGCGTGAAGTAGATGACGCCGCCGGCGACACAGGCGAGCCCGACCACGATGAGGATGACTGCGATGACCGTCTTCATGGCACGTCAGGCTAGTGCCGGGTTACCGACGCGCGCCCGACCCCCGCGGCACAGCTCGGCACCGGCGCGGATCAAGCGGCGGCCGGGCACCATGGGTTTGCCGGCACGGTCCGTACACCTGATCCGTTGAAGCACGGGTTTGTGTCCGTGGTGAGCTCCGTCGCCGACGAGGGGTTCTCGATGGCCGGCACGGACTGGCCGTTCCACGTCCCCGCCGTCGCCCCGGGCAGCGCGTGCATCTCAACCTTCTTCTGGCGAGGGTAGTTGGCGGTCGGCGGGCACAACGTGCTCCCCTGAACGGGGCCGATGAGCGTGATCGAGCCTGAGTCGCACGCCACCTCGTCGGTGAACAGGGCGTTGGCGTCGGGGGGCACGGTCAGGCCCGTGCAGGCGGGGTAGAGAAGCTGGGCCAGGGGCGGGGACGTCGTGAGACCGTTCTCGTCCTGGTTGCCGTGGAAGCAGTCTGTCGGTCCCGGCTCAAAGTTCACAGCGCCGATGTCGCCATTGGTGGGGTTGCCGAAAAAGCCGTTGTGGGCGTAGCCGTTGTCGATGATGGCGTCTCCGAACTCGTCGAAGATGCAGGTGCCGTCGGGGGTCATGGTCCCGCCCGTGCAGGGCGACCCACTATCGGGGTAGGGCACGAGAATCGTTCCCCAGGCCCCGTTGTTCTCGAAGGTGTTGTCGATCACCGTGTCGTTACGGGCACCCGACAGCGACATCCCGGTCCCCACCGGTCCGGCCGCGGCAGAGCCGGCGGTGGGCACGTTGGGGTTGTTGTTGTCATGCACGTAGTTGTCGTAGAACACCCAGCAAGTGGTCACTGGCGTCGTCACGCCCGGGATAGTGGGTGGCGAGACGCCGGGAGGACAGGCGCCGTTCTGGGGTGGGGGATTGTCGCCGTTCTGGCTGTTGGTGTCGAAGCCGTCTTCGTTCTGATCGAACTGGGATTTCTCGACCAGCAGCCGGCCGCCCGAATTGGACCCCGAGTACCCGAGGGCGCTGTACTCCGCCCAGGCGTCGTCCACGGTCTGGTTGCACTCCTGCTGGCACGCGCCGATGTAGTAGCCCGAGTCGTTGAAGTTGCTGGCGTAGGTGTGATCCCACAGCCCGCCGTTCCAGTTGCTCGAGAAGATGCCGTACTGGGCCGCCGTCGCTTCTTTATCGAAATACGTGCTCGTGGCGGTCAGGTACTCGCCCCAGTACCCGGTTCCTGGGTTCACCTTCCCGCTGTTGGCGCCCCCGTTCCACCAGATCTCGTTGCCGGTGCCACCGCTCGCCGTCCCCGCCAGGAAATTGCAGGCGGTGAGGTTCTCCACCCACACGCCGGCGGCCTTCCAGACCATGATCCCGTTGAGGCCCGACCCGCCCGTGCCGAAGTTCTGGTCGGTGGTGCTGGTGCTGCACGGTGGCCCGCTCTTGGTCCCGTCCACGATCACCGAATTGCGGTTCATGCCCACCAGCCACAGGTTGGGCTCGGTGATGAAGACGCCCGCTGGGGGCGCTCCGCTCGGAGCGTTGTCGAGCAATGTCGTCTTGTAGTCGCCCGGCGCCACGAGCACGTAGGTCGCAGGCGGCTGCCCACCGGCTGGCGTGTTCTCCTGCGCCCACGACTCGGCGGCGTCGACCGCCTGCTGGACGGCCGTGAAGGCGTGCCCCTTCGGTGCCTGCGTCCCGTTGAGCGTTCCCACCGTGAAGACGGAGTCCGGCCACTTCACGGCGACGTTGGCCGGGGCCGTGGTGAAGCCGACGAGACCCAAGAGGGCCATGCACACGCCGAGAACCGCCGTCCGTACACCGAGCAGCCGCCACCGCAGCCGTCGGGGACGGTCCGAACTGCCATTGCCGCCCACGCTCGTTCCTTCCGCCCGAGGCCCCCTCACCAGGGGTTTTAGTGCGGGCGCCCGGCCACTGTCAAAGACGAGCCGTGGAGCTGTGCAGATGCTAGGGATGAGGCGTGGGCGAAGATTGGGCCCGACCCGTCGTGCATTGGGAGCTCGAGGCAACCGACCCTGAGCGAGCGCGCGCCTTCTACAGCCAGCTGTTCAACTGGCGGATCGAGGATGGGGGGCTCATGTGGGTGCCTGCCGGGATCGGGGGCCCGGAGCCGGGACCGGCCGGCCACATCCGCCAGGGGGCCACGCCCCGGGTGACGCTCTACGTCCAGGTCCGCGACCTGCGGGCGGCTGTGGCACGGGCGGCCGAACTGGGCGGCACGGCGCTTACCGAGCCCTTCGAGGTCCCGAACGGCCCCACCATGGCGGCCATCACCGATCCCGAGGGCAATCCCCTCATGCTCGTGCAGCAGTGACGTCCCCTGGTCGAGATCAGTCGAGGGTGTGATAGCGATCGGTTCGGAGGCTCGTCGGCTCCACGCTCGCCATGAAAGCGCCCATCACCGGGTCGTCAACGGCGAGCACCGCTGATCGCTCGGCGTCCCTTTCACCCGCCCACAGGGTGATCACCGCCCACGTGCCGTCGGCTGCCCGAGCAGTGGTACGGAGGAGGAAGCCGGGGTGGTTCGGGATGAACTCCGTCTGCACCTGACGGTCGAGCTCCAGAAACTGGACATCGTCGCCCCTGGGACGAAGCCGGAACGTCATGACTTCGACCACCGACATGAACGGCTCCTCTACGGGTACGAGAAACGAGTGCCACGCCCATGGTACGGGCCCGGCGTCGGCTAGGAGCCTCCACCGTTGCGCCGGAATGTCCCTTTAGGATCG